>Ga0070741_10020380_pt1 | contig 10453 bp, 21 predicted proteins | sample Coa_R1_4_FD_66440 | JGI IMG/M metagenome (GOLD analysis project Ga0070741, IMG submission 66440) | Surface soil microbial communities from Centralia Pennsylvania, which are recovering from an underground coalmine fire - Coalmine... | ecosystem: Environmental > Terrestrial > Soil > Unclassified ... | reverse complement strand
ACCTCGTCGGGAACCAGCGCGCCCTTGTTCATGTACTCCTCGGCCTTCTTGCCGAGCGGAGTGCCTTCGCGGCGCGCGGCCCTGAGCATGTCGCCCGTCGAGATCTGCGGGATGCCGAAGCGCGCGGCGAGCCGCTGCGCCTGCGTCCCCTTACCGGCGCCGGGTGCGCCCAGGAGAATCAGATTGCGCTGATCCATGAATCTCTCCTTAGGCGCGCTGGCGCATCGCGCGACCGCGGATGCGCGGACCCTTGGGCCCGGTGAAGCCTTCGTAGTTGCGGGTGATGAGGTGGCTGTTGATCTGTTGCACGGTGTCGAGCGCCACACCGACGACGATCAAGAGCGACGTGCCGCCGAAGTAGAACGGCACCTTGAACTTCTCGGTCATGAAGGTCGGCAGCACGCACACCGCCGCGATGTAGATCGCGCCGCCGAAGGTGAGCCGCGTGAGCACGCGGTCGATGTACTCCGCGGTCGCGCGTCCCGGCCGGATGCCCGGAATGAATCCGCCGTACTTCTTCATGTTGTCCGCGACGTCGACCGGATTGAAGGTGACCGCGGTGTAGAAGTAGCAGAAGAAGACGATCAGGCCGATGTACAGCACGTTGTAGCGCCAGTCGGCCGGCGTCAGCACTTCGGAGACCTTCTGCATCCACGAGGTGCCGACGAAGCCGGCGAGCTGCGCCGGGAACATCAGGATCGACGACGCGAAGATCGGCGGGATGACGCCGGCGACGTTGATCTTGAGCGGCAGGTGCGTCGACTGCCCGCCGTACATCTTGCGCCCGACGACGCGCTTGGCGTACTGCACCGGTATTCGCCGCTGTCCCTGCTCGAAGAAGATGATCACCGCGATCACGGCGACGACGATGAACAAGATCACCGCCAGGTCGAACGCGGTGAGATCGCCCTGCGTCGACGACTTCTGCATGAGCTGCACGAGCGCGTCGGGGAAGCGCGCCACGATGCCGGCGAAGATGATCAGCGAGATGCCGTTGCCGATGCCGCGCTCGGTGATCTGCTCGCCGAGCCACATGATGAACGCGGTGCCCGTCGTCAGCGACACCATCGTGATCAGCTCGAACGCCAGGCCCGGGTTCAGCACCACGGTGCCGAACTGCGCGCCGTAGGTGCGGTTGTTCCCCTCGAGCCAGCGCGCGATGAAGAACGACTGCACCATCGACAGCACGATGGTTCCGTAGCGGGTGTACTGGTTGATCTTCTTCTGGCCCTGCTGCCCCTCTTTCTGGAGCCGCTCGAGGGTGGGCACGACGACGGTGAGCAGCTGCAGGATGATCGACGCGCTGATGTACGGCATGATGCCGAGCGCGAAGATCGACAGCTGCTCGAGCGCGCCGCCCGAGAACATGTTGAACAGGCCGAGGAACGAGCCCGATCCGGCTTTCATGATTTGCTTCATCACCGTGCGATCGACGCCGGGGGTGGTGATGAAGATGCCGACGCGATAGACGGCGAGCAGCGCCAGCGAGAACAGAATGCGGCGCCGGAGCTCCGGGATCTTTGCGATGTTGGCGATGCTCGACGCCACGCGGTGCTACTCCTTGGCGGGAAGCTGCGGGATGATCTCGGCCGCTCCGCCGGCTTTGTGCAGCTTCTCTTTAGCAGACTCCGAGAAGTAATGCGCGTGCACGTGAAGCTTCTTCCCGAATTCGCCGTCGCCGAGGATCTTCACCAGCGTCGCCGAGCGCGGAACCAGGCCCTTGTCCTTGAGCGCCTCGACGTCGACCTTGCCGTGCTCGAAGCGCAGCGCGAGATCGCCGAGGTTCACGGCGAAGATTTCCTTCTTGAAGCGCGCGTTGGTGAAGCCGCGCTTCGGCAGCCGGCGCGACATCGCCGTCTGGCCGCCTTCGAAGCCGGGCTTCGGGATGCCGTGGTGGCCGGTGCGCGCCTTCTGGCCCTTCTGGCCCTTGCCGGCGGTCTTGTGCAAGCCCGAGCCGTGGCCGCGTCCGAGGCGCTTCTTGGTTTTCGTGGCGCCCTTGTTCGGCGACAGCGTATGCAGCGTCGTTCCCATGTTTACTCCGCGGCCTCGACCTTCACCAGGTGCGAGACTTTGCGAATCATGCCGCGAATGGCGGCGGTGTCGACGAGCACGACCGACTTGTTCATCTTCGTCAGTCCGAGCCCGCGAATCGTCTGCTTCTGATCGGCCGGGCGGTTGATGCCCGAGCGAATGAGCGTGACCTTGAGCTTGATGGCCATTTTCTTTTTCCTGCGCTTTACGCCTGGAGCGACTCGAGCGTCTTGCCGCGCGAGCGCACCGCCTCTTCCGCCGAGCGCAGCTGCTGCAGCGCGTGGACGGTGGCGTGGATGACGTTGTGCGGGTTCGAGGTGCCGATGCACTTGGTGAGGATGTCCTGCACGCCCGCCACCTCGAGCACGTTGCGGACCGCGCCGCCCGCGATCACGCCGGTTCCCGCCGACGCCGGCTTGAGCATCACCTGCCCCGCGCCGAACTTGCCCATCACCTCGTGCGGGATGGTGCCCTTGTCGAGCGGGATCTTGAACAGGTTCTTCTTCGCCTGCTCGGTGCCCTTGCGGATCGCCTCCGGCACCTCGTTCGCCTTGCCGAGTCCCGCGCCGACGAAGCCGTGCTGATCGCCCACGACGACGAGCGCCGAGAACGAGAACCGCCGCCCGCCCTTGACCACCTTGGCGACGCGGTTGATGTAGACGACGCGGTCGACCAGCTCGCCGACCTCATTCATGTTGATAGCCATTCAGCGAGCTCCCTTTAAAACTTGAGGCCGGCTTCGCGCGCGGCGTCAGCAAGCGCTTGCACGCGCCCATGGTAGATGTAGCCGTTGCGATCGAAGACGACTTTGTCGATGCCCTTCGCCTTGCACTTCTCGGCGATCGCCGCGCCGATCTTCTTGGCGCGATCGGTCTTCTTGAGACCGGCCATGTCCTTGATGATCGCCTCGTCGAGCGTCGACGCGGTGAGCAGCGTGCGCTGCGCGACGTCGTCGACGATCTGCACGTAGATGTGCTTCGCCGAGCGGAACACCGTCAGGCGCGGGCGCTCGGACGTCCCGTTCACCTTCTTGCGGATGGACGCCTTGCGGCGGACCCGCTTGTCTTCTTTGTTCTTGGCCATGACTACGCTGCTCCGGTCTTGCCGACCTTGCGACGGATGACTTCCTCGACGTACTTGATGCCCTTGCCCTTGTAGGGCTCGGGCGGGCGGATCGCGCGGATCTTCGACGCGGTCTCGCCGAGGACTTCGCGATCGAACGACGTCAGGATGATGAAGTTCTTGTCGACCTTCGCCTGCACGACCTTCGGCAGCTCGAAGACGACCGGGTGCGAGAAGCCGAGCGCCATGTTGAGCTTCTGGCCGGCGACGTCGGCGCGATAACCGACGCCGTTGATCTCGAGGCGGCGCTCGAAGCCCTCCGACACGCCCTTGACCATGTTGGCCACGAGCGCGCGCATCATGCCGTGCTTGGCGCGGTTCTCACGCGAGTCGTCGGCGCGCTCGACGTGCAGCTCGGCGCCCGAGATCTTCAGCGAGACGCCCTTCGGCACTTCGCGCTTGAGCTCGCCCTTGGGACCTTTGACGGCCAGGTTGACGCCCGCGACGTTGACGTTCACGCCCTTCGGGATCACCACGACCTTGCGACCTACGCGGCTCATGGCTACCAGACCTCGCAGAGGAGCTCGCCGCCGAGGCCGGCCTTGCGCGCCGCGCGCTCGGTCATCACGCCCTTGGACGTGGTGACGATGGCGATGCCGAGGCCCGAGCGCACCTTCGGCAGCGTCTGGTGGCGCACGTAGGCGCGCTGGCCCGGACGCGACACGCGGCGAATGCCCTCGATGACGTTGCGGTTGTTGTGATCGTAGCGCAGCTCGATGGTGAGCACGCCCTGCTTGTCGTCGTCGGCGTGGCTCACCGCTCCGACGAAGCCCTCATCGTGCAGCACCTCGGCGACGCGCCGCTTGAGCTTGGACGAAGGCAAGAGCACCTTCGCCTTGCGCGCGGTGATCGCGTTGCGGATGCGAGTCAGCATATCGGCGATTGGATCGGTCATTTTCTTTTCCCTACCAGCTCGACTTCACGACGCCCGGGATGTCCCCGCGCAGCGCGAGCGAGCGGAAGCACATACGGCACAGCCGGAACTTCCGCATGAACGAGCGCGGCCGCCCGCACAGCGGGCAACGGCTCCGGTGGCGCACTTTGAACTTCTGGTGCCGCGAGCTCATCTTGTTGAGCGGCAGCTCTTGTGACAAACGGGCCATGTTAGCTCCTGAACGGCATGCCCAGCGACTTGAGCAGCGCGCGCGCGTGATCGTCAGTCGTCGCCGAGGTCACGATCGAAACGTTGAGCCCCTTGATCTTGTCGACGCGATCGAAGTTGATCTCGGGGAAGATGATCTGCTCTTTGATGCCGAGCGAATAATTTCCGCGGCCATCGAACGCCTTGGGCGAGACGCCCTTGAAGTCACGCACGCGCGGCAGCGCGAGGGTCACCAGGCGATCGAAGAACTCGAACATGCGGTCGCGGCGCAGCGTCACCATGCAGCCGATCTTCTGCCCTTCGCGCAGCTTGAAGGTCGCGATCGACTTCTTGGCCTTGGTGACGACCACCTTCTGCCCGGCGATCGCCTGCAGCTCGTCGACGGCGGAGTCGAGGATCTTCGGGTTCGACACCGCCTCGCCCAGGCCCATGTTGATGGTGATCTTCTTGAGCCGCGGCAGCTGCATCTTGTTCTTGAGGCCCAGCTCCTTCATCAGCGCCGGGCCGATCTCCTTGTCGAACAAAACGCGCAGGCGCGCCGGTCCGGGCTTCTCGCCCGTCGGGCCCGCCTCGCCGTCGCGCTGCTCGGGCGCGGCCGCCTTGCCGGCCTTCTTCGCCGCACGCTCGGCGCGCTTCTTGGCGATCTCCGCCTCGTCGAGCGCGGGCTTCGCCTTCGCCTTCTGCTCGGCGCCGGCGCCCTCGCCACCCTCGGGCTTGCCGCCCTTCTTCTTCTTGTCCTTATCGTCGGCCATGGTTCATCAGCTCTTTTGCACTTCGATCGTCGTGCCGGATTTTCCGACGCGGCGACGGGTTCCGTCTTCGTTCTTGATCGTCACGCGCGTCGGCTTGTCCGAGCCCGGGTCGACCAGCATCACGTTGGAGAGGTGCACCGACCCCTCCTTCTCGATGATGCCGCCCTGCGGCTGGCGCTGCGTCGGCTTGGTGTGGCGCTTGACCATCATCACGCGCTCGATCACCACGCGGTTGTTCTTGGTCAGCACGCGCAGCACCTTGCCGCGCTTGCCCTTGTCCTTGCCGGCGATGACGACCACGAGATCGCCCTTGCGAACGCGATCCATTACAGCACCTCCGGCGCGAGCGAGATGATCTTGGCGAACTTGCGCGCGCGGAGCTCGCGGGCGACCGGCCCAAAGATGCGGGTGCCGATCGGCTCGTTGTCCTTGTTGATGAGGACCGCCGAGTTCCCGTCGAAGCGGATGTAGCTGCCGTCGGGACGCGAGATCTCTTTCTTGGTGCGCACGATGACCGCCTTGGCCACGTCGCCCTTCTTCACCTTGGCGTTCGGGATCGCCTCGCGGATCGAAACCACGATGACGTCGCCGATCGAAGCGTACTTGCGCTTCGAGCCGCCGAGGACCTTTATGCACATCACTTTCTTGGCGCCCGAGTTGTCGGCGACGTCCAAGATTGTCTGCATCTGAACCATTGGCTTCTACCCGAGTCTTTCTCTTTAGGCGTTGCGCGCTTTTTCGAGGAGCTTCGCCACGCGCCAGCGCTTGTCCTTCGACAGCGGGCGCGACTCGACGATCTCCACCTTGTCACCGACGTGGAACTCGTTGGTCTCGGTGTGCGCCTTGTACTTCACGCGCTTGGTGAGGTACTTGCGATACGCGACCGACTTCACGCGGTGGGTGACGACCACGACGACCGTCTTCTGCATCTTGTCCGAGGTGACCGTGCCGATGAGCGTCCGGCGCGAGCCGCGGCTTTGCGTTCCTTCTTGCGTCTCCACGACTACTCCTTCGCCTCGGCCTTGGCCGCTTGATTCTCGGAGCCGTGCTTGCGGCCGGAGAGGATGGTCTGGACCATCGCGATCTCGCGGCGCGCGGCGCGGATGAGGTTGGTGTTCTCGAGCTGGTTGGTGTGGCGCTTGAGGCGGTGCTGAAACAGCTCCTCCTCGAGACGCTTGAGCCGGCCCTTGAGCTCGTCTTCCGACGACTCACGAATCGCCGTCAGGATTCCCGACTTTTTCATAGCGAGCTCCCTTCGCGCGAGACCATCCGCGTCGGGATCGGCAGCTTGTGGTGCGCCAGGTGGAACGCCTCGCGCGCCAGCTTCTCGTCGACGCCTTCGATTTCGTACATCACGCGTCCCGGCCGCACGACGGCGACCCAGCCCTCGTTGCCGCCCTTGCCTTTACCCATTCGGGTCTCGGCCGGCTTCTTGGTGATCGGCTTGTCGGGGAAGATGCGGATGTAGACCTTGCCGCCGCGCTTGATGTGGCGGGTCATCGCGATACGCGCCGCTTCGATCTGGCGCGCCGTGATCCAGCCGCACTCGAGCGCCTGCAGCCCGAAATCGCCGAACGCGATCTCGGTGCCGCCCTTGGCTTGCCCGCCCATGCGGCCCTTCTGGGCCTTGCGGTGCTTGGTTCTCTTCGGGGACATCATGGCTGAAAACCCTCTTGCTCGTTATGCCCGAGGAGCCGCCGCGCGAACCGGCAGCACCTCACCTTTGAAGATCCAGCATTTCACGCCGATCAGGCCGTACGTCGTGTGCGCCTCGGCGAACCCGTACTCGATGTCGGCGCGCAGCGTGTGCAGCGGCACGCGTCCTTCGCGGTACCACTCGTAGCGCGCCATCTCGGCGCCGCCCAGGCGGCCCGACGACGAGACGCGGATGCCCTTGGCGCCGAACTTCATCGCCGTCTGCACCGCCTTCTTCATGGCGCGGCGGAAGGCGACGCGGCGCTCGAGCTGGGTCGCGATGTTCTCCGCGATCAGCTGCGCGTTGGTCTCGGCTTTCCGGATCTCCTGGATGTTGAGAAACACCTCGTTCTCGGTGAGCGCCTGAACTTCTTTCTTCAGCTGCTCGACGCCCGCGCCGCGCTTGCCGATGACGATGCCCGGCCGCGCGGTGTAGATGTTGATCTTCGCCTTGTTCGCCGCGCGCTCGACGTCGACGCCGGCGACGCCCGCGTGCTCGAGCTTCTTCTTGATGAACTTCTTGAGCTTGATGTCCTCATGAAGCCACTTGGCGAAGTTCTTCTCTTCGTACCACTTCGACGTCCATGTCTTGACGATGCCGAGACGGAAGCCGATCGGATGTGTCTTCTGACCCATTCCTAGTTCTCCTGCACGACCACGGTGACGTGGCTGGTGCGACGCTGAATGCGATTCGCGCGGCCCATCGAGCGCGGCATCCACCGCTTGAGGATCGGCCCGTTGTCGACGTTGCAGTCGCGGATGAGGAGCTGGTCGACGTCGACCTCGCCCCGTTGCTCGGCGTTGGCCACCGCCGAGATGAGCAGCTTGCGGATCACCACCGCGCCGCGCTTCGGCATCAGCTTGAGCATCGACATCGCCTCCTCGACGCGCTTGCCGCGCACCAGGTTGGCGATGACGCGCATCTTGCGCGGTGACATCCGTACGTGTCTTACGACCGCTCGCGCTTCCATGAAAAACCCTTTCCAGTCAAACGCTTGTCGCTCTTTGCCACAGAGCGGAAACAAGGGGTCGGCGTATACCACAAACCCCGCGTCCGATCAAGCGAAATCAGCCCTCGAACAAGCTCCCGTCTACTTCGCGGCCGGCGCTTTCGGAGCCGCCGCCGGAGCCCCGCCACCCGCCGGAGCCCCCGCCGGCGCGCCCGGCTTGGCCGCCTTGCGGTCCCCCGAGTGCCCGTGGAAGGTCCGCGTCGGCGCGAACTCGCCCATCTTGTGGCCGACCATGTTCTCGGTCACGAACACCGGCACGAACTTCTTGCCCTGGTGCACCGCGAACGTCAGGCCGACCATCTCCGGCAGCACCGTCGAGCGGCGCGACCAGGTCTTGATGACTTTCTTCGACTTCGTCCGCTGCGCCTCGAGCACCTTGTTGAGCAGGTGCTTGTCGATGAACGGACCCTTCTTTACCGAACGAGCCATCGCTTACCCCTTCTCGCCACGACGACGCAGGATGAACTTGGTCGTCTGCTTGTTCTTGCGCGTCTTGTAGCCCTTGGTCGGCATGCCCCACGGCGAGCACGGATGGCGGCCGCCGGACGAACGGCCTTCGCCGCCGCCCATCGGGTGATCGACCGGGTTCATGGTGACGCCGCGGTTGTGGCCGCGCTGGCCCATCCACCGCATGCGGCCGGCCTTGCCCCACTGCACGTTGGCGTGCTCGCTGTTGCCGATCGCGCCGACGGTGGCGCGGCAGTCGAGGTGCACCAGGCGGACTTCGCCCGACGGCAACCGCACGTGGCCCCACTCGCCTTCCTTGGCCATGAGCTGCGCCGAGGTGCCGGCCGAGCGAGCGAGCTGCCCGCCCGCGCCGATCTGCATCTCGATGTTGTGGATCGCCGTGCCGAGCGGGATCTGCCTGAGCGGCAGCGAATTGCCCGGCTTGATGTCGGCCGACGCCGCGCTGATCACCGTCGAGCCGACCTCGAGCTTGTCGGGCGCCAGGATGTACGCCTTGTGCCCGTCGGCGTAGTGCAGGAGCGCGATGCGGCAGGTGCGGTTCGGATCGTACTCGATCGAAGCCACCTTGGCCGGCACGCCCGTCTTGTCGCGCTTGAAGTCGATCACGCGATAACGCTGCTTGTGCCCGCCGCCGCGGAAGCGCGAGGTGATGCGCCCGTAGTTGTTGCGCCCGCCCGTCGACGGCGCGGGCTCGAGCAGCGCCTTCTCGGGCTTCTTGCCCTTGGTCAGCTCGTCGAAGTCGAACCCGGTCATCCCACGACGGCCGGGCGAGGTCGGTTTGTAGATCTTCATCTCAGACTCCCTCGAAGAATTCGATCTTGTTCCCTGCGGCCAGGGTCACGATCGCCTTCTTCCAGTTGGGCCGCATGCCCATGTAGCGGCCGATGCGCTTCTCTTTGCCGCGCATCACTTGCGTGTGCACGTCGACGACCTTGACGCTGAACAGCGCCTCGATCGCGCGCTTGATCTCGATCTTGTTGGCGTCCAGCGCGACCTCGAACAGCACCTGCGGCTGGAGCTCGTCCTCGCTAAAAGTGCCCGCAGGTGCCCCTCCGTGCTCTTTTAGCCGAGTGCCCTTCTCCGTGAGGAGCGGGCGCTTGATGATCTGGTGCGCGGCCTTCATTGTCCACCTTCCGCTTTTTCGTGCTTCTCGTGCACCGGGTGCAGGCGCTTGGTGATCGCCTCCACCGTCGGCCTGGTCAGGATCAGCGTCTCGTGGTTGAGCACGTCGTAGACGTTGAGCCCGGCCGGCGCGAGGTACTTGGCGGCGCCGAGGTTGCGCGCCGACTTGGCCAGCTTCTCGTTCTCGCCGTCGACGATCAGCGCCGAGTGCGCGCCGAGCGTCTCGAGGATCTCCGCCACGCGCGCGGTCTTGATCGCGTCGAGCGCGAAGTCCTCGACGACCACGATCTTCGACTCCTTCGTGCGCAAGGAGAGCGCCGAGCGCAGCGCGCCGGCCATCGCCTTCTTCGGCATCGAGTAGGAGTAGTCGCGCGGCTTGGGCCCGAACACGCTGCCGCCGCCGACGAACTGCGGGGAGCGGGTCGATCCCTGGCGCGCGTTGCCGGTGCCCTTCTGCTTGTACGGCTTCTTGCCGCCGCCGCGCACTTCGGAGCGCCGCTTGGTCGAGTGGGTGCCGGCGCGCTGGTTGGCGCGCTGCTGCTTGACCGACTCCCACAGGAGGTGCTCGTTCACCTCGACGCCGAACACGGCGTCGTCGAGCTCCACGTGGCCGACGGATTTCCCGTCGAGGTTCTTGACTTCGATCTTTGCCATCGTCGTCCTCAGGTCTTGATCTCGACGTCGACGCCGGCCGAGAGGTCCAGCTTCATCAGCGCGTCGAGCGTCTGCTGCGTCGGCTCCAGGATGTCGAGCAGCCGCTTGTGCGTGCGGATCTCGAACTGCTCGCGCGACTTCTTGTCGACGTGAGGAGAGCGCAGCACGCAGTACTTGTTGATCTTCGTCGGCAGCGGAATCGGGCCGGCGACCTTCGCGCCGGTACGCTTCGCGGTGTCCACGATCTCCCCGGCCGACTGGTCGAGAAGCTTGTGATCGTAGGCCTTCAGCCGAATGCGGATCTTCGGTGTGGTCATCTGTTCTTCCCTTACTCCAAGATCTTCGTGACGACGCCTGCGCCGACGGTGCGGCCGCCCTCGCGGATGGCGAAACGGAGGCCCTCCTCGGCGGCGATCGGCGTGATCAGCGTGACGTCGATGTTGATGTTGTCCCCCGGCATCACCATCTCGACGCCTTCGGGCAGCGTCACCACGCCC
>Ga0070741_10020379_pt1 | contig 10453 bp, 17 predicted proteins | sample Coa_R1_4_FD_66440 | JGI IMG/M metagenome (GOLD analysis project Ga0070741, IMG submission 66440) | Surface soil microbial communities from Centralia Pennsylvania, which are recovering from an underground coalmine fire - Coalmine... | ecosystem: Environmental > Terrestrial > Soil > Unclassified ... | reverse complement strand
AGAATTGAAGCGACTGTCGGAACGGACGTTTAAGGGCGAAGATATAGTGGTGATCTATATCGATGGGATGGTCTTTGGCAAGCATCATCTGATAGCAGCTATCGGAGTAGACAAAGCCGGTCATTGCTTCGTCTGGACAATGCTTCAAGATAATAGTCAACCCCAGGCTGTGTGTGAACGGCTATTTTATCGTGCTCGCTGATTAGCTCCTCGTCGCTGACTGATTGTAATTCTTTTATTGACCGTGTGGCCATAACTACCTTCCTTTTCCAACGATGTATTACGCTCTGTGGATAACTGAAGTTGCAAGGATTCGCTCAAGTGTTATGCTTAAGGTAATTAATCTGGCCTGCATTCGCAAGGCCTCGCAGTCCCTTAATGGGCTGCACCATAGGAGCCTATGAAATCTCTTTATGAGCAAACTCATAGGAAAACAAATGAAAACTTTACGTCTTGAAGCTAAGCACTTCAAGGACACCGACAATTATTGGAAAGAATATGTCGGCAAAGAAGATGTCAGTGATTACGATGGGCATATCGAAATTGCTGGCGGTCTTGGATATGTAAGGTTCGCATCAATTAAGGCAACCGGCCACATCGTGGCCGAAGCTGGTTCGGGTATCGAAGCTGGTTCGGGTATCAAAGCTGGTGAGGGTATCAAAGCTGGTTCGGGTATCAAAGCTGGTGAGGGTATCGAAGCTGGTTCGGGTATCAAAGCTGGTTGGGGTATCGAAGCTGGTTCGGGTATCAAAGCTGGTGAGGGTATCGAAGCTGGTTCGGGTATCAAAGCTGGTTCGGGTATCAAAGCTGGTTCGGGTATCAAAGCTGGTTCGGGTATCAAAGCTGGTTCGGGTATCAAAGCTGGTTCGGGTATCGAAGCTGGTTCGGGTATCAAAGCTGGTTGGGGTATCGAAGCTGGTTCGGGTATCAAAGCTGGTGAGGGTATCGAAGCTGGTTCGGGTATCGTCTCGCTTTACTCATGGATTAAGGCAAAGCTGAAAATCTCAATTAATGCAAGATGCACAATTTCGGCCGGAATATTCTCAACTTCTGGCGCTCAAGATATAGAAGCTCAAGAAATTGATGGGAATGTTATTTACGGAAACAAAAAACTGTTGCCGAAAGAAGATCCAAAACCTATTAACCTAAGTGGTAAAGAAGTGTCTGTTACGGTTGACGGACAAACTTACGTTGCAATTATTAAATAAATCTCTATGCAAACTCTCAATGAGCAATTCATAAGAATATCCTCTCGTTTGCCATTGCCCAAAGAAGTCGAATTGGGGCAAGACCTCGTAATGACAATCGAGGGGCAAGCGTTCGTCCTCTGCTGTGTCAAGCAGGAAGTCTTTGACAAACAAGACGGGACGTTCGATAAAGTCTCTATCCTTAAATCAACCGCTGAATAATATGAACCCCGACAACATTAAACAATCAATTCAGGCTGTCGTTGACGGTCTCACTCCGCTCGCTCAAAAGCTCCAGATTCCGATTCAGAACGTCTGGGCTTGGGCAATCAAATACAACTATGCGATAGCCTTTCAGGATTTAGCAACCATTCCACTTTTTGTGTTAATCCTTATTTTTACTGTTTTATGTTTTAAGAAATCAAAGTGGAGTAGCTATGGAGACCCTGATAATGGATGGGCTTGGGCATTCATAATTGTAGCCGTCGTGTGCGCGTTCAGTTTTGTGGGAATGATTATAGGAACAACATCAGCAATTCCTAGATTTGTCTCACCAGAATTTTCAACCGCTGGTGACATCGTTCATCTCATTAAAGGCAATTAATTCTGCCCTGGCGAATGCCGGGCCACATATATGACATACGAAAAATCAACCATACAAATAGAATCGTGTGGTGAAACCAAAGACAAATTAAAGTTCTTCATCAAAGACACACAAGGCAACTGGTACACCGCCTTCAAAGCGTATAACGGTGTCGAGAAAGACGTGTACTCTCAGTTTAAAATGGGCAACCACGGCCAACCGTTCAAGAAAGGCGACACTGCGAATATCTCGTTTAAAAAGACAGTCGGTAAAGATGACCAAATCTACCGTAACCTGGCCTCAATCTTCCCGACTGATGATTTGCCCGTTATAGACAACGAAACCCGCCAGGAGCTACCAAGCTCGCCTCAAGGCGAAAAGTCCTCTCCTGGGGCAGAATATAACGCTACAGGGCCTTCTGGTAGGTATCAAGACTCTCACTTGCATGAAATAAACAGACAAAACCGAGAAGCTTATTTTAAGGCCAACCCGCCACGCAATTGGGAACGAGAAGCCTATGAGAAGTGCTGCTCAATTTGGGCGGCTGGCTTGATGCAAAGAGAGGGCGCTAGTTTAGAGTTCGTAAATGGCTGGATTGGGTCAGGTGGATTTTACAAACTCTTTCAAGCCATTAAGCAATCGGGTGAAAAGCATTTCGAGAAGGCTGTGGATCAACCGAATGTGCCGGAAGAAGTTGAAATGGATGGAAGCGATATTCCGTTCTAGCAGTGCCGAATGGCCTGCAATCTAAAAGCCGATATGGAAAAGCTGCTTAATAGGGTCACCCGCCAATCCGAAAACTGGCGGGTGATTTTTTGTATGAGCGCTCAATCTAATTCAGGATAACTACAGTCAGTGCCCATGTCGAAAAAGTTTTCGTTGTATACGGAGCCGAAGCAGTAATCGTCTCGTACCTCGGTGAACGACTGACAATATCCTCCTTCGTTGTCGTAATAATCGTATTCCTCAATGTATGAGTCAGTGCCACACCCATCAGAATTTAGGTCGTCATTGAAGGGATTAATTCCACCACCGCCTGCGCCTCCTGAACCTGGTGGATACACTTGGTTCACTACTGAGTTATCACATGGAGTCGGGCCTGTGGTCATATCTCCACTTCGCCCAGTCGGACAAACATCGTTAGGGCAACCAGCCGTTCCATTATTCATCGCCGATGCGCCTGACTGTTGTTGGTTGATAGGGACAGCATCGGTGAGTCCTTCCATATGTCCGGTTTCGTGTGCCATTTGTTTTTCAAATATCGTATCGAAACCGGGTAACGTCGGGTCGTAATATGGACCGGAACTAGGGTTATTAGGGGACGCTAAAGTTGCCGTGTTGATGACAACGGTGGCTGATTGAAGCGTGCCATCTGCGTACGTACGCTGTGGTTGCGTTTGGGCGGCAATTTGCGTGCTTGGTGTAGGTGGACTGGAGCCAGCAACATTGACAACTCCCTGCGTTACAAGAAGCGTCGCGGCTGCTGAACCGTTTGGCTCGTTTTGCGGAGCGTTGTTGTAGTCGTAAAAGATATTGGAGCCATTCGTTTGGTTAGCGGTATTCCAATTATCAAGAGCCGCTTTAACTTGGGCTGCATAAGGCTGCATTGTTGGGTCGATTGTTACATAAACTGTAAAGCCTGCCGGGAAGTGCGCTGTTTGGTTTGGTGGTGTTACTCCAGGTTTTGCTACACCCGTTGCACAGGGAGTGCTTTGAGCGCACGTCTCATCAACAATGTGGGTTGAATGAGGCGCAAGAGTAAGTGTTGCAAAGAAAAGTAAGTAAGAGATAACCCATGCAGACACACGTCTGCCCTCACGGGAGAATAAGTTTTTCATTTGTTGGTCTCCTTAGTTCCCGCAGTGGCCGGTGGCGAGTGTGGTTAGATTGTTAACGAATTTGGTTGCGTCAGTTGCAACGTGGCCGCCAAGTGGTAGCGGGCCTTCAGAGACTTGCAGCAACTTATCGTTTAAGAAAAAGAGAGTGTAGTCGTAATCCTTGCGAACATTTGTGTAGGCTCCCGTTTTATGGACGTACGATAAAAAGAGCACGTACTTTCTGCCAACCCTGAGCGGGAGTTCTTCTGAGTGAATCGTTTCGATTAAATGGTTGTGATAAAGCACTGCACCACCAATTCTTGAAACGATGATAGGGCTGTTCGCGGTAAGGGATGCTTTAGGATTGTCTTTGATAATTTGGTCTACGTTTATCGTGTAATCCGTGAACACGAACGTGCCTTCTTCGATAATCTGCGCTTCTTTGGCTGTTACATCACCAATGACAACTGCATCAGCCTCACAGACTTTTTTCTGAAGATAAGCGGTTACATCTGGATTAGGGTCCTTGAGATAACTACCGGGTGGAATACCAAGGTGTACATCTTGAGTTGTTGCCATATCCTTGAGTTTCCGTCCGTCGTTAAATTTATCAAACCCTTTGAAGAGCCTACTGTGTTCTTTCTGACGGCCGGTTAATTCGGCATCGTCAATCACTGTTGGGTCAACTATCTTGTGAGAGTCTCCTTTTTGAATCCTGAGTTTAGTGGTTGGTTGTAATGGTCTTCGTGCCTGTACGACAATGAAGCCCAAGAGAAGCAAAACACCTAAACAAAGCGCAATCTTTGACATATGTCCTCCTCGATTAATTTGAGCGCTTTCGGCTGAAAGCTAAGCCATAGGTAGTTAGTGTGCAAGCTACACTGGCCAAACTATACTCCGGCAAATAGTAAATTAAAAGGAAAAAGAGAGGCCTTGCGGTCTCTCAAAGATTTCTGTTTATTGCTGCACTATCTCAGCGTTTCTACAGCGTTTGCAGTAGACCACTATCCACATCCCTTTGGGATGTTTTTCAACGTAGACTTTGGTTTTTATGAGTCCACGTACCATATAGGTCGTGTGTTGATTCAAGAGAAAGAATCCGTCCTCCTCGGTAATCAGTTTGTCCCAAGTGATTTCTTGGATTCTAACTGGCAAGAGCCGGAGTAAGCGGAAATGTTCTTTCGAGTTATCGTGAACACAGTCGGTGAGGTTGAGCTTTGGATGCTGCTCGTTTGTCGAGTATACCAGCTTCATTCCTCCTCCTTATTTGCGAGATTTTTAGGCCACGGTTACGAAGTTTGATTAAGACTTCAATGTCGGCTGGCCTGGCGGTGAGCGTTAAGAACGGTTGGCCGTGATGGTCTCGGATGAGATATGTTCGGCCTGGAAGAAAATTCTGGAACGTAAGCAACATATTGGCTCCTCAAAGTATCTAAGGACACACGCATCCCTTATCCGAATGGCTCGGTAGGTTTCCAGAACGGTTTGTTGAGCCCGTGGATGTTAGTGCGGGTGAATGTGTCCTTGTCTCAGTGAACACGCTTGGCCAAAGCCCGATGGTGCCACCAATGGTATTTGGTTGGGCGTGTTCAAACCTCAAATGTGTCAGGAAGGTATTTGACTTCCCAGAAGCTTTTGACAGCTTTGGCTTGGTCGTCTTCGGAGTCTTTAAGACATTCGTGACAGATAGGCCCTGTTATTTCAGGGAATTCTTTAATCTGCCAACCGAGAGAAACAATCTCAGAGAGAAGCTGCTCTGCGGATGTCTGAAGGATTGGATAACCCCACTCTTCGCCACAAACAATACAGGCAATGGTGAGGTTCATATAACCGGCTAGTTCCATAGATTCATCTGGTGTCATAGCCGCTCCTTAAAAGCATTCTTGGTCGTCGAGGCGGTAATAGGTTTTGCCGTCTCGGTCGGTAATCCAGATGGGCGTACCAATGAGTTGGCAACAAAAGCATTGGCGAAAGTATGGATGTGACGCCACGCTTGAGAGTTCTAGACCACATTCAATGTGGTACATGGCTTTGCAAACCTCTCAAGGAACGGTGATAATTTCGCCGTGGATTTAAATTGCTGGAAGGGCTTCAAGTTCTTAAAGGCCGATGTGAACGCATTACTTAAACTCCATAGGTTTCTTGGGCGGAAATCGTCGTATATGGGTTCAAAGTAAAGGTCGTGTACGTCTTTGATAACGTTGGGCACTTCCAGCTTTCCTTCTACGAACGCTTCATACAGAATCATCTTTGCGTCGGTATCTGAAAGTTGGTGGGTTCTCCATGCTCCTAATTGGTGTTTGAGCGGGTCGAAGTTGCGGTGCATTTTATCGACACCGATTGAAAGCGTATCAATCAAGTCGAGCTTGTTTGAGTGCTTAGCAAAGACGGGTTGGAAGTCGCCTTTGAAAGCCATGTTGTCGCAAACAAAAACCCGATAGCCGATGGTCATTGCAAGTCGCATAGACTTGTCATTGGCGTTCCTGATCCCGATTGAAAATCGCACGTCGTGATATTCATAGTCGAGGTCAAGCACTCCAAACATTCGCATGCCGTCGTCTGAGACTGCGTATTCGTCTCTAACGACGCCGATATGTCTGAAACCAAGCGTCTCAACGAGCGCATTAACAATCTCTGAGTGAGCGATTGGTTTGTGGGTTCTGGTGGCTGCGGGAACTGGCAAGTTAGCAAGGTCTGCTCTTGTAATAAGCGAGGTCCCGCAGTGTGCTATCAAGGTTCCCGTCGGTTGATTCTGTATCTCGTTTAGTGCAACTACCATCTTCGGTAATCTCCTTACAGACTTTGAAAGTCAAAAATGCCTTAACTAAGGCTTGCCAACAGTTACGGCAAACGTAATTGGAAGCGCTGTCATAAACAGGCGTCCAGATGCGAGTGCCGCACGAACATAACGTCTCCATTTGCACCTCCTGCAATGTCTGAGTCGGAAGAGAATCGTTCGTCGCTTAAGCGGATTGAATCTCATACCGGCTCCGTGTTGTCTTCGGATTTGGATTCGTTGTCGGTTTCTTTGGGTTGACGTATGTTGAATGTCAGGCTTGGAAACAAATCGAGCTTCATATTCAGTGAGCCGTCAGCATTTTCGAAAGCAACACCTTGGCGTGTCCAGTACGACTTCTCTTGTCGGTCTTTACCTTTGCCAGTGGTCTGTGTGCGAATCAAATAAACAGTTAACATAGTTCCTCTTTTCAGTTGTGAAATGTGCGTCTCTACAGAAAAAGCCCGCACTAGGCGGGCTAGTCCAGCATAAGCTGGGGTCTGCTCTGTTTACGGCTTGACACAGTTATCACAGAGTTGTTACACGCGCTTAATTCAATCGGGCTGTTATCATTCTGCTTCTGCCTAGACTGGCCGTGATAGGACTTTCGCCCTTACAGAACAGGCCCCAACTGCCTTTTAGGGAAAAGGCATTGGGTTAGCTATGGTAGATACACCAGCATTCGTATGTGGGCGGCTTTAGTTTTTCGCCACACGTTGTGCAATTTGTCGGGCCGGAATCATCTGGTTGATGCCAGTTAATCTTTGAATGGGAGTACGGGCATTTCCATTTTCCGCCCACTCGTCTCATTAGGCTTCGGTGCTTTTTGCAATACATGAATGAAGTGCGTTTGATTTATGTGTTCACGTAATCTTTTTTGCGTTTGTAGCTTCTCGCCACACCTGGAACATTTAGGCATCGGTCTGAACGTATTTCAGTGCGCCAGCAAGGATCATATTGATGATGCCAATTGGAATGTAGCGGGTGATTGTTTGAAGCTCTGCCGTACCTTTAGAGGCGTATTCGATTGCTCCATAAACAACGATTGCGAAAAAAACATGTACTGCAACTTTAAGGGCGTGCAGCAAAGCCGGTTTGGGATTGGTCATTGGTGTCGATTAATTGTGGAAGTATGAAATGGCTTAGTTCGATATACGGGTTGATCCGTACATCTTCAACAAGTGTTGCTCCTTCTGGGTAATCTGCCCATCGTAAAGTGACGTTATTCATTTTCGATTTGGGTCATTAATTGGATGACTTTGGGCGCGTACGACGGGTTCGGATTGTACGTTTGGAGTTTCGCTTTGATGGTTTTGTCTTTGTAATATCTTCCAAGAGCCAATTGAGAAGATACAAAGTCAATACCTTGGGCAACGGTGCTGAAACCTGTACGGGCACTGTTCCATCCCCAATAGTTATCGAAGCGGTAGTGTCTGCCACAGGTGCTTTCTTGGATTGAGATAGCTGGGAGAAGCGTATATGGAATGTTATATCGGTCAGCTTCTTGGATGTACTCTTGGGCATAATTGGGTTGGGGGCACTTGTAGCGGTCAAAGAATTTATCAAGTTTAATTTCTCGTTCATCGACCTTTAGGAGGCTTGATTCTGCAAGGCCAAGTTTGGTAGGTATAAGAAAGAAGAAAAGAACGGATGCGATTAATAGCTTCACGTTAAGCTCGCTAAACACGGTTAGGCTTGCCGAAACTGAGGTCTCCGCTTTTTCGTGCTTATTGGTCTTAAATATGGAGCTATTGAAGAAATGAGATGGTGCAAGAATGGAGGGGTGCGCTAGGGTTTATCGGTCCGGTTATCCCTAAAGCGGCCAAGGCACACGTTATGCCAGCGTATACCCCCACCCTCACACCATCATCACTTCGTTTTGTGTTTGTTTTTGTGGGAGTAGCCGTTTTGTCGCTGTTCGCGGGCATTTCAGCCACTCCCTGCTGGTTGCGTTTGAGGCCGAAGCCTCATAGATTCATCATATACCCTATGCTTGTTTTGGCAACTCGGGTTCTGTGGATAACTCTGAGAGTTTTTCGTAAAGAGTCATCTGATATGTGAAAAGGTCTATCGTTTCCATTATGGCCTCAAGCGCTAATTGCTTTGGCGTAAGATCAAAGAGATTGCCTCCGTGTTCCGCTTGGCCTTTACGATACTTTTCATCAAGCAATGCGGTCGCATGATTTTTCAAAACCTCTAAATGAGCTTCTTGGGCTGGTGACATGTTATTTCTTGTGAATGATAAAGCCTCCGGCAAGCGTTTGGGTTTCAGGTATCGAAGATGTGTCACCGTCAATGATTGGTTCGTCGCCAAACAGAGCGGCCAGTGCTGATGGATCAGCGATACCTGTTTTGACTTTTTGGTTTTGTCCGGCCACTAAATAGACCGTTCCGGTATCTCTTATGAGTTGCATTGTTTGTCCTTTCGGGATCAGTGTCCACGGGTTAAACGTGTTCCCTGATTTAAAATAATCTTCTTTGATGTGATGTTCACTAACTCCACTCCAAGACGGTAAAGCAATGATGCATTTCAATCCGTCGTGAATATGGAAGTCATAAGCGTAAAGCGCGTGCCCCCATGTGGCTTCTCCGCTCTGTGGTGGTCTAGGGTTGGTTAAATCTTGCCAGCCTGGGTTTGACCCTGTAACACCGAATACAACGCCCTTATAGGCCAGAATTGCGCTTGCAACACTGTCTATATCTGGTGGAAGGACGAAAGAGCTTAGTTCTTGGTCTGAGCTTTCCACTTGTAAAGTGATTCCCGTTTTGTCCCGCATGTTCTGCGGTGTTTCCGGTGATGGGTCTGACACTTCATCTCTGGTTGCTTGTCCCTGTTTAACGATTGCAAGCCCTCCATCTCTGATAGCCGCTCCGTAGTTTTGAGCGATACGTGCAAACAAGTCTCGTCTGGAAAAGTCTTTCCCCTTTAATACTTGGTGGTAATAAGAAAATGCTTGGGAAACACACGAATCTGATGAGCCTTGGTCGTTAATCAATGGAGGCGTAATACCTGAACGTTTTGACCAATCAACAGGTGGAAGCGCTCCTAGCGTTTCGATTTTATAATCCCGCTCGTCTGGGGAGTCGGGGATTGCACCCTTTGGAAGATATTCGATGTTCATGTTATTTGATGTCAGTTACTTTTTGAATCTTACCTCTTGACCACTTCTTACAGTCTCGGCACTGATATTGTTGGACGCGGCCAGTTTGAGTGATGTCTGTGCCCATCTTCATCACGTTCTTAGAGCCACAAGCCGGACATCCGTTATACGTGTCTGAAAGAATTGAGACGTTCGGGTGGTTTGAAATCCACGGCCTTAAATGAAGATAAATCTTTTCGAGTAGCTCAACGTCTCTGCGGTTATATCTCACCATATGCTTCCACGCTTGCAGGTCGCCATTCATGCAACCTTTCCAAAGATGAAAGCCGGTGTGTGCGAGCTTGCGGCCGTAACCAAGGTGGTTTCCTAGATCATCAAGTTTGTTGGACGTGAATTGAAAGTATTTTCGTGCAACCTTGAGAGTATCTATCGTTTTGTAAGGGGAAGGCGGTGGGAGCTTGTAATAGGCAAAACGCGCGTTCGCTTTCTTGATGTCGAAATTATCTCCGTTATGAGCGATTAAAATGTCTGCCTCATCAAACAGCTTCCATAACTGTTTGACTAAGGCTTTGTCGTTCTCTGAGCCTGGCTTGTAGCCTTTAAAATCTGCAAGCGAATAGGTCATCATCTTGCCGTCCAACCATTTGGCGGCAAAACAAAGTAAATACCATTCGTTAACAAAATCCAATACGTTTGTCTCGTATTTCTCCCATACGTATCCGATTGAAGGAGCCGTCTCGATGTCGAAAATTAAGATACGGGGTTTGCTCACGTAACGTGATTAATTATTTCCTAATGGCGTCTTTTAACTCAGCCAAGGCCTTTGCGTTCTCTACCCATGCACTGGTATTGCGGTCGAGGCTGTCCAACAAGTGTCGGTCGTGGTTGCTTACCAGTTTGTAGATGATCCAAAGACAGGCTAGAGCTATGCCTATTGCTCCTCCTTGAATAAGAGGGCTTAGATAGCTTGTGTCCGGCATTTTTGTTTC
>Ga0070741_10020377_pt1 | contig 10454 bp, 5 predicted proteins | sample Coa_R1_4_FD_66440 | JGI IMG/M metagenome (GOLD analysis project Ga0070741, IMG submission 66440) | Surface soil microbial communities from Centralia Pennsylvania, which are recovering from an underground coalmine fire - Coalmine... | ecosystem: Environmental > Terrestrial > Soil > Unclassified ... | reverse complement strand
AGGGTCTGGCCAGCCGGAAATCGAGCGTGCGCTCTGGGGGAGAGGTCTCCTTGTTGTATGCGTTGTTTCCCTCTCTGACAACGTGCACAAAGGTCATGTACTCGGGATGCTCATCAGTCTCAAGCACATGCCGAGCAGCGTAGGACGGGAGAGAGTTCCGACTTAGCGACTGAATGGAATCCGAAGGACCGGCTTCCGGGCGGAAGAAGATCCGTTCGCCGATACGCTGCTAACAGCGTAATTAACAGCGTAGATTTCTCGATTTCGATGTTTTCTGCCCATTTTTTGCAAATTTCGCAAAAATAACAGCCAACAGCAGCGTATAAACAGCGTAAGCATTATCGAAGCGGCGTCGACTTGATCATGGTTGAAATCAGCCGCTCTGCACTTCGGCTGCTCGTCAGCAATTAACGATGCGGCACTCGACTCCACTTCCCTTCTTATCACGAACAAAAGCGAAATCCAGCGACTCAGGCAAACTGGCATGTAACCACGAGGAGCGGTAAACGCGGTCTGCCGCCGGCAACTGAGATTCTGCCCCGGCGCTCATTCATCGGCATTTCACTCCGGCGGGCTCACACGCCGGTGCCCCCGGCTTGAGTTTCGCTGAAGGAGACTCAAGGGTTGCGCGCTTCAGGTCGCTAATTGTTGTGGCCTCGACTCGGCGACGAACAGTACTCGCGGCCGCTCAGGAGCTAAGAAGCTCAGCAGCTTAGCAGCTCGATTTCTCAGCTATCCCTCCGATTGCCACGTCCTTTTCTTTGGTGAATCATCCAATCAGGAACTCTCGTGATCATCGATCCTCAAGACACGCGAAAGATCTCCCGCGACTGGCGCGAGTACCTCCACGAAATGAAGGAGAGCTTCGCGGTTGCGAGCTGGGTCTATCGCGAATTCATCACCGCCGAGAGCCGGCGCTGGACACGGCGCATGCTCATCGCCCTCGCGATCTCCGTAACCGCGCTCAACGGTATTGCGTGGCTCGCGAAATATATGGTCGACGGCCTGATCCATCACGACGCTCACGCGATCAAGATGAGCTTCGTCGGCATGGCCGTTTGCGTCCTGATCTATGGATACTTCGACCGCCTGCAGATGATCGCGCGCGAATACGCGACCGGTTTGAACCTCACGCAGCTCAAACGGCGCATGAACGAGCTCTTCTTCGAGAAGAGCATGGGACAGCATCAGCAGGAGAGTTCGTACCTGAATACCGCCAACATCGAGCGTGGCAAAGGACGTATCGAGCAGCTCGAAAACATGCTCACGTTCGAGGGCTCGTCGGCGGTGATCTCGCTCACCGTTGCGCTTACGTTGCTATGGCTGCGCGTTCCCACTGCCGGATTCTTCATGACCTTGCTGCTGGCGAGCTATCTCGTCTGGCTGGTCTATCTGAATCGCAATATCTCGGAGAAGTGTGTCCCTTTCGACAAAGAATTTCGCCGCATCAATCGCTGGGAGCACGAGCGCTGGGAGAAGATCGAGCGCGTAAAGACCTGCGCAAAAGAGCCTGCCGAGATCGAGTACCAGTACCGCTCGTTCGTGAAGTGCCTCGGCGAAGAGCGCAAATTCTGGCTGTGGTTCATCGGCAAGGTCACCTGGCGCGGATACTCAAATCGTTTCGTTCTCCTGGGCACGCTCGCCTATGGCGCGTGGCGAATATGGGAGGGAGACTGGTCGAACGGTGTCTTTGTGCCGCTGCTCATGTATGCGACGAAAGTCAGCGAGAGCATCTGGCAGATCGGCCATATCGAGCACCAGATCAACTGGAACATGCCCGCAATTCGCACGGCTATGCTCACGCTTACCGTTCCGCCCGATGTCACCGACAAGCCAAACGCGGTTGAACTAGAGCGCAGCAACGGCGTGCGCATAGAAATGCGCAACGTCTCGTACGCCTATTCGATGGAAAAGCGTGATCTGCCGGGCCTTGCAATTGATGGCTCTATGCACTCTGGCACGCAAGCCAGTGAGGTTGACGACGAGCCCGTCAGTACCCTTCGCGGTAGCGAACGGGTCAGTCAAAAGAGTCGACGCCCGCCGCCGATCCTCAATAACGTGAGCCTCACCATCGAGCCCGGCGAGAAAGCCGCAATGATCGGACCCTCCGGCGCGGGCAAGACCACGATCATGCGTCTGCTCATGCGCTACATGGACCCGACCTCCGGCTCGATCCTGATCGACGGACACGACCTGCGCGACATCCGCCTTTCGTCATGGCTGAACATGATCGCCTACGTGCCGCAGCAGGCGCAGGTCTTCGATGGCACAGTTCGTGACAACCTGCTCTACCGCTTTACCGATGAAGCAGCGCGAGTCGCCGACGAAGAGCTGTGGGCGATCATGCGCAAGCTGAAGATCGACTTTGGCGACCGCCTAACCGACGGACTCGACACCCGAGTAGGCCGCCACGGAATCGAACTCTCCGGTGGCGAGCAGCAGCGCCTGATGATTGGCGCCGCAGCTATGCGCAAACCCGTTTTCATGGTGGTGGACGAAGCCACAGCTTCGCTCGACGCGACCACAGAGAAAGCCGTTCAGAAAGGCCTGGAGGAAGTTCTTGGCGAACATATGGGTGCGCTCATCATCACTCATCGCTTGTCTACCGTGCGCCGTCTCTGCACAAAGTTCTTCGTTCTGCGAGACTCCGAAGGCCTCAGCCCGGGCGAATCGCAACTCGAAGCCTGCGCCACCTCATTCGAAGAACTCTACGAAATCTCTCCGACATTCCGCACCCTGGCTGACGACCAGGGTGTGGTGATCCTCGACAGCCCCAAGGTGCACATCGAGCTCTCCAGCGAAGCAATGACCGAGCCGAACGAAACCATCCATTACGCCGAACCGGAATCGGTCACGTAGCCGCCAACTCCCGGGTATTCCCATCCTCGTCGAACGGATCTCAGAAAACCAGAACGCAGTGCTCTTGCATGATCTACTACTCACGTAGTAAGCTCACCTACCGTAATAGTAGATAATCATGCAAAAAGCGAAATTAACCAAGTTCGAAATGCAGATCATGGACGCTCTCTGGAGCCGCGGCGTGGCTTCGATTCGCGAAATCCAGGAGGCCTTTCCGGATAGCAAAAGGCCGGCTTACACAACCATTCAGACCACCGTCTATCGCCTTGAGACAAAGAAAGCGGTGCGACGGGTGAAGAAAGTCGGAAACTTTCACCTTTTTGAGGCAACGGTTTCACGCGATGCGGTTCAGCGGTCACTGGTGGATGATCTCCTGAGTCTGTTTGGTGGACGCACGCAACCAGTCATGGCGCATCTGATCGAGTCCGGCAAGCTCTCGCTCGATGACCTCAAAGAGGCGGAGAAAACGTTGCGCCGGCTCTCAAAAGAGATGAAGTCGCAATGATCCGGGCAGATTGAAAGCTTCTGAAAATTGATTAAGAGAGCGGAATCCGGGCAGCAACGAATCGAGGCAAGGAGTAATAGCAATGGTTGAAGGAAATTGGATCTCAATAATTGAAAATCACCTCTGGCAATCGACGGTTCTTGCCTGTGTTGTGTGGCTCCTCGCGCTGGCTCTGCGCAGGAACCAGGCGCGCGTGCGTTATCAATTGTGGCTTATCGCGTCTTTGAAGTTCCTGGTGCCGTTCTCCGTGCTGTTTGCGATCGGAAGCCATTTGCGATGGACGACCGCTACTCCAATATCTCGTCCCGCAGTGTCGGCGATGGTGGAACAAATCGCTCGCCCATTTCCGCAGTTTCGGGTCGCAACAACAGTTGTTCCGGCTATCTCAGCAAGCGGCAAAAATTGGACAAGTGCGATACCGGTCTTTTTGCTGTCTGTCTGGATTTGTGGCTTCCTGGTTGTTTTATTTTCCTGGGCGCGTCGCTGGTTGAAAATTCGCGCTGCGGTGCGCGCTGCGTCGAGGTTGCCGATTGAGGCAGGGCTGCCCGTACTCTCGTCGCGAACAACTCTTGAACCAGGTGTGTTCGGTATCTTCCGGCCAGTGCTCCTGCTCCCTGCGGGCATCACCGATCGCCTTTCCCCGGCACATGTGCGCACGATCCTTATGCACGAGCTCTGTCATGTTCGCCGGCGCGACAATCTTGCCGCAACCATGCACATGATGGTGGAGGCGATCTTCTGGTTTCACCCGCTGGTGTGGTGGATCGGCTCTCGCCTTGTGGATGAACGCGAACGGGCGTGCGACGAAGAAGTGCTCGTTCTCGGCAGTGAGCCCGAAGTATATGCGGAAAGTATTTTGAAGGCGTGCCAGTTCTACCTGGAGTCGCCGCTGGCGTGCGTTTCGGGAATCACTGGTTCGGATCTCAAGAGCAGGATTGTCCGTATCATGACGCAGCGCTTCAGCGAAAATCTCACTTTTTGCAGAAAACTCCTGTTGGCGGTTGTCGGCGTGGCCGCGATTGCCGGTCCGCTTCTTTTTGGTCTGGCTAATTCCCAGAATGGTACGGATTCGCAGGCGACCGGTTCTGGTCCGTTGCCGTCATTCGAAGTGGCTTCAATCAAGTTGAATAATTCTGGCGACCGACGCGTGCGGCTCGCGACTCCTCCAGGCAGGTTCACAGCTGAAAATGTAAGTGTCAAAACTCTCATCGAATATGCGTACAACGTCAGAGAACTTCAGCTTGCAGGAGGGCCAAGCTGGATCGATTCCGAGCGATACGACATCGATGCGAAGTCTGATCTCACTCCCGAGGAGATGCGCAACCGATACCCTGACGACCCGCCCCAAGCGCTCAGGCTTATGGTCCAGTCGTTGCTCGCAGATCGATTTAAGCTCGCTCTGAGCCGGGAAACAAAGGATGCTCCCATCTACGTGCTTTCGGTTGCTAAGGGAGGACCTAAGTTTCACCAAACGGCGCTTGCTCCTCCCAATCCGACTCCCAATGCTCAAGGAGCCGTAGCGCCAAATGGTCCTAGGCGAATGCTGAGAACAGTGCGCGGACAGATCACGATGGGCGACGCACCAATCAGCTCACTCGCCGCGGCGCTGTCTGGCCAAGTCGGACGGCTCGTCATCGACAAGACGGGACTCACGGGGCATTACGATCTCACTCTGCAATGGGCCCCCGACGAGAGCCAAAGCCGTATGTATGGCGGCGAAGGTGGTGCTCCGGACGGGCGTCCTGCTGGAGTAGCCGCACCACCACCGGACGCAAATGGCCCATCTATTTTTACGGCGCTACAAGAGCAGCTTGGGTTGAAACTCGAGTCGGCGAAAGGTCCAGTGGAAACGTTCGCGATCGCCCACATCGAGCAGCCATCGGAGAACTAGAGCAGGCGATCGACGGTGCACCGCATGAACTTTGCCCGGCTCCTGTTGCTCGTGCTGTTCTTCCTGCTTGCGCTGCCACTCGCCGCATCAGAGCATCACGGACAAGTGCTCTTTAACGGCTTGCCCGTTCCTGGAGCGACGGTAACGGCAGTTCGAGATGCAAACAGGGTCGTAACGGTCACCAATCAAGAAGGTTTTTACAGTTTCTCCGATCTCTCTGACGGAGTTTGGAAGTTTGAAGTTTCCATGTTCGGTTTTGCAACCGAGCAGCAGGAGATGGCAGTTGGACAAAACGCTTTAGCTCCAAAATGGGAGCTGAAGCTCTTACCCCTCGACCAGATAAAAGCGCAAATTCAGAGGACTCCGATCGCACCCGCTGCAGCTCCGGCTGCGGAAAAAGCTACGAACAAACCTGCTGCGCAGAACCAGCCGGCGCCCCTAGCCACTCCGCAGCCTTCTCAAAGCTCGGAGGACGAACTGAGCCAAAGCGCGAGCGATGGATTGCTGATCAATGGCAGCTTGAATAATGGAGGTGCGTCGCCTTTCGCGCAGTTCGCCGCGTTCGGCAACAATCGCACCGGTGGCCACTCTCTATATAACGGTGGAATCGGGGTAATCTTCGACAACTCCGCCTTCGATGCTCGCCCGTTTTCTCTCACAGGTCAGAGCACGGCGAAGCCCGCATACAACCGAGTCACAGGAGTGCTGGCGCTGGGTGGTCCATTGCAGATCCCGCATCTGTTCAGGCAAGGACCGAACTTCTTTCTCAACTACCAGTGGACGCGAAATCGAACCGATTCCGTAACAACAGCTCTGATGCCCGACTCGGCAGAGCGCCGCGGAATCTTTTCCAACGCGATCATCGATCCAGCAACCGGCGCTCCATTTCCGAACAACGCAATTCCGCAGAATCGGATCAGCCCACAGGCGCAAGCGCTGCTGAAACTCTATCCATTGCCAAACTTCAACAGCGCGATTCGGTATAACTACGAGATTCCGACGGTCAGCGACACTCATCAGGACGCGCTGCAAACACGTTTTGACAAAACTCTGAATCCCAAAAATGAACTTTACGGCCGCTTCGCCTTCCAGAGCACGCGTTCGAGCACACCGAATGTGTTCGGATTTCTCGATGCTACCGATTCGCTGGGAATCAACACGGCCGCCGATTGGTCGTATCGCTTTCATCAGCGCTCGTTCTTAAACCTCGGATATCAGTTCAGCCGGTTGTCAACGCGGATCACGCCTTTTTTTCAGAACCGCGAGAATGTTTCCGGCGACGCTGGAATCTCCGGCAATAACCAGGATCCAATGAACTGGGGTCCGCCGACGCTGAACTTCTCGAGCGGCATCGCCGGCCTTTCCGACTCCCAGAGCTCGTTCGATCGGAATGAGACCAACGGAGCCTCATTCTCCGTGCTCTTAAGCCGTGCCTCTCATAATTTCTTCTTTGGCGGGGATTTTCGCAGGCAGGAGTTTAACTATCTCTCACAGCAGGATCCGCGCGGTACATTTGCCTTTACCGGCGCCGCCACTGGATCGGATTTCGCCGACTTCCTTCTCGGAATTCCAGACACAAGCTCCCTCGCCTTCGGCAATGCCGATAAGTATTTCCGCCAGTCTGTATCCGACGCGTATTTCACCGACGATTGGAGGATCAGTCCGGAACTCACCACCAACCTCGGCCTACGCTGGGAATATGGCGCTCCCATTACGGAGCTCTATAACCGGCTAGTCAATCTGGACGTAGCTTCGGGCTTTGCTGCTGCAGCACCCGTGCTGGCCGGCGATCCTATTGGAATCGTCACCGGAGAGCACTACCCGAATTCCCTGCTCCGCCCCGACAAGCGTGCGTTTGAACCTCGTTTGGGAATTGCGTGGCGGCCGATTCCCAGTTCTTCGATGCTAGTGCGCGGCGGCTACGGCGTGTACTACGACTCTTCGGTCTATCAGACGCTCGCACTGCAGATGGCGCAACAACCGCCGTTATCGAAGACGTTTAGTGTGCAGAACAGCACGGCTCATCCGCTCACGCTCGCCAACGGCTTTAACACGTCTTCTCCAAACCTCTCAAACACGTTTGCCATCGATCCAAATTTCCGGCCCGGTTACGCTCAGATATGGCAGTTGAGCATTCAGCGCGATCTGCCGGCGTCGCTACAGATGCGGGCCACGTACCTGGGCACCAAAGGCACGCGAGGCGTGCAGGAATTCCTGCCAAACACGTATCCAATCGGAGCAGTGAACCCGTGCCCAACGTGTCCCACAGGATTTGCGTATCTAACTTCCACCGGCAGCTCCACGCGGCAAGCCGCTCAGCTTCAGTTGCGACGAAGGTTGCACAACGGCTTCACCGCCCAGCTGCAATACACATATTCAAAATCGATCGACGACGACTCTGCGCTCGGCGGTCAGGGCCCGAGCATGAACTCGCAAATCACAGCCCAGAATTCGGGACAGAGCATCGTTTCCAGCGGATCCGCTCCAGCGCCAGCCTCGCCCAATCTGGCGATTGCACAAAACTGGCTGAATCTGAAGGGAGAGCGCGGGCTCTCGAACTTCGATCAACGTCATCTTCTGAATCTTCAGCTCCAGTACACGACCGGAATGGGAGTGAAAGGCGGAACGCTTCTTACCGGGTGGAAAGGCGCGCTATTGAAAGAGTGGACGGTAGGGAGCCAGATTAGCGTCGGCAGTGGACTGCCACAGACGCCGATCTATTTTGCCGTCGTTCCCGGAACGGGAATAACCGGAACCATTCGCCCGAATTCCACGGGCGATCCGCTCTACAAAGCGCCGGCAGGTCTGTTTCTAAATCCTGCTGCGTACGTCGCGCCTGCGCCGGGACAGTGGGGCGATGCGGGACGAAACTCCATCGTCGGTCCCAGTCAATTCTCTTTGAATGCCTCTCTCGGCCGGACATTCCGATTGAGCGACCGCTATAACCTGGATTTCCGCCTTGATTCTACGAACGCGCTGAATCATGTCACCTATACAGCCTGGAATACCGTCATCAATGGCGCGCAGTTCGGACTTCCGGCCGCAGCGAATCCCATGCGCAGCGTGCAGACCAATCTGCGAGTAAGGTTCTGACCATGCGATCTTGCCTAGTCGCATTCCTTCTTGGCACAGTTGCTGCGACTGCTCAGCAGACCGGCCAGAACGCGCCTCTGACCGGCGCGAGCAAAGTCACGTTCAGTGCCGGAACGCAGTTGGTGATCGAAACCGTTGGCGTTACCGATAAGAAAGGCGTCCCGATTGAAGGTCTAACGGCGAAAGACTTCAGCATCGCTGAAGACGGTACACCGCAAACGATTCGGATCTTTGATTATCAGAAATTGCCGGAGGCTCCTGCAGAGCCAATTCCCTCCTCCACGCCCGCACATATTCACATCTACGACAAGCTGGGGCGCACGCAAATTTTGCCCGAGGTTCCGGGAACCGGGCGATATCACGACCATCGACTGCTGGCTCTTTACTTGGACATGACTGCCATGCCTCCCGGCGATCAATTACGCGCGCTGGCCGCCGCGGAAAAGTTCGTCAGGACGCAGATTACTCCGGCCGACCTCGTGGCCATCATGCGCTACCAAGGCGCATCTGTTGACGTGCTTCAGGATTTCACTGCCGATCGCGACCGCCTGCTCAGCATCCTGCAGACGATGGTCGTCGGAGAAGGCGAAGGGCTGGACGAGTCGAATCAGGATGCCAGTGCGCCCGACGTGGGCGCGGCGTTTGGCCAGGACGACAGCGAGTTCAACATCTTCAACACCGACCGGCAGCTCTCTGCGTTACAGACGGCTGCAAAGATGCTCGGAACCTTGAGTGAGAAGAAGTCTCTGATCTACTTCGCCAGTGGATTGCGACTGAATGGTTTGAATAATCAGGCGCAGTTGCACGCAACCATCAACAGTGCTATCCGCGCAGGTGTTTCGATTTGGGCAGTCGATGCCAGAGGATTGGTCGCCTCGGCACCGCTTGGGGACGCAACGCAAGCGTCGCCCGGGAATATTGGAATGTACTCGGGCACGGCTTCGCTGGCGAACACCGCCAACTTTCTGCAGTCGCAGGATACGCTTTATGCTCTCGCCGGCGACACGGGCGGTAAAGCGCTGCTCGATAACAACGATCTGAGCAAGGGGATCGTAGATGCCCAGCGATCGATCTCGAGCTACTACGTGATTGGGTACTACACGAGCAACGCTGCGCGAGATGGAAAGTTCCGGCGCATCAAGATTACCGTCAGCTCAGAACTCGCGACCAACCTTGACTATCGCCAGGGCTACTTTGCCGATAAGGAGTTCAAGAAGTTCACCGTCGCAGACAAAGAGCGGCAATTAGAAGATGCGCTCATGCTGCCCGATCCTATTACGGAACTCACGATCGCGATGGAGATCGACTATTTTCAGTTGAACCGGGCAGAGTACTTCGTTCCCATTATGGTCAAGATTCCCGGGCGCGAGCTGGCGCTTGCCAAGCGCGGGGGAGCCGAGCATACGCTGATCGACTTCATCGGCGAAATCAAGGACGACTTCGGCACGACTATCAGCAACGTACGCGACAAAGTGAATATCAAGCTCAGCGATTCCACGGCGCTCGAGCTGGCAAAGCGGCCGATCGAATACCCTACCGGATTCACACTTCTGCCTGGAAAATATACGATCAAGTTCCTCGCGCGCGACGACGAAACGGGCCGGATCGGGACTTACCAAACTACCTTCGTTGTCCCCAACTTGAATAAAGAAGAGAAGCGCGTTCCCATCAGCTCTGTGGTCCTGAGCAGCCAGCGTGTCGACCTCAAAGACGCGCTCTACAACGCCGTCAAGAATAAAGACCGGCAGGAAATCGGGAATCCATTGGTCCAAAATGGGCAAAAGATCATTCCCAGCGTGACTCGAGTCTTCAAAAAAGAACAGGAGATGTACGTCTATCTGCAAGCCTACGAACCCGATTCACCAAGCATGCGGCCGCTGATCGCGTTCCTCAGCTTTTATCGTGGAGGAAGTAAAGCGTTCGAAACCGAGCCGATCGAAGTTGCAGATGGTCTCAAGAATCGCCTGCGAACCATTCCTCTCGAGTTCACCGTCTCCCTCAATGGTCTGACGCCCGGCAAATATGATTGCCAGGTCAGCGTTCTCGATCCCATGGCGCAGAAAGCGGCATTCTGGCAAGCACCTGTTATGCTCGTCCCCTAAGAAC
>Ga0070741_10020376_pt1 | contig 10454 bp, 8 predicted proteins | sample Coa_R1_4_FD_66440 | JGI IMG/M metagenome (GOLD analysis project Ga0070741, IMG submission 66440) | Surface soil microbial communities from Centralia Pennsylvania, which are recovering from an underground coalmine fire - Coalmine... | ecosystem: Environmental > Terrestrial > Soil > Unclassified ... | reverse complement strand
CGAACTCATTATCTCGCACTCATGCTCGCGCTTGCTCTCCTGCCGCTTTCCGCCTATGCGCAGGAAGCAGATCCGCCAAAGCCGGATTTTCCGCCCTCATCAGACCAGCAGTCCCAAACCAGGCAGAACGATCAGGAACAAGTCCCGACTTTCCGCAAAAGCGTAAACCTGGTGAACGTCTATTTCACTGTCAAGGATAAGCACGGCGCCCTGATGCCTAATCTGGCAAAAGACCAATTCGAAGTGCTGGAAGACGGAAAGCCGCAGGTTATCAAGTTTTTCTCTGCTCTGAGTGACCAGCCTCTGACCATCGGTTTGCTGATTGACAGCAGTTACAGCATGAACCGCATGCTGCCGGAAGAAAAAGTGGTTGCAGGCGGCTTTTTGCAAAAGGTCCTTACGCCAAAGGACCTGGCTTTTGTTATCAGCTTTGATATTTCAGTGGACCTGCTGCAGGATTTGACCAGCAGCACACACCTTTTGCGCACAGGCCTTGATAAAGCGCGAATCAACACCAACACCGTGGGTATGTCGCCGATGGGGAACCCAGGCCCCGTGCCCACAGCCAGCGGCCAGAACAAAGGCACACTCCTGTTTGACGCGGCTTATCTGGCGTCCGATGAGGTCTTGAGCAAGCAGTCAGGACGCAAAGCCATGATCATTTTGACTGACGGTGAGGATGAAGGCAGCAAAATGCGCCTGAGAGATGCGATTGAAGCCGCGCAGAAGGCTAACGTGATTGCGTACGTTCTGCTTATTACCGATCCTGTCTTCCCATCGAATTACGGAGATATGAACAAATTGACCGAGCAGACAGGCGGCAAAGTTATTGAGGTCAGGAATCCCGATAAGCTGGACAAGGCCTTTTCTGAAATCGCCGCTGAGCTGCGCAGCCAATATAGCCTGGGCTTCACCTCAAACAATCCGAACAACGATGGCAAATTCCGCAAGCTTGAGGTGAAATCAAAGGACGGATATAAAGTCCAGGCGCGCAAAGGCTACTATCCACCGAATGACATGACGGCTAGCCAGTAAAAGCGTATTCTGAAATCCCGCGCGCGCAACGATGAACCCTTTGGCCGAGGGAAATTCCATGAACATGATGTAAAACCAAATGCTTTAAAGAAGCAGCAGTCGATCTAGTTGAACTAAACCTCTTTTATAAAACGCCATATGGCATTATTTGTTGCCTGCAAGCGCAAACGGAACCCGCCCTTTTAAGGCGGGTTCCGCTAATTTGAGAACTTTTTATAACCAGCTTCGATCAGTGAATTGGAACAGCCTGGAACGCGGTGCCGCACTTCTTGGGCTTGTAGGTGCTGATGTCGCCCGTGACCAGCGAGCCGTTATTGCAGTTCAAGGCAAGATTGCCGGCCGTGGCGGTAATTGTGTCCGGGGCAAGAAAGTCGAGCGTGGATAGGGCGTTCACAATGAGGCCATCGCCGGTATTGCCTGAGATGGTGTTGCCGCCGCTGCTGGCGAAGGCTGAGTGCTGGTCTATTGAAACGCCCACCCCCTGATTGCCGGTGATTTGGACAGCGCCATCCAGGTCAAGCTCAGAGTGAAAGTTAGTTTGGATTCCGCCGCCGATATTGCCATTGATCTGCATTTGGGCGAATTCACAGTGGCTGGTTGAACTGCAAATGACGCCTGGCCCAGTGTTGCCGTTGATGGATCCACCTTGCATCACCACAGCGCTGTTAGTGAATGCATCAAGCCCAAAGTTATTGCCGGCGTTATTGGTAATCTGCAGATCAACAAAGCTTGCTGAAGAGTTGGACATCTGGATTCCGGCAAGTCCGTTGTTGCTTACCACCGGAGGAAGATCATTGCCATCGATGAAGAACAGTTGCGTGGCGTTGGAGCTTATGCCAAGGCGTCCATTGTTGCTCACGGTTACGCCATCAAGCTCTAGCGAGCCGCCAGATGTGACAATGCCAGTGCGGGCATTGGAGCTAATGGAACCGTTAAACACCTGGACTTGGGAGTTTTTGGTGCTTATGCCAAATGTCGCGTTGTTTTGCACTGTGACCTGAGACAAAAAGATGCCTTGAGAGTTGATAATGACAAAGCCTGTCAGCCCTCCACTCACCGTAATGGGACCGGAAAAACTGATGTTTTGCGAATTGGAAATAGTAAAAACCTGGATGTTGGGCGATCCAGTAATGGTCACCGGAATGTTGGCAAAGAAGTTCAGGTTACTGCGATTTTGTATGTCTATCTGGTCCGCGCAGTTGCTCACGATTGTGAAGGTAGTGTTGTCTGGTGAGTTAAAGACTGCCTGGCTAATGGATGTGAACGCCCCGGGAGTAGCTCCCGTGCAGTCGATGGTGGCATTGTTGGTAGTCTGAGCAAATGCCGTGCCGCTCAGGACAAAAATGGCCAGGCAGATAAAAACACGCAGCCTGGAAAAATCCCTTTGCAATCTCATTCTTCTCTCCAAAGTGTAGGTTCAGGATGCGACAAGCCGGGCACCCGGTCTGCGTCTCATCCTTGTTATGGTTATGGCGCTTAGAGCTTATATCTGGAACACCATTTTGATAAGCAATTTCAGCTACAAACCTTTCAGGAGGATGGGGAGATCGGCGCTTAGTTGAGGACTATCGCAGCGCCGCAATGGAGGGCAAGATCAGGCACTGTCGAAAAGTGCAAAAAATTTCACAGCAGCGAATGCGAGCAGTCATCAAAAACGCTGCTTACCATCGGCAATAGGGCAGTTTCTGGAATATTGCGGCAAGCCATGCGAGCAGGTAATTCCCCAGGTTGTTGAGGGAGGAGGATCAAGTTTTATCGAACTGCCGAAACCTATCTACCGCAACGCCTCTGCACTCTTGGTCACAGTGACGGATTGGGCAGAGTATCGCGAACCTTCAAATGTCGCTACGATCCTCACTTCTGTTCCCACGCCTAAACGTCTGGTTGCTTCAGTGCGGGAAGGCTCAAAGTGAATCTCATAATTCTTGTCGTCTGACGAATTCTGCAGGGCGAGCAGGCCGCGACTGAGATCGAGATAGGTAATCTTGCCGGCAAAGGTGAAAGCAGCGCCGGGCATGGCCAGAATACTTATTTCGCGCGCCAGGCCGCGATTAGGGCTCTCTGCAGCAAAGCGCACGTGAACCAGCGCTCCGGGCTTTATGTCCTTAAATACTGCCGGAGTTTGGCCATTGCTGATGCGCGTGTCCTGGTCAACGGCAAAGCGCACAGGCACAGAGTTGATGGAGTCACGCAGGGTGAGTTCGTTATGTTTGGTATCAATATCTGTGATCTGGCCGTCAGCATCGGCGGGCAGTGCGGCCACTCCCACACGGATATTGCGGGCAAAAATATCGTGCCGGTTATTGTCCAGCTGCGTATCCACGTAAACTCGCTCGCCTTTTTTGAGCGCAAGCTGCGTTGTCTCCGCGCCGTTGTGGAAGATGTGGGTGCGCTCATCAAAATTTACGGTCCAATGCCCGCCGCCAAAAACCTTTACGGTCATGCGGTTGCGTAGGCGATCGACGCCGCTGATGGTCCCACCTACCAAAGTGGTAGTGGTGCGCGGAACCGGCGCCGGATCAAGAATAGGATCGTGTCCGTCGGTAGTCAGAGCGCCAGAGGTAGCGGAGCTATCAAGAATCTCAGTCTTCGGTTCAGCCGGTGGCGTGGGCGGCATCTGCACAAGCGGTTCTTCGGTTACCTGCGATCCAGACTGTTGTGTGCCTGGATTTTCCTGACTGCTGGCAGGCGTTTGCTGGCCCGTGGGGGAGGGCTGTGCCACCGGGGGCTGGGTAGTGGATGACGGAACTGTGCCTGTAGGAGCCGTGCTCGGAGTTTCAGTAGCAGGTGTTTGTGGCGTCTGCTGAGGTGTTGAGTTAGTGCTGGGGAGCGGCGTCTGCGGCACTCCGGAGCCGGGTTTGGGAGAAGCAGGATTATTCTGCGCCCAGCCCAGAGAGGCACACATCAGCAACAAAGCGATCAAAGCAGTTGGGGAACGATGCATAGAGTTTTTCGAAACTCCCGGTTTTCAGACATCTGGTTCAGACAATTTCTGGTTTTAGCACTAAAGATCTGAACAAATGTTGGATGCAGCCAGCAGCAACTCAGATGGCAAGCAAGATATGGAATTAAGGTCGCCCAACCTGAGAAGGAGATTTGCCATCCAAAAAGACAAGCAGAGCTTCTGCCCTGCGGTTCTTGGTGTGAACGGCAGATCCCTCATCTGTAAGCGAGGCCCCTGGAGACCACATGCGTTGCCGATTGCTCACGTTATTAGCGTTGCCTATTCTGCTGGTTGCACTGCAAGCGGGTGCGCAGGAAGTTCGCATTCCGCTGCCCAAGAAAAGCAAATACACGCCCGTACAGCAGTTAAACCGCGATGGCGTAGCCGCGCTCAAAAAGCATGACATCGACAAGGCAAAGCGGCTTTTTTACAAGGCATACCTCATTGATCCGAATGATCCTTTTACGCTGAATAATTTAGGCTACGTGGCGGAACTGGAAGGAAGCCTTGATCGCGCACAACGCTATTACGATCAGGCACAGGCCAACACCTCAGAAGCCATCATTGACCGCTCCACTGCTGAACAGGTGGAAGGGAAGCCGGTGGCGAAGATCGCCGGACACACCGCTGAAGGGCCGCTGAAAGTGAACCAGCTAAACAGCGAAGCGCTGGAACTGCTGAATCAAGATCGCGCGCCGGAAGCTGATGTGGTGCTGCAGCAGGCGCTGAAACTCGATTCTAAAAATCCTTTCACGCTGAACAATATGGGCTTTGCCAAGGAAAAAGAAGGAGAGATTGAGCAGGCCATAAGGTTTTATGACAGCTCAGCGGCAACCGGATCGCGTGAGCCGATTGTAATTGCCTTCAACAAAAGCTGGCGCGGCAAACCCATCAGTGAGGTAGCGCAACGAAATGCCGATGAGAGCCGTAAAGAGCTGAGCAAAGCGCAAAACCTGCAGGACAAAGTGGCCCGGCTGAACCTGCGCGGTGTTTCCGCCATGAACCGCAATGATCGCCGGACGGCGCGCCAGGATTTTGAGCAAGCCTACAAACTTGATCCCAACAATTCTTTCACCATTAATAATATGGGTTACCTGGCGGAGTTGGAAGGCGATAAAGAGACCGCACAATCGTATTACCAGCAAGCCGAGCGGGCAAAACACTCAAGTGCAAAGATCGTGGTCTCAACACGGCCGGAAGTGGAAGGCCGTCCTGTGGGGCAGGTAGCAGAGCAGAGCACATCGTTGGTGGAGTCCACCTTTGCTGCGCAGGCTGAAGCCAAGCGGCGCACCGAAGGCCCACCCGCATTGCGTACCCGCGATAACCGGATAGTGATTGAGCCAAAAACTCCGGTGCATCCAAGCACTGAATATACGCCGCCGGAGTACAGGCAGCAGCCTCAGGGCGAAGACGAGATCCCGGTGGAAACGCCCCAATCAGACCAACCGCAACAACAGAGCCAGCCTCAATTAAAGACGCGGCCACCACAACAGCAGCAGCCTACGCAACAGCAACCGGCTCAGCAACCGCCAGATCAGCAATCGCCGAATGCTCAACCAAATTCACAGCCGCCAGTTCAGCAACAGCAGAACGCTCAGCCAAATTCACAGCCGCAACAGAACAGCCAGCCGCCTGAATAACGATTTAGCGGTGACCTACAATACCGGCCCAATTCCTTTTCCGATTGCCGGGGCGCGCCGAAGTGCAGCTTCCACGAATCGCTTGGCTGCTTTGGCCGATTGAAGCAGATCACGGCCCAAAGCGCGTTCACAGGCCAGCGCGGTAGAGAAGGCGCAGCCGGTGCCGTGGGTCGAACGGCTTTTAATTTTCCGGCCCTTTAGCAAGATAGGTTTTTGACCTGCGCGGCAAATTAGATCATGGGGAGGATCAAGATGTCCTCCGGTAATGATTACGTTTTGTGCGCCTAATTTCTGCAAACGCAACGCAGCCGCTTCCATCTCCCTGTGATTGGTTATAGCGATTCCGGTCAGCGCCGCTGCCTCATCAATATTCGGTGTAATCACATGCGCTTGCGACAGAAGCTGCATCTCCATAACCTGCAAACCTTCTTGCGAGATGAGATCAGCGCCGGACGATGACTTGATGATGGGATCAAGAACCACGTTGGAAATTGAGTGGCGCTCCAGAAATGCTGCCACGGCTTGAGCTGCTTCTGATGATCCGATCATGCCGATTTTAACCGCAGCAATCGCAATGTCATCCGCAAGATTTTCCAGCGTCTCAGTAATCATTTTGCCTTGCACGGGTTCCACGCGCACCACACCGCGCGTGGATTGTACGGTCAACGCTGTAATGCAAGTGACGCCATAGCAGCCATGAGCGGCAATAGTCTTGATGTCAGCCGTGATTCCAGCGCCGGAAGATGGATCGTAGCCTGCAATGGAGAGAACTACTGGAGGCCGGTTTTTTTTGCGATGGACCATGTGATGTGCAATCAGTCTATCTGCAGATTGATTGTAAACGCCCAAAAGCTAGCCAGCTTAAAAAGCCCACACCGGCCAGCAGGCACGCACTGCGCTACTCCATGTCGAATTTTTGTTCACAGCATCGTCGCATGCACTTGTCTCCGCCCTCGATTGCTGCAACACTAAGTCTGGCTGTTCTCATGATCATCTTTGGCATACATGCCGTGGAAGAAGCGCTCTCAGCGCGCGGACGCGGCTTTGATTACGTTGCGGTAGTTCCAGGACGCGGTGATGCGCGCATCCAGAAGATTGCCCAGCTCTGCCGCGCCAACGGCGTTCCTCTGCGCACCATGCCGCGCGACCAAATCACACGCCTGGCCAAAGCCGCAAACCATCAGGGTGTGGTTGCTGTTACAGCGGAAACGCAGTATGGCGATCTTGATGACGTGCTCGCCCATAAGCGCGGGCAGCACGCATTTGTTCTGTTGCTGGATGGCATTGAAGATCCGCACAACCTGGGCGCAATCATTCGCACTGCAGAAGGGGCAGGCGCAGACGGCATCATTATTCCTGAGCGCCGCGCTGCGGGCGTTACGGGGACAGTCATTAAGGCCTCAGCCGGTGCAGCAGAGTATCTGCCAATTGCGCGTGTTACCAATGCCAGCCGTGCTTTGGAAGATTTAAAGTCAGGCAATATCTGGACTGTGGGCCTGGATGAGCGCGGAGACAAGCTCTATGACCAGATCGATTACAAAATGGATTGCGCTCTCGTGCTTGGCGCAGAAGGGCACGGCCTGCACGAGCAAATCCGGAAAAAGTGCGACTTTCTGGTAAAAATCCCCATGCTGGGTAAAGTGCCTTCTCTCAATGTCTCCGTCGCCGCCGCAATAGTGATGTATGAAGTAGCCCGCCAGCGGCGCAAATAGTCCATTACGGAATCACTGCTAATTTTCTTATTTCTTTTCCGGCCTTTTGCGCGCCTTGATTACGATTGCCAGATCGCCATTCCGCGTGTTGGTAAAGCGCAGCTTGATGCGCCCTTCTTCATCCAGCGTGATCACCGCCGGCGTATTCACGGATGTAAGCATCCAACCCGCGGGTAGAGTTACATAGTTCAGCGGTCGGCCAAGCGTCCGTGTCCATACCAGCTCGCCATCCTGGACAACGTAGCCAACCGGATCTGTATAAGTTTCCTGCACGCGAATCCGCGTGGATTGTCCTTCGCCCACCGGATGCTCCAGATCACCCTGTACCGCAACCGATTCAGGATCGACCTGCTCGGGGTAATATCCCAGGGCATTTACTTCCTTGCCGCTGACGGTATAAGTCTTGAGCTGCTTGCCGGTATCAAGGTCGATCATTTTTGCGTCCGGCGAAACCACGCTGCCTTTGCGAACGAAGCTGTGCACCGATTTCTGTCCGACCCGGGTCACTGTAAAATCGTGTGAAATTTTGAATTGATGGGTGGATGGTTCCAGCAGCCAGTAGCTGATCTCGCGATCTTGCTCCGCACGATGAAAAGATTCCTGTGCTGTAGCTACCAATGCAACCAGCATAATAAAGAGAACGCAACGTCTCATGGCAACCTCCGCGCCACGATTTTTACCGGTAGTTGATCATCGCGGTCGTTCAGGAAACTCACGCGTATGCGGCCATCAGCATCGGTGGAAACAATGGCCGGGGAAGCGCACTCAATCAGCTCCCATCCTTTGGGCAGCAGCACCACATTGCGTTTGATGCCCAGCGGACGTATGAATACAAGCTTCCCGTCGGTGAGCGTGTAAGAAGCTGGATCGGTATAAGTCTTATAGATACGGATCCGCGTCTCGCCGCCCTTGGGCACCGGGCCAGGCAAATAGACTTTGATGAACTCATCCTTGTCGGGAGTTTCAGCGGGTACCAGGCCTGCAGCTTTTGCTTCTTTGCCCGTGACGGTTTCAAACTTTAGCTCTTTGCCGCTGCTGCGCTCAATGACCCGCTCTTTTGTGGAGACGGACCCAGGCCGGATCGGGTTCAGAAAATACGGCGAGCCTTCGCGCGAGGTGGTCACGTCGTAGGTAATGGCGAATTGGTGTGTTTGCGGCGGCAGGAGATCGTAGATGGTGAATTCATCCGCGGCACTGGCCGCAGCGCTGATCAGCAGCACGATCGCAAACGTTCTGGATATCATGGGCAAAGGAGTGTAGCACAAGCCAAATCGCGGAATTCCGCCCTGGCGATTTAAGACAGGCCTATCCTGCGAACCAAATCTTGAAATTTCGGATCAGGACGCAACTCATCCAGCATTGGCTCAACGTTGAGCCAGGTCAAGCCATCTGCTCGCTCGGCAAAAGCTTTTTCCAGCCATTCCATTGCCGTGTCTTTGTCACCCAAGCCGGCGAATAACATACCGAAATAGGTTGGCGGAATGTAGCGCTTCTTTGCTGCTGTCTTAAATTGCTCGGCCATCTTGGCTGTGAGGCCTTTTTTGCCGCTCACTGCATAAGCCAATCCCAGGGCCGCGTCCATAAGAGGCAATTCGCCGGTACCGGTGCGCGACGCTTTCAGGTGCGCAATTGCCTTGGCATAGTTGTTCAGTCGCATGTGCGCACGGCCTGCAATGAAATGCAGCATGAAGTATTTCGGGTCAAGCTGCTCAGCCTTTTCGCACTCTTCCACCGCGCGTTGGTATTCGCGGCCAAAATAGTAGGCTGCGGCCCGCGTGGTATGTACCGCCACCAGCCGGTGCGGATCAGTTTCCTGCACAATGCTCATGCTCTGCTCAATCTCGTCAAAGGCATCATTGTTGCGGCCCAGGGCCAGCAAAAGCCATGAGTACCACAGGTGTGTGTCGGCATGATCAGGGTTCAACTCAATGGCCTGCTCGTAACCAGCTTCAGCTTCCTTCCACTTCCAATGGTAGTGATGGTTCACCAGCGCCAGCGCCGTGTGCGCCTCAGCAAATGAGCTATCCAGTTCTAGCGACTTGCGCGCCGCTCTTTCCGCCTTGGGCATGGCCTCACGCGGCGGCAAAAAATCAAATGGCGCGATAGCCAGCAGTGCGTAAGCGCTGGCCATCCCCGCATAAGCCGGCGCATAGTTCTGGTCGGCCTGGATTGCCCGCTCAAAATCTTCAATGCTCTTGCTGATGGCGGAAGGCGTCATCTGGTGCAAGTTGTAGCGGGCTTTCAGGTAGGCATCATAGGCTGCGGGCTGAACCTGCTCTTGACCTTTCTGCAGATCGGCAGGTTGGGCGCGCGCAGACAAGCTCAATGCCAGGTTAATCTCTCGCGCAATGGCTTGGGCGATATCGGCCTGTACGCTCAGTACATCACTCAGGTCGCGCTCGTAGGTTTCCGCCCAGCGTTGGGTCTGGTCTTTAAGTTGGATAAGCTGCGCGGTGATGCGTACCCGATTGCCGCCGCGCCGGACCTTGCCTTCGAGAACATATCCCACGCCAAGATCTTTCTTCATCTGCTCCAGGGATTTGCTGCTGGGGTTGTAATGCTCCGCGGTGGTGCGCGCGATTACCGCCAGATCAGGCGCTTGCAGCCGGGTGATCTGGGTGGTCATTTCTTCCGTCAGGCCGTCACTGAAATAAGCGTCTTCTTTGGTGTCACTCAGGTTTCCAAAGGGCAGCACTGCCAGTTTGACCTTGTGGGCTTCTCCGTTTTGCTGGCCCGTTCCGGACTGCTGCCGCGCCTTGAACCAATCCGTCAGCTCGTTTCGGTAAGCATAGATCGAACCCAGCTTGTCATGCAGATGGCGATGGACTGGAAGCCCCTCTTTTTTCTCCCAGCGCTGGACGGTGCGTACATCGCGCCGCAGATAGCTCGCAATCTCTTTCCAGGAATCAAGTCGATCAGCCGGATTGCCGGTGGCCATGGTTTCGCTTCTGCTGCTCCTTTCGCGGTACTCATCATACCGCACAGCAAAAGCAAATCCGGCTGCGATTTCTTGCTTAAGGTTTCCGCGTTGGCCGCAGGATCACCTCGCTCACAAACGCCTGCGGCCTTCCCGTTACCAGCATCGCCACTGCATGGGCCACATCTTCAGGCAGCAGCATTTTC
>Ga0070741_10020375_pt1 | contig 10454 bp, 5 predicted proteins | sample Coa_R1_4_FD_66440 | JGI IMG/M metagenome (GOLD analysis project Ga0070741, IMG submission 66440) | Surface soil microbial communities from Centralia Pennsylvania, which are recovering from an underground coalmine fire - Coalmine... | ecosystem: Environmental > Terrestrial > Soil > Unclassified ... | reverse complement strand
CAACAAAAAAGCCCGGCCGAAGCCGGGCTCTTTCAACGCGGACCATCCAGCTACTATCGTTCTCTGGCGACAAATAAAAAAGGCCCGATTGTCGAATCCGGGCCTAACTGTCCTGCTATCGGTTGCACTTAAAACAGGAGCTTAAGTGCAAACTGGATGAAGCGGCGCTCGTTCGGTATGCCAGGAGCCGGGTTGACCCCGCGCTTGCCAAATATTTGGTAATCGGGCGAGGCACCACCGCAGTTTGCCTGCGCTATGGGATTAGCCGTCGCGCAGACATTCCCCATGTCAGCAAAGCTGCCCGATTGCACGTAGTAGTTAGAGTGATTCAACAGGTTGTAGAACTCGCTACTGAACTGGAGCCTGTAGCGTTCGGTGATCGGGAACATCTTCCTGATGGCCAGGTTGATGTTATACCACCCTGGTCCACGGAAGTAGTTGCGGCTCGTCATGTTCGACGGCCACGCGCAGTTCTGGCCCGTCGAGACCGTGTTGCCTAGCGAGTTCGTTGTGGTACCGCATGTCGGCAGTTCGCCGTCTACGATCGTGGTACCGATGTTGGGATCGAGGCCCGCAACCCCACCCGTGGCATTAAAGAGGAACGAGTTGTAATAGGTGGCAGAGGCGGGGAGCGTCATATATGTAAATGCGTTCGGGCCGGCACCAAACCCGGTCGTGGGTACGCTCGCCGTGCTGCCAGTGCGTTGCGGCGCCGCACCAGGAGCGAAGTAGCGGGCGACAACGGTGTCACCGGCAAATGCACTGCTATCAAACACCGTGAATGGGTTTCCCGTATGCGCAGTCCACATCGGCGCCAGTTCCCAGCCGTCGAGTACCTGGCGGACGAAGCTGTGCGTGTTCTTGGCATATGGTATATCCCACACGGCGCTGAAGGCGATGCGATGGCGGGCATCGTAGTCGGCGTCACCCTTGTCCAAAGCTGGCCGTAACGGATCCAGCAGGCCAAGGTTTTCTGTCTGTGGAGTTTCGCTGAACGAAGAACTCAGGTTGTCGATCGCGTGTGACCACGTGTAATTGATGTTGATATCCAATCCCTGATGGAACAGGTTGTTAGAAGCGAAGCGGGTGTTGAGCGCATTGTACTTCGAGAATCCGTTCGCTCCGCGCGTATTCATGTTCCCGTATTGTCGATTCGGCCGATCCAATGGATTCTCGACGTAGCCACTGAAATCCGGCAGAACCGTCGGGTCAGTACCCATGTAGAGCACGCCCCATCCTCTCTGGTTCAGGTTCTCGATCGAGTAAAGATGGACTCCATGGGAACCGCTGTACTCCAAAGCCAGGATGGAATTGCGGAACACTTCGCGTTGCACCGACAGGTTCCAACTCTGCGCGTATGCAGTCGGAATATCCTGCCGCACGTAACGCAGGCTCGGGTTGGGCAGAAGCTTCGTTCCTGTGCCCGCGAACGGACCGAGGTTCGTAGCCTCTATTGGCAGCGCACTGCCCTGGAAAACCGAGTTGAATTGTGCAGGCGGGTTCTGAATGACATTGAAGGTCACGTTTCCGAAGTTTCGTTCATATCCGATCCCGTAGCCGCCACGTAGACTGGTTTTGCCATCTCCAAAAACGTCCCATGCAAAACCGATCCGTGGAGCGAAGTTGTGGTACTGCGGATTCCAGAGTCCGCCAACCGGGCTCGCAGGACTGTTTGGCGTTTGCGCAACAGTATAGACTCGCCCCGACCGGAGACGATCAAGCAAGAAGGATCCTGGGCCGAACACAAAGTTCGAGTCAAGCCGTTGATCCTTGTTGTGCTGAACGCCGTAATACTCCCAGCGTATCCCCAGATTCAACGTAAACCGGGGTCTAAGCTTCCAGGTGTCCTGCGCGTACAGCGCCCCATCGTTGTACAGATTACTGCGCGAGAAACTCGGCTGGGTAGCAGGCAAGTTCAGTGTGCATTCAGGTGTCTGAATGTAACTACCCGTCGCATCTTTGTAGCATGGGAACTTGCCCTGCGGATCCACGACAACCTGGAACCATCCCGCATTTCCATTCAGAAGGTTCTGCAGCCCGTCGTTCAGGTTTGAGCCGCCGCTCTTCTCAAGACCTTCGACTGCCTCTTCATAGGCGCCGAAAGTCCGGTTGTCCTGTGTGTAAACGTATTGCCCACCGAAGCGCAGATCGTGATTCCCCTTATTCCAGCTCAACGACTGCGCGAATTGAATTACGTTCTGCGGTCCGCCGAACGGAATAGAGTTCCCTGGCGTGTAGCAGGAGTAACCAGGCAAGCAGGTGTTGTAAGGTCCTGCAGTCCGGAGGAAGTTAACATCAAAGTACAAGCTCGGCTGGAGAGGTTGCTGCGGGGACAGAGGCTGGCTGAGATTCAGGCGATTGAAATTTATTTTGGACTCAGTTACAAGCGATGGGCTCCACACGTGCGTCAGTGAGATCAGCGCGTTATGGTTTCTTTGGAACTGTCCCGTGTCAAAACCGACCCAAGGGCTGTTATTGATAAATCCGGCAAACTCGTCCTGGTGGAAGTAGGCGTAACGTGCGTAAAGCGTAGTCTTGTTTGTCAGGTTGAAATCAACGCGGTGCACCATATTATAGGTGCTCTGTGGCGCGCCGCCGCCAGAGTCGTTCGGGTTCGAGTAACTGACAACATCGAACAGCGGGGTGCTACCTGGGACAGGGTTGCTATTCGCATCCGTGCCCGTAAATCCCAGAGTGTCAGCCGTCAACACACTATTCACTCTCAGACCCGGCCGAAGCTTGAACGGGCTAAATAGTGCTTGCGTCGCCGGCGCGCTCAACGCTAGGAATTCCGGCGAAGGAATAGCAGCCGTCGTGGTTGCGTTGCTACGAACCCTTGTCCACTCCGTTGTGCTAAAGAAAAACACCTTGTTCTTCTGGATCGGTCCACCAATGGAGTATCCAAACTGATTTCTCGTGTACTTCTGTTTGGGGTTTCCCAGAGCTTTAGCGTCGACATCTATGGACGTCAGTGCAGACAGCCGGTTCAATTCGTATAGACTGCCATGAAAGTCGTTAGTTCCGGACTTCGTGACAACGTTGATCACGCCACCAGATGCGCGGCCATATTCGGCGGAGAAGTTGTTGGTCGTAAGACTGAATTCCGAAACTGCATCGATGGGAACGGCCTGCCCCACTTTGCTGGTGTACAGGTCAACGTTCTCCCCGCCGTCCAGCAGGATATCGGTTGAGGATGAACGCTGACCGTTAATCGAGACCCCAGCTCCGCGGATGATTTGGTCTTGGCCGCCAGTTCCTGAGGCCGAGTCCTGGTTAACGTTGCCCATCGTCTGCACGAAATCATAAGGATCACGGGTCAACGTGGGTAATTCCGCGACTCGCTTCTGATCGACAATCTGAGACAGCGATGAGGTTTCGGTATCGACCTGGGTTTCTGCACGCCCGACAACTTCAATCGTCGTCTCAGCCGCCTGGGTTGTCATCTTCGCGTCAACTGCGATCCTCGCCCCGGGAGAAATCGTGAAGCGTTGCTTGTAGTCGCCAAAACCTTTCTGGGAGACCTTCAGTTGGTATTCACCCGGCTTAAGGTTGGCAACTGTGTAATTACCAGAGTTGTCCGAAGTAGCTGTACGTGCGGCACCGGTCCCGGTCGACGTGACGGTGACCTGGGCACCAGAGATGACCGCGCCGGACGGATCCGTGACCACCCCACTGACAGCTCCATTCTCAAACTGCGCAAACGCAGCCGTCGCGAAGATCAGCAGCGCCAGCAGCACAGCCGAGAGTCGGCCGTAACCACTCTTAAAGGTGTACTCCATCGAGTTTCCTCCTGAATAAAAACATGTTCACGATGTTGTGTGGGCATAACACCCTGAACACATCACAATCGTCAGGTTGTGCGCGCCACATCGCGTTCAGCAGTTGAAATGCACCTGCAATTCCACAGCGTTCGGCCGGTCAGTTTCTCATCCGGACAGCCACTTGTACGTACGTGTGTTCGTCCCACATATGACATTCCGTAAGTTCCTGGAGAGCGCGAATACGGAATCCCGTAGCGGCCGTGTGTCCGGAAAAATGACGCGCGCCAACGTTATTGTTGTGAACTCTTGTCTTGTGCAGTACGGGCGTACTCGCTTTGCCGATCTTGCCGCGCAGATGAGAAGATATTTAGAAGCCCATGATTCAACTCTCCGCGGCCGGCAAGCGCTATGGCCACAAGCTGCTGTTTGAAAACGTCGACTGGATGGTCACTCCCCACGACCGGGTCGGCCTGGTCGGCGCAAACGGAACCGGCAAATCCACGCTGCTGAAAATTCTGGGAGGGCTGGAGACGCTCGACTACGGCGCGATCAGCACCACGAAAGGGATCACCTTCGGCTACCTGCCGCAGGACGGCCTCTCTCTTTCCGGACGCAGCGTATTTGCCGAATGCATGACCGTCTTTTCCAGTCTTCGCGCTCTCGAGCAGGAGATGGAGGATCTGACCCACCGCATGGCGGAACTGGATACGTCGTCCGCCGAATACGACCAGGTGGCCGACCGCTTTCATCGCATCGAGCACGAGTTCCAGACCAATGATGGTTACGCAATTGAAGCCAAGGTGGGGACCGTTCTGGCTGGACTCGGTTTCACTAAAGAAGACTGGAACCGTCACACCGAAGAGTTCTCCGGTGGATGGCAGATGCGAATCGCGTTAGCCAAGCTCCTGCTTCAACAGCCTAACTTGTTGCTGCTCGACGAGCCCACCAATCATCTTGATCTCGAGGCGCGCAATTGGCTGGAGGAATATTTGAGTGCGTATCCATACGCGTTCGTGCTGATTTCGCATGACCGCTACTTTCTCGACGTAACCGTCAACGAAATCGTTGAGATCTGGAACAAACGCCTCCATTTTTATTCCGGAAACTACGACAAGTACCTGGCACAGAAAACGCAGCGGCGTGAGCAACTGGAGGCTGCATATCGCACCCAGCGCGAGCGCGTCGAACAGTTGGAAGCCTTCATCAACCGGTTCCGATATCAGGCGACCAAAGCCAAGCAGGTTCAGAGCCGCATCAAGGAATTGGAAAAGATGGAGCGCATCGAGCTGCCCCAGGAAGAGAAAACCATCCATTTCTCTTTCCCGCAGCCGAAAGCGAGCGGGCGCATCGTCGCCGAGTTCGCGGGGGTTGCCAAGAGCTACGGCGAGAAAGAAGTTTTTCGCGACGTGAGTTTCCTCGTGGAACGCGGGGACCGCGTTGCCCTCGTCGGAGTGAACGGCGCGGGTAAATCAACCCTGATCAAGTTGCTGGCGCAGCGGGAGCCGCTCACGGGCGGCGAATATCGTGTCGGCCATAATGTCCAGCCGGATTATTTCGCCCAGGACCAGTATAAGGAACTCGATCCCGATGCTCGGATTCTGGACGACCTCGGTGAAATGTCGCCGCGCTCCACCGAGACCGAGTTGCGCAACCTGCTGGGGTGCTTTCTGTTCTCCGCCGACGATGTGTTTAAGAGGATCGGCGTGCTCTCCGGGGGTGAGCGAAACCGCTATGCCCTCTTACGCATGCTGCTCCATCCTGCCAATTTCCTGCTGCTCGACGAGCCGACCAACCACCTCGACCTCCGCGCCAAGGATGTTCTCTTGGAGGCGCTGGCGAAATATACCGGCACGGTGGTCTTCGTCTCGCACGACCGCTACTTCATCGACAAGCTTGCTACGCGGGTCTTCGAAGTCGGCGGCGGCACAGTTGAGATCTATCCGGGCAACTACGAGGATTACCTGTGGCGCAAGGCGGGTGGGCCGGCACAGATGATGGCAGCCATTCCCGAACCGAACAATGGGAAAACTTCCACGGCAAAGGTCCAAGTCGCACCTAAACTGGAGCCCAGCAAGCGGGTTAATCCTATTAAGCTGCAGCAGATGAAAGCTCGCTGCCAGGAACTTGAGGCGCAAATCGCTGAAGTGGAAGCCGCTATCTCCCGGTGCGAAGTAGCTCTACAGCATTTTGTCAGCAACGAAGAGACCGTCCGCGTCAATCAGGAACTGAAAGAACGGCGTGCAGAGCTGGAGTCGCTCCTGCCCGAGTGGGAACAATTGGCCGAAACCTTACAAGAGCAGTAGAGCGGCGGCTTAGAGGATTCCTCCAAATTTCTTCCGGCCGCCCGTTTCTGCACCTGTACAGTATCTTCCGTAACCTGCCCAATTGCTTACGTCCGTGCCATAGTTCGGATGGCCTGAGGGCCAACCCCTCAACCCGCATGCGGTGGCCGCTTCTCCCGTGCCGGTTCGAGATATAAGGAAGGTTTCACGCTATGTGGCAGACCCTGGATAACGGCAAGAACCCGAATGCACCCTCGCAACCGGCGCAGGGCTCAAACTCTCTGTCCGCGCAGCTTCGCACCACCCCCGAGCAAGCTACCATCGGACGTTCGCTGGTGATCAAAGGCGAAATTATCGGCTCCGAATCGCTCTACATTGACGGCAAGGTCGAGGGCACAATCACCTTGACCGACAACCGCGTCACGGTCGGCCGCAACGGCAATGTAGCTGCGAACATCACCGCGAAAGAATTGGTAATTATGGGCAAGGTGCGCGGCAACGTCACTGTCAGCGACCGTCTGGACATCCGTGCAGAAGGCACAATGACCGGCGACGTGGTAGCTCATCGCCTCAGCATTGAGGACGGCGCATTCTTCAAAGGCAGCGTGGACTTGAAGCGTTCTGAACAGAAGCTGAACGCCGACGCCGCAAAATCCGCAAAGCCCGAAGTGACCCACCCGCAGCCGCTCGGCCTCGGCGCTACTGCGGGCAAATCTTAATTCGTTTTGGCGAGATTCAGGGCGCGGACGAAACCCGCGCCCATTCTTACTTGTCCTTCTCCTCTTTCAATTCCAGCGACGCCGAATTCATGCAATAACGCAGCCCGGTCGGCGCAGGTCCGTCTTCAAACACATGACCGAGGTGAGCGCCGCAGCGGGCGCAACGCGCTTCGGTGCGGACCATGCCGTGGCTCTGGTCCGTCTGCTCGCTGACGCTTTCCTTCTTAATGGGTTCGAAAAAACTCGGCCACCCAGTGCCGGAATCGAACTTGGTAGCCGAACTGAACAACTCCTCGCCGCAGCAGGCACAGACATACATGCCAGGCGTTTTCGTCTTCCAATATTTTCCCGTGAAAGCCGGTTCCGTCCCTGCCTGCCGGGTGATGTAGTACTGCTCCGGGGATAACTGCTCTCGCCACTCCTGATCCGTCTTAGTGACTTTTTCTGCCATATCCCATTCGATGCGCCGCCGGCCAGAAAGTGGCAGGCGGTCGCACCTCATAACTCCTTCATAATAAGTTTGTAACAGACCGGCAACGTTGGGGTATAATCCCGCTCTTTCTTCGCGTCAGTCTCGCCTAAATCAATGATAGACCCTGACCACGGAGGAATATGCGCACGCTAAACGCCCCAGCGCGGCTTGCCCTGCTGTTCATTGCCTGTGTGCACATGGCCCACGCCAAGATTAACTACGCGTACGTCGCCAACAATTCTGCCAATACTGTTTCCGTCGTGCAACTGAGCAACAACACCGTGGTGAAGACCATACCCGTTGGCAGCTTCCCCTACCAGGTAGCGGTCAATCAGGCAGACACGTTCGCCTACGTGACGAATTCCGGCTCCAACACCGTTTCGGTCATCAGTACCAGCACAAATGCCGTGGTGGCCACAATTGCCGTGCAGTTTGGGCCGATGAACATTGCCCTCAGTCCTAATGGAAAGACGGCATATGTCAGCAATGGCAATTCGATCTCGATCATAAATACGGGCACGAAAACGGTTACGACTAACATCCCGGTGACGAATCCCATCGGACTGGCAGTCACCCCCAATGGGGCATTTCTTTATGTGGTGAGTTCGTCGGCGGGAAATGTGCTGGTGATTTCGACTCTGACGAAGGCCATCGTTGCCACTATTCCGGTGGGTACCAATATTCCAATTGCATTAGCAATTTCGCCCGACGGATCCACCGCGTATGTAACCAACTACAATGCGAACACGATCTCGGTCATCCGAACGGCGGACAACACCGTCGCAAACACAATTAACGTGTCGCCTGGCCCGTTCCAGGAGGCGATCAGCCCCGATGGCCGCTGGCTATACGTCGCTAATTACAATGCGGGCGGCGGCAATGTGGTGACGGCGATTGACACCAGCACTCAGACCGTAACTTCCACCATCGTGGTGGGGACCGGACCGGAGCAGGTCTCGTTCAGCCAGGACGGCAGTCTCGCTTACGTCGCTAATTTTACAACCAACAACCTCTCGGTTATCAACACCGCGTCGCGCACGGTGGTCAATACCATTACCGCGGGCAAGGGGGCGACCGGGGTAGGTGTCATGGGGACGATGAAGGTGACCACCGTCGCTGGCGGATACGTGGGCGATGGCGGGCCAGCTACCAGCGCAGCCTTCGGTAGTCCCTACTCGAGCGTGTTCGACAACGCCGGAAATCTCTACATCAGCGATTTCTATATGAATCGAATCCGCAAGGTCAGTACGAGTGGGACCATCACCACCTACGCCGGCACGGGCATTTGCGGTTACAACGGAGATAATATCGCGGCAAAGAAGGCCATGATTTGCATCCCCAATGGGCTTGTATTCGACGCCGCCGGTAATCTCGTGTTCGCAGACGGAGGCAACCACCGCATTCGGAAGATTAGCAAAACGGGTCAGATCAGTACTATCGCGGGGAACGGCGTTTTCGGCTATGCCGGTGATGGCGGACCTGCCCTGAACGCATCCATCGGGCAACCCTACAAGCTGGCATACGACGCTTCCGGTAACCTGTACTTTGCGCAGGTTGGCCACTGTGTCGTACGAAAGATTGATAGCAGCGGAATCATCAGTACCGTTGCGGGCAACGGCAACTGCGGCTTCAGCGGCGACAACGGTCCTGCGGTATCTGCCAGGCTGAACTTCCCCAGGGGTGTGGGCTTCGATAACGCCGGCAACCTCTACATCTCAGATACGGTCAATTACCGTGTCCGCAAGGTTACACCTGCGGGTGTGATTACCACGTTTGCCGGCAATGGAAGTCCGTCAAGTAGTGGTGATGGGGGACCTGCGACTAGTGCCGCCATCGGCCGCCCAGCTGGTCTGATCGTTCGCAACGGTTTTCTTTACATCTCCAACGCCGGTCGGGCGCGGGTTCGTACGGTCGACCTGGCGACAAGCGTTATCAACACATATGCAGGTTCGTATCAGGGTTATGACGGCGACAACCAGCCGCTGCTTTCCACTCAATTCGCGGGTGTGCAGGAAACCATCTTCGATTCCGTCGGAAACCCGGTGTTCGACGACGCATTTAACGGCAGGGTTCGGAAAGCTAGTGGTGGAATCGTCAATACCATAGCTGGCGGCTTTCTCGGTGACGGGAACAAGGCTACCGCCGCCGCTCTGGTCTTCCCCGAAGCCCTCGCCGTGGACAAATCGGGCACTCTCTATATTGCCGATTGGGCTGGCAATCGCGTGCGCAAGGTAAGCGCCGGCACAATGACAACCGTGGCAGGCAATGGCGTAAGCGGCGATGGGGGCGATGGGGGGCCGGGCCCGAGTGCGATGCTCTATCATCCTTTAGGGGTCGCCGTGGATTCCTCCGGCAATGTGTTCATTGCCGACTCAGTTAACATGGTCATTCGTAAAGTCACTCCTGCCGGCACGATTTCGACCTTTGCCACTGATCCCAACTTCTGCGAACTGGTCCAGATGACGGTGGATTCGGCTGACAACCTCTACGTCGCAGATAATTGCGTCAACGTAATTTTTAAGATCGCGCCCTCGGGCGCAGTAAGCATAGTGGCGGGAGTGCTGGGATCCTATGGCTATAACGGTGACAACATTCCGGCGACCAGCGCCTGGTTGGCGGGTCCGGTCAGCGTGGCGGTGGACTTGCACGGTAATATCTTCATCGCTGACACTTACAACGCCCGCGTGCGGCAGGTAACCGCCTCCGGTATTATAAGCACCATCGCGGGTGATGGCACGTGTAATTACAGCGGGGATGGGGGCGCGGCTACGTCCGCTCAATTGTGCAACGCTAACGCAATTGCGGTCACAGCTTCGGGTACGATCTACTTCTCAGACTTCAACTACCCCGGCCGCATCCGCAAGATTGCCGGTGGAATGATCAGCGCTTTCGCAGGCGCAAGGACCTCTTTCAACGGCGACGGGCTTTGGCCGCTGCTCACCGGCTTCGATGATCCAGTTGCAATTGCGGTGGGTTCCAACGGCGCCGTCTATGTGTTGGATGACTGGGACCATCGCGTTCGCAAAATTCAGTAGCCCCTGACCACTCCTCACGAAAACGCCCTCCTATCCTGGAGGGCTTTTTTTGACGACCCCCGCCGGCTCACCGCCGTAATCGGCAAATCCTTAAGTAACTTCAATCCTGGCCGATATCACAGACGGGTATCCTCGCTCTCCGCCAGGCTTGCATGCAGGCCTGGGACTGGGCGCTTGGCCGCCTG
>Ga0070741_10020374_pt1 | contig 10454 bp, 6 predicted proteins | sample Coa_R1_4_FD_66440 | JGI IMG/M metagenome (GOLD analysis project Ga0070741, IMG submission 66440) | Surface soil microbial communities from Centralia Pennsylvania, which are recovering from an underground coalmine fire - Coalmine... | ecosystem: Environmental > Terrestrial > Soil > Unclassified ... | reverse complement strand
CCAGTCCCGAAGTTCAAAACGCCATCGCGTGGCTGAAAAACGAATGCGGCCTCGACGACTCCGGTGCGGAGCAGGCGATCGAGTACGTCATCACCGGGCGCGCCGTGCTGGGCGACGTTCCTACCACGCAAACGGTCATTGCCGAACGTTTCTTCGACGAAAGCGGCGGCATGCAGCTGGTCATCCACGCGCCCTTTGGCGGCCGCATCAACAAGGCCTGGGGACTGGCGCTGCGCAAGCGCTTCTGCCGCTCCTTCAACTTCGAGCTGCAGGCCGCGGCCACCGACAACGGCCTCAACATCGCGCTAGCCGAACAGCACAGTTTCCCGCTGAGCGATGTCTTCCATTACCTGCAGACCGAGACGGTGCAGGAGATCCTGGAGCAGGCCGCGCTGGCCTCGCCCATCTTCGCCACGCGCTGGCGGTGGGACGCCAACCGCTCGCTGGCCCTGCTCCGCTTCCAGGGCGGCAAAAAGGTCCCGCCGCAAATCCAGCGCATTCGCAGCGACGATCTGCTGGCGTCGGTCTTTCCCGACGTCGCCGCCTGCCAGGAAAACATCGAGGGCGACATCCGCATTCCCGATCACCCGCTCGTCACTGAGGTGATGAAGGACGTTCTCACCGAGGCGATGGACGTCGACGGGCTGCGGCGCGTGCTGGACGGCATGCGCAGCGGCGCGATCCGCTGTTTAGCGGTCGATACGCCGGTGCCCTCGCAGTTCTCGCACGAGATCCTGAACGCCAACCCTTATGCCTATCTCGACGACGCTCCGTTGGAGGAGCGCCGGGCGCGCGCGGTGCAGATGCGGCGCGTGCTGCCCGAGGCGGTGCTGAAGGAGGTAGGCCGTCTGGATCAGATGGCCATTGCGCGCGTCCGCGAAGAGGCGCGGCCCGATGTGCGCGATGCCGACGAGCTGCATGACACTTTGCAGACGCTGGTGGCCGTGCCCGAAGAGATCGCCGATCCGGATTGGCAGCAGCTGGTGGAGAGCTGGCAGCAATTCCTACCTGCACTGCTGGAAGGTTGGCGAGTGGTGCGAGCCAGGGTTCCGGCGGACGAGCAGGCCGACGCGTCGCACTACCGCGCTTACCTCGTTGCCTCCGAGCGTGCGAAGGACTTCGCGCTGATCTTCCCCGACGCGCAGTTTGAAGTCGCTCCTCCGGAGCTGCCATCGACGATTGCGTCGCGCGACGACGCGGTGCTCGCGATGATCACTGGCTGGATGATGTATTGCGGCCCTATCACGGCGAATGCGCTGGCGTATTGGCTGGGGCTGTCGCCCGCCGATGTCGAGAAAGCCCTGCTCCGCCTGGAAGCTGCAGGGTCGATTCTGCGGGGGAATTTCACTGGCCAAAATTCCCACGAGGAGTGGTGCGAGCGGCGGCTGCTGGCGCGCATTCATCATCTGACTGTCGCCACATTACGCAAGCAGGTTGAGCCGGTCACGGCCGCGGTGTTCATGCGCTGGCTGTTGCGCTGGCAGCACCTTGCGCCGCAGTCGCAGCTCTCGGGTGAGCGCGGACTGCTGGAGGCGGTGCGTCAGCTGCAAGGTTTCGAGATCCCGGCGAACGCGTGGGAGAGGCAGGTCCTGGCCCGCCGCATGAACGAATACGATCCTGCCGCACTCGATCAGCTCTGCCTTACGGGAGCTGTCGGCTGGGGACGACTGTCGCCACATCCGGCCACGCTGGAAGAAGGCGGCGAGCGTCCAAACAACGCGTCAACCACTGGCACAAGCCGCCGCCGCGTGGTGCCCACCAGCGTAGCCCCCATCACCTTCTTCATCCGCGACGATGCCGACTGGATGCAGCCTCGCCTCAACGAGGATGAACAGAACTTCGAGCGCGTGCTAAGCGATTCGGCGCGATCAGTACTCGAATTCCTGCGCCGCCGCGGCGCATCGTTCTTTGCCGACATCGTGCGCGGCACCGGCAGGCTGAAGGCGGAGATCGAAACCGCACTGTGGGAGCTGGTGGCGGCCGGCATGGTCACCGCCGATGGCTTTGACAACTTGCGCTCGCTGATCAGCCCCAAGCGCCGCATTGGGCCGGGCTCCGCGAAGGCCCCACGGCCGCGGCACACGCCAGGGCGCTGGTCGCTGCTTTATTCGGGCGAGGGCTCGGAGCGCAGCAAGGTGGCCGAGGCGACGTGCTGGATGCTGCTGCGGCGATACGGCGTGGTCTTTCGCGAGGTGCTGGCGCGCGAGTCGAATCTGCCCAAGTGGCGCGAGCTGCTGATCGCCTTTCGCCGGCTGGAAGATCGCGGAGAGGTGCGCGGCGGGCGCTTCATCAATGGCTTCCTCGGCGAGCAGTTCGCGCTGCCCGAAGCCGTCGAATCGCTGCGCGCCATGCGCAATCTTCCCGCCGGCGGCGAGATCATCACCGTGGCGGCGTCCGATCCCTTGAACCTGGTCGGCTATATCGTTCCCGGCGAGCGTGTGCCGGCGATCTCCGGCAGGCACGTCAGCTTCCGCGATGGCGTTGCTCTGGGAAGCGATGACAGGCCGCCCACTCAAGCAAACGAAGCTTGGGTCGCGCACCCGGACACCGCCGCTTCCAGCGAGGCGGCAGCGCGATAATCGATTACTGCAGTCGCACGCTCTTCAGCATTGAGTCGAAGGCCGGGCTGAACTTGTCCCACTGCGATTCCGGCGCCACGAACACCATGTAGACCACTGACCCGTCGGAGCGCTGCGCCGTGACCAGCCAGTCGCGCTCTTTCTGCGACTGCCCGTCCGCATCGGGAAAGGGCGAGGTGGATTGCATCTTCACCGAGAGCCCTTTCGCGCCGCCCACGCTTATGGGCTGTGCACTGCCCACCGGCTGCAGATCGTCTCCGCCGCTTTGCAGTGCGCTCACCAGGTTGCTGGTGACCTGGTCGAGCGGCTGATCCGGCTGCGCCTTCAGCGCGTCGATGATCACGCCGTAGCCGACATTGTTGCCGGCTACGCCGGCAGAAGGTGCGATGCGAATGCTCTCGCCGGTTTGCCGCGGCATCGTCAGCTGCCAGTTGTCGGGTCGCGCGATGTTCACGAATCCCAGGTCGCTGCTCACCATATGCTGATTCGGCAGCACGTTGGAGAGCGCGATCGGTGCGGGCGCCGACTCGGAGGCGGGCACTACCGCTCCTCCATTCGGACCGAAGACAGCGCCGTTCTGGCGGTTCAGCCGCGCCCACTGGCCGTTCTTCGCCCCGGCCGAAATCTGCTCGGCCGTGTAGACCTTGATCGCCGACGCCTGCTGGTGCGCCTGCTGGAACGCCGGGCTCGACGTCACGTACGTTTTCGGCGGCCAGTTGGCGATCTCCTGCTGGATGGCCTGCTCGCGGTTGCCGGGATTGGGATGATCGCTTAGGAACTGCGGGCCCGCGCCGCCTTCCGACGCGAGCAGCTTGAAGAAGTCGGCCATGGCCCGCGGGTTATAGCCCGCCTTGTACATGATGATCGCGCCCACAGCGTCGGCCTGCGCCTCGTCTTCGCGCGAGTACTTCAGGATGATGCCCTGCGCGCCGAAATTAATGCCGGCCTGCGCCAGCGATCCGATCACGCCCCCGGCGGCCGCGCCCAGGATCGCCCCGGCAATGCCGGCCAGCGCCGCCGTGGTCTGGGTCTTGCCGGCCTGCTTGGCCGAGTGCTGCATGTAGACGTGCGACATCTCGTGCGCCATCACCCCCGCCAGCTGCCCTTCGTTCTGTGCAGCCGCAATCGTGCCCACGTTGACGAAGACCTGGCCGCCGGGCAGCGCGAACGCGTTGATCTCCTTTTGCGGGATCACGTGGAACTCGTAAGGCCACGAGTATTGTTTGGGTATGACCGCCTCCAGCTTGGCGCCGAGCTGGCGTATGTATTGCGTCTCCGGACTGTTGTCGGGCAGCACCGGCATCTGCTGGTAGACCTGCGACGCCGCCTTCAGCCCCAGCTGGATCTGCTGGTCGTGGGTGAGCGGCGCTTTGCCGGGGTTGGGCAGCTCCGGGCCGCCGGTGACGCCCACTGCCTGGGAGACGAGCAGGCACAGCGTAGTAAGAAGAGAAAGACCTTTTAGAACAGCACGATTCTTGGTCATGGACTTCTTAGGCTCCCATTGGGCTGGATGCAACGGAACTCCGCCGGGATTTCGGATTCAGACACGGAGCCTGATAATCAACATTTTGCCTGAGAACGGAACGAATTGAAACTTGCTGTGCTCTCGCCGGAGTCCACGGTTTTCTCCGGCGCCACCGGCGCTTCGTAGTACCCTTATGAGACCCAACATCAAGCATGAGAACTGCTGCCCGACTTCCCGCTCTCATCCTTCTGATCTTCGCGTGTACCAACATCAACGCCCAGAAGCCGCAGGTGCTGCCGCCGCCCTCGCCGGAGAAGACCGCTCCTACGACAGCGCAGGTGCCGCAGGCCGCGCAGGTCACGCCGCAACTCACCAGGCAGGACCTCGAATCTTTCTTCGATGGCTTCATCCCGATCCAGTTGCAGCGCGATGACATTGCCGGCGCGGTCGTCGCCGTGGTCAAAGACGGCAATGTGCTCTTCGCGAAAGGCTACGGCTACTCCGACGTCAAGGCGGGCAAGCCGGTGACGGTCGACGCCACGCTGTTTCGTCCCGGCTCCATCTCGAAGACCTTTACCTGGACCGCGGTAATGCAGCTCTACGAGCAGGGTAAGCTCGACCTCGATCGCGACGTGAACGACTATCTCGACTTCAAAATCCCGGCGAGGTTCGGCAAGCCCGTCACCATGAAGGACCTGATGACGCATACGCCGGGCTTCGAGGAGACGCTGCGAGACCTATTCGTGGAGAAGGCCTCCGACATGTCGCCGCTGGCCGAGTACGTGCGCACCCACGAGCCCAAGGAGATCTTTCCGCCGGGAACCACGCCGGCCTATTCCAACTACGGCGCCACACTGGCCGGCTACATTGTGCAGCGCGTTTCCGGTATGCCGTTCGACGACTACATCGAGCGAAACATCTTTCAGCCGCTGGGTATGCAGCACAGCACCTTTCGCCAGCCGCTGCCCGAGGCTCTGAAGCCGCTCATGTCGCAGGGCTACAACCGCGCGTCGCAGCCGCCGAAAGACTTCGAGTTCGTGCAGGCCTGGCCGGCGGGCAGCCTGTCGACCACCGCCGAGGACATGACGCATTACATTCTGGCGCACCTGAACAATGGCGAATACAACGCCGCGCGCATCCTGAAGCCGGAGACGGCGCAGCTGATGCACTCGCGCCTGTTCGGGCTAGCGCCTGAGCTGAACGGCATGGCGTACGGATTCTATGAAGAGTCGCGCAACGGCCATCGCATCATCGGGCACGGCGGCGACTCGCAGTGGTTCCACAGCGACATGCACCTGATGCCCGACGACCACATTGGCTTCTTCATCTCCTACAACAGCCTGGGCAAGCCGGGCTTCTCGGGACGCACCGCCGTCTGGCAGAGCTTCCTGAACCGCTATTTCTCCTACACGCCGCCGGCGGGGCAGAAGGTCGCGAACGCCGCCCAGGATGCGAAGTCCGCGGCGGGAACGTACTGGCTCAGCCGCCGTTCGGAGACCAACGTCGCCGCCGTCACGGGAGCGTTGGATCAATCGAGCGTAACGGTGAACTCCGATGGCACGATCAGCCTCGACCGGAGCAAAGATTTTGCCGGCAATCCCAAGCGCTATGAGGAGATCGCGCCCATGCTCTTCCGCGAGGTGCGCGGGCAGAGCCACCTGCTGTTTACCAAGGACTACGCGGGACGCCGCATTCTGCTCACCGACATTCCGGTCTTCGTCTTCCAGCCGGTGCCGGCGCTGAAGAACCAGAACCTGAATCTCGGCATATTGATCGGCGCCGGGGTCATCATGGCGCTGACGCTGCTGTTCTGGCCGATCAATGCTATGCTGCGCTGGCACTACAGCTATCGCGCCGAGCTTACCGCCCGCTATCGCAAGTTGCGCTTCTGGATGCGTGTGGTGTGCCTGGTGGATCTGGCCTTTATGGCGGGATTCGGCCTATGGCTGAGCTCGGTAGATGAGGACATCGCGCTGCTGGGCAGCCGCTTCGACCCCAAGCTGCACGCCATGCAGGCGGTGGGGTTGCTGGGTGTCGTCGGGACGCTGATCGCCATCAACTTCTGCCTGCGCTCATGGCGCACCCAGGGCCTTTGGTTCTGGACGAAGATTTGGAACACGCTGCTGATGCTGGCCTGCCTGGGTTTCACGTTCTTCCTGCTGAACTGGCACGTGCTGAACTTCCGGCTGAATTACTAGAGACGGTCTGGTTCACCACGGAAGCACGGAATACACGGAATTTAAAGAATTTTCAGAAAGCTTCAGAAAATTTGGTAGTGTCAGAAATCTGCGTTGGTGGCCTCGATAGACCAGCCACGCAGGTTTAACTCACATTTCAGAAACTATCGAAAATCCCGTGTATTCCGTGCTTCCGTGGTGAATTGTTCTGTTAGCGCCCAACCACGCCATTCGCCGGCTGCACCAGTTGCTCGGGATTGGCGAAGCTCGCTTGCGCGATGCGGACCTGCTCTTTGAAGTTATCGACCATCTCGGGGCGCAGCCGCACCTCAGTGGGCTTCTTGGCGATCGACATCTGGTCAATCTTGTCCTGCAGGCGCAGGAGTCCGTAGAAAAGATTTTCCGGGCGCGGCGGGCAGCCAATAATGTAGACATCGACGGGCACGATGCGGTCGACGCCCTGCAGCACGGAATATGTATTGAATGGGCCGCCTACCGAGGCGCAGGCGCCCATCGCGATCACCCACTTCGGGTCGGGCATCTGGTCGTAAATGCGCTTCACCACCGGCGCCATCTTGAGTGAGACCGTGCCGGCGACGATCATCAGGTCGCTTTGCCGCGGGCTGGGACGAAAGACCTCCGAGCCAAAGCGCGCGATATCGAAGCGCGACGTCGAGGCCGCGATCATCTCGATGGCGCAGCAGGCCAGGCCGAAGGTCATTGGCCAGATCGCCGACTTCCGCGCCCAATTGAAGACATAGTCGACGGTCGTGACCAGAAAATTCTTTTCGAACTTGTTCTCGATGAAGCCCATGCCGTCCCTCTCTCGCGTGGGGGTGTGAAAGCCCATCTTCGCCGATCGCGATAACACGAGGCTGTGATTCAGATCACATGTGGTTGGGTCGGATCTGGGCAGCCTCAGAGGCTGAAGCAGAGGAAAGACGATTTCTCCGGCGAAAACCGTGTAAACCGTGTATCACTTCGTGCGGCGGCGACGGAAAGAGCGAACTCCCCCAGAGTTCAGGCAACCCGGCTGCATCTAACAATAGGCAGAGTATCCGCTCGCCTCGTGAGGGGCGCTGCGGCCGCGGTCGACGGTTCCAAAGCAAATTGACACCAGCGCATGGGGGCGCTAGGATACGCCCTTGTGCCAAAAGCTGTGAGAGGCTTTGCCGGCCGCCCGTGCGTGGTCTTGATTTGTGTCGTAAGGGCCAGGTGGGTGAGTTCCGGTAAGCCGCACTCTCCGGTTTCTTAAAGACTCCAATGGAACGTGTACCGACCGTCTCGGGTACGGCCAACCTGCTCGACATCCTGGACCGGGTGTTGGACAAAGGTTTGGTGATTGCCGGCGACGTTCGTATTTCGCTGGCCAATGTCGAGCTATTGACCATCCGCATTCGCCTGCTGGTCTGTTCGGTGGACAAGGCGGAAGAAATCGGGCTGAATTGGTGGAAGTTCGATCCGAACCTTACCCACCAGGCTGTTTTGCCCGAATCGACCCGGCGGCAACTGCCGCGTGCCGGTCCGGGGGCGGAGTTGCGACCGGCGCGGATGCCGGCCAAAGCTGCAAAAAAGCGCAAGAAGAGTTGACCGGCGATGTGATTCGTTGGGATTGGTCGGCGCGACCGGGAGAATAGCCAGCTTCCAGCGGCGCTGATTTTGGCTGATTTCGGTCAGGAGGATGTTCAATGGCCGTTGAACGGGTTTCCGGCGGCTCGAGTCTGATCGACGTACTCGACCGGGTACTGGACAAAGGCATCGTGATCGACGCCTGGGTGCGTATCTCTCTCGTGGGTATCGATCTGATCACGGTAGAGGCGCGCGTCGTCGTGGCTTCCATCGACACCTATCTCAAATACGCAGACGCGGTCGGTCTTACCGGCCTGGTCTCGCGTCCACAGCTTGGAGCGGGAGAAGAGGAAGAGGTCACGACCGTCGAAACGACCCGGCGCCCGGTACGCACGCGCCGTACTCCGGCCCGCGCTTAAGGGGACCGCCAGGAGACGTGGCCGTGGCTAGTCCCGAGATGCGCGTGACTTCGCATGTTCCCGAGCCGATGGGCAAAAATCGTCGCTCCGCTCTGCGTTTGCTCGGCATCGAGCGGAGCGAGGAGATTTTGCCCGTCCTGCTGGAGGAAATCGTAGCCCTCGGTCATCCCCGCGCCCTGGTGGCGAAAGTAAACTTCGAAACTTCCGAGATCATCCCCACCGCTTCGCTGAACTGCTCACGCCACTTCGTGCAGCGTTTTCAAAGCTCGCTGTTCGCCGTGGAGACGCCTATCGCCCGGGTGCTGCATAGCCTGGAGCCCGCGCAGTTGCACGTCCGTGGGCGCCGCGGTCCCAGCTTTTACTATTACCCGCTCATATACCGCAACCGCACCGCCTGCTGGGAGGCCGAGCGCGCCCGTTCCGGCAAGTGCGTCGCCGTCGAAAACTTCTACTCGCGTCTGAAGCTGCAGCTGCAGCAGCAGGTCTGCGGCATCTGCGAGATGCGCGCCTACGCCGCCATCGCCGTCATCGAGGTGCGGCGCGGCGCCAGCGATTCCGAGATCGCCGAGCTGCGCGCCCTGCTGGAGCTGGCCAACCGTTATCTCTCCCGCCTGTTCAAGGTGGAGCACTACCAGAACCGCATGGTCGATCTGGAAACGACCATCACTCAGATGCAGACGGTGATGGAGAGCATGACCGATCCCGTCATCCTGACCGACCCGCAACACCGCGTGATCACACAGAATAAGGCGGCAGCCCGCTATTTCCGCTTGCCCGAGGAGGTAAGCGAAGGCCGGGTACGCGCTGTGGAGCTGAACAATCTGCTGTTCTCGGCGGCGCTATCGTCGATGGCGGTTTCGGGCACCGACTCCTCTCGTGACATGACGCTGGTCGACGCTATCGAAGGCGACGAGGTGCTGTTCGAGGCCGTTTCGGCGCCCTCCTTCGCGCCCGACGGCCGCCGCACCGGCATGGTCACGGTACTGCGCGATGTCACCGACCTGCGCCGCGCCGACGAAGAGTTGCGCTCCAACTATGACAAGCTGCGCCAGGCCGAAGAAGTCGTCCGCCAGGACCGCGATCGCCTCAACCTGGTCATCGAAAACGTCGGCGATCCCATCGTGGTGTGCGACCGCGACGCCAAGATAGCACTGCTGGATCCGCTGGCGCACGAACTGCTGGGCTCGCAGCATGGCCGCTCCGCGCTGCATGTACGCAACCAGGCCAAGCTGGATGCCTACATCACCAAGTTCACTTATTCGTTCTCCGACCGGGAAAGCGCTCCCATCCAGCTTACCCATCCCAACACCCTGCAGGAGGTCGAATACGACGCGCGCTCCGGCAAGATTTACGACGAGCGCGGCCTGGTTGCGTACACCGTCACGGTGCTGCGCGATTTGACCGCGGTGCGCCGCCTGGAGCAGCTGAAGCTGGAGCGCCGCATGCTGGAGATGGAGAAGTTCGCCGCCGCCGGACGCCTGGCCGGCACCATCGCCCACGAAGTCAATAACCCGATGGAGGCGATCAAGAACTGCATATTCCTGCTCACCGACCAGATCAAGCCGGAAGCCGCCCCGGTCTACGACATCCTGAAGAGCGAGACGGAGCGTGTGGCGCGCATTGTCCGCCAGATGCTGGGGCTCTACCGCAACACCGACCAGGTCGGCAACTTCGACATCAATGGGGTGGTGGAAGACACTCTGATGCTGTTCTCGCGCCAACTGGAGCGCAGCGGCGTCCGCGTGGAGAAAGAGTTGGGCGACCTGCCGTCCGCCCTGGGCTCGCCGGACCAGATCCGGCAGGTGCTCTCGAACCTGGTGGTGAACGCCAAGGACAGCATGACCGGCGGCGGCGTGCTGCGCGTGCGTACCCGCCTGGTGCGAAAGGACGAGTTGCGGCAATACATCATCGTTTCCGTGGCCGATTCCGGCTGCGGCATTGCCAAGGGCATGGTGAATTCCATGTTCGAGCCTTTCGTCACTACCAAAGGCGAAAGGGGAACGGGCCTGGGTCTGTGGATTGTTAAAGGAATCGTCGAGAACCACGGCGGCAAATTGCGGGTGCGCAGCAAAGTGGGACAGGGAACCGTGTTCAGCATCTCGCTGCCCGCCGTCGTTCAATAAGTCTAAGCGGTATCCGGGGAGTCCATGACGCCTAGAGGTTACATACTGGTAGTAGACGATGAGCCCAATGTCCTGCTGACCTACCGTCTCATCCTGCAGCAGCAGGGGTATGGGGTGCTCGC
>Ga0070741_10020373_pt1 | contig 10455 bp, 6 predicted proteins | sample Coa_R1_4_FD_66440 | JGI IMG/M metagenome (GOLD analysis project Ga0070741, IMG submission 66440) | Surface soil microbial communities from Centralia Pennsylvania, which are recovering from an underground coalmine fire - Coalmine... | ecosystem: Environmental > Terrestrial > Soil > Unclassified ... | reverse complement strand
AGCGGCTGAAAAAATGGGTTGTCCCCTGAATCCGGCCCCGCTCTGCTCTCGGAAACCAGAGCTGCATACCGCGGCTCGCGACGGGAAACGCGCCGGCCTCGCCGAGCCCCAGGAGAAATCGCGCGCCGAAGAGCGAGCCCAGTCCGAGCGCGGCACCCGTCATCATCGCCGCGATTGACCACCAAGACATGATTGCGGTGAGGACTCGCTTGGGTCCGAGCCGGTCCCCTAGCCATCCCGCTGGAATTTGTCCGAGCGCGTAAGACCACGTAAAGGCGCTCAGGACCAGCGCCATACCGGTCTTGCTCAGCCCAAAAGCCTTCGCGATTTCCGGCTCAGCCACCGAAATGTTACTCCGATCCATGTAACAGATCAGATACATTAGGCTGATCAAGAACAGAATCAGCCAGCGTGTCTTGGTTGGCGCGGCCTGTTCCGCAGCGGTCTTAGTCTGTTGGGTCGCGGTCGTGGTATTCGCCTTGGACACGTTGATCTAAGCCAGAGACGGAATCTCGGGAGCGTGTTCTCTGACCGTGATTTCCACTGGTTGCCCAGTCTCGGCGGAAACATCGGCCGCCTGGTATACCTGCATGACCATTCGGGCATGCTCAGGCGTGACGAGCGGCTGCCGGCCCGCAACGACACACTCCAGGAAGTGAATCGTTTCGGCCGCCATCGGGCCTGCATAGACGTGGCCCACACTTTCCCCTGGCATTGAGGAAATCGGAAACTGGATTCCCTTCTGCATGGTGGTGACGTAAACATCGCGATGCGTGTCGTCGACCATCACTGCACCCTCAGTGCCCACCATCTCGATCCAGCAACTCGAGAAATTGGGATACGCGGGCGGGAGCACCCACCCGGCGCCGATCGTGAAAGCCGTACCGTCATCCATGGTGACGACAATCCACGCGCAGTCCGGGACGTTATACTGCGGCCCCATGATCTTGTGGACTTCCTGCGCATAAACACGGACCGGCTTCCGCGGGGCAAGACACCACAAGACGAAGTCGATGTCGTGCGTTGCCTCCATCGCGGCCGGTGAAAGCTTGACACGCCCTCCGATCTTTTTTCCCAGGTTGCGCGTGATGTGGCGGCTCACCAATGCGGTGACCGGCTGCCCGATCGTGCCCTCATCGATCGACCGTTTGATATAAGCGAACTTGGGGTTGAACCGCTGCGAGTAGCCGATCGTGAAGAGCAGATTCTTGGAATGGGCCAGAGCGATCAACTCGTCGGCTTCCGAGAGCTCTAGGGCAATCGGCTTTTCCAGGAACACGTGTTTGCCGGCCTGCAGGCTCTCTTTGGCGATCGGATAATGCGTGGGTTCCGGCGTTGTGGAAATGAACACCGCGTCGATGGTTTTGTTGCTGAGAAGACTTCGATAGTCCGCTGTAGCGGTGACCGGCTTAGCCAATTTCGAGACTTCTTGTAGTCGCTCCGGCTTGATCTCCGCAATATGCAGGTCTCGCACAAACGGACTTTTCGCACAAGTCTCGGCGCGGATCCCTCCGCACCAACCGGTACCAATCACTGCGACGTTGATGGTCGAAGGCATATTGTTAGTCGTCCCTTATTTTCCACTGGCGGCTTTCGGCGGGTTCTTCAGGCTCGTGTAAACGGCTTCCACAAACGCGTCCGTGGTCCAGGGACCCGAAGTTGCGCCGAATCGATCATCATAATCCGCGGTCACCCGTGCCGCCTTGACCTTCTCCAGCGTGGCTCCGTTCTTGATGAGACCTTGAACGCGATCGCGAATGATCACCAACATATCTCGATACTCGGCCACTTCCCACTCGTCGCACAAGCGCCCGTGTCCCGGAATAATCAAGGTCCCGCCCTCTTCATCGTGTTGGTACACGGTACGGTCCAGAATGTAGTTGAGCGCGGCAATCTCTCCTTGAATGCTTCCGCCATTCTTAACGTCGATCGTGGGGTAGCCAGTTGTCGAAAAGATATCGCCGGTGGCGATTACGTCGGAGCGGCGGAAATGGACGATCGTATCGCTGTCGGAGGTTGCGTTGGGCTCATAGAAGATCTCGACCGCTTCGCCGTTATGGAATTTCCGCCTGCGGCCCTGAATGAAGGTATCGGTCGGCCAACCGTCGGCCGGCTTCTTGAGCGCGAGCAGATGGTTTTGGACGTTCTGATGACCGATGATCGTGGCGCCGCGCCCCGCGTCGGCGAATTGCCCTGAGAAGAACGATCCTTCCACACTGGGATCGTGACCGGCCGCGCGCAGCTTCACATTCCCGCCGGCAAAGTCCGCGCCGAAGTTTGTATTGACGATGAATTGAATCGGCTTTTCCGTCAGCTTGCGGATGGCCGCGATCACTTTGTCCGTAAGTTGGCCGGCGCCGCTGTTCACCACCAGCGGAGCTTGATCGCCCACCTGCACGGCGATATTCCCTCCATCGCCCACCAGCATATACAAGTTGCCTTGAACCGGGAGCACGTGAATTTCGCCGTCGTGGGGATTCGGGTCCGCGGCGCGGCTGGCATGCAGCGGTCCTGAAGAAGGTATCAATTCTGCTTTGGCGGCCGCTTCCATCGCCTGGGGATCCTTTAATTTCGCCAGGATCTCCGGGTACATGGTGTCGGGGCCGCCCAAAGTCGCGAGCAGCGGGATGTGCTTGCTGTCCGCGAACTCTCGGAGGAACGGGTGCTGCCCCCACGAATAACTCTCGACTTGGTCTTCGCGCCGGCCCAGAATCTGCTCACCGTCGTCGCACGCGTACAGCCAGGCGTCGGGCTCCTTCGCGTTGCGCATGAGCGTATACGTCCGGCTGAACGGGTCGGCCAAATACACCGGGTCATCGACTACGGCAAGGTACGTGATCCGATCGCCATGCCGGATGAAGTGCTCAGTGACGGTAGCCTCATCGCTTTGCGCGAGACCATTCGAACGGATCCAGCCCCGCTTCAGATGAGTCGTGTATACCGTTAGGTCATTGCCCTCATATTTTCCAGTCGAAAATCCGGCCCACGTGTGTTGTGCGTAAGCCGGCGGGTGAGGACGGTTGTCCATCCAGATGGTGCGCAAGCCCTCGCTGATCTGCCAGTAATGCTTGATCGATATCAAGCGTTGCGTGTACGGATCTCTCTCCTCCCAAAACCGCAAGTTGCCGGGCTGATTGTACGTATATGGAATCGTGTAGCCCATGCATTGGTGTTGCCTCCCTTGGATACGAGCCGCACTCCACGCCAATGCATAGAGTCGCCCAGCCTCGTTCACCGGGATTCCACCGTATTCCACCAGCGCTCCGGAGGCCGTGATCAGCCCGGAGTCTTGCCCCGGTTGCGGATACCAGGTTCCAGACATATCCATGCCCGACGGCAGATTCGTGCGGCCGGAGAAGTCCAAACCCTGTCCCCAGGCCAAGGCGCCTATTAGGAGGAAACTGCACTTGAAGAGCTTCATCTCACAACCCCCGATTGGTTATCTTGCCGTACATGGCGCCGGATTCCAGCCTTTTGCGTCTGGCTGCTTTCTAAAATGCGACGCGGTCAGAAAGGGCTGGGCGAGATAAACCGGATCCTCCACAGTGGTGGTAATGACCAGATACGCGCCCCCGTTCGGTTCGTTGACCCGGTCGAAGTATTCAGTCAGCGTGGCGTTCCCGCTATAAGGCACGCCGTTCTTGCGCAGATATCCAGGCTTCAGGTGGGTCGTAACGACTTTCAGTGAGCCAACCGGAGTCATGCCACGCCCTACCGGTACCATCTCCCATAGAGCTTTTGAGTAACCCTGCCAGCCGGTTGCCGAGTCGTCGGCAGAGGCGAAGTGAAGCACTCGCGTCTGCTGGCCGGAATCCGCTTCGATCTTCAGAGTCTGATCGTCCTCCCAGGTAATATGCAGCCGCCCCGGCACGCGCATCAGGTTCGGAGCGCCATAGCTCTTGCACTGCTCTCCAGCCGCTTCGTCCCGTGCAGGGTCCCAGGCGTCCGCGAGTTTGCGGCCCGCTTCATTCAGTGAAACACCCGTGTAATCGCCTTTGACCGGAGTGACCATGCGAAATCGCCAATCTTCCGTGACGACGGACACCCAATATCCGGTGATATCGTAGAGCGCGGCGGCCTTCGCGGTTTTGGGTGGTTCCGGTGGCCCACCGCGACCGCCTCGTCCTTGACCGTGTGCACATACCGCGGTGATGAATCCAAGACTCGCTGCAAGCGCTAGCCCTGTTCCCCTCCGAAGACTACGTGGCATTCGCTGTCCTTAGTGGTCGGTTTGAACTCAACTATCGTAATGCGCCGCAGCCAAATCTGTACAATGGATTGTCTCAATCGTAGCTATCGATCATTCCGATAGCTCATGCCCAGATATTCGCTCTGCCAATACCAAGCATCGAAACAAACGATTTTACAGATGGACCGCCGCCGCATATAGTTTCTCTCTGAATTACGCTTTCGCGGCGACAAGACTACAGCATGGGGATCTGACTACTCGAACGCGAGAGCTTTTGGGGAGTGTCACATGAATATCAGGCGCCTTGCTTGCGTGGTTCTCGTCACGAGTACTTTGGCCTTGAGCCAGGAAGTTGCTCAAGTCAGTGGGATCGCAACCGACCAGTCCGGGGCAGTCGTTCCGGGCGTCGAGATCACGCTCACGCAAACCGAGACTGGGGTGAGGCGCTCGGCCATTACCGATCCAGCGGGCCTCTACACCATTCCAAACGTGCCCCTCGGGCCCTACCGGCTTGAGGCCATGAAGATGGGGTTCCGTACCTTTGTGCAAACTGGAATCGTCTTGCAGGTGGGGAGCAACCCGACGATTCCGGTGTCGTTGGGAGTCGGAAATGTTTCCGAACAAATCCTGGTTGAGGCCAATGCCAGCCAGGTGGAGACACGCAGCGCCGGCGTGGGCACGGTGGTCGAAGCCCAAAAAATTATCGACCTGCCTCTTAACGGACGACAAGCAACGGACCTGATTCCTCTCTCCGGATTAGCAGTTGTTACAGCGGCAACCCCTCCCACCTATGCCATGAATACCGGACCGAGCATTGCGGTAGCTGGAAGCATGAGTTGGAGCGTCCAGTACAATCTCGATGGGGCGCCGCATCTCGACACGTATGTCGGCACGCCGATGCCGCTCCCGTTTCCCGATGCGCTTCAGGAATTCAAATTATCGACGAGCACCCAGGACGCCTCGAACGGAGGGCACTCCGGGGCCGCGGTCGATGCGGTGACGAAGTCTGGAACGAATACCCTTCACGGGGATCTCTTTGAGTTCTTCCGCAACTCGGACCTGAACTCGCGCGACTTCTTTGCCCGCGGATCGGACGGTCTGAAGCGCAATCAGTTCGGTGGCACTCTTGGTGGTCCGATCCAGAAAGACAAGCTTTTCTTCTTTCTGGGTTACCAGGGAACCACCATTCGCCAGAACCTGGTGAATAGCACCGCGTATGTGCCCACGGCGGCCGAATTGAACGGAGATTTTTCGCAGTACGTTGCAGCAGGGTGCCCGAGTGCTCTAGCGGTGGCGAATTCCCCTGCCGTTTTAAGCCATTTCACCGGACCGTTCACCATGAGTCCTGCGGCGGTTAAAATCTCTTCTTACCTCCCCAAGACCAGCAATCCATGCGGTTTTGTTCAGTTCGGTACTCCGGTGCATCAGAACCAGTTACAAGCTCCTCTTCGGATCGATTATCAGCTCAGCCCGAAGCACAGCGTGTTTGCGCGGTATATGATCACGCGCATCCAGACGGATGTGCCTTATAACATTACCCACAACATCCTGGCTACCAATCAGGTTGGCCAGGATGATCAAGCCCAGGCGCTCGCCTTCGGAGATACCTATCTAATCGGGTCTCAGACGGTGAACTCCTTCCGCATCTCTGGGACACGAGTGGGTGCGCGAACCCCTGGAGCCATTCCGTTCAAGCCCCAGGACGTCGGAATGAACTTCTATAGCTACTACGGGTTTGTGCCGATTCTCATGGCCGGGGTGGGGTTTAACATCAATACCCCGACGAACTTCGGAGTTGGTTCCGAGTCCGTTACCAACTTTGGCGCGAATGACGATATATCGATCGTACGGGGCTCGCACCAGTTCAGCTTCGGCGGCGGCGTTTCCCGCTCGCTACTAAACGCGAGCTCGTATGCCTGGTCTCAAGGGTTCTTTGTATTCGCCGGAGTTTTCGGAACGCCGCTCATTGATTTCTTGACCGGCAATGTGGTGAACCTGCACCAGGCGAACCCGAATCCCGATAATGTTACGCAAAACCACTTCAGCCTCTACGCCTCGGATACCTGGAAAGCCACAAGCAGGCTGACCGTCTCCTATGGTGTCCGCTGGAATCCGTTCCTTCCCATGGCCTTCAAGCATGGGGATACCTACAATTTCAGCCTGAGCAACTTTTACAACAATGTGCGCAGCAAAGTCGTGCCTAACGCTCCTCCGGGATTGCTATACGTGGGCGACGCGGGTGTGAACGGCAAATCCGCGATGAATAACCAGTGGCGCCATGTGGAACCGCGACTAGGGATTGCGTGGGATCCTACCGGCAGCGGAAAAACAGCCATTCGTGCAGGCGCCGGCATCGCCTATGACTTCATCCGAATGGACATCCACGAAAACACTTCTTCGGTGGCGCCTTTCCGGATCACCGTGGTGCAAGGATTCTCCGGGCCGGGTTCGCTGCCGCTCGACAATCCTTACGCGAACTTCCCGGGAGGCAATCCTTACCCGTTCAACTACAATCCCCAGAATCCTACGTTTCCGAATCTTCCGTATCAGGGCTTCCTGCCGATCGATCCGAATTTGAAGACTTCGGTACAGTATTCCTGGAATTTCGGGATTCAGCGCCAGTTGACATCGAACCTGTTTTTATCGGCTACGTACGTCGGCACGGAAATCGCCCACGTCTGGACCGGGGTGGATCTGAACCCCGCGATCTGGCTTCCCGGGAAGCCCGTAATCGCCAGCCCTTCCAGCGCCGCTCAATTTGGACAATGCGCGACTCTTCAAGCCAACTGCGGCGGGAGTGCTGAGAATTTCCGACGCCTGCTGGAGTTGACCAATCCTTCCGCGCCCAACGTGACTGCCTACGGCTCCATCACCAGTCTGGATGCTGGCGGCACTCAGAACTACAACGGGCTCCTGCTCAATTCGCGTTGGCAGGCCGGCCAGAATCTCAACCTCGGCGCCAATTGGACTTGGTCTCATTGCATCGGCCTTCCTGCAACCAACATCTCGAACCTTGCGGCCGTATATCCGCATCAACCCTACCAGAACAACGGCCCCCAGAACCGTCACCTGGATATGGGTGATTGCACCGGCAATTCATTAGACATCCGGCACGTGGTGAATCTGACCGCGGTGGTGAATACGCCCAAGTTTTCCGGCGCCTGGGCACGCCGGTTGGGCACTGGCTGGAACATTTCGACGATCTATACGTGGCGCAGCGGGCCGCCAGTCACCCCGATATTGAACGCGAGCACCGATAACGCGCTGAACGGATTTGCCCCCTCGGGCGCGAATCCGATCCCTCAGCGCCCCAATCAACTCTTGCCGGATTTATACGCGACGAATCAGGGACAATCTTGTTCGCCTGCTCCCTGCGTGAGCTATCTAAATAGCAGTGCGGTGGGCATTCCGGCGCTCGGAACCTATGGCAATCTGGGAGTCAGCCCGATTCGTGCTCCGGGGTTCTGGGAATGGGACCAGGCCATCACCCGCCAGTTCCCCATTCGTGAAAGCGTCCGGATGGAGTTCCGGGCGGAAGCCTTCAACCTCACTAACTCGGTTCGACTGGGTGCTCCCAATGCAACCATCAGCGGCACGTATGGCCAAATAACGAGCGACCAGCCCACCACCGGAGCCGGTACGGGCGTCAGCCCCGGCACTGGCGGAAGGGTCGTTCAGTTTGCGATAAAATTCCTGTTCTAATGCGCGGGGTTGCGGGCATCCAGATTTCGCGACGGGCGGTAATGGCGGCTGCCGTCGGGACTTGGTTGGCGAACGGGCGGGCCCAACCCGCTGGCCCGCGCCGCCTCGATGTCCACCATCACTTCGCTTCGCCGCGCTACAAGATGATGCTTGCCGAGGCCAAGCGCCAGGGCTGGGATACCTTCCAGCCCTATGACCCGAAGCAGGACATCGAAGCCATGGACAAGGGCGGAGTCGCCACCGCACTTCTTTCCGTGAGCACGCCCGGCTTGTGGGCAGGCGATGAGTTTACGGCCGACCGCGATCGCGCCGTCGCCCTCGCGCGCGACATGAACGAGTATGGGGCCCGGCTCGTGAGAGATTACCGAGGCCGCTTTGGTTTATTCGCTGCGCTGCCCCTTCCGGATATCGATGCAAGCCTCAAGGAGATCCGGTACTCCTTCGATACGCTGAAGGCGGATGGAGTGGGTTTGCTGACCAGTTATGGCAATCACTGGTTGGGAGAAAGAGTTTTTGAACCGGTGTTTGAGGAACTCAACCGCCGGGGAGCCATCGTGTACGTTCATCCTACGGATGCGCCCTGCTGTCACAGCCTCGCCAACGCAAACCCAGCGACATTCGAATGGCTGGCCGATACAGCCCGAGCCATTATGAGCATGATCGCGGGCACTCCGGGTGCGGTCAGCGGGCGCGGAAACGCTGAGCAGAGCCCGGCGACGCGCTACGCCAACTGCAAGTTCATCTGGTCGCACGCCGGAGGGGCGCTTATTGGCGCTGCAAGCCGGGTCGTGGGCGCGGTGAGTGAGAAGGACCTCTCCGGTACGCCTCCGGTTAATTCCCGCTTGTATCACATCCGACGATTTTTTTACGACACAGCGGGTTCCGCGAATCCGATTCTGATGCAGGGCATTGCCAAACTGGCAGGCACTTCTCAAATCGTGTTCGGCACCGACTACCCGTTTGGGAATGGGGCGGCCATCGCGGAGGGCATGCAGGCTGTCGGTTTCACGGATGCTCAACTCCGCGCGATCGAACGGAATAACGCGCTTCGCATTCTGCCCAGGTATAATCAACCGGCGTGACGCGTAAAGTTACAGGCCTTTCCTGCGAGCGATATTGACCTCCGTGCAGGCGGAGATGACATCCACAAACTTCTGATAATTCGCCGCGCCGAGGACGAATGGATTGGCCTCGGCTTTCTTCTGCTCCTTCAGTTTGTCGAGCTTCGACTGGATCGGGTCCATCAATGGATGGTTTTGAAGTTCGACCGTCACTTTCGCCTTCTTGGTCTCTTCCTTAAAGTGCGCAACCGACTTCAGATAGGTCTGCAATCCCTCATCGGAGACGATTCCAGGCGTCAGGATTGTGCCGCCGTACATCGCGGCCACATAGGTCTTGCCATTGTCCTTAACCGGAAAGATAAAACCCATCGATCCGGGTGTATGTCCGGGCACCGCGACCGGCGTGATCTTGAAATCACCGAGCACGATGGGCTGGCCTTCCGTGATCACCTGATCATGCTTGGGTAACACCGGCGCGGGTCCCTTCTTGCCGCCGCCTCGGCCCGCCGGAGGATGTTCCATCAGGTCCCAATCCGCGCCCGAAATGTAGACCTTCGATCCGTAGTGCTCCTGAAAATATGCAGTCCCTCCGAAGTGATCCGCATGCCCGTGGCCCACTACGATGATCTTCACCTTCGCCGGGTCCAGGCCCAGCTTTTGAAATCCGGGCAGAAGCTGCGTCTCAGTCTGGTCGGCGGAAAGCGAATCGATCATCATCAGGCCGTCCGACGTCGTGATGACGTACGCCACCGTCCCCTGATTGCCTATCACGTAGACGTTGTCGAAGATCTTCGTCGGCTCAATCGGTGGGTCATTCGGGCTGTTGGCGCGCGGAGCTTCGCAGAAAAAATGTTCCTCTCCGGCCCACATCGGACCACCAGCCTTCTTCGCCTTCTCGATCAAGGCCTTCACGGCGTCCGAGTCTGGCTTGGCCGGAGCCCCACCCGCAGGCTGCGCAAAAACGGGGCCTCCGGCAGTCGCGCACAACGAAAGAAGTACAATCGCGCTCTTAAGCATATATCCTCAGTGGATAATTCTAGTGGGTTACTCCACCCGCCGGGTCCCGGATGCGTTTATTAAAGAGGTCGACCTCATCCGCCGGTGCGCAAAGATCCTCCATCAGACCCGTCCATCCGTCCACGGTCTTGATGGCATCCTTGCCCAGTTTGCGGAACTTCTTGAGTTCACTGACAAACGGCCGCGCATAAACCTTCGGATCGGTGATAGTCATCGATAGCTCCACGACATCGTACGCCGTCCGGCGGTAGCGCTCCTCCAAGACCATGTCGACGCTGTGGGGATATCCGAAATGATCCACCCAGGTTCGCTCATCCACTCCCGTAGTCGTCACGACGAACGTGTCTCCGTCCCAGCGGCCGACGGAATAACCCCACCATCGCGGCTCGTCCGGATCCATGAGAACCTTGCGACCATCGGTCCAGATCGTGCGCATTCCGTACCCCCATTCAAACTGCTGGATGATTCGATCGGGCAAGACCATCA
>Ga0070741_10020372_pt1 | contig 10455 bp, 9 predicted proteins | sample Coa_R1_4_FD_66440 | JGI IMG/M metagenome (GOLD analysis project Ga0070741, IMG submission 66440) | Surface soil microbial communities from Centralia Pennsylvania, which are recovering from an underground coalmine fire - Coalmine... | ecosystem: Environmental > Terrestrial > Soil > Unclassified ... | reverse complement strand
GCAGCGCATTGTCGACCTTCCCGGCTATGGATACGCGTCGGGTCCGGAGACGGAGCGTCGCAATTGGCAACCCCTCATTGAGGCTTTGGCCACGCGAGGCTGTCTGCAGGGGTGGTTTCTCGTCGTCGACGCGCGCCGCGGCATCGTCAGCGGTGACGAGGCTCTGCTGGCGTGGGCGGCGCCTCATCAGCGCGTCCACGTCCTGCTGTCGAAAGCGGACAAGCTCAATAGAAGCGAGGCCGCGAAGGCCCTACGCGAATCCCTGGCAGCGTTGGCGGGGCGGGGATCGGTCCAGCTCTTTTCAGCGACGGCCAAGACAGGCGTGGACGAGGCCCAGCGGACGCTCCAGGAATGGTTGAAGTCCGGCACGAGCGGGCCGGGCGGCTGAATGGCTGGTCGCACTTGCGGCTACCGCCCGCCCTTTGCGAACGCCCAATAAAAAACCCCGGCGACCGAGGGGGTCACCGGGGCCAGACTAACCCGGCACAGGTCTCGTGAACCGGGTCATACCCGCTCAGGGAGGGAAGCGGGGAGTGCCGTAGCACTCAGTTAGTCAGACGGTAGAGGCGCCGAGAAGTTCCGAAAATTTTCGATTCCTAATTTTCAAGAAAATCAATAGCTTGAAAAACGAGCTGTATCGCCGCCGCTACAGAATGCTATAGGACACGCCCACGCTATAGACCTGCACATCGTCCGCTTCGTGCACGTTGTAATGCTCGTATTCGATGCGGGCGGCGAAGCGACCGAGGAAGCGGACTTGTCCCCCCACGCCCCAGGCAAAGTCCGTTCCGTTCTCGGATACCGCAAACAAGCCAGGGCTGGTGTAGCGGCCGTCGAATTGCCAACGGGCCAGGCCGGCTTTCCCGTAAACGTCGATATTCGGAACCGGGATCGGCAGATATCCCACCGCATAGGCCGCGAATGCTTTCGAGCTCGCATGGGCGGCGCCGTGGAAGGTGGCCGCGTCGGCGCTTCCGAGGTCCAGGTAGTCCACATCGATGCCGAGCGGCAGTCCGATCGGATGCAGTCCCGCGTACACCTTCCAGGATGTATTACTGAGATTGAAGTCGGAGTGGAAGATGTCCTCCATTTTTGCCCGCGTGATGCCCGCACCGGCGTAAAGGCCGAGCAGCTCATCGGCGTGCGCGGCGCCCGTGACGAGTGCCAAAGTGCTGGCGAGCAGAAGTTTTCGCATGTGATCGACCTCGATGTTGGAGAGGCTGTTGTAACCCAATGTTGGGCGACGAACCCGGGGCCAGGGCAGTGCTTGTGACTGACCCGCGCGCCGAAAGTTTCGCCACGGGTCCCTGAGGCCTGTCGATCCGATCAGTGCCGATCGGTGCCGCGCCCAGGCGACTCCATCTCTCAAGCGGGGCGGGCCGTCGATCAGTGCGCCTCGTCCCAGTTCGCACCGGTTCCGATGTCAACTCGCAAAGGCACTTTCAGTTCCGCTGCCCGCACCATGTGGTCGCGCACCGCGGCACCGACAGCGGCGACCGCGTCCGCGCGAACTTCCAGAACGAGCTCGTCGTGAACCTGCATGATGAGGCGCGCCGGCACATCCTCGCGCGTGCACCAGGCGTCGACTGCAATCATGGCGCGCTTGATGACGTCGGCCGCGGTTCCCTGCATCGGCGCGTTGATCGCGGCGCGTTCGGCGTACTGTTGTGTTTGTTTATTGCCTGAGCGGATGTCGGGAAGATACAGCCGTCGCCCATAGACTGTCTCGACATAGCCGGTCTCGCGCGCGCGGGTGCGAGTCTCGTCCATGAACCTTCTCACGCCGGGGTAGCGCTGGAAATAGCGCTCCACGTATTTCTGCGCCGAGCCGCGATCGATACCGAGGTTGCGCGCCAGCCCGAACGGTGACATGCCGTAGATGAGACCGAAATTGATCGTCTTCGCCAGGCGTCGTTGATCGGGGGAAACGTCCCCGAGCGGCACCTCGAACACTTCCGCGGCCGTCGCCTGGTGCACGTCCCGGTCCTCGGCGAAGGCCGCGAGCAGGCCCTCGTCCGCCGAGAGGTGCGCCATGATTCTGAGCTCGATTTGCGAATAGTCGGCTGCCATCAACACATGACCCGGAGGCGCGATGAAAGCCTGGCGGATGCGACGCCCCTCGGAGCGACGGATCGGAATGTTCTGCAGGTTCGGATCGGCGGAGGACAGGCGGCCCGTCTGCGCCACTGCCTGGTGATAGGAGGTATGAATGCGCCCGGTGCGCTCGTTGATCTGTTCGGGGAGCTTGTCCGTGTAGGTCGACTTCAACTTCGCCAGTGCGCGGTAGTCCAGCACGATCCGCGGCAGTGCGTAGGAGCTCGCGAGCTCCTCGAGCACATCCTCGGCGGTCGATGGCTGGCCCGTCGGGGTTTTACGCGTCACCGGAATCTGCAGTCGTTCGAAGAGCACCTGTTGGAGCTGCTTCGGCGACTCGATGTTGAATTCGGTGCCGGCCTCCTTGTGCGCCTGGCGCAGCAGGACTTGCAACTGAGTCGCGATCTCCTGGCTCTGTCGCCGCAGCAGGTCACGGTCGACCAGCACTCCGCGATGCTCCATGCGCTGCAGGACCGGAACCAACGGTTGCTCCAGTTCCTCATACAGCCGCCGCAACGCCGGCATGGTCTGCAATTTCGCCCACAGCTCGTTGTGGACGCACAGGGCCACGTCCGCATCTTCCGACGCATAGGGCGCCGCTTTGTCGATCGATACCTGGTTGAATGTGAGTTGCTTGGCTCCCTTCCCGGCGATGTCCTCGAGGCTGGTGGTCGCCCTGCTGAGGTAGCATTGCGCGATGGGGCCCATGTCATGGCGCGTTCCCACGCTATTCCAGACATACGATTCGAGCATGGTATCGAAGCGCATGCCCACGAGTTTGATGCCATGATTTTCGAGTACGTGGGCATCGAACTTGAGGTGATGGCCGACCTTGCCGCGCTCCGGGTCCTCGAGAAGGGGGCGCAGCGCGGCGAGTACGCGATCACGATCCAGCTGTTCGGGTGCGCCGGGATAGTCGTGACGCAATGGGACATAGGCGGCCACGCCGGGCTCGATGCAGAAGGAAACGCCGACCAGCTCGGCTCTCATGTAGTCGAGGCTCGTGCTTTCCGTGCCGAAAGCGAACAGGTCGGCGGCGCTCAAAGCGGTGATCCAACGCTCGAGATCCGCCCACTGGGTTATTGTTTCATAGCGCCGCGAAACCTTGGCGACGGAATGCGGCGCCGCCGCGGCGCTCACCTCGGTGGCCGACATGGGGCTCACACCTGCCCCAGCGCCGGCTACCGCCGGGGAGCCACCCGCACCCGCCGGGCCGGCAGCGTCGGCGTCAACACTCGCACTTGCACCTGGCGCGACGCCCATTTCCGCATCGAGCTGGCGCAACAGCACGCGCAGCTCGTAATGCGTGTAGAGCTCCCGCAGCTTGGATAGATCCGGCGGTGTCGATGTGAGTTGGTCGGAGGAAAGCGGCAGATCGAGATCGGTCCGAATGGTCGCCAGCTTGCGTGACAGCTCCAGTGTCTCGAGGCCTGCCCTGAGATTCTCGCCGACTTTTCCGCCGATCTCCTGCGCATGCGCGATCAGATTGTCCAGTGTTCCGTACTGCGCGAGCCACTTCGCCGCTGTTTTAGGCCCGACCTTCTCGATCCCAGGGATGTTGTCGGAGCTGTCGCCCACCAGGGCCAGGTAATCGATGATCTGCTCGGGGTAAACATCAAACTTGGCCTTGACCCCGGCACGGTCGAGGAGTGTGTTGCTCATCGTGTTGATCAAGGTGATCGAGCCGTCGACGAGTTGCGCCATATCCTTGTCGCTCGTCGAGATCAGCACAGTGTGCCCTTCGCGCGCGGCTCGGCACGCAAGCGTGCCGATGACGTCATCGGCTTCGACGCCCTCCTCGCGAAGGATCGGCAATCCCTGCGCGCGCAGGATGGACAACAGCGGCTGTACTTGTGAGCGCAGGTCATTCGGCATGGGCGTGCGGTGCGCCTTGTACTGGGCAAAGATCTCGTCCCGAAAGGTCTTGCCGGCGGCGTCGAAAACGATCGCAATCCGCTTTGGCCGGTAGTCCTTCACAAACTTCACCAGCATGTTCAAGACGCCATGGACGGCCCCCGTAGGCTCGCCGCGTGAGTTGGACAGCGGCGGTAACGCGTGGAAAGCCCTGTAGATATAGGAAGAGCCGTCGACTAGTACGAGATCGGGAGGGGCAGTGCTCATGGATTAATTCAACTCGGGCGGGCGGGAAGTATAGCGGACTCGTCCGCCGGGCAAGCGCCCGCTGAGGTCGCACCGTTCCGGGACCGGTCAACCGCTCAGCTCGTCCCACGCTATAGGGAGGGGTCCGGAGTTTTGAAAATGCTCGAAAAGCCCTCATCCGCCATCGCAGCCAATCGCTTTGGGCTCGGTGCCCAGCCCGGCGAGCTCACCGCCATCAACGGCAATGGACGCGATTGGCTGCGTGCGCAGCTCAAAGGTTCCCCTCCGGGAATCAACGATGCGCAGCTACGGGATTCGTCGGACATTCTGGCGCAGGCGCTGGACTTGCGTCGCGAAATCCGTGAATCGAGGGTAAGCGCCGCCGCATCAGGCGCGGCTTTGCTGAAAGTGCCGCAGCTCCTGCGTCCCATTTACGTCAGCGAAGTCACCGCGCGTTTTCGCCAGGCAGTGACCACCGACCGGCCATTCATCGAGCGCCTGACGCAATTCTGGGCCAATCATTTCGCGGTCTCGGTGGACAAGAGTCTGCTGCTGGGTTTGGCGGGGTCCCTCGAGCGCGAGGCGATTCGCCCGAATGTGCTCGGTCGTTTCAGCGACCTGCTTCTGGCGGTCGAGCGCCACCCCGCGATGTTGATCTACCTCGACAATCATCTGTCGGTCGGGCCGAATTCCAAAGCGGCACGCAATGTCGAAAGGCGTCATGCCGAGCGCAAGATCGGCATCAACGAGAATCTCGCGCGCGAGATCCTCGAGCTGCATACCTTGGGTGTCGGCGGAGGCTATACGCAGGCGGACGTCACGACGTTTGCCGAAGTGATCACGGGCTGGTCGATCGGTGGCGAGCAAGGGCGCCATCCGCGTGGCGATCCCGGAAAGTTCATGTTTCGAGCCGAGCTGCACGAGCCGGGCGCGAAGCAGGTTTTGGGCAAGCGCTACGCCGATACTGGTTATGACCAGGGCGTCGCGGTGCTCCGCGACCTGGCGAGCCATCCCTCCACGGCGCATTTCATCGCGACCAAGCTCGCTCGCCACTTCATTGCCGACGATCCGCCCGGTAAAGCCGTTGATCGGATCGCAAGGGCCTATCTCGACAGTGGAGGCGATCTACCAACAGTGTATCGCGCTTTGGTCGACTGCCCGGAAGCTTGGGCCGATCCGCTCGCAAAGTACAAGACGCCCAATGACTACATTGTCTCGACCTTCCGCGGTTTGGAGATTCCTCCGGATACCGGCCATGCGTCAGTCGCTCCTTTCGAGCTGCTGGGCCAACGTACCTATGGACCGGGCTCTCCCGCCGGCTGGCCCGATCGGAGTGCGGACTGGGACGGGGCGTCCGCGCTGATGAAGCGCGTTGAGTGGGCGGATGCGGTTGGACAAAGAGTCGGCAATCGGCGTAATGCCATGGAGCTTGCACCGCAGCTCCTCGGTGGAACCCTGAGTGATGGAACGCGGACGGCGATCGCGCGAGCCGCAAGCGGAGCGCAAGCCGTCACTCTCCTATTGGCCGCGCCCGAATTCATGCGGCGATGACGAAGGTGCTTCCATGAGACGACGTGAGTTTTTGGCGTGCGGGGCTTCCGCCGCCGCGGCGGGTGCCCTGTTCACCTCGCGACTGTCATTCGCGAACGCCACCGGAACTGGCCGGTCCCGCTTGGTGTTCGTCATCCTGCGCGGAGCGCTCGATGGGTTGGCGGCGGTCCCGCCGTACGGGGACCGCGACTATGCCTCGCTGCGACGTGATCTGGCGTTTTCGGCTAGCAACGTCCTACCTCTCAACGACATGTTCGGTTTGCACCCCTCTTTGGCTTTTCTGCAGGAGTCATTCGCCGCCCGCGAGCTGATCGTTTTCCACGCCATCGCGAGTCCGTATCGGGAGCGCTCGCACTTCGATGGGCAGGATGTGCTCGAAAACGGCTATGTCCGTGCGCACGCGGCGCAAAGCGGATGGCTCAACAGAGCGTTGGCTGCCGTTGCGGCCGACGGCCGTGCGACCAACAAGGAGTTGGGTGTTGCTCTCGGCCAGAATGTTCCGTTGGTCATGCGCGGGCCGGCAGCGGTGACCTCCTGGTCGCCGTCGAAGCTTGCGGCGCTCGATGACGACACGTTGGAGCGCATCACTGACCTCTATGCCGCTGACCCCTTGCTCGCCGGGCGCTTGGCCGACGCATTGGCCGCCGATGCGATCGCGATGGCGCCGAACGCCGCAGGGGAAATGCCTGCGAACAGGCCCCTCGACGGCGGTACGCCCAACAGGCTCTCTTCCGATGTGGGCACGCAGTTGGCCCCGGCAAAGCTTCGCAGCAAGGCCGCCGGATCGCCGGGCGCTCGCTATACAGAGGTCATTCATGCGGCCGCGGAGTTCCTGCGGCGTGAGGACGGACCCAAGGTGGCCGTTTTCGACACCACCGGTTGGGACACCCACGCCAACGAAGGGGCCGCGCAGGGCCAGCTCGCCGGCCGCCTGGCAGCTCTGGACGCGGGGCTGCGTTCACTCAAGGAGCAACTCGGACCCGTGTGGAACGAGACCGCCGTAGTGCTCGCAACCGAGTTTGGAAGGACGGCTGCGATCAATGGCACGCACGGTACCGATCATGGCACTGCCACGGCCGCTTTTCTGGTCGGCGGCGCGGTCCGGGGCGGACGTGTGATCGCGGACTGGCCTGGACTGTCCAGCCGGGGGCTCTATCAAGGTCGTGACCTGATGCCCACGTTGGATATCAGATCGGTCCTGAAGGGAGTGTTGGGAGAGCATCTGCTGGTGCCGTCGCGAGCCTTGGAGGCAACCGTGTTTCCAGACAGCGGTGGAGTGAAGCCGCTAGGGGACCTGATTCGCACCTGAACGCTACCCGCTGGCCTAACGCGGCGGTGTCGAATTGGACTTCGACTCGTCTTTGTCCTTGTCCGGTTTGGGGTTTGTGCCTTCAGACGTAGGTGGTGGGGGCGGCTCAGGCGCGCGATTTTGTGGAGTCTGCTGCGATGTGCCCTGACCAGGCGTGGGTAGCGCCGGCGCGGTCGTATTCGGACTGGGTTGCTCAGGTCCGTTGGCGCTCGCCCCGCCCGGGCGCGTAACGACCGCTGCGTTTTTGTCTGGCAGGTACAGCGCACCTTTCTGGCCACACCCCGCGGCAACCACACTGCCGTAGAGCATGAGAGTGCAAATCATCATCTTTTTCATAGATACATCGGTCTGCGGTCGCGCAGAGCCAGCCAGCCGCGCGCGACGCGGTAGATAATCCAGATCGCGAGCGCCCCAAAGCCGGCAATGAACAACGGGACACCGATCAACACCACGAACAGCGGCAGAGTGATCAGCCAGATCAACACCGCCCACAACAACGCGAACCAGAAGGTGCGAATCTGCCAGCGGAAATGCGATTCGAGAAAAGTGCCATGTGTGGCCGAACGGCGCGCGTAGTTCATGATGACGGCGACGATCGACGGGATACCGCAAACGAAGCTGCCCACGATGGTCGCGGCGGTAGTGACGCCGATGAGGACCGCCAGGGCATGCAGGGCGTAGATCGCATGTGTGTAGGTGATCAGTGCCTCGTCAACCGCCACGACGCCGCCGGCGCCCGAGTCAAGGTTGTTCGACATGACGACCTCCGTCCTATTTGCGTTCTACCACGGCCATCGTGAGGCGTGAGATACAAACGAGCTTGCCGACGGCATCGCGGATCTCAATACTCCACACCTGGCTGCGCGCTCCGATATGAAACGGACGCGCCGTTCCGGTCACGAGCCCCGAGGCGACCGGCCGCAGGTGATTGGCGTTGATCTCCTGTCCCACGCACATGAACTTCTCGACATCGACGCATAAATTGGCGGCCAGGCTGCCAACGGTCTCGGCCAACGCTACGGATGCGCCGCCGTGGAGAATGCCATTCGGTTGGTGCGTATGGGGATTGACTGGCATGGTCGCGCGCAAGTAGTCAGGACCAACCTCCGTCACCTTGATGTCGAGATGCTCCGCGAGTGTATTGCGCGAGCCGTCCTGGAGCTCCTGAGGGGTGACTTGACGACGCCAGATTGGATTGCCACTGGTGATCATGCTGGCTAGTTTAGCCGATAGCCCTTTCGGCAACGCGCCTTCAGTGGCAAGCTGCGGCCGCGGAGCGTGCCGATAGGCCCGCGAGCCTGCGAAGAGGGCCCGAGCCTGCGAGAGGCGCCGAGTTTCCAGACAGTTACCTCGAGCCCGGGGCCAGGCTCGCCCGAGCCGCGAGACAGGCCCTCGAGCCTGGTGACAGGCTCCCTGACCCTGAAGACAGGCCCCGAGCCTGAGGACAGGCCCCGAGCCTGAGGACAGGCCCCGAGCCTGAAGACAGGCCCCGAGCCTGAAGACAGGCCCCGAGCCTGAAGACAGGCCCCCCGAGCCTGAAGACAGGCTCGGTAGCACGGAGCGATCCGCATGACTGATTTTGCCTTTCCGCCCCAGCCCCTCCCGACCGCCGAGGTCTCCGGCACTCGCCAACGTTTCCCCATTCACAGGATCTACTGCGTTGGGCGCAACTACGCCGACCACATACGGGAAATGGGAGGTAACACCGAGCGTGAGCCGCCGGTGTTCTTTACGAAGCCGCCGGATGCCGTAATGCCGAACGACGCCGCGGTCCCGTATCCGCCACGCACCTCTAATTTCCATCACGAGATCGAGCTGGTCATCGCCATTGCTCGTGGCGGGCGCAATATCGGTAAGGAGAACGCACTCGATCATGTCTTTGGCTACGCTGTCGGCAACGATCTCACGCGGCGCGATTTGCAACACGCGTCGAAGCAGAAGGGGCTACCGTGGGATACGAGCAAGGGCTTCGATTGCTCGGCTCCGCTCAGCGCCATCCGTCCCGCTTCCCGTGGACACTTGTCCAAAGGGAGAATCTGGCTGACGGTGAACGGTCAATTGCGCCAGGAGTCAGACATCGCCGAGATGATCTGGAACGTGCCGGAAGTCATTGCCGAGCTGTCCACGTTGTTCGAGCTCAAGCCCGGGGATCTCATTTTCACCGGAACCCCGGCGGGCGTGGGCGCGCTGCAGCCGGGGGATCGCGTCGAAGGCGGCATCGAAGGGCTCGAGCCGCTGCGTCATACTATCGTGCCCGCAACACCCGCAACATAACTCGTGAAGCTCTATACCTATTTCCGCAGCTCGGCAGCATTCCGGGCGCGTATCGCGCTCAACATCAAGAATGTTGCGTACGAAGCAGTCTACGTCGACCTGCGGCCGTCGGCGGCTGCCCAGCGCGCGCCTGAGTTCCTGGCAGTCAATCCGCAAGGGCTCGTCCCCGCTCTCGAGCACGACGGCACGACCATCGCGCAGTCGCTTGCGATCATTGAATATCTCGAGGAGCTTTACCCGGAGCCGCCGTTGTTGCCGGCCGCGCCGCGCGATCGCGCCCGAGTCAGAGCGCTGGCGCTGGCCGTGGCCTGTGACATGCATCCACTCAACAATCTGCGCGTACTCAACTATCTACGCTCGCCTCTGGGGCACGACGAGGAAGCGGTGAATTCCTGGTACCACCATTGGATTGCCGTTGGCTTTCGCGGACTCGAGGCCGATGCGAAGCACTCCAGTGGTGATGGACGTCATATGTTTGGTACCACAGTGACGCTGGCGGACGTTTACATCGTCCCACAGATGTACAACGCCCGTCGCTTCAAGTGCGACCTCGAGCCTTATCCGACACTTCGGGCGATTTGCGGGCATCTGGAGTCCCTGCCCGCCTTTGCGAAGGCTATCCCGGAGGCACAGCCCGACGCCGGCTAGCGCTAAGTATCGTAACGTGCGCCGCAAGGGCGCACGCTCGGGCTCAGTCTGCTTTGGTCGACTGTGGCGCTTGTTGTGTCTCAGGCGCTACGTATTGGAAAGGCGGCCGCCCGTTGTAGGTGAAGACCGCCACGCGCTCTTTGGGGAGCACCAGCATGCGGTGGGCGAGCAGGAAATCGTAACCCAACAGCATTTCCGGCAGATCGCCGGCTGATTTGGCAATGTGCGTCCCGGTCTCCTGGACCGTATCCGGCGCAAACATGGGGGCGACTCGCACGCGCACGTTCCGAATCGTCTCATCGCCAACGCTGACGGTATCGGCGAGGCCGAGCCATTCCTCGAACTTCTTGCCCGAGATGCCGTGCGCCTCACCGACACTCGCGCTGGGTCCTGTGATGCGCTTGACGCCCACGCGCTCGGCGATGCCGAGCTCGATACTGGACACCGGCGCTCCTGTATCCAACTCGGCGGCGACGTGC
>Ga0070741_10020371_pt1 | contig 10455 bp, 10 predicted proteins | sample Coa_R1_4_FD_66440 | JGI IMG/M metagenome (GOLD analysis project Ga0070741, IMG submission 66440) | Surface soil microbial communities from Centralia Pennsylvania, which are recovering from an underground coalmine fire - Coalmine... | ecosystem: Environmental > Terrestrial > Soil > Unclassified ... | reverse complement strand
CGAGGGCAGTGGAGGAGTACCTGCGCTATTTCTCCCCGCTGATGTCGTTGCGCCGCCGGGCCACCCGGGACGTGGAGCTCGATGGCCACCAGATCTCCGAGGGCGAGAGCGTCCTGCTGCACTGGCTGGCCGCCAACCATGACCCGGTCGAGTTCGACGCCCCCGAGGAGGTGCGGTTGGACCGCAGGCCCAACCGGCACTTCGCCTTCGGCGCTGGCATCCACCGCTGCCTGGGCTCCAACGTGGCCCGCCAGGAGCTGCGGGTGATGTTGGAGCTGGTGCTGGAACGGCTCGGCGACTGGGAGCTCGACCCGGCGCGGCCGGCGAAGCGCTACCCGGCCGTGGTTCGCGGGGTCTCCGAGCTGTGGCTGAAGTTCCCGGTGCGCGCGTGAAGCTCGGCGTTTATCTGGACCTGCGCAACCCGCCTGGCTGGCGACAGGACTGGTCGCGGCACTACAGCGAGGCGTTGGAGCTGTGTCAGGAGGCCGAGCGGCTGGGCGCGGACTCGATCTGGCTGTCCGAGCACCACCTGTTCGAGGACGGCTACCTGCCGCAGCCGCTGACCTTCGCCGCGGCCGTGGCGGCCCGGACCAGCCGGGTGCGGATCGGCACCGCGGTGCTGCTGGCCGCGCTGCGCGATCCGGTGACGATCGCCGAGGAGGCCGCGATCGTGGATCTGGTCAGCGGCGGGCGGCTGGAGCTGGGGGTCGGCGCGGGGTACCGGGTGCCGGAGTACCAGCTGTTCGGCGCGGACATCGGTCGTCGGTTCGGCACCACCGACGAGCGGGTGCGTCAGCTGCGCCGGCTGTGGGCGGCCGGCGAGCTGACCCCTCCGCCGGCCCAGGCGCGGGTGCCGATCTGGCTGGGCTACCACGGCCCGCAGGGGGCGCGCCGCGCCGGCCGGCTGGGCGAGGGGCTGCTGTCGCTGGACCCGGCCTTGCTGGAGCCCTACCGGGCCGGCCTGGCCGAGGGCGGGCACTCCGCCGTTTCGGCGCGGGTCAGCGGCATGGTCAACGGGTTCCTCAGCGACGACCCGGACGCCGAGTGGCCGTTCGTCGCCGACCACCTGCGCTACCAGTGGGACTCCTACTTCCGGTACATGTTCGAAGGCACCGGCCGGCCCACGCCGCCGCAGGTGGACCCTGAGCAGTGGCGGCACCGGGGTTTCCGCTCCGGCGCCACCCACTTCCTCTACGGCACCCCCGTCGACGCCGCCGCGACCCTGAACACGGCCCTGGCCGACTCCCCGGTGGAGCACGTCTTCTTCTGGGCGTCGCTGGCTGGAATGCCGTTCGAGCGGACCGGTCCAAAGTCATCTTCGGCAGCGACTGGCCCCTGCTCACCCTGCGCCAGGTCGTCCCCGAAGCGCGGGAGCTGCCGCTGAAGCCGGAGTCACGGGACGCGTACCTCGGCGCGAACCTGGCCCGGTTGCTCGGGTGGGAGACCAGCTGATCTGGTCAGGCCTGGATGTAGCGGTCCAGGACGTCGTGGAAATGCACGATACGCGCTTCCAAGCTGCTGTAGGTGAGCCCCGGGCACTCGCCGGTTTTCATGCCGTCCTGCTGGTGGGGCAGGTTCTCGAAATCCTGGTCGAGTACCGAGCCGCAGCGTTCGCCGGGCTCCACCATCCGGTTCGGCACCGGTGGTGGGATCTCGGCGCCGTCCGGGACCCGGTGGAAGAACCACAGGTCCCAGTGGCACCAGTCCGGGTCGGTCGGGTCGGGCATGATCCGGTAGAGCCAGTAGCCGAAGCCGTACAGGTTGAGCCCGACGTTGGGGAACAGCAGCAGTTGGCGGTCGTCGAGTAGTTCGTTGTCGGTGAGTCCCGACATGTCCATGCCGGCGGCGGTGAACTGCTCGCGCAGCCGGGGCAGCAGCACCTGGTCCAGGGTGACCCCCGCCGCGGGCTCGAGCGAGCGCAGCTGGTCGATCATCGGCAGGAACTGGTCCTCGCCGAACGAGCCGAGTGAGTGCTCCATGGAGTCCAGCACCTCGTCCCAGTCCACGCCCGTCCCGCTCAGCTCGTCGGGCACGCCGAACGGGACGATCAGCGCGGAGTGGTCGCCGAGGATGTCGATCGGATAGCCCTTGTAGTTGATGAAGGACGCGGTCTCCGGGTGCAGCGAGCGACCGTGGTAAGCCTCCATGAACGCGTCGAGGCTGTTCTTCCAGTTGGTGCGGACCCGCACCGTGCGGGAGGACCACTTGTGCTGGCGGTGCAGGCGGTAGGGCTCCAGCACCGGGATCACATCGGCCAGAGCTTCCGCCAGGGGCGGCGCGGCGGGGGAGAGGTTGACGAACACCCACGGGCCCCAGGTCTCCAGCCGGACCTCGCGCAGCCGGTGGTCCTCGTCGCGCAGCTCGCAGAAGGTCTCCCGCTCCGGGATCTCGCGCAGCGTGCCGTCCAGGTTCCAGGTCCAGCCGTGGTACGGGCAGCGCAGCGCGTGGCCGTGGCCGGGGCCTAATTTCAGCTTGCGGGCCCGGTGCTGACAGACGTTGTGGTAGGCCCGCAACGAGTCCGGCCCCTCCCGGACGACCAGCACTGACTTGCGGCCGATCTCGTAGACCACGTGGTCGCCCACCTCGGCCACCTCCGCGGTGAGGCAGGCCAGCTGCCAGACGTGTGACCAGAGCTTCTCGTACTCCAGGTCGAGGAACTCGGAGCTGGTGTAGCGCAGCGGGTCGCCCTTGTCCGGGCGGGGCGCCGGTCGGATCGTCGGATCCGACGTCGACGTGGCTCGGGAGTCGTGGGTGATGGTCATCCGGGAACCTCTGACGTGGGTCTTCGGACCGTACTGCCCAGAACTGAAACTTGTACAGACGTCGGTGGATGCAGCAGTATCATCTCTGCTACAACTAGCAGACCTGCCCGCGGGAAGGGAGTGGTCGGCGATGGCGGCTCGGATCCAGCATGTTGCGATGTTCGTCAAGTACGCCCAGGTCAGCGCCAAGTTCTACGAGACCGTGTTCGGCTTCGACCGGCTCGGTGAGCGAGACGGCGGGGACATCATCGAGGTCGACGTCATCGATCTGACCGACGGCCACATCGTTCTGACCCTCGTCGAACCCGGCCAGAAGGACGGCATGCGCGAGTGGAGCTACCCCACCTGGGGCGTGAATCACTTCGGCATCAAGGTCGACGACCTGGACGAGACCAGGGCCCGTATCCAGGAGGCCGGAGTCGAGGTGCCGCAGGAGCTGATGGAGCTCTACGGTCAGGTGTTCTCGAAGTTCTACGACATCAACGGCAGCGAGATCGACATCGCCGACCACCGTTTCACCGACTGGGACCTCCCCGAGCACCTGCGGCGGTGAACCTCCGGGACACGACCGCGATCGCCGGGATCGGATATACGGAGCTCAGCAAGGACTCCGGCCGCTCCACCCGCACACTCGCCTGCCAGGCGATCCGATCCGCCATCGCCGATGCCGGGCTGACGGTCGCCGACATCGATGGCATCGCCACCCACCAGGTCAACGACTGCGCGCCGCTCGGTGACGTCGTGGCCGAGCTCGGACTGCGGAACCTGACCTGGTTCGCGGAGGAGCTCGGCGGTGGCGGGAAGGCTCCCGCGGTGGTCGCGCAGGCCGCGCTCGCGGTCGCGGCGGGAGCCGCCCGCTGCGTGGTCGTGTTCCGGGCGCTCAACGGCCGTACCGGGCTACGAATGGGCGGCTCCGGGGTGGATCGGCCGATCCGCTCGGCCGACCTGGAGTTTCAGCGGCCCTACGGGATGATCGCGCCGGCGCAGAACTACGCGCTGGGCGCCCGGATGCACATGAACCGGTACGGGACCACAGCCGAGCAGCTCGGCGCGGTGGCCGTGACGCAGCGCGCGCACGCGGTGCACAACCCGCGCGCGCTGATGCGCACCCCGATCGACCTGGACGACTACCTGGGGTCGCGGTGGATCACCGAGCCGCTGCGGCTGCTCGACTGCTGCCTGGAGACCGACGGCGCCTGCGCGCTCGTGGTCACCAGCGCCGACCGGGCGGCCGACCTGCGACGACCGGTAGTCACCCTCACCGGATGGGCCTGGGGCATCGGGATGAACGACTTCTCCAACAGCGACGCGGACCTGACCACCACCCCGGCCCGGCTGGTCGCAAGGCAGCTGTTCGAGCGCACCGGTCTGGGTCCGACGGACATCGACGTCGCGGAGCTCTACGACGCGTTCTCCATCTCGGTGCTGCTGCAACTGGAGGACTACGGGTTCTGCCAGCGAGGGGAGGCCGGACCGTTCGTGGCGTCCGGGGCGACCGGCCTGGGCGGCTCGATCCCGGTCAACACCCACGGCGGCTTCCTCTCCGAGGGCTACATCCACGGGCTCAACCACGTCTGCGAGGCGGTGGCCCAGCTGCGCGGCGAGGCCGGCGAGCGCCAGGTGCCGGCGGCCCGGGTCGCGCTGTCCACCGCGCAGCCGGGGTACATCAACGGCGTGTCCTCGGCGCTGCTGCTCACGGGGCAGCCGTGACCTCGCCGCTGGGTCCGGCGCCGGGGCCGGAGACCCGGGAGTTCTGGACCGCGGCAAGGGAAGGCCGCGTGACGGCGCAGCGCTGTGCCGGGTGCGGGGCATTCCGATTCCCGCCGGGGCCGGTGTGCAGGCGCTGCGGGTCGGACGGGGTGGCCTGGGTCGGGCTGTCCGGCGCCGGGAAGGTGGTGAGCTGGACGGTCACCCACCAGCCCTACCATCCCGACCTGGTGGACGCCGTCCCGTACACGGTGCTGCTCGTCGAACTGGCCGAGCAGCCCGGCCTGCTGATGTACGGCAACACCGATATCCCCGCGGCCGAGCTGCGCGACCGGTTACCGGTACGGGCGGTGTTCCGGGCACACCCCGACGGCTGGACCCGGGTGGACTGGGCTCATGCCTGGTAACCCAGTTGTCTCTTACCACGCCCGCCCGTGACCTAATCGAGTCTCTGACCTGCAGACCGAGGATTAGCACATGTTAACGTTCACGGGTAGCCAACCGGTTCGAACAGCGACGAGGACCTGATTTCAGTGAGCGACCCGGCAGCGCCCGTTCAGGCCCGCCAGTACCGGTACGTGGCCATCGCCGACGAGATCCGCGCCCGGGTGGACAGCGGCTCACTGGAGACGGGCTCGCTCCTGCCCACCGAGTTGGAACTGGCCGACGCCTATGACGCCAGCCGGGTGACCATCCGCAAGGCCCTGCAGTCGCTGCGGGACGCTGGGATCGTCGAGCCGCGCCGGGGTTATGGCTGGTCGGTGATCCGCAGACCGATCCGGCGGACGCTCGCGATCGGTGGCTACGAGGAGCCGCTCACCCGAGCCGGGATCGACGTCGAGCGCCGGGTGCTGGACTTCGCGCTGGTCGACGCCGACGAGCAGGTGAGGGCCACATTGCACTCCGACCGGGTGCTGTACATCAAGCGGATCACCGTCGCCGACGGCACCCCGGTCGCCGATATCTCCATCTGGATCCCGGAGGAGGCCGCCCAGCACATCACCCCGGCCGCGCTGCGCGACGGCAGCGTCTACGACGTGCTGCCGGGCGCGGTGGGTCGCACCGTCCAGTCCATCGCCGCGCGGCTCCCCACCGAGGACGAGGCCCGGACGCTCGGGATACCGCCGGGTACGCCGGTGCTGTTCTCCCAGCGGGTCAGCGAGGACGAGGCAGGCAGGCCCGTGCTGCTTGCTCACCTGGTGTATCCGGCGAACGTGATGGAATTCGTGGTCGAGGTTCCGCACGGAGAGTCCGAGGTGATGCCCGGGACCATGGAGATGCTGCGGCCCCGGGCGGCGGGTCTGGGCTGATCCCTCCCGCGCCCTCCCGCGCCCTCCCGCGCGCTCCCGCTCAGCCGAATGTGATGACCGACCGGGCCTCGGTGCCCGCGCGCATCGCGGCGAACGCCGCCTCGACGTCCTCCAGCCCGATCGTTCGAGTGATCATCTCGTCGAGGAGCAGGTCCCCGGCGCGGTAGAGCTCCACGAGCCGGGTGAAGTCGGCGGCGAAGGAGCCCATCCCCAGCAGGTTCCCGCGCAACACCTTGCCCTGACCGACCACCTCACCCACCGGCAGCGTCCACTCCGCCGCACCCAGTCCGGTCAGTACCACCTGACCGCCCCGCCGGGTCATCCCGACCGCCTGCCGAACCGTCCCGGAGGTTCCCACGAAGTCCAGAGTGACGTCCGCCCCGGAGCCGCCGGTGAGGTCGCGGACCGCCGCTACCGGGTCCTCGGCACCCGCCTCGACCGTGTCCGTGGCCCCCAGGCGCCGGGCGTGCTCGAGCTTGCCTGGCATCGTGTCCACCGCGATGATCTGGCGGACGCCCACGATCCGTGCCGACTGCAGCGCGCTCAGGCCGACCCCGCCGCACCCGATCACGGCCACCCGGTCGTCCGGCCCGACCCTGGCCACGTTCACCGCCGCGCCGTAGCCGGTGACCACTCCGCAGCCGATCAGCGCGGCCGGGACCAGCGGGATGCCGGGATCGACCCGCACCGCGGCGGTCGCGGGCACCACCGCGTGCTCGCACCAGGCACCCACCCCGGCCGCCTGGCGCACGGCCCGGCCGTCCAGGGTGATCCGGGTTCCGCCATCGGTGAGGGTGCCCCCGAACGCGGTGACGCCATCGTCACAGAGCGTGGGCTGGCCCCCGGCGCAGTAAACGCAGCGGCCGCACTGCGGCACCACGGAAAGGATCACGTGATCCCCGGGGGCCAGCGCGGTCACCCCGCTCCCGACGTCCTCCACGACGCCGGCGGCCTCGTGCCCGAGCACGGCGGGCAGCACCATCCCGGTGCCGCCCCGGTCGTAGACGTTGAGATCGGAGTGGCAGACCCCGGCGGCGGCGATCCGCACCCGGATCTCACCCGGTCCCGGGCCGGCCACCGCGACCTCGTGCACCTCGAGCCGGTCCGGCCCGAACAGCACCAGCGCCTTCGACGTCTCGGACACCGCGCCGCCGCTCAGGGACGCCCGGCGTGCGGGACATCCACCCGGGTGGTGAACAGCACCGCCTCCCGCTCGGTGGAGCGAGCCTCCTCCAGGAAGTCGGGTGCGGCGCAGAGCAGCAGCGTGCGGCCGTCCTCCCCTCCGAGCATGCACGCGAAGATGGTCTGGCCGTCCGGCGCCGGGATCGTGTCGACCACCGCGCCGCCCTCGCGCACCCGCAGGCAGCGGCGGCCGATCGGGTCGGCGACCCAGATGTGGTTCTCGGCGTCCAGACCGCACCCGTCGGGCACCGTGCCGACCTGCGTGAGGATCTCCTCGAACGTGTGGCCGCTCGGCGTGGGCTCGATCTGCGCCCACACCCGCCGGTCGGTGAGGGAGCCGTCGGCGTTGATCGTGAACGCGGTGTAGCGGCACCGCAGCGACTCCCCGACGATCAGCGTCCCGCCGTCCGGGGTGATCACCAGCCCGTTCGGCAGCAGCAGATCGTCGGCGGCGATCGACACCGAGCTGTCGATGTCCACGAACTTGAGCGAGGTGGGCTTGATGGTGTCGCCGGCCAGCAGGTCGAACCCGATGTCGCCGATGTAGGCGCGGCCCCGTGCGTCCACGACCATGTCGTTCATGTTGCCCACGCACACCGCGTCGAGGTCGGCGAACTCGCCGACCTCGCCGTCCGGGGTGCGGCGGAGCAGCCGGTGGTCCTTCATGGACACGATCAGCATGGACCCGTCGGGGCACCAGCCGATACCGGAGGGTTGGTTCTCCACCCGGAGGATCTCCTCGGACCGGCCGTCCGGATCGACCGCGTACACGGCCTGGCGGTAGAAGTCCGAGACCCACCACCGGCCGTCGTGCCAGCGCGGGCCCTCGAAGTAGCAGCCGCCCTCGAGCAGTGTCTCCATGTGCGCCGAACTTAGCCGCGCCCGATCACACCGTCAACGACCAGGATGGCAACTAGTAGCACACTTGTGCTTCTATTGCACCATGCTCGAGCCCCGGATCGGACCGCTCTCGCCGGCGGAACTGGAGCGCTCGCTGCAGCCCTCCGCAGCGCCCGGGGGCAACGGCGGGAATCTGTTTGCCACGGTGGTGCGCAACGCCTCGCTCTACGACGCGTGGCGACCGTTCGTGCGGCGATTGAACGCGGCCAGCACGCTGACGTTGCGACAGCGTGAGCTGGTCGTACTGCGGACGGCGTGGATCTGCCGAAGCGAGTACGTGTGGGGCCAGCACGTGCTGGTGGCGACCACCGGCGGGATGGCCGCCGAGGATATCGAAGCAGTCCGGGACGGGGCCGGATCGGAGCGCTGGAGCCCGCTGGAGGCGGCCCTGGTCGCGGTACCGGACGAGCTGCGCGCCGACGCCAGGGTGTCTGATCCGACCTGGCGGACTCTTGCCGCCGAGCTGACCGAGGAGCAGTTGCTGGAGTTGCTGTACCTCGCCGGCCACTACGCCATGGTGTCCGGCGTGGTCAATTCCGCCGGGGTGAGGCGCGAGCCGGGGGTTCCGGGGCTGGACGAGACCGGCCCGCCGAAGTGACCCGAGGCGAACAGGCGGTCAGGGCTGGACTCATACATGTATTCTCATGACGGCGCGTTTGTATGCTGCGGAGTGCCGACCGCCGGTGAGGGAGGGCACGTGAGCGGATCCTACGACCTCAACTGGCTCATCTCGGTGGATGACCACGTCCTGGAACCCGGCCACCTCTGGCAGGAGCGAGTGCCTGCCGCACTGCGGGAGCAGGCGCCACGCCTGGTCACCGACGAACTGGGCGAAGCGTGGATCTACGAGGGCCGCCGGGTACCCACCGCCGGGCTGTCGGCGGCCGCCGGGCGGCGCCGCGAGGAGTTCAGCTTCGAGCCGATCACCTATGCCGAGATGCGTCCCGGCTGCTACGACGCCCGGAAACGTCTGGTCGACATGGACCGGGCCGGGATCCTGGCGTCGATGTGCTTCCCGTCGTTCCCTCGGTTCTGCGGCCAGGTGTTCTACGAGGCCGCGGATAAGGACCTGGCGCTGCACTGCGTCACCGCCTACAACGACTGGATGGTCGAGGAGTGGTGCGGTGCCGCGCCCGGGCGGTTCATTCCGTTGATCATCCTGCCGCTGTGGGACCCCGCACTGGCCGCCGCCGAGGTGCGGCGATGTGCTGGGCTCGGCGTGCGGGCGGTGGCGTTCTCCGAGAACCCCGAGCCGCTCGGACTGCCCACGATCAACGATCCGTCCCGGTACTGGGACCCGGTCTGGGATGCCTGCCAGGAGACCGAGACGGTGGTGTGCATGCACATCGGGTCCTCGAGCGTCCCGCTGCGGCTGAACAGCAACTCCTACCAGATCGTGAACATGGCCTGGGGGGTCGGCGCCCGGATCAGCGGAACCCTGCTGGAGTGGCTGATCAGCCCGGTGCTCGACCGGTTCCCGCGGATGCGGTTCGCGCTCTCCGAGGGCGGCATCGGCTGGATCCCCTACTTCCTGGAACGGGCCGAGCAGGTCATCGACAAGCAGCGGCATTGGGCGGCCCGGGGCGAGCAGCGCTACGACAGCCGCACCGCGACCGTGGAGATCGACGAGAGCCGGGCCCTGGACCTGGCCGGGTTCGATATCCGGCAGCGGTTCCGCGACCACGCCTACGGCTGCTTCATCGACGACTTCGTCGGACTGCAGCACGTCCGTGACCTGGGCATCGAGAACATCATGATCGAGACCGACTACCCGCACTCGGACTCCACCTGGCCGCACTGCATCACCCATGCGCACAAGCAGCTGGCCACCACCGACCTCACCGACGAGGAGAAGTACCTGATCCTGCGCGGCAACGCGGAGCGCGCCTTCGGGTTCACGCCGGCCGAGCCGCCCGCCCCGGCGGAGCCGGCCGCCCCGGCCGGTGCCGCGCCGCCCGGCGCCGGCTGAGGTTTCGGCTATGGGACGGCCGCTGGACGGAGTCCGGGTGCTCGAGGTGGCCTCCTGGCACATGGTCCCGGCGACCGGGGCGGTGCTGGCCGGTTGGGGCGCTGACGTCGTGAAGGTCGAGCACCCGGTGTACGGCGACCCGGCGCGCGGCCTGGTCACCGGGCCGCAGATCGCCGGCCAGGCACCGACCAACTACGCGCTGCACGTGGCCAACCGGGGCAAGCGCAGCATCGGCCTGGACATCGCCGGTGAGGCCGGCCGGGAACTGCTGCTGGAGCTGGTCGAGCGCTCGGACGTGTTCCTGACCAACCTGCTCCCGGGCACCCGGGAGAAGCTGCGACTCGACGTCGACGACGTGCGCGCCCGCAACCCGGAGATCATCTACGCCCGGGGCAGCGGGCTCGGGCCCCGGGGCGAGCACCGGAACCGGGGTGGCTACGACTATTCCGCGTTCTGGGCGCGCTCCGGCATCGCCGGCGCCTACCACCACCCCGACCTGGAGTATCCGCTGGCGCCCACCGGCAGCTTCGGGGACCTGATGACCGGCGCGGTGCTGGCCGGCGGGGTGGCCGCCGCGGTGGCGCAACGGGCGCGGGGTGGCGGGCCGTCCGTCGTGGACGCGTCC
>Ga0070741_10020370_pt1 | contig 10455 bp, 5 predicted proteins | sample Coa_R1_4_FD_66440 | JGI IMG/M metagenome (GOLD analysis project Ga0070741, IMG submission 66440) | Surface soil microbial communities from Centralia Pennsylvania, which are recovering from an underground coalmine fire - Coalmine... | ecosystem: Environmental > Terrestrial > Soil > Unclassified ... | reverse complement strand
CTGGCAAAGGTCTACGAACGCATCGATCACCTGCACAACCAGGAAAATCCCTCCGACATCACTGGCGTGCCGACGGGCTTCCACGATCTCGACCACAGGACGGCGGGCTTGCAGCCGGGAGACCTGGTCATCGTGGCGGGGCGCCCGTCGATGGGAAAGACGGCCTTTGCCTTGAACATCGCAGAGCATGTCGCATTGCATCCGAGCGTTGCCATGCCGGTCGCCATCTTCAGCATGGAGATGAGCGGCAGCCAGCTGGCGATGCGCTTGCTCGCATCGATCGCGAAAGTGGATGCGCATAAGCTGCGCACCGGTCGCCTGAACGACGAGGAATGGTCCCAGCTTACCGACGCCATGGGACGGCTGCATGAGGCCAAAATCCACGTCGATGAGACGCCCGCGCTCAACGCGCTCGAAGTGCGGGCGCGCGCTCGCCGACTGAAGCGCGAATATTCAAAGCTCGGCCTGGTGGTGGTCGACTATCTGCAGCTCATGTCCGCGACCTCGCAGGGCGAGAACCGTGCGACGGAAATATCCGAGGTGTCTCGATCTCTGAAGGCGCTCGCCAAGGAGCTGGACGTTCCGGTTATCGCTTTGTCTCAGCTTTCACGCGCCGTCGAGGCGCGTAACGACCGCCGGCCGATGATGTCGGACCTGCGCGAGTCGGGCGCCATCGAGCAGGACGCCGACGTCATCCTTTTCATCTATCGCGACGAGGTGTACTTTCCGGACAAGGAGGAGGCGAAGGGCCGGGCCGAGATCATCATCGGCAAGCAGCGGAACGGCCCGATCGGCCGCATCGATCTCACGTTCCTCGGCCGCTTCACGCGCTTCGCCAACTTCCAGGATCCCAACGCTTTCTAGGGGAGGAAGCATGGCAGAGCCGTTCATCGCGCAACGCGGTCCCTTCGCGGTGGAGCTTGCGCCGGGTGACTACTGGTGGTGCGCCTGCGGCCGCTCGAGGCGCCAGCCGTTCTGCGACGGCTCGCACAAGGGCTCGGAGTTCACGCCCGCGCGCTTCACGATCTCCGAGGCGCAGAAGCTGTGGCTTTGTGGCTGCAAGAACACGCGCGGCCGGCCATTCTGCGACGGCACACACAAGAAGCTGCCCACCGGTACGTAGGCCAATGCCGGCCGTTCTGCGACGGCACACACAAGAAGCTGCCCACCGGTACGTAGGCCAAGCTAAACCACAAAGGCGCTTTGCGTCACTCCTTTCCGCTGCCCGTTGTCCCGAGCAGATCGCTGATGCTCTTGTCACTATGAGTTCCCCGAGCGCTTCAAAAAGGGTACAGGATGAGCGCCGAAGCGGTTCTGATATCCTGCTTTCAGAAGATTTACATATGCGGGAGCGGGAGGGCATCCGCGCTATATGGATCTCTTGGCAGAGGAAGAGAGGTTCAAGTCTCAGCTGCGCAATAAGCGCCTTATTTGCGAGGCCGAGTTTGACCTTTCCGACATCGATCTCCTTAGGACAACTGTTCTGCCTCTCGGCACAAAAGCCTGGGAGTATCCGGCCGCATGCGCAGTACTGACGGTCGGCTGTGGAATCTACTACTACGACGCCGGCAACTTCTGGAATGCGTTTGATAATTTAAGAACGCCGGCCGAATGTTCGTGGTGGGGTGAGCGGTTCGAGACCTTCCTTGTCTTACACGATTCGTTAGAGGCATTTAGCCATCTCGGCGGCCATCGCTTTGTAGCGCCGATTCTGGCTCATGGCGGCATTCCGCAAACTTGCTTACCCGATTTTTTTGCAGCTATCACTGCCCACGGTGACTTGGATTATTCCGGACAGGAACTTCTAAAACAAATTAGTTCCCACCCTAGCTGGGTCGCTACGACGGACAAGCCGGTGCGTCGTTTTCTGGAGCACGGCGGTGAAGTCGCGGAAGACTTTGTTGGTCGCTTTTTGGACCTGTGGCGGGCATATGGTGAAGGCGACCTTAACGCACGCTCTGGGTTGCCTGAACGTGTCGTTGGTGCATTTTCCAAGTGGTATGAGAGATATCGCCCGCGTAATCGAGCACGTCATATACGGTTTCCGCGGCCGGATTTGCGACTGGAACCAGCCGGTGTGGGCATGTTCTTGCATCTCCCGGCTTGCACACACTTCCCTGGTTTGTCCGCTACTGACTATTGGACTGCGCTAAGTGGCAAATGGGCTATCACTCGAGAGCATGATTTGCCATGCGCTCCAAGCGCAATCTATGAAGTGGAATGCCGCGATCATCGTTTTTTGATCGAAGGTTTTGACACAGAGAAACCGGTTCTCTTTTTTGATCCTACTACTGGACGTGCGATTCCCGACGCCAAGCAAAGGCGGTTGCCATCATATGTGTGGGCTGTAGCGCCTTCGACAGCGGTGTTTACACCCACGGCTCAGTATGTCGAACCACTGCCGCGTTGGCCGGGTTATATCGTTGCTACTTTAGATCTTTCAAACACTGTGGCACTCGATGTGTTTGAAGAAAAATTCGAAGTTCGCCGGCCGTTTTTCTCTCTGGGCCAGAGTGCGGCAATCGCAAATGTGCTGTCCAAAGGTGGCGACGCGGTCTACTCGGCGCCGCCTAGAATCGCATGGGAGGGGAAAGCCAACCTCTCCCTCGCAAAACAGGGTAAGCAACTCGGAAATATTGATATAGAGGCGAATGAACTCGACGTTCTTCTTGGGGGTAGCGGCGACCTCGGCGACTTCGACCTGACATTGCGTGGCCCCTTGGGAAGTACATTTCGTATGCACTTCCTACTCGCCCCGGGTCTTACCGTTACGACAGAACCGAAAATCGCATGGCCGAAATGCGACCGCATTGAATGGTGGATCAGCGCGGCCAGCGGCGCAATACGAACGATTGATGGTTCCGCACTTCCCTTCGTAACTCGGACAACGAGTTGCGAATTCTTTTTACGCGATTCAGATAGCGAGTTGCACCTGGTCGCGCACGTTCCTCAACTGAGCTGGCGCCTAGCCGGGGATATCTGCTCGGGCGAAGATGGCTTTCAATCGCGCCAAACACTCATCAGTACGAATGATTTGGTAAAAGCAAAATACCCGCTGCTTGAGGTTCGCTCAGGGCAAGTTACGTCTCTTCTGGCAATGGAATTAGTGCCCAAGCACACGCGAGCGCGGACACTATATCCACGAAGAAGGCTGACGGTCCCCAATAACGTTTGGTACTTCGACCTGCGCACTGTCAGAGACGATCTCCTTAGTTCCGGATTGCCAGAGGAATACGACTTAGTAGTGGCCGATCAGGAGACCAACACGCCCCACAGAACGTCGGTGCTGGAGGTTCGACCTCCATGGGATTTGAGTGGTTTTCGGGTTACACACGCACGCGAAACAGATGAGTACATCTTCTCCGCTCAATGGAATGAGTTTGGGAAAACTGTCGCCGGACGATGGTTAGTTGTTGTACCCACGTGGCGCAGGCCTGCCGTGCCGCTTGCTACCAAAGAACTAAGCGATCTCGATACATGCTCGTGTGATCTTCGGGTCAACGCGGCAGCAGTCCTCCCCGGACGCTACGATATAAGAGCGATCCACGCGCCGTGGGGATCAGACAACTGGGTTGAAGCGGTTGCTACTGCGAGGGTGTATGCAGATGTCGCGCCGCATCGTTGGAACGAAGTATTCGCTGCGGGGTTGCATCGATCCATCGCGGACCTTTGCGAAGCATTTCTATCTTATTGGCATCGACCTGACCTTATTGCCCAAAGTCCAGTCGCAAGAAGTCAACTCTCCGCAAACGAAGTGGCGGCTGTTATTGGTGCCTTGATGGCTCACGCCTCGCCGACCAAGAACTTTGCACTTGGCTCGGAACTGAGAAGGCTTTGCGTAATGCGACCGTACGGTCTAATTGCTGCGCTTAAGACTTATCCGCAGCGCGCAGCCGCTTGGAGAGAATTCTTTCCTCCATCCGAAATCATTTTATTGGACGCTACCGAGAGCGACAAAACGTTCCTGCGGGACTTGGCATTTCAATACGACGTATTGACTACGGCCGGCCGAAGGATCATGCGCAAGTACAGCTATCGACGGTTGTCCCCGCCATTACGGCAGTGGTGTGACCAACTAAACCGCCACAAGCCTCCGCTATATCACGTAGTGTGGCTCTGTGAACGTTTCGCTGTGTTTGACGGGCAGTCACGAGGAATGATGCGCGAGTACGCTGTGTTGAAAGAGCCGCTGTTAGTTCTTCCGGAGCGCGCGCAGTGAATCCGCTAGAAATCGCGAATTCTTTGAGAGACAGTTACCTGCGCTACCTTGAGACGTCGTTCCACCTCAAGGACGAATCATTGCGAAAGCAGTTCCGAGAGCTGTTGGCGGACAAGACGCAACCGCCACTCGTACGGTCCCCTATCCTGGAGGTATCGCCGGGATATCGTCCCGGTGCATCGATAAGTGACTTATTGCGGGAGAGAGTCCTCACGCAGAGCTTCAGCAAGATAACTGGTGCAAACAAAGACCGGCCGCTCTATTTACATCAGGAAAGGGCATTACGGCGCGCCATTTCGGAAGAGAGAAATCTTGTCGTGGCAACTGGAACTGGCAGCGGCAAGACTGAAACATTCTTTTATCCGATCTTGGATCACTTAGCGAGAGAGTACGAAGCTGGCTCACTGAACCAGCCTGGCGTTAGAGCACTGCTGCTCTATCCAATGAACGCGTTGGCAAACGATCAAATCGCTCGACTTCGCAATCTCCTACGAGAATTTCCCGAAATCACGTTTGGGCGCTATACAGGAGAGACGGATACCGACTATGAAGCTGCTCTTGATCAATATAGAGCATTTCATGAAAACGAAGATCCGCTACCAAACGAACTCATATCGCGCGATCAGATGCGGCAGGCGCCACCGCACATATTGTTTACCAACTACGCGATGCTCGAGTATTTGCTAATCCGTCCAAAAGATGCCGAACTATTTACGCGTAATAAGTGGCGATTCCTTGTTCTCGATGAGGTGCACACGTACTCTGGGGCGACCGGCATCGAGATAGCGATGCTCATACGACGGCTGAAGGACCGAGTAGTCCGTAGTGAGCGTGGAAGGCTACAGTGTTTTGCTACTAGCGCCACGCTGGGCGCAGGGGAGCGCGATTACCCGAAGATCGCTCGATTTGCGGAAGATTTGTTTGGCGAGACGTTCGCAGCAGAGGACGTTATAGGACCTGAGAGGATCGAGCTAGCAAACACAAGCGCGGTTTGGGGCATGGGAAGTCACGCGCTGTACCAATCCCTGCAACAGCTTATTCGTGCGACGGAATCCCTAACTGTCGACCAAATGTTGTCAGCGGCTCGTGGGATGATTCCTGAAGGTGCCTTACGTCAAGCCGCCAAATATGCCGTGGAGGGCAATAGCGGTGACGAAACCTCTAAAGAATCGCGACAGAGATTCCTCTTCCACATCCTCTCCGGCGACGGACGAGTTCAGCAGCTCCGCAAACAACTTAACGACGCGCGTGCACTAGACGTAGTCGAATTGGGCGGCTCTGAAGTCGTAGACCTCATCGCCCTTGGCGCATTTGCGCGGCAATCGAGTACAAGCTTGCCGCTGATTCCAGCCAGATACCACATATTGGCGAGAGCGCTTAGTGGGGTCCACTGTTGGATCGACGGGGACAAGAAATTGCAGCTTCTTCCGAAGCGAGCGCGAGTAATTAAAGATACCTGGGGGGCACCGGCTGCTGTATTCGAGCTAGGCAGTTGTAACCGTTGCGGTGAGGTGCTGTTGGTTGGTATCAAAGAACCGCAGAAAGAAGGAACCTTTCTAAGACAACCTCCCGATGTTGGTGATGACCCCGTAGATCAACTTAATTGGTATTCGCTGCGCGGTGCATCCGGTGCTAACTCGATTGACGAGGATGATGCTATTGAGGACAGCGCCGACCTACGGCGGCTGCGGACTGGATCTTTGAGCCCAATGGTGTTGTGCCGGGTATGCGGGCGGATTGGCGACAAAGCAACTTTTGATACGAGCGCATGCGTTGAGCACGCGTGTCAGCCGATTGACGTTTATGAGTTAGAGAATAAAAAATCGCGAGGGTCCCCCCGGCATTGTCCCTCTTGCTTAAATTTCTACGGGTCGGTCGCGAGCAGAATATTGACCGGGAAGGAAGTCCCCGTAGCAGTGTTGACGACCGCCTTGTATCAAAAACTTCCTGCTGCGACCGGCGATGAGGCCGGGGCGCAACTACCTGGTCGCGGCAGAAAACTAATGATGTTCTCTGACTCCCGACAGGACGCGGCTTTCTTTGCGCCCTTCATGGACAACACGTACAACAAGTTCAAGCAGCGTAGATATCTAGTCCGCGCCCTATCAGGACTGGAGCCGCTTGACTTAGAGGAGTGGAGTGGCAAGACACGAAAAGTGGCTGAAGGATATGGAGAGTGGGACGAATCGGTGAGCCCAGCTGCGCGTAGGAGAGAGGCCGGCAGGTGGGTGCTACGGGAATGGATTGCAACTGATCGACGCCTCGCTTTAGAGGGAGCCGGCGTTGTGCGCTTCTCCTTGCGTCGGCCGACACGGTTTACCGGTATACCGAGCCTCAGCGCTAGAGGGCTCGTGGACTCGACAGATCATTGGACTGTGATTCAGATATTGCTCGACACGATCCGGTACCAAGGCGCCGTCTCTTTCGCCGGCGATGCTTTTGATGGAATTGATCCATCCGACAAGGAATTCGAACCTCGCAATTTCACCTATTACCTACGAGGAGCTCATGGTGGAGGCCGAATTCACGCGTGGGAACCGGATGGCGAGCACAGCAACCGGCGGCTGGACTTCCTACAACGTCTGTATCAGCGCCTTGGCGCATCCACTACCGAAAGTAAAGAGGCGGCCAAAGGGACGTTGAAAGAAATCTGGCAGATGATTGCCCATTCCAATGGCCCATTGGCGGACCTGTTTGAAAAAGGCTTGTCGGCACAAGGCGAAGCAGGTCTGCTAAGACTTAAGCCATCGTGGTGGCAAGTGAGCCATATGCCGGCCGATGGAGTGTTCAAATGCGACACCTGCGGCACCGTGACGGGTGCCACCGTGCGAGCGACGTGCACATTGTTTAGGTGTACTGGCACGCTAAAACCCTACACATCGTCCGAGCAGGAACGAAACCACTACTTCAAGCTTTTTTCGACGATGGAACCAATTCCGCTAAAGGTGCGTGAGCACACAGCGCAGTTGGTTAAGAGAGAGGCATTTCAAACGCAACAAGATTTCATTGCGGGCCGAACGAACATGCTTAGCTGCACCACAACCTTTGAGATGGGAGTCGATGTCGGGGATTTGCAGTCTGTTTTTATGCGCAACATACCGCCTAGCCCAGGGAATTATGTTCAACGAGCAGGACGGGCCGGGAGGCGAGTCGACAGCGTTGCGATCGTCGTCAGCTATGCGCAGAGAAGGACACACGACCTCGCTTACTTCGATGACTGGCGGCGTATGGTAGAGGGCACAGTCCGCGCTCCAGTTCTTCATTTGGAGAACGCGAAAATCGTCCGCCGGCATGTACACGCGGAGGCCTTGGCAGAGTATTTCCGTGAGCACCCTGAACAGTTCCAAGACAGAGTCGAGGCTTTGTTTGATCCTTCATCACCTCGGCCAACAGAGGTGCTCGCGTTTTTGAAAACCGAACCCAAAGTCCTTCACGACCGCCTTATAAGGATCGTTGCTAATAATCAATTGCGAAAGGCACTCGGCATAGAGGATTGGTCTTGGTTGGCGACAGATCGTGATAGTGAACCAGATAGCTTTGAACTTCGTCTCAACAATGCGGCGCGCGATATCGCACAAGACTGGATGGCCTTGAGGGCGGCTGAAGAAGCAGCCTCGAAGAAAGCAACGCCAGCGGGCTACGCTTCGGCGCGGGCGTACGCTCAGCAGCTAAACACCCTAAAGCAACGTTCATTACTCGGTAAGTTGGGTACGTACGGGTTGATGCCGAAATACGGCTTTCCAACTGAAGTGGTCGAATTGAAGGTTCGCGGTGGCAGCAAAGAAGCAAATCAGGTCGAGCTTGAGCGAGATATGAAGTTAGCGCTTTCCGAGTTCGCCCCGGGCAATCAAGTTATCGCTGCTCAGCGCGTGTGGACTTCAGAAGCCATCATCATGCCTACCGGCGAACGGAGGCTGCACGAGTTCCGCTATTGGCAGTGTCCAACCTGCCGCTTCTTCTCTTCAGAGCCAATGGTTGTGACAAGCACTGAAGCGCCACAACCGAGGCAGTGCTACTGCGGCACGATGTTGGACGCATCCATATACATTTATCCTGAATTCGGGTTCTCGACGCGAAATACCACTGGAGATAGGGTCGGAGAAGAGCGACCAACCCTCAAGTCTTTCAGCGAGACATTCTTCCATGACGACAGTACGGACGCGAAGTTCCTGCCGTTAGCGAACTGTCCTGGAATCACTTACCGCGAGACAGGACAAGGCTGGATTCACGTTATTAATGACAACAGGCAGCGATACTTTCACGTATGTATGGGATGCGGGTTTGTGGCGCCTGCAGCTGCGCGTTTCAGCAAAACTGCAAATGCGGCGCATTTCCGTCCATGGTCTATAGACCAGCAATGTGGGTCAACAAATACGTCTCTACGGAGACTTGCTTTGGGGTATCGCTATCGCACGGACGTATTGGAATTGCAATTTCCCCCGCCTCGACAACTCGACTCAGAGACGCTGGAAGGAAGGCATTCGCTTTGGCTGTCGGTTCTGTACGCGTTGGTCAACTCCGCATGTCACGTCTTGGAACTCGACGATCGCGACATAGGTGGATGCTTGTACTACAGCGCTCGTAATCAACCTTCGTTAGTCGTATTTGACACTGCTCAGGGCGGAGCGGGCTTTGTCCGAGAAATTAAGAATAGTTTTCCCGAGGTGCTTAGGTACTCCCAGAAGTTGCTTGAATGCAAGTCCTGCGCTGAAGACGCATCGTGTATTGCATGCCTCCGAACGTATTTCAATCAACGCGATCACAACCGCCTTAAACGAGGTCCGGCTAAGCATTACCTTGACGCGCTGCTCTAGAACTCCGCTAGTGGAAGCGGTCACCGTGAGGGGCCGCGGGCCCTCCGGCCGAGCTGTGGGGCGCTAGCTCACCGGCGGGCGGCCGTTGCATCACTTAGTCGGAGCGGCGCTCGCGTTGGCCCAGTCAGCGCGCGGATCAACCATAGTCACCTGATGTACGCCACCGGGAAACTTGCCCTGCAGCACCTCGTACTGTTCGCGCAGATCTGTCAGCGGATGCTGCCAGTTGTGTAGGTAAAAGATCGCATTGATTTTTGCCTGAAGAGAAGCCTTGGTGCAGTCGAAGCAAGGTCGCAAGGTCGAATACACGATTGCGCCCTCGACAGCATTACCAAACCTCGCCGCCGTGATCAGAGCGTTCTGCTCCGCGTGAACGCAGATGCAAACATCGTAGCCCACGCTCGCCTTGTAAGTAGCTCTGTCCCGGCAGCGGACACAACCGCCGTCCATGCAGTTGCGTACATGCTCGGGAGTACCGTTATAGCCGGTAGAGATGATGCGATCGCTTTTCACCAAGATCGCGCCGACTTTCCGGCCTAAGCAATTCGCTTTTTCACGAACTGCTACGGCGATGTTCATGTAGTACTTATGCTTCTCTTCGTCCTTATCCTTGGCCATAGCCCCTCCCGACCATAGCGAACTCGACGTTCCCACCCAAACTGTATGCCGTCTCTTTCCGGCCAGTTGGAATCTGGTACCCAACAAACCGGCCAATATCATTTTGGAGTTGTGCGTTTACGCACAGCCAGAAGCGAAATCTGGCCAGCTATTGATGAAGCCTGGGTTGGGTGTTGCTTCAGCGCGCCAGGCATGAAGAGCGTACCTTGTGCCAGAGTTAAAGCCATGCTGTTGCTTCAAGTTGTGCCCGCTTTATGTCCGGAGAAGTCGCTGAGAAAAATCTCGGAAGGTAGGGTTTATCTCCGGATGTTGCGCCGGGCGGTTAGCGGGCTAAGGCTCCGCGGCGTCGGTCGTCGGGTCGCCTGCCGCCCGGCAGGGCCTTCTCAATGGTGAAGCGGCGAGGGCGGCATCTGACACGCGCGCAACTAGGTAGCGACGGTGGCTTTCTGCTCGCGGATAGGCGCTCCGCGAATAGCGAACCCGTCTAACTCTAGAACACCTTTCCTTTTCGACGGTCCGCTTCGCGCCAGGCCCACGGCGGTATAGGGTGCGCATCGCTCCATAAGCCGAGATGAGATGCGCGAGCTGCATCCTGTAGTGGATATAGGCTTCGGTCAGTGACGTAACGGTCATAGACCCATGCCATTCCCCGGCGAACTTGTTCCGCGTTCGCGTCTACTCCATCGCACCATACGCGCCCCAGCACACGGCCATAGCGGTCTAGCTTGGTCCACACTACGCGTGCCACCTTGCCAGCGCACAGATCTGCTAGCGACCGGCGCGATCGCCGGCCAAACGCCTGCT
>Ga0070741_10020369_pt1 | contig 10455 bp, 12 predicted proteins | sample Coa_R1_4_FD_66440 | JGI IMG/M metagenome (GOLD analysis project Ga0070741, IMG submission 66440) | Surface soil microbial communities from Centralia Pennsylvania, which are recovering from an underground coalmine fire - Coalmine... | ecosystem: Environmental > Terrestrial > Soil > Unclassified ... | reverse complement strand
CGAGGCGTGACGGGACAATGTCCGTCGAGCGCATCGAGCGCGACAGGTCTAGGAGGAACAGAACGTCGGCGCCGTTCCCCGCTACTGATTTCTTGCCCGTGCCACTCTGCGGTCGTGCCAGCGCGACCATCGACAGTGCTATTCCCGCGATACCCGCGGCCGCTACTAGGGTTTGTCGACGCTTACTTGGGAAGACGGAGTGCGATTCGAGCAGGAGTCGCGATTCTCCGAAGGCGTTCATTGCTTCGCGCCTTCGGCGCTCGCGTCGCGCGGCGGCGAGGGCACACAGCATGACCACCGGAGGTATCAGCCAGAGCAGCCAAGGCGTCGCGAAGCTCACGGAACGCCTTTCAGGAGAGTTTCGCTCAAGGCTACAGAGGTGGTCAACAGAAGAAGGGCCAGAGCGAGTGGAACCCAGAACATCTCGCGATAGCTCAATACTTCGCGCAGCGTCAACTCCGTGCGCTCGAGACGATCGATCTCGCCCATGACGTGCTCGAGCGCCGCATTGTCGGCCGCGCGATAGTAGCGGCCGCCACTGGTCGTGGCGATGCGTTGGAGGAGTCGCTCCTCGAACGTCGTGAGCGACGACGGCGCCTCGCCCATGCTGGCGGGAATCTCGCTCCTCGAGACTTTGTTCGAGCTGACGCCGACCGCGTATACGCGGATGCCGAGGGCGCGCGCGATGGCGGCGGCGGTCAGCGGGTCTGGCGCGCCGGTGTTGTTGCCACCGTCCGTGAGCAGCACGATCACGCCGCTGCCGCGCGGCAAGTCTTCGAGGTGCAGCTCGGCCATCGCGAGCGCGGTGCCGATGGCCGTGCCATCGGGAAGCAGGCCGATGTCCGCGCGATGCAGGAGGTCCAGGACGACCGCGTCGTCGGTCGTGAGTGGCGCTTGCGTGAAGGCGCGGCCCGCGAAGACGACGAGGCCGAGGAAATCGTTTGGGCGACGGGAGACGAAGCTGGCGAGTACGCGCTTGGCCAGGTCGATGCGGCTGGCGTCGCCGAGGTCGCGGGCCTTCATGCTGCTCGAGATGTCGAGCGCGAGCATGACGTTGCGGCCGCGCATCTTGGTCTCGCGGATTTCGCCCTCGATCCGCGGGCGGGCTAGGGCTACGACCACGAGAGCGAGGGCCGCCGTGCGCAGCCACGCCGGAAGGCGCGCCCAGCGTGCGCGGGGGGTCGATGGGGTGTCGACCATCGGGAGCGCCACCCACTGGCGTGGGCGGCGGTCGCGGAGAGCGTCCGCGACGACCGCTAGCAGCAGGACGAAGGCCCACGGGTCAGCGAAGTGCATCGATGACCTTTTTCGCTTTCGCCGTGTACGTCTGCGGGCGCCAGCCGGCGAACTTCACGCGATCGGCTTCGCGAAAGAACTCGGCGACTTCTCCGTTGACGTTCAGCGCGGACAGAACCTCGGCTGTCGTCCTCTCGAGCGCCGGCACGCCTCTCGTGGCTGCGATGTAGCCGCGTACGATGTCAGCCGCCTGCTGGTACTGGTGTTCGACTCCGACATCGCTCTGTTCAACTTGGCGGAGCTGTTCTAGCGCCAGATCATACGGGCTCGGGCCCTGTTGGATTATTTCTTCTTGCGCCTTCGGCGCTCCGCGTGTGCTCCGAAGGAGAGCCCGAAGACCCAATACGAGTACCAGTACAACACCGACAGCGATCGAGAGCGTCGTGACGGGCCACGGGGCATCGACATCTCGTATGTCCCGCAACGTCGCATCACCGGTCGGCAGCACGGAGCGTACAAAGACCGGAATCGGGGCGCTGAGCAACGTGTCAGTGCCGTTCGACGATCGATAGGCGACCGCGAACGACGGGACGACTTGGGAATCCGGCCGAAAAAAGGCCACGCGGACTTGGCCGACAACTTTTCCATCTGCTATGTGCAGCGAATCGGCTGAGAGCAGCCGGACACCATCCGGGAGCGTGTCGCGTACGCGCGGCACGTGATCAATCAGCGTCGCGCCACGCGGGAGAGCCCATGCCAGGCGCACAACAAAAGGATCACCGACAGTGAGTGGCTGCCCCGTCATCGCGACTGCCGCCGCTCCCGGCGGCGAAAAAACGCGATCAGCGGCGCGACATAGCCGCGGCCGGTCTCGAGCCGGATGATGTCCACGCCACGCCGCTCGAGCGACCGCCGGACCTCGGCGTCGAACCGTGTCCCGCGGGCGGCATAGTCGGAGCGTACAGCGTCGCTGCCGGTGTCGATCGTCCGCCACTGCCCCGACTCGGGGTCACGCACAGTGAGGAGCCCCACGTCGGGTAACTCGCGCTCGCGCGGATCGACCAATTGCACCGCGATCGTATCGTGACGCGCAGCCACCGCGTCGAGGGATCGGGCGTAGGTCCCGCGCGGGGCCACGAAGTCGGAAACGATGAACACGACCGCTCGGCGGCGGAGGACGCGATCGACGTACGCGAGGGCCGCGCCGAGGTCGGTGCCGCGGCCCGAGGGGTGAAAGGCGATCAGCTCGCGCAAAATGCGACGCGCGTGGCGGCGTCCTTTGGCGGGCGCCATGTACTGCTCGACGCGATCCGTGAAGAGGAGGAGCCCGATCCGGTCATGATTGCGGGCGGCCGCGAGCGTCAGGACCGCGCAGACTTCCGTGGCCAATCGGGCTTTGCTCCGGACGCGACTGCCGAATGCATCCGAGCCGCTGCGATCGACCAGCAGCACGACCGTGAGCTCGCGCTCCTCGACGTAGCGCCGGACGTACGTCGTGGTCGATCGCGCGGTGACGGTCCAGTCGATCGTGCGGACGTCATCGCCGAACTGGTACTCCCGGACGTCGGCGAACTCGACGCCGCGACCCTTGAACACACTCCCGTATTGTCCCGCGAGCATATCGCGCACGAGTCGCCGGAGGCCGAGCTCCAGCCGGCGGACGTCGTCGACGATCTCGGTCACGGCACGCGGTGCGTATCCAAAATGGTGTTGATCACATCGTCCGCGGTCACCCGCTCGGCGTCCGCTTCGTACGTCAGGATGACGCGATGACGCAGCACGTCGTGCGCGACCGCTTTGATATCCTCTGGCGCGACCCAGCCGCGGCCTTCCATGAACGCGTTGGCTTTGGCCGCGCGGACGAGACCTATGGCCGCTCGCGGGCTCGCGCCGTATTCGACCAAGGGATTTTTCTCACGCGTCGCTCGGATAATATCGAGCGCATAGTCGCGCGCTTTCGGGTCTAGCGCGGTCTCGTCCACAACGCGACGGGCTTGCATGATGCGAGCGGCGTCGAGAATCGGGCGTATAGTAGGAACGGAGCCCGAGGTGAGGTTATCGAGCATCTCGGCCTCGTCGCCCCGCGCCGGGTACGTGACCAGGAGCTTGAGCAGGAACCGGTCGACCTGAGCCTCGGGCAACGGATACGTGCCCTCATGCTCGATCGGGTTCTGTGTCGCCAACACGAGGAACGGTTCCGCCAGCGGGAATGTCTGCCCGCCGATCGTGACCTGCTTCTCTTGCATCGCTTCCAGAAGCGCGCTCTGGACCTTGGCCGGAGCGCGGTTGATTTCGTCGGCCAAGAGCAATTGGGTGAATATCGGGCCGCGTTGCACGGTGAACTCACCCGTGCGCTGGTTGTAGATCATCGTGCCGATGACATCAGCCGGCAAGAGATCGGGCGTGAATTGAACGCGGCGAAACGCGCAATCGATCGCGGCGGCGAGGGCCCGCACCGCCAGCGTTTTCGCGAGACCAGGAACCCCTTCGAGCAACACGTGCCCATCCGCAAGGAGCCCGATGATGAGGCCCTTGAGGAGCGCACGTTGCCCAATCACCACCCGATTGAGCTCGGCCTCGAGCTCGGTGAGGAAGGCGCTGTCGACGTCAGTAGGTGATGAGCGCACTCGTCTTGTGCGACCCCAACGCTTGCCGTCCGTTCAGGAACGACAGCGCGATCAGGAAGCTCAGCCCGACGACCTCGCCACCGAGTCGCTCAATGAGCTGCGCGGTCGCGCTGGCCGTGCCACCGGTCGCGAGGACATCGTCGACGACGAGCACGCGCGCGGGCGGCTCGTAGGCGTCGCGATGAATCTCGAGGATCCCGCTGCCGTACTCGAGCGCGTACTCGATGCGCTCGGTCGCGGAGGGGAGCTTGCCCTTCTTGCGCACGGGAATGAACCCGGCGCCCAGGGACTGCGCGACCGGCGCGCCGAAGATGAACCCGCGCGCCTCGATCGACACGACATGTGTCACCCGATCGTCGACGAACGGCGCCGCCATCGCTTCGGTCGCCCGCCGAAAGGCCTGCGCATCCGCAAGGAGCGGGGTCACGTCTTTGAAGTCGATCCCGGGCGTCGGGAAATCCGGGACATCGCGCACATAGGAGCGGAGATCGGTTTCGATGGCGGTCACTCGCGTACCACGGCGAAGGGTCGAGGAAGAGATTCGGCGGCCGATGTCGCCGACGAGATGATCGTTCGATCGCATCCACCCGCGCATGCGGTGGGCCCCGCCGCACGGCGGCCAGGAACTGCTCCGACGCGACGGCCTCGCCCGAAACGAGGAGCTCGACGCTCCCGTCCGAACGATTTTTCACCCAACCGGCAAGCCCTAATGCGTCGGCGCGCTCGCGCACGAACCAGCGAAATCCGACGCCCTGAACCCGCCCGGTCACCCGCAGGTGCTGTACAGGCACCAGCGGAATCTACTTGCTAGAGACGGACCCCCAGAAGGGCAGCCGCCGTTGCGGCGAGAACCGCGGCAAGGGCCGGCGGGTCATCGTTGTTGGGCATTGACCCGGACACGACCAGATCGCCACGGCGCACACGCGCGGCGACCATCTCGAGAGCCGCGGCCACTGCACGAGCGGTCGGATCGATCGACGCCGCCAATGGACTCGGCGCGGGGATCGCGGCCGGACGGAGCGGCGTCACGCGCATCGGTGTCATACGATGCGGTTCGGTCGAGCGCTCGATCGTCGGATTCATGAGCGGCGTTGGATCGCTCGGACCCGTCAACGGGAGCACTGGCCGGCGAATCACGGGTTCGGGGTGAGGCTCCGGCTCACGCGCTTCCCACGGCATGGGCTCGTCGCGCTGCTGCTCAACAACCACGGGTGTGGGCTCTTCGAGAAGCGGCGGCTCTTCGAGAACCGGGGGCTCTTCGGCAACCGGGGGCGGAGGAAGCACATCGTCGAAGAGTCCTGTGTCGTCCTCGACAGTTTCGGCGACAACGGTCTCGGGCTCTGGTTCAGGCTCGACCTCGGCGACTTCCGGCGCCGGAGCCTCGTGGACGTACTCCTCGATCGACGCCCACGACGGCGCTTCATCATCTTCGCGCGGCGTATCGTCGATAACCGTGGCGCCCGGCTTCGGACCACCGTAGCGGATCGGGCCGAACGGCGGCAACGTGACTCGGCCGAATGCCGGCGCGGCCGGTCGCAGCGCTGGCCGCGGCTCGTCGGCCGCAGGCTTCGCGGATGGTTTCACAAATGGCTTTAACGCCGGACGCATAAACGCTTGTGGATCTTGCGGTTTCGTTTCCGGCATCAGACCGTCCCTCCTAGTTACCCCGGCCAGCCATACTTCCCTAGGAGCGGGACGAACCGCACGGGTGCTATGTCACGACGCACGAGCTCCGCGCCCCGGCGCGTCCCGACTATGAGCATCTGCTCATCCCGCTCACCAACCGGCGCCAGGATCCGTCCGCCCTCCGCGAGCTGCTCGAAGAGCGGCGGCGGGACAGCCGGCGCGGCGGCGCTGACCAGAATCGCATCGTACGGCGCATATTCGCGCCACCCGAATGTGCCGTCCCCGAGCAGGAGCGAAATGTTGCGCGCCCCGATCTGGCGGATTACCTCGCGCGCACGATCTAAGAGTGCCGGCACGCGCTCGACGGAGAACACCTGCGCCGCCAGGTGAGAGAGGAGAACCGTCTGGTAGCCTGACCCGGTTCCGACCTCCAGGACACGCTCATGACCGGTCAGCTTCAGCTCACTCAAGTACCGCGCGTGGACCGACGGCTGCGAGACGGTCTGCGAGTTGCCGATCGGCAGCGCCGAGTCTTCATACGCGCGATGGACAACGCCACTCGGCACGAAGAGGTGGCGCGGAGTGAGATCGAATGCGCGCAGGACGGCGAGATCGGTCACGCCCTTTTCTCTTAGGGACTCGACCAGCCTTCGCCTCGGACCGGTCAGGTCCACTATGGCTCCCGCCACCAATCTTTGGCGGAGGCGAGCATGTCGTAGTGGGTCAGGTCGAGGTGCAGTGGAGTCACTGAGATGTAGCCATCTTCGATCGCCTGGTAGTCCGAGTCCGGGCCTCCGGTCCACGCCATGACGCCGCCTCCGATCCAGTAGACCTCTTTGCCCCAGGGATCTTGCATGCGGCGTAACGGATCACTGAAGACTCGTCTTCCTAGCCTCGTCAAGCGAATACCGCGCGCTTCGCGCTGCGGCAAATTCACGTTGAACAACGTGTCCTTCGGGAGACTGAGCGAGAAGAGATGACGGAGCAGACTTTCAATTATTGGAATTTTGGCGGGCAGCAGAGAGGGATCGACGCTCCCATGGTCTCCACCAGCGAAGGAGAGCGCGATGGAGGGAACGCCCAGAGCCAGCCCCTCCATGGCCGCCGCTACGGTGCCGGAGTAGAGCACGTCCTCACCCATATTCTGCCCGTGATTGACGCCGCTGAGCACGAAGTCCGGCCGCTCGGGCATGAGCGCCTCGACCGCGAGCATCACACAGTCCGTCGGCGTGCCGTCGACCTGAAAGCGTCGTTCCCCGCGCGGCTTCAGTTCCTTCACCCGCAGTGGATGATGCATGGTCAGCGCGTGGCTGGTGGCGCTCTGCTCCCGATCCGGAGCGACGACCGTGACGTCCCCGAGCGATTGGGCGGCGCGCACCAGGCAATCGAGGCCTAGCGCGAGAATCCCGTCATCGTTCGTGCAGAGAAGTCTCACCGAGCCGCCGGCAGATCGTCCACACCACGCGGGCGGAGTCGCCGAGCGTGCGAAAGTGACTGCGGGCCCATTCACCGTACAACGTCGACACGGGCACCGCACCGATCCTCCATCCTCCGCGAGCGGCCTGGATCAGAAAATCGGTCTCGTACTCGTAGCGGTCTCCGGAGGGAGCAATCCGGCGCAGCACCTCGGAGCGCACGGCTCGGAACCCGGACTGGCTGTCCGTGAACCGCCGCCCGGTGGCCATGCTCACCGCGGCACTCGACATGGCGTTCGACAGCCGACGGTAGAACGGCATGTCGGAGCCGTCCCGCTTCCGCACGCCAATCACGACATCGACGCGGGTGAGCGCCGAGAAGAGCGCCGGTGCATACGCCGGGTCATGCTGGCCGTCGGCATCGATCGTCAGCACCGTGCTGCACCGCTCCGCCAGCGCCGCCTCGAAGCCCGCCCTGAGCGCCGCGCCTTTCCCCCGGTTTTGGTCGAAGCCGACGACATCATCCGCGACCCGATCCGCGACCTCACGGGTCTGGTCGGTCGAGCCATCGTCGACCACCACCACGCGGACACGAGGCACGGTCTGACGGACGCCGTCGATCACCTGTTCGAGGGTATCCGCGGCATTGTAGGCGGGCACGACACACGCCGCGCGCAGCGGAACGAACTGACCACTGATGGTCATCGGGTCTCGGAGAGCAGACCCAGGATGGCCTCGAGCTCGTGCTCGAGCGCCTGCAGCGTTTCGCGATCCAGCGCGGCCCGCGCCGCCGTCTTGAGCGTACCGCTTCCCGCGCGCCGATGCTCGTCGACCTTCCGGCGCGCCCCGTCGATCGTGTACTTCTCGGTGTAGAGGAGATGCTTGACGAGGAGGATCAACTCGACCTCACGCCGCTGATAGACGCGATTGCCGGAGCGATTCTTCGCCGGGCTCAGGAACCGGAACTGGCTCTCCCAATACCGGAGCACGTGCGGCTTCAAATCCGTCAGCGCGCACACATCCCCGATCGAATAGAATTGCCGTACCGGCTCAGTCGCCATCAATCAGACTCGGCGCGCAACTCGCGCTCCATGAGCTCCGCGATCGACTCCCGCGCGGGCTTCCCCTCGAACAGAATCCTATGGACGCCGGCGACAATTGGCATGTCGACGCCAACCCGCTCAGCCAATTTGAGGGCACTGCGCGCTGTCGTCACCCCCTCAGCCACAGTCTCCTTCCCGACCATGGCCTCGGCCAGCGTCGCGCCCTGCCCCACAGCGACGCCCAGCGCCCGGTTTCGGCTCAAGGCGCCGGTACAGGTCAGGACCAGGTCCCCCATGCCCGCGAGGCCCGCGAACGTGGCTCCTTGAGCGCCCAGCGCCACACCCAGCCGAATCATCTCGGCCAGACCACGCGTAATGAGCGCGGCGCGGGAGTTGTAGCCCAGGCCGAGCCCCTCGCAGATCCCGGTAGCGACGGCCATGACGTTCTTGAGGGCGCCGCCAAGCTCGACGCCCAAGGCGTCGTCATGCGTATAGACCCGGAATTCCCGCGACGACATCAGCAGTTGTACGAACTCGGTCGCATCGGGATCGGGGCCGGCGGCCACGACGGCCGTGGGCTGCCGGGCGGCGACTTCGGCGGCGAAGCTGGGGCCCGAGAGGGCGACGACCGAACGACCGCGCAGTTCCTCGCTGGCGACGGCGGTCATGACTTTGAGCGTCTCGGGCTCCAGTCCTTTACTGGCCACGGCTATGGTCGCCGTCGCGTCGACGGCCGGGGCCGACGCCCGCACGACCTCGCGGAAGTGCTCTGACGGCGGCGCGTAAACGACGAGTGATGCGCTCCGGACCGCCTCCGTGATCTGCGCGCAGGACTCCAACGAGGCGGCGAGCTGCACGCCCTTTAAGAACCGCTGGTTTTCGTGGGACTGGGCGATGGAGGCTACGACGTCGGCCTCTCTCGCCCAGATTTTGACGTGGTGCCCATTCCGCGCCAGGAGATCGGCGAGTGCCGTTCCCCACGCCCCAGCGCCGACGACCGCACAATCAAAGGCTTGACCGCTCGTCACGAGCTTTCAGGCTTCGGCGGACTCCGATCGATGCGCGGCTCTTTTCCCTTGCGGAGTCGCTGAATGTTTTTCCGGTGAGTGAAGGCGATGAACAGGGCCACGAAGAGCGAGAACCAGAATACGGGGCCCGCGCCTCGTCCAATCAGCACCATGATCGGCAGGATGCCCGAGGCCGTCAGCGACCCGAGGGACACGTACTTCGTGATCAGCACGACGAGGCCAAAGATCACGAGCACATCGACGGTCTGGTGTGGCAGCAAACCGTAGAAGACGCCCGCCGCCGTGGCGACACCTTTCCCACCGCCGTGACCGAGCAAGAAGATCGGGCGGGTGTGGCCAATGATCGCCGCGACGCCCAGCGCGATCTGCCACATTTGATGGTGGTCCAGGTCGCCGGGCGACGGCAGCAGCATGACGGGCAGCGCACCCTTCGCCGCGTCGAGGGCAAAGACCAGGAAGAAGAACGGCCAACCCATCTGTCGCGCGAGGTTGGTCGCGCCGAGGTTGCCGGATCCAACGCGGCGAAGATCGATGCGGCCGAACAGGCGGCCGATCAGATAGGCGAACGGCACCGACCCGATGAGATAGGCGAGGATCAGGCCGAGGACCGGTGGCATCAGGCGGCCTTCCCGCGCATGACGATGCGGAGCGGACTGCCCGTGAATCCCCACGCCGCGCGAAAGCCGTTGTGGAGATAGCGCACGTAGTGCTCCTGAACCAGTTCGGGGTGATTGCCGAACACCGCGATCGTCGGCGGCGCCACTTCGACCTGGGTCGCGTAGTTGAGGCGCACATCCCGGCCGGCGGCCTGAGGGGGCTGGCGGCGCGCCAATAGCGCCTTCAGCGTCTCATTGACCTCGGACGTGGGTATACGCTTCCGCCGCTCTTCATCGACTGCCAACACGTCATCGAGGATACGCGTTACGCGTTGTCCTGTCACTGCCGAGGTGAACAAGAAGGGGACGAACCCCAAAAACGGCGCCTTTTCGACCGCCTCTTTTTCGAAATGGGGCGCGGTCTTGTCGTCCTTTTCTTTCAGGTCCCATTTATTGACCACAACGATCAGGCCCCGACCCGCGTCCCAGGCCAGCGCCGCGATCTTGAGGTCCTGCACGTGGAGCCCTTCCATGGCATCCAGCACGAGTACACAAATGTCGGCGCGCTCGATCGCGCGCCGCGTCCTCAGGGCCGAGTAGAACTCAATCCCGTCATCGACTTTTGATTGGCGCCTGAGCCCCGCCGTGTCAACGAACACCATGGGCTGGCCATGGTACACCAGCGGCGCATCGATCGCGTCCCGCGTCGTCCCGGCCTCCTCGGCGACCACGAGCCGATCTTCACCGAGCAGCCGATTCACGATCGACGACTTACCCACGTTGGGCCGTCCGATGACCGCCACTCGCAGGCCTGGCGGCTCCTCGGCCGGACCCTCCGGAATGCGCTCGGCGACGACATCGAGCAGGTCGCCGGAGCCTTTACC
>Ga0070741_10020368_pt1 | contig 10456 bp, 8 predicted proteins | sample Coa_R1_4_FD_66440 | JGI IMG/M metagenome (GOLD analysis project Ga0070741, IMG submission 66440) | Surface soil microbial communities from Centralia Pennsylvania, which are recovering from an underground coalmine fire - Coalmine... | ecosystem: Environmental > Terrestrial > Soil > Unclassified ... | reverse complement strand
CGCGACCGCGGCGCCGCGGGTCAGGTCCTTCTGCAGCGCGTGTTGCAGATCGCTCGAGTGCGATTCCGGATCCATGCCGTAGATCGTGCCGAGCGTCCCGATGATCACCTCGCGCGCCGCCAGCGATGTGATCAGGCCGATCCCGATCTTCCAGTTGAAGCCGAGCGGGCGAATGACGGGCTCGATCGTCCGGCCTACGGTACCGGCCAGGCTCTGCTCGATTGGCGGCGTTTTGCCGCTTGAGAGTGGAAGATGGGCCAGCGCCCACAGGACCACTGTGACCAGAAGAATAACGGTGCCGGCGCGGCGCAGAAAGATCTTCGTGCGGTCGAGCAGCCGCAAGCCGAGCGATTGCGCCGTGGGCCAGCGGTAGCACGGCATTTCCAGGAGAAAGGACGTCGGCGCGCTCTTCAGAATCGAGGACTTCAGAATCCTAGCGGTGGTGACAGCGGCGGCGAAGCCGAGCGCGTACAGGCCGAGCAGAGCCGCGGCGCGCGCCCCCAGGAAGGCGCCCAGAATCGGACGGTTCGGAATAAAGGCGGCGATCACCAGCGTATATACCGGCAGGCGCGCGGAACACGTCATGAACGGCGCGATCAGGATGGTCGCGATGCGGTCGCGCTTGTTCTCGATGGTGCGGGTAGCGAGGATCGCAGGCACCGCGCAGGCGTAAGCCGAAAGCAGCGGGATGAACGATTTGCCTTGCAGCCCGACCTTCGCCATCGTGCGGTCGGCGATCAGGGCCGCGCGCGCCAGGTATCCGGAATCTTCCAGGATGCCGATGAAAAGAAAGAGCAGCAGAATTTGCGGCAGAAACACAACGACCGAACCCACGCCTCCCCAGATCCCTTCGACGAGCAGCGACCGCAAGGCCGAGTCCGGCATATTGGCCGCGACCCAGTGGCCCGAGGTGTCGAACAGCCATTTCACGCCGTCCATTAGGGGTGCGGCAGCGGTGAAGATGGTCTGGAAAACCGTGATCACGACTGCGACGAAGATCGCGATGCCGAAGATCGGGTGCAGGAAGACAGAGTCGAGCCGGCGGGTCCAAAGCGGCGGGGCGGGTGGAGCATACGATGCGCGGCTGCCCACGCGGCCGGCCCATTGCCGGCACTTTGGAACATCCTGGATGACGGGCAGTTCGACCGGCTTAGGCGCCGGAATTGCCCCGGCCAGGAACTGAAAGATTGCCGTGACGCCTTCACCCTGGCGCGCGCTGGCCAGCACCACCGGCGCGCCGAGCTGCGCTTCGAGTGCGGCTACATCCAAGTTGCCGCCGCGGCGCCGCAGCTCGTCGGCCATGTTCAGGATGACCAGAGTGGGAGTGCCGAGCGCCAGGATGGAGGCCGCCAGCATCAGGTGCCGCTGCAAATTCGTCGAATCGAGCAGCAGCAGGATGGCATCCGGTTTCGGTGTGTCGGGGCGGAGACCTTTCAGAACGTCATGCGCCACCTGCTCGTCTTCCGAGCGCGGTTGGAGGCTGTAGATGCCGGGCAGATCGATGATCGCGATTTCGCGGTCATCATCAAACTGGATGATGCCGGTGTGCTGTTCCACGGTCACGCCGGGGAAATTAGCCACCTTCTGATGAAGTCCCGTGAGCTTATTGAATAAAGTGGTTTTGCCGCAATTCGGAGGGCCGACCAGCGCCACGGTTTTGGGCTTGCGGCCGGCAAGCGCCTGTGGAACGACAGCGGCGCTGCAGCCGTTGCACGCCGACACCGCTTACCTCTGTTCCAACAGAATGCTGAGGTGCGCGGCGGTTTCCGAGCGGAGCGCGATCTCGGAACCATCCACCTGAAAGACGCGGGGGTCGCCGCCAGGAGCGCTGCGGCCCGCCGTTACCTGAGTGCCGGGAAGGAAGCCGAGCTCCATAAGACGGCGGGCATCGTCGGCCGGAAGGTCGATCCGGTCCAGGATAGCGTGCTCACCGCGTCGGAGGTCCACCAGCTTCGCGCAACTCAGTTGCATATGGTTTCAGTATGACCGAGTCTGAAATGCGATGTCAAATCCCCATTTGGGGGGTGGGCGATGCCCCAAAGTGCCCTAGTGCTTAGTTGCAAGGAATTTGCCTACACGAACTGACCAGAACCGCTCCTATACGGCCGCGCCTCAGCCTGCGTCTCCGAGCCGCGAGCGTAAAGGGAGCGGTAACGGTTGAGGGCAAAAGCCACGGAGGATCGCCCGAAAGGCGCGGCGTTCTTGCCGCCCCGGCTCCGATTGCGGAACTTGCCCCGTGTTCACCCTGCCTGCCGGAGAAGCCGCGGGCAAGGTGATCTCCCACAACAGCGCGCCCGATCTTATGTCGGATCGCCGAAACTCGCGATCGTGTTCGCCGGGCGATGAAAAGCAATTCACTTGCAGTTGAAGCCGGGACGCCGGTCACTCGCCAGGTGCAGTTGGACGCGCAGAAGCAGCGGATCCGGATTTCGCCGCGCTCGGTTGGCGCAGGCAACTCTCGCATCGAGCCGGACCCCCGGCATGCGTGCGCGCAGCACTTGCGGGTGGCTTGCCAAACGATCGCGCCGCGATGGCGAAGTTCTCCGCCTTCACCTGCTCCGCCAGTTTGCCGAGATTATGCGCGATGCCCGGAAACTCCCGATAGCCGCACTGGATCTTCAATTCTTGCAGCACGGCGTGCATGTGTCGATTGCCCTTCAGCCCCGGATCCTGATCGCCGACGTACATCTGGATCGCCATGCGGCCGCGAATCTTGTCCAGGTTGCGGCGCGCCCATGTTTCTGGGATGTTGGCGCGCACGATCTCGGGGTCGTTGTTGAACATCTCCTTCCAACTCATATGCGCTTCCTTGATTTCTTCGGGCCAGCGGTATCCGCCCGCGAACGCCACGATCGAGCTGAATAGCTCCGGATATTTCATTCCCAGGCGCATGGCGCCGAAGCCGCCCATCGACATGCCCTGGATCGCACGTCCTTCGCGCGTGGCCATCGTCCGGTAGTTCTCATCGATGTACGGAATCAGTTCCTTGATCACGGTCGTCTCGCCCATGTACTTGCCGTCGAACGAGTCACAATAATTCGTCTGGCTGCCGCCGTTCGGGAAGACCACGATCATCGGTGGGAGTTTCCCCGCGGCAACGGCATCTGTGAGGTAGTGGATCGGATAACCGTTCGAACTCTCGGTGCCGCCGCGCCCGTGCAGCCAGTAAACGACAGGATGACGCTCGTTGCCGGTCTCGTAACCCGGCGGCAGATAGATGTTGTAGCCGACCTCTTTGTTCATCGAGCGGCTCTGGTAGGCCTTATGGACGACGCCCGGCTGCGGATTTTTCGGCACGTTGAACCAGATCATGTCGTGGGGATAGCCCGATTTGTTCGGGTCCGTGATTTGAGCCGGCACGATCGACGGCAGAACGAGGGTGAAAAGCAGGAACAGACGCATCGTCCTTCTATTCGACCATAGATGGCGGCAGGGCAATCGCACGCCGCCGCGAGCCGCAGCACTGAGCCGCGTTACACTGTTTTTTCATGTCCTACGTCTTTCGTCACGCCATCTGTAACGAGGCATTCGATAAGTGGTCCTTCGCCGATGCCTGCAAAGCCATACGCAAGGCCGGGTATACCGGTATCGAGATTGCGCCGTTCACGCTGGCCGAAACGCCCTCGGCCATTACCGCCGCGCGACGGCGTGAGTATCGCGACATCATCGCCGGCGAAGGGCTGCAATTTGCCGGATTGCACTGGCTCATGGTCAGCCCCAAAGGCCTGCATGTCACCACTCCGGATCAGGCTCTGCGTGAACGCTCCTGGCAGCATATCCGCAATCTGATCGACCTGTGCGCCGATCTCGGGCCGGGCGGCATCATGGTTTTCGGATCGCCGAAGCAGCGCGAAACCACGGGCGGACTGTCCCGCGAGGCGGCCACGAGGCACTATGTCGAGGGGCTGGCGAGTGTTGCGCTGCAGGCCGAGGAGCGCGGCGTCAGCATACTGATCGAAGCTCTGCCGAAGGCCCAATGTGACGTTGTACTCACGCTGGGCGAGGCAGCCTCGCTCGTGCGGGAGATCGGCAGTCCTGCGATCCAGACGATGTTCGATGTTCATAATGCTATCGACGAAGCAGATCCGCATCCGACTCTGGTCGAACGCCACTTCCCACTGATCCGGCATGTACACGTCAACGAACTCGACGGCCGCCACTGCGGCTGGGGCAGCTATGACTTCAAGCCCGTGCTCGATACGTTGCGCCGGCTCGACTATAAAGGCTGGGTCTCGCTCGAGGCGTTCGACTTCACGCCCGGTGCGGAGAAACTGGCCAACGAATCGCTGCGCCATCTCGAAGCCGAAATCGCAAAACTGCCATCATGAGCAAATACGTTGTTACCGGAGGCGCCGGGTTTATCGGCTCGGCGATTGTGCGAGCCCTGCTGCGCGAAGGGGCGGAGAAGGTCACGGTCATCGATAACCTGCTGACCGGGCACGAAGGCAATCTGGACGAAGTGCGCAAATCCGTGGACTTCCATCGCGCCGATATCTGCTGCTATGAACAGATCGCCGGCCCGATGCGCGGCGCCGACGTCGTCTTCCATGAGGCGGCCATTCCTTCAGTGCCGCGATCGATCGACGACCCGGTGCCATCGCACGAAGCCAACATCGACGGCACTTTCCAGGTGCTGCGGGCGGCGCGTGACGGCGGCGTCCGGCGGGTGGTGTACGCGGCGTCGTCATCGGCCTACGGCGACACGGAAGTGCTGCCGAAGGTCGAGACCATGCTGCCGATGCCGAAATCACCCTACGCGCTGCAGAAGCTGGTCGGAGAGTACTATTGCAACGTCTTTTCCACCTGCTTCGGCCTGGATACGGTTGCCTTGCGGTACTTCAACGTGTTCGGACCGCGGCAGGACCCCTCGAGTCCGTACTCCGGTGTGCTTTCGCTCTTCATGAAGGCGATTCTCGACCGGCGTGCTCCGACGATTTATGGCGATGGCGAGCAGTCGCGCGACTTCACATATGTGGAAGACGTCGCGGCCCTGAACCTCAAGGCGGCGCGTGCGGCCGGCGTGGCTGGGAAGATGTACAACGGTGGAAACGGCGGCCGCATCACCATCAACGAAGCGTGGCGGCTGCTGCAAAAGTTCGAAGGGGTGGAGATCGCGCCGAACTACGGTCCGCCGCGCGCGGGCGATGTGCGCGACTCGCAGGCGGACACGACTTCGGCCGTGCGTGATCTGGGCCACGATCCGCAGTACAGCTTCGAGCAGGGCCTGCGCCTGACACTGGAGTGGTTCCGCGCCCAACGCTAGCTCAGCAGATGAATCGGGGAAATGCAGATAAGTTGATGTGCCGAGCGGTCAGATCGGGTCAAGTTATTTTCCCGATCGCCGCCGAGTCTCGGGCGCGGCACACACGAGTGCCCTCGCCACAAACGGGTATGCTGAAATGAACATGCACCTGCTCAACCTGCTTTTTGGGTTTTTTGCCGGATTGGCGCTGTTCGCGGCTCCGGCGGGCGACACGCCGCCGTTGCGCGGCTACGCTCCGGACTCCGGCGTGACCGAACGCGAGTGGGAGACGAAGTTCCGCGCCATGCCCAGCGCTTCCGAAATCGGCGCCTACGTAAAGCGGCTTTCCGCGCGTCCGCATCACGTGGGCTCTCCCTACGACAAGGACAACGCGCAGTGGATCCTGGGCAAGTTTAAGGAGTGGGGTATCGCCGCGGAGATCGAGGTGTTCCACGTGCTGTTCCCAACGCCGCGGGAGCGAGCGGTAGAACTGGTCGAGCCCACACGTTTCACGGCCAAACTGCAGGAGCCCACCATCTCCGAAGATCCCACCTCAAACCAGCACGACGAGCAGCTTCCCACGTACAATGCCTACTCCATCGACGGCGACGTGACCGCGCCGCTCGTGTATGTGAACTACGGCGTCCCCGACGATTACGAGCAACTCGACCGCATGGGCATTTCGGTCAGGGGTGCGATCGTCATCGCGCGTTATGGGGGGTCGTGGCGCGGTATCAAGCCAAAGGTCGCGGCCGAGCACGGTGCAGTCGGCTGCATTATCTATTCCGATCCGCGCGACGACGGCTATTTCATGGGCGAAGTTTTTCCGCGTGGCGCCTATCGCAATCGCGATGGCGTGCAGCGCGGCAGCGTCATGGATATGCCGGTCTATCCCGGAGACCCTCTGACGCCGGGTATCGGCGCCACGGAGAAGGCCAAACGCCTGGACGTGAAACAGGCGCCGACGATTACCAAGATCCCGGTGCTGCCGATCTCGTATGGCGATGCACAGCCGCTGCTGGAAGCGCTCGATGGACGGGTGGCGCCGCTTGCCTGGCGCGGTGCGCTGCCCATCACCTATCACGTCGGACCGGGACCGGCGAAGGTCCATCTGAAAGTGAAGTCAAACTGGGACATCAAGCCCATCTACAACGTGATCGCGCGCATCCCGGGCTCGACCTATCCGGACGAGTGGATCGTACGCGGCAATCATCACGACGCGTGGGTGAATGGCGCTGCCGATCCCGACTCCGGCGCCGCCGCCCTGCTCGAAGAAGCGCGCGCATTCAGCGACTTGACGAAGCAGGGTTGGAAGCCGAAGCGGACCATCGTCTATTGCGTCTGGGATGGCGAGGAAGAAGGACTTCTTGGATCGACGGAATGGGCCGAAGAGCACGCCACGGAACTCTCACGCCACGCCGCGGTCTACATCAACAGCGATGGCAACGGACGCGGCACTCTCGGAATGTCGGGCTCGCATTCGCTCGAGAAATTTATCAACGGGGTGGCGCGCGACGTCAACGACCCGGAGAAGAACATCAGCGCCTGGAAGCGCGACCAGCTGACTCGCCTGTCGCACGCCGGCACCCCGGAAGCGCGCCAGGAACTGCGCCAGCGGCCGGATCTGCGCATCGAGGCGCTGGGATCGGGATCGGACTACACCGCGTTCGTCGACCACCTGGGTGTCGCGTCTCTGAATCTCGCATTCAGCTCAGAGGGTGGCGGGGGCGTCTACCATTCCATCTACGACGACTATTATTGGTACACGCATTTCTCCGACGGCGACTTCGTCTATGGACGTGCTCTGGCGCAGACGATCGGCAGCGCGGTACTGCGCATGGCCGGCGCGGACGTGCTTCCGTACGATTTCACCGATCTGGCGGAGACCGTGAACCGCTACGTCGACGAGTTGCAGAAGCTGTGGAAGAGCACCGCCGATCGCATCAAGGAGCAGAATCGCGAGATTGAAGAAGGAGTGTTCAGCGCTGCGAGCGATCCGCGGCATCCGACATTGCCGCCGCCGGTGCAAGCAGTGCCGCCATTCCTGAATTTCGCGCCCCTCCAGAACGGCGCGGCTGCGCTAACGAAGAGCGCCGATCGATATGAGAAGGCGCTGGCCAAAGCGTCCCTGGCGGGCCGTAATTTCGCATCGCTGAACGCGAAGCTGATCCAGATGGAGCGGGGCCTGACCGATCCGTCGGGACTGCCGCGCCGCCCCTGGTTCCGTCACCAGCTCTACGCGCCGGGATACTATACCGGTTACGGCGTGAAGACGATCCCCGGTGTGCGCGAAGCGATCGAGCAGAAGCAGTGGCCGGAAGCGGAGGCGCAGATCGCGCGCGTGGGCGGCGTGCTGGAGCATGAAGCCCGCATGATCGACGCCGCGGCAGACGAGCTCTCGCGGTAAGGGCTCGCGCTCCGGGCCGCCCGTTTTTACAACCTTTTTACACCGTCGGCATTCTTCCCACGGGCTCGCTCAGGTACCCTACAAGCAATAGTCCGATGGCCTTCCAATCCATCTACGCTGCTCCTTGCGCTCAACGCGCGCAGGCCGGCTTTTTCTGGAAGGCAATGGGGTGGGCTGAGCGTCTGGGAGCAGTCCCGCTTCTGGTCGCGCTCGGCCCAGTCCTTATCGTGACGGGGATCATCGTTTTCGTGCTGTCGCGTCGATCTCCGCTGGTGGCGCACCAGCGCGTGGGCTTCGGCGGGCGTTCATTGTGGACACTGAAGTTTCGCACCATGTGGCCCTGCGCCCGGGTTGGGAGTTCTTGGCTCGTCGAGCGGATCGTCGAACATCCGGGGCCTGAAATCAAGCCGTTGGCCGATCCGCGCGTGACCAGCGCCTTCGCGCGCTTCTGCCGGCGCTTCTCCATCGACGAGCTGCCGCAACTGGTCAACGTCGTTCGCGGCGAGATGTCGTTGGTCGGACCGCGCCCGCTCACGCTGGAAGAGATGAGAGCGCACTACGCTTACGATGCTCCGGAAGTGCTGTCGGTCAAGCCGGGGATCACAGGTCTGTGGCAGGTGATGGGCCGCAGTCGTCTCACTTACGCGCAGCGCCGCCGTCTCGATCTTTTTCTCGTCCGCAAGCATTCCGCCCGGCTTTACGCGGCCATTCTGTTACGCACGCTGCCCGAGGTGCTCGCCGGAAGGAACTCCTGGTAATCCGAGAACGTGCCCCATCTTTGCGCGAAATTCGGTCTCGGAGAATCGCGCCGCGTAGCGCCGGAGTTCTTCCTCTTCGACCACAGGCTCGATCGACTCGAAACGCGCAACGGCGGACTCCAGTTCGGCTTCCGTCGGCTCGTCGTAGAAGACGCCACCCAACGGATCGCGCCGTGGAGCCGTTTCCAGCGCACCGCCGCGTCCCAGCGCAATGACGGCTTTGCCACTCGCGAGCGCCTCGACGGTCGTGATGCCGAAGTCCTCCTCGCCCGGCATCAGGAACGCCCGGCATCGCGCGTACAACTCGCGCAATTCGTCGTCGGGCACCCTTCCGCAGAACTCCACGTTGGCGCGCGCCAGCCGTTTCAGGTTGGCGTATTCCGGGCCCGCGCCCACGATCCGCAGCTTGCGCCCCGAGCGCGAGAACAGGCGCACCGCGTAATCGATGCGCTTGTACGGCACCAGTTCCGAGACGATCAGGAAATAATCCTCCGCCGGCTTGTGAAAGAAGGTCTCCACCGCCACCGGCGGATGGATGATCTGCGATTCGCGCCGGTAGGAGCGCCAGATCCGTTTGGAGGCATTGCCGCTGCTGGCGACGAACTCGTCCACGCGTTGCGCCGTCGCATAATCCCAAAGCCGCAGCCAGCTTGCGAGCGGCGCCATCAGCGGGCGTTTCCAGGCGGGCGTCCATTCCCGCAGGTAGACGGGATAGAGGTCCCACAGGTAGCGCATGGGCGTGTGGCAATAGCAGACGTGCCGCGCGCCGGAGGGAACGAGCACTCCTTTTGCGGGACCCGATTCTTGGCTGATCACCAGGTCGTAGCCGCTGAGGTCGAACTGTTCGAGCGCGAGCGGCATCAGCGGCAGCAGCGCCCGGTACCAGCGCCGCAGGGGGTTCAGAAACGACGCCTGGATGCGCTGCGCGCGAATCGTCGGGCTGACACGCGAAGGCTCGTAAAAGAGTGTGAACAGGTCGGCGCCCGGGATCATGCGGCACAGCGCTTCCAGCACCGACTCTCCGCCGCGGTGATTCACCAGCCAGTAATGAACGATTGCAACCCGCATCCCGGACTGCTTCCATGGTAACTAGAGTGGACCCCGACCCGTTGTTAATTCTCGCCGACCTGCCGCTGGTGCAGGACTTCTATCCGCTGGGCTTCCCGCTCCGGCTGGCCACGAATTCGACGGAAGTGATGGAAGCCGCGGTATGCGCTTGGGGGCCGTTTTCTCCCGCATTCGCGACCGTGCCAATCGACATGCGCGTGCTGGTGGAGCCGGGCGTCGAACCGCCCGCGGCGCCCCTGTTTCGTGCGCAGCGGCACCTGATTGTGATCGTGGGAGCCGGCAACTTCGGCATTTGTGATCACACCCGGAATTTCGCCTATTGCCGCCTCACCGCCTCTTCCGCTTCGGATCGCGATTTCACCCGTTACTATTTTCTGGAAGCAATGGCGTTGTTTACGCTCACTCAGTTGCACGTGACTCCGATCCACGCCGCCTGCATCGCGCGCAACGGCCGCGGCCTCATGCTCTGCGGGGAAAGTGGGGCGGGAAAGAGCACCCTTGCCTATGCCTGCGCCCGTCAGGGATGGACCTACATTTCCGACAACGAATCCTGGCTGCTACGGAGCGATTGCCGGACCGTGCTCGGACATCCGTCGCGCATCCGGCTGCGCGACACCGCTGCCACTTTGTTTCCGGAACTCGCCGGTCGGCCGGCGGTGACCTTCAACGGCAAGCGAACCATCATTCTGAGTTCGGCGGGCCTGACGACGGCGTGTCAGTGCCGGCCCGAGCGGATCGTCTTCCTCGTACGCGACGGCACTCACGCAACGATTGTGCCGATGCAGGGGACCCGCGAGCAACTCCTCGCAGGCATCATTCAATACACGCCGGAAGTTCGCGCCGCCCATTGCGCGTCGCTCGAGCGCTTCACCGAAATCCCCGCGGTCGAGTTGCACTACACCGACGTGGAAGACGCCATCCCGGCGCTCGAAGGGCTGATCGCGTGATCCGCTGGGAAGAACAGCGCGCCCTGCCACCGCC
>Ga0070741_10020367_pt1 | contig 10456 bp, 8 predicted proteins | sample Coa_R1_4_FD_66440 | JGI IMG/M metagenome (GOLD analysis project Ga0070741, IMG submission 66440) | Surface soil microbial communities from Centralia Pennsylvania, which are recovering from an underground coalmine fire - Coalmine... | ecosystem: Environmental > Terrestrial > Soil > Unclassified ... | reverse complement strand
ACCTCGTCGGCGTCGCGGCCGTGGACCGGGCTCGACGGGTCGGCCACGGCGCCGGCGGCCATGGACCGGACGAGCGCGTCGTCGACCACCGCCGGGTCGCCGCTCGCCGGGCCGGCGGCCCCGAGCCCGCCGGCCTCGCCGCCGCCGTCGAGCCCGCCGGCCGCCAGCGTCAGGCGGGCCAGCACCTCCCACTCGTCGAGCATCCCCGGGGCGAGGGGCAGCACCGGCGGCGTGTAGCGGGCGACATTGCGCAGCGCCAGCTGCGAGAAGAACAGGTCGCAGTGACCCCGCTCCAGTGGCGAAGGGACGGGGAAGATCACGTCGGCGTGGCGGGTCGTCTCGTTGACGTAGGGGTCGACGGCCACGTAGGCGTCGAGCGTGGCCAGGGCGGCGTCGAGCCGGTCGGCGTTGGGCGTGGACAGCACCGGGTTGCCGGCCACCGTGACCAGGGCCCGCACCTGGCCCGGACCGGGCGTGTCGATCTCCTCGGCCAGGCAGACGACCGGCAGTTCGCCCAGCGACTCCGGCAGGCCCCGCACCCGGCTGCGGTGGCGGCCGAGTCGGAACGGCCGGCCCACCCGGGGCGGGCCCGTGGTGTTGGCCGACCCGGTGGCCGCCTTGGCGAACATCGCCCCGCCGGGGCGGTCGAGGTTGCCGGTGGCGGCGTTGACGACATCGACCAGCCACGACGTCAAGGTCCCGAACTCGGCGGTGGAGGTGCCGATGCGGCCGTAGACACAGGCGGTGGGCGCCGCCGCCAGCGCCCGGGCCAGCCGGCGGACCGTGGCGGCCGGGACGCCGGTGGCGGGCTCGACCGCCTCCGGCGTGAACGGCGCCGCCAGCCCGAGGACGTCGTCGAGGCCCGAAAGCCACGGCCCGGCCGGGCCCGGGTCGACGAGGCCCTCGGCGGCCAGGACGTTCAGCACCGCGAACAGGAGGAAGGCATCCCCGCCGGGCCGGATGGGGACGTGCTCGTCGGCCTGCTCCGCCGTCGCCGTCCTCCGGGGGTCGACGACCACGAGCCGCCCGCCCCGGGCCCGGAGGGCGGCCAGCCGGCCGGGCCAGTCGGGGCTGGTGGCCAGACTGCCGTTGGAATCGACGGGGTTGGCGCCGAGCACCACCAGAAGGTCGGTGCGGTCGACGTCGGGGACGGCGACGCTCAGTGGCGTGCCGAACATCAGGGCCGAGGAGATCTCCTTCGGCCGCTGGTCGACGGTGCTGGCCGTGAAGACGTTGGCGGTGCCGAGCGCTTTGATGAGGCCTTTCAGGTACAGCTGCCCGCCGAGGTTGTGGACGTTGGGGTTCCCGACGTAGACCCCCAGCGCCTCCCGCCCGTGGGCCGCCACGACGGCGCCGAGCCGGCGGCCGGCCTCGGTGAAGGCCTCGTCCCACCCGACCTCGACGAGGCGGCCGCCGCGCCGCACCACCGGCGCCCGCAGCCGATCGGGATCCTCGTGGAGCTGCCTGAGGGCCGGGCCCTTGGGGCAGAGGTAGCCGGCGCTCCAGACGTCGTGGCGGTCGCCCCGGATGCGGACGACGTCGTCGGCATCCGACAGCCCCACCTCCAGCCCGCACGTCGCCTCGCACAGCGGGCAGATCCGCAGCGCGGTGCGGACGACCGGCGGGGTGCGGACGGCCCCCGGAATGCGAACCGCGGGCGGGCTGGTCACCAGTCGGCGTGGGTCACGCCCGCCGCCAGGGCGACGGGCGTCTGTGGACCGCTGCGCCGGTAGAGGCGGCCGCCTTCCACGTAGAGGAGGTGGCCGCCGCTGGCGTCGAAGTCGAGGGCCGAGACCCGCCGGCCGGCGGGGAGCAGCGCAGTGGCGATCCGGCGGTCGGGGTCGAGCAGCAGCGCCCGGGGCGGGCCCGTGTAGCTGTCGTCGAAGCAGCACTCGAAGCGGGTGTTGAACAGCGCCAGCAACCCGGTGGAGGCCTGCCAGGCCGGGTGGCTGGAGTTGCCGCCGCCGTCGGGCACGACGACCTCCTCGGTCTGCGAGAGGTCGGCGTCCTTGTCGGTGTCGAGGATCGACACCGAGTCGCCCTCGTACGACAGCGTGTAGGCCAGCCGGGTCGAGTCGGGCGCCCAGGCGATCTCGCTGATGACGGCGTCGCGGTAGAGCGCCGTGGCGTAGTCGGGCGAGTCGGGATAGCGCCAGGTGCGCTCGGCGCCGGTCGTCAGGTCCCGCACGACGAGGGCGTTCTGGCAGTGCCGCTCCGGGGCGGCGCCCTCGGCGCCGGCGACGGCGACGGCGTAGGCCAGCTTGCGGCCGTCGGGGCTCACCGCCGGGGAGACGCCGGCCAGGACGGTCTCCGCCGGAGTTCGGCCGTCGGTGGCCACCCGGTAGATCGCGGCCGGGCCGCAGTCGCCCGCCAGGGCGTAGAAGACGGTCTTCCGGTCCGGGGAGAGGGACACGCCCTCCAGGTACGGGAAGCCGCCCGTGGCCGCCTCGTTGTGGGTGGCCAGCGTCCGGATGGTGCGGCCGTCGGCGCTGTCGAGGAGCACCACGGATCCGCCGACGACGGCGGCGATCTCGGCCGGCCTCGGCGCCAGGGGGGACGGGCGCCCGGTGCTGACCAGCGTCGGGTCGGCCTGCCCGTCCGGCAGCGGCGCAGCCGCCGGCGGGCCGCCCGCCCTGGTCTCCACCCGACGACCCGGGCGGGACCCTCCCAGCGTCAAAAACCCAATGCTGACAACGGTTGCTGCCACCGCCAGGGCCACGAGGGGGCGCTTCGCCGCCATCCCGCTCTCCCGGCCCGCCAGGCGAATGCCCAATCCCAGCCCCTTGACTCGTGCGTCGCTGCACCGGTCGTCACACGCTAGCGGTTCCTACCCGTCGCTGCGGGGCTCTCTGCGCCGTTTCAGCCGGCCGGTCGGTCTGGCGGCGGCGGACGAACCCGGAATCGCACGACGGGAGCGATCACTCCTAGAATTCCCGCTCGTGCGGAGGAGCCCGGCCCGGATGCGGGTGGAGGAGCTGGCCGGCAGAGCCGGGGTCTCCGTCGACACCGTCCGCTTCTACCAGAAGCAGCGGCTGCTGCCCCCGCCCGTCCGGGAAGGCCGCGTCGCCTGGTACACCGGCGAGCACCTGGCCCGGATGGCCCGCGTGAAAGAGCTGCGCCGTCGGGGCTTTACGCTGGCGGTCATCCGGCGGTTCCTCGACGGGGAGCTCGACCGGGCCGACGAGCCGCTGGTGGCCGCGGTCTCGGAGGCCGTCGGGAGCTCGGCCGGCGGCGGCGACGACGAGGAGTTCGTCACCGCCGGGGAGCTGGCCGCCCGGTCGGGTGTGCCGCTGCCGCTGATCGAGTCGCTGGCCCGGGAGGGGCTCCTCGTCCCCCGGCTGCACGAGGGCGAGGCCCGCTACACCGTCGACGATCTGGCCGTGGTCTCGGCCGGCCTGCGGCTCCTCGAGGTCGGTCTCCCGCTGCCGGGCCTGCTCGACCTGGCCCGCACGCACCACGCCGCGGTGCGGGCGGTGGCGACCCAGGCCGTGGAGCTGTTCGACTCGGCGGTGCGCCGCCCGCTGCGGGAGTCCGAGCGGGCCGAAGAGGAGAAGGCCGAGGCGCTGGTCGAGGCGTTCCGGGTGGTGCTGCCGGCGGTGAGCGAGCTCGTCGCCCACCACTTCCGGCGGGTGCTCCTCCAGGTGGCCCAGGAGCACCTCGAGGCCGTGGGGCACCCGGCGGAGATCGCCGCCGCCTCAGCCGAGGCCACCCGCCGGCTGGAGTCGGTCCCGTCATGACCCCGCTGCCGACCGGGGCCGAGAAGGTGGCGGCCGTCGACACCATGTTCGACGCCATCGCCCCGGGCTACGACATCACCAACCGGGTCATCTCGCTCGGCCTCGACGTCGGCTGGCGTCGGCGGACGGTGCGGTCGCTCGGGCTCGAGCCCGGCGCCGTCGTCCTCGACCTGGCCTGCGGGACGGGCGACCTCTGCCGGGCGCTCTCGGCGCAGGGGCTCAGGCCGGTCGGCATCGACCGGTCGGCCGGGATGCTCGCCGCGGCCCGCATATCGGCGCCGCTGGTGCGGGGCGACGCCCTCGTCCTGCCCTTCCGCTCCGGCGCCTTCGACGGTGTCGTGTGCGGCTTCGCCCTGCGCAACTTCGCCGCCCTCGCCCCGGTGCTGGCCGAATGCGCCCGGGTCCTGCGGCCCGGAGGCCGGCTCGGGCTGCTGGAGGTCGACGCCCCGTCGCAGCCTCTCCTCCGGCTCGGGCACCGGCTGTGGTTCGGCCGGGTCGTGCCGTTCGTCGGCGGCGTCGTGGCGGCCCGCTCCGGCGCCCCCCGGGCCCCGGCCGCCGCCGCCTACCGCTATCTGCCCGCCTCCGTGGCCTACCTGCCCCCGACACCGGAGCTGCTCGCCCTGATCTCTTCCGCCGGCTTCACCTCTGTCGAACGGCGCCCGCTGTCCGGCGGCATCGCCCAGCTCCTCTGCGGGAGGCGGTCGTGACGGCCTCACCCGGCGTCGCCGACCGCCTCGCCACGCTCGTGAGCCGGGCCCGGGCCCTCGCGCCGGGCGAGGTCGACGACCTGCTCGACGTCCTCGGGCCGGACGGCTTCGCCTGGCTGCGGGGCGGGAGCGGGTTCGTCACCGCCGGCGTCGCCGCCCGGATCCCGGTCCCGGCGGGACCGGGCCGGTTCGAGCGGGCGGCGGAGACGGTGACCGCGGCGCTGCGGTCGATCGCCGTCGACGGCCCGTCGCCGATGGCCGGAGCCGGCCCCGGCGGCGGGCCCGTCGCCGTGGGCGCGCTGCCCTTCGACGACCGCCGTCCCTGGTCGCTGGTGGTGCCGGCCGTCGTCGTCGTGCGCCGGCCCGACGGGACGGGCTGGGTGACGACCACCACCGCCGCCGCGACCGCCGCCGACGACGTCGGCGGGGTCAACGGGCACCCGGCGGCCGTCGAGCCAGGCTTCGCCGTCGCCCTGACCGAGGCTCCGGGCCGGGCGGTGTGGACGGAGTCCGTCCGGCGGATCCTCTCGGCCATCGACACCGGCGACGTCCGCAAGGTCGTGCTCGCCCGGCAGCTGATCGTGGAGGCCGGCGCGGCGTTCGACCGCCGGACGGTGCTCGACCGGCTGCGCCGCAGCCACCCGTCGTGCTTCACCTACGCCGTCGGCGGGTTCGTCGGCGCCAGCCCCGAGCTCCTGGTGCGCCGGCGGGGCGAGGAGGTGGCGTCGTGCCCCATGGCGGGCTCGGTGCGCCGGGGCGCCACGCCGGAGGAGGACGAGGCGCTCACCGCCGGGCTGCGCCGTTCCGTCAAGGAGGCCGAGGAGCACCGGCTGCTGGTGGACGCGGTGGTGGCCGCGCTGGCGCCGGTGTGCGCCGGCCGCCCGGCGGCCGGGGAACCCGAGGTCGTCCGGTTCCCGACCGTGTCGCATCTCGCCACCCGGGTCAGCGGCGTCCTGCGCCGGCCGGCGCCGTCGGCGCTGGCCCTGGCCGGGCTGCTCCATCCGACGCCGGCGGTCGGCGGCCTGCCCCGGGCCGCGGCCCTGGCCACGATCGCCGCCCTGGAGGGCTTCGACCGCGGGCTCTATGCCGGCCCGGTCGGCTGGGTCGACGCCGCCGGCGACGGCGAGTGGGCGGTGGCGCTCCGGGGCGCCCAGCTCGACGGGCGCCGGGCCCGCCTCGTGGCCGGCGCCGGGATCGTGGCCGGGTCCGACCCCGACGCCGAGTGGGCCGAGACGGAGGTGAAGCTCCGGCCGATGCTGGCCGCCATCGGGGCCCTCCCCGGCTGAGATCGCCGCGGTCCGGGGACTTCGGTCGTCAGGTGGCCGACTTGGCCAGCGCCTCGGCCACCGCGGCCCAGGCCTGGCGGTGCCGGTCGACGTTGGCCGTACGGTCGCCGGTCGGGACGACGACGACCTGCACGCCGCCGGCGCTCACCGCTTCCTCCACCGCCGGGCCGACGTCCGCCGACCGTTCCACCCGCCGGGCCGGGAGCCCGTAGGCGCCGGCCACCTCCGCCGGGTCGGCGTCGGGCGGCGTGCCGAAGAGGAGCTCGAACCGGTCGGAGGACAGGGCGGCCTGGGGCAGGAAGGAGAAGATCCCGCCGCCGTCGTTGTCGACGACGACGAAGACGGCGTCCACTTCCCGGCGGCGGGCCCCGAGGAGGCCGCCGGCGTCGTGGAGGAAGCCGAGGTCGCCGAGGAGGCCGACCACCGGCCGCCCGCCGCCGGCGGCGATGCCGAGCACGGTCGACACCAGGCCGTCGATCCCGTTCACGCCCCGGTTGGCGTAGACGCGGGAGGGGACCCGTCCGGCGAAGGCCTCGAGGTCGCGGACCGGCATGCTGGAGGCGACGAACAACGCCGGTTGCGACGCCGACGCGGCACAGGCCGCCGCCACGTCCCGGGCCACCCGGCCCTCGGACGGCCGGTCGTCTCCGTCGAGGAAGGCCTCGAGGGCCCCCCGGGCGATCGCCTCGGCGTGCAGCCAGCCGTCGCGCCACTCGCCGCCGGGCGACGGACCGCGGGAGGGGTCGCCCGCTTCGGCGAGCCGTGCCGGGTCGGGGAGGGCCGGCACCCGCTCGTCTGCCGTCCGGTTGGGGTCGAGCCAGGCCCCGTCGGGATCGACGAGGATCTGGGGGACGGCGGCATCGAGCCACGCCGTGGCGATCTTCGACGTGAGCGGCCCGCCGCACCGGAGCACCAGGTCCGGCCGGTGCGCCTCGGCGAACCCGGGCGCCCGCAGGAGCGCCTCGTACGTCGTGATGACCGCCGGTGCCCCGGCGACCTCCCCCCCCGCACCAGGGAATGCCGATGGGCCGGCCGGCCTGCCGGCGTCGAACCCGCCGGGCGAGCGGTGCCCGGAGATCGCATCGGCGAGGAGCGGCCAGCCGAGGGCGGCGGCGACGGCGCCCGCCGCCGGCGGGCTCCCCCACCCGGCGACGAGGAGACCCCGCGGCGCCGTCCGCAACCGTTGGATCAGCGCCCGCTCCTCGGCCGCCGCCAGCGCCGGCGCCGAGCGGTGCGACGCGGTCCAGGGGCGAGCGCCCGCCCGACCCGGCTCCGCCGCCGCGCCCGGGACGGGCACGAGCGGTTCGCGGAAGGCGACGTTGAGGTGGACCGGTCCGGCCGGCGGGCCGGCGGCTTCGGCCCAGGCCCGGGCGGCGATCGGCCGCCAGGCGGCCCGGGCGCCGGGGTCACCGTCGGCCGGTACGTCGGCGAAGAACCGGACGGCCGGTCCGTAGAGGCGGACCTGGTCGGTGGCCTGGGGGGCGCCGGTGGCCCGGAGCTCGGCGGGGCGGTCGGCGGTGCAGACGAGAAGCGGCACCCGGGAGTGGTGCGCTTCCAGGACGGCGGGGTGGAAGTGGGCGGCGGCCGTGCCCGACGTGCAGAGCGCCAGCGCCGGCCGGCCCGATGCCTTCCCGAGGCCCAGGGCGAAGAAGGCCGCCGAGCGCTCGTCGAGGTGGACGTGGAGGCGGATCCGGGCGTCGTCGGCCAGGGCCAGGGCCAGCGGCGCCGACCGGGAACCGGGGGCCACGACGGCGTCGGTGAGCCCGGCCCGGGCCCACTCGTCGACGACGGTCCGGGCGCATGCGGTACTCGTCACGATGCCCGCCCCGCCCGGGCGGCCGCCGCTTGCGCCCCGGGGAGGGCCGCCGGGCACCGTGGGTGCGTGCGGCGCGCGGGGTGCGTGGCAGCATCGCCCCGGTGCACGAGATCGACGTGGCGGTGGAGGGCGGTCCCGGCCGGCGGCTGGTGCTGGTCCACGGCTTCACCCAGGGGCCCCGCTCCTGGGACACCCTCGTCGCCGCCCTCGAGCCGCCGTGCGAGATCGTGCGGGTCACCCTGCCGGGCCACGGCCCGCCGGAGGGCCGCTCGGCGGGCGTCCGGCTCCCGTTCGAGGCCGCGGCGGCAGCGGTGGCCGCCGCGGTGGAGGCGGCCGCCGGCCCGGAGCCGGCCACCTGGCTCGGCTACTCCCTCGGCGGACGCCTGGCCCTGCGGGTGGCGCTCGACCGGCCCGACCTCGTCGAGGCGCTGGTGTTGCTGGGCGCCACGGCCGGGATCGAGGACCCCGCCGCCCGGGCCGCCCGGGTCGAGATCGACGAGCGGCTCGCCGCGGGCCTGGAGCGCCGCGGCGTCGAGCGGTTCGTCGACGGATGGCTGGCCCAGGACCTGTTCGCCCGCCTGCCCCGGGCGGCGGCGGGGGTCGACGAGCGGCGGCGGGGCACCGTCGAGGGCCTCGCCTCGGCCCTGCGCCTCCTCGGCACGGGAGCGCAGGAGCCGGTGTGGGACCGGCTGGGGGAGATCGACGTGCCCGTCCTCCTGATGGCCGGCGAGTACGACTCCAAGTTTTCGGCCCTCGCCTTCCGGCTGGCCGCCGGGATCGGCGACCGGGCGGGTCTCTCGTTCGTCCCCGGCGCCGGTCACGCCGCCCACCTCGAGCGCCCGCAGTCGGTGGCCGCCATCGTCAACCGCTTCCTCTCCGCGCTCCCGGCGCCGACCTGACGCCGCAACGGCCGGGACGGGGACGGGCGTCACCCGTCGATCCCCCACCGCTCGAGAAGGACCGGATCCGGCTCGGGACGGCGGACCGGGACGACTCCCGCCCGGGGAACGAGCGGGTCGGCCACGACGTCGCCGGCCAGAAGCGTGGCGGTCCCGAGGCCGCAGGCGTAGGGCAGGTCGGGGAGGGCGGCGGCCAGGGCCACGCCGGCGGCGAGGCCGATCGACGTCTCGTAGAGCGACGAGACGATGGCGGGCACGCCCGCCGCTTCGACGATCCGCAGCGCCGCCCGCACGCCGCCCAGCGGCTGGACCTTCACCACAACGGCGTCGGCCGCCTCGAGCGCCGCCAGCCGGCGGGCGTCGCCCAGGGTGCGCAGGCTTTCGTCGGCGGCCACCGGCACCTCCACCCGGCGCCGCACCCGGGCGAGGTCGCCGATGTCGGCCACGGGCTGCTCGAGGAGCTCGGGATCGAAGCGGGCCAGCCGCCGCATCATGGCGACGGCGGTCTCGACGTCCCAGGCGCCGTTGGCATCGAGCCGGATGCGTCCCGACGGGCCGAGCGCCGCCCGCACCGCCGCCACCCGGTCGACGTCGGCGGCCGGGTCGCCGCCGCCAACCTTCACCTTCACGGTGGCGATGCCTGCGGCCGCCGCCTCCGCCGCCAGTTCGCCGGCCCGGTCGGGTCCCACCGCCGGGACGAGCGCGTTGACCGGGATCCCGGACCGGCGCGGCGCCGGCCACCCGACGACGACCGCTTCCCTGACCGCCTCCTCGCAGGCCCGGGGATCACAGGCGTAGCCCGGCAGTGGCGAGAACTCCCCCCATCCGGCCGGCCCCTCGACCAGCACCGCCTCCCGCGACGAGCTGCCCCCCAACGGCACGCGCAGCGGCACCCGGACCCGCCGCGCCCGGAGGCCGACGCCGGCCAGTCCGGTCACGAGATCCACAGGCCGGCGGCCAGGAGGACGGAGGTCACCAGCTGGAGGCGGGCGGTCCCGACGAGGGCGCCGATGAGACCGGGAGCGTCCCGCCGGCGGGCCACCAGGCGGGCCGGTGCGACGGCCAGAGGCGACGCCGCCAGGGCGACGAGCGCCGGGGGCCGCAGGATGCCGACGGCGACGACGCCGGCCAGCGCGCCGCCGAGGCAGCCCTGGTAGAGAGCCCGGGTGCGGGCCGGGCCCAGGCGGACGGCCAGCGTCATCTTCCCGGAGGCGGCGTCGGTGTCGATGTCCCGGAGGTTGTTGGCCACCAGGAGGGCGCAGGCCAGCAGCCCCACCGGGACCGACGCCAGCACCGCCAATCCCGTGAGCCGTTCCAGCTCGACGTAGGCCGACCCCGCCGTGGCCACGAGCCCGAAGAAGACCAGCACCGCCAGCTCGCCGAAACCGGCGTAGCCGTAAGGCTTCGGCCCGCCGGTGTAGAGGGCGCCGGCGGCGATGCAGGCGGCACCCACGACGAGCAGCCGGAGATCGACCGCCACCGCCAGCGCCAGTCCCGCCAGGGCGGCCACCCCGAAGGCGAGCCCGGCCGCCCGGAGAACCCGGGCGGGCGCCACCAGGCCGGAGGCCGTCAGCCGGAGCGGGCCGGCCCGGTGGGCGTCGGTGCCGCGGCGCCCGTCCGAGTAGTCGTTGGCGTAGTTGGTGCCGACCTGGAGCGCCAGGGCCACCACCAGCGCCGCCGCCGCTCTCCAGGCGACCACCGTCCCCTGGGCGGCCGCCACCGCCGTCCCGACCAGGACGGGCGAGACCGAGGCGGGCAGCGTGCGGGGTCGCGCCCCCGCCAGCCAGACGTTCACTGGTCCTGAAATTCCCGGGTGCCTTCACTCTGAGAGCGATCACTCTCAGGAACTACGGTAGTCGCCGATGCCGGCGGGGGACGAGGCCGAGGCCGTGGCCGTGCTGCTCCCGCCGCCCGAGCTCGCCCGGGCGGCGGTGGCGCTCTGGGACGCCGGAGAGGCCGTCGTTCCGCTCGACCCGGCGGCGCCGGCCGCCGACGTCCACCGCTCGCTGGC
>Ga0070741_10020366_pt1 | contig 10457 bp, 9 predicted proteins | sample Coa_R1_4_FD_66440 | JGI IMG/M metagenome (GOLD analysis project Ga0070741, IMG submission 66440) | Surface soil microbial communities from Centralia Pennsylvania, which are recovering from an underground coalmine fire - Coalmine... | ecosystem: Environmental > Terrestrial > Soil > Unclassified ... | reverse complement strand
GACCGCATTCTCAAGCTCTATGGCCGCAACGTCGCCGCCGGCGAATGGCGCGACTATGCCATCGATTTCCTCAGAGACCGCGCCGTGTTCTCGATTTTCAGGCGCACTTCGGAAGTTCCCATCTATCGCATCGAGAAGCATCCGCGCCTGGCGCGGCGCCAGGGCGCTTATAGCGTTGTCTCGGCCACCGGGCTCATCGTGCGCCGCGGCCACGAACTAGACCGGGTCCTGCGCGCCATCGACAAATCGCTGCGCATCGTCGCCGCTTGACGACGCACCTCATGAAAACGCCCCGGCGGCCGGCCGGGGCGTTCTGTCTTGCATCCTTATACCTTGTCAGCGGCGGTCGCCAAGAAGGCGCAGCAGCATCAGGAAGAGATTGATGAAGTCGAGATAGAGCGCCAGTGCGCCCATCACCGCCTTGCGGCCGGCAACGGTGCCGTCGTCATTGACGTCATACATCTCCTTGATGCGCTGGGTGTCCCAGGCAGTCAGCCCGGCGAAGATCAGTACGCCGATGACGGAGATGACAAAAGCCATTCCTGAGCTGGCGAGGAACATGTTGACGATCATCGCCAGGACCAGCCCGACCAGGCCCATCAACAGAAAAGCCCCGACCGGCGAAAGATCCCGGCGTGTGGTGTAGCCATAGAGGCTCAGCGCTCCAAAGGACGCTGCCGAGATGAAAAACACGCGGGCTACCGAGGTCAGGGTATAGGCCAAAAAGACCGAAGACAGCATCAGCCCGAGCAACCCGGCATAGAGCAGGAATAGCCCCAGCGCCGTACCGGCTTGGATGCGCTGCACGCGGAAGCTCAGGTAGAAAACAAGACCCAACGTGACGAGAAACAGCACGAGCGTCGCCGGGCCGCCGAAGATCGCCTGCCCGAATGGTGTCAGGCTGACAATTCGTCCGGCTTCGTTGGTGACCACGGCAGCGTTGAACGTGAACCAGGAAACGATCCCGGTCAGCGCCACGCCCATGGCCATGTAGTTGTAGACGCGGATCATGTAGGCCCGCAGGCCTTCGTCGAAGGCGACGGCCCGCTCGGCGCCGAAGCCACGGGCAGACGCTACGTTCCGGTCGTAATCCGACATTGTCATTCCTCTCTCATACCCGGCACGATGCCGGTGATTCCGTTGGCGCGGACCAAGCCGCGCCGATGCCGGGAATCTAGTATGAGCCGGGCGGTCACGCTAGATGGCTATTTGACCGATCGCGGCGGCGGAATTCGGTTACAAAACCGTAATGAGGCGCTGTTCCTTGGCTCTTCCGCGGCCCGGATGCGTCACAAGCTGCGCAAGACCGCGGCGGGCTTCTGGTTCAGCGCGAAAAAGGTCCCAACCAGCCCAAGTCCGATGGTGATCGCGAGCGCGCCTGCCGCCGCCGCAACGGCGGGCCCGGGAAGCCAGACGAAGCCCAAATCCATTACCCGCGTGACCACGAACCAGGCCGCGGCGGAGCCGGCGCCCATTCCGAAAGCGGCGGTCGCGAGGCCGAGGATCAGGTATTCCAGGCCATAGGCTGCGAGCAGGCGGCGGCGCGTGGCGCCGAGAGTCTTGAGCACGACGGCATCGTAAATGCGGTTGCGGCGGCCCGCAGCCAAAGCGCCGCCGAGCACCAACACCGCGGCAAGCAGTGTGATCAGGCTTGCGCCGCGGATGGCGAGGGTCAGATTGGACACGAGCTTGGCCACCGCTTCGATCGCCTCCTTGACCTGAATGGCGGTCACGGAGGGAAAGGCGGCCGCCACAGCCTTCACTACGCGCGCTTCGTCGCGCGCGCTGCTGCCCCTTGGGTAGGTGAGCGTGGCGATATGCGTCACCGGCGCGCCGCGAAAGGCGCCCGGCGAATAAACCATCACGAAGTTGATGCCGAGGCTTTGCCAATCGACACTGCGCAAGTTGGCGATACGCGCGGTAATCTCACGGCCGAGCACGTTGACCGTGACGGTGTCGCCGAGCTTCAGCCCAAGCCCCTGCGCGAGCTTGCGCTCGAAGGAAACGAGCGGCGGCCCCTCGTAACCCGGACCCCACCATTGCCCCTCCACCACGCGCGATCCCTCGGGCACCGTCCCGGTAAAGGTAATGCCGCGATCGCTTTGCAACACCCAGGCGGCGTCGGAAGACGGCTTCAAGTCTTCAGCTTTGACGCCATTGGCTGAAACGATGCGGCCGCGGAGCATGGGAACGCGCTCAAGCTCCGCGCCGGGCGCCACCGAACCAAGCAGCGCATCGAAGCGGCTGGCATCGGCGGCGGGAATATCGGTGAAATAGAATGCCGGCGCGTGCTTCGGCAGCGCGGCGGTAAGCTGCCGCCGCAAGTTGCCGTCGACCTCCACCAGCGTCACCAGCAGCGCCAGGCCGAGCCCAAGCGAGAGGACCACCGTCGGCGTGATGGCGCCGGGGCGGTGGATATTCGCCATCGCCAGCCGCACGAGTGCCGACCCTTTGTGCGGCATGGAACGGGCGGCGGCCATCAACAGCGCCGCCACCAGCCGCAAGACGCCGAGAACCGCGGCGGCGGTGATGACAAAGTAGACGGCGATACGCTGATCGTAAGCGAGAAGGATCGCCGCAGCCACGAGCACGAGCGTCGCCCCGGCGGCCGCGATCGAATAACGCTTGCGCGGCCAGCTTGTTTGCGCCGAGACCTCGTCGCGGAAAAGCGCCGAGACCGGAATGTCATGGGCGCGTCCGAGCGGCCACAAGGCAAAGGCTGCCGCGGTGAGAATGCCGTAAAGCAAAGCCAGCAAAAGCTGCGCGGGATAGACGGCCGGCTCGATCGGGAGCGGGATCATCGCGCCGAAAGCGCTTTTAATGACGAAGGGCAGCGCCGCGCCGAGCCCAAGGCCGATCGCCGCGCCGAACAGCGCCAGCAGCAAAATCTGCGACAGATAGACGGTAAAGACCCCGCCGCCCGTGGCGCCCAATGCCTTCAGCGTAGCGATGACTTCGCGGCGCCGGTCGAGATGGCCCTTGACCGCATTGGCCACGCCGACGCCGCCCACCAACAAGGCGGTAAGCCCGACCAGCGTGAGAAATTGGGTAAAGCGCTCCACATCGCGCTGCATGCGCGGCGACGCGTTGGTGCGGGTACGGATTTCCCAGCCGGCCTCGGGCAACGCGCGATTGGCTGCGTCGACCGCCGCCGATACGGCGCCGCCGCCGGCGTTCGCATCGGGCAATTTCACGCGATAATGCCAACGCACCAGGCTTCCGGGCTGCAGCAGACCGGTCGCACGCAAGGCCGCTTCACCGATCAGCAGCCGCGGCCCGAAATCAAGAATGCCCGCGAGTTTGTCCGGCTCGCCTTCAAGCTCGGCGCGGATTTGAATATCCGCCGCGCCGATTTTGACGTGATCGCCGAGCTTAAGATTGAGCCGTTCGAGCAAAAGGGGGGCGGCGGCGGCGCCAAATGCGCCGTCGCGCTCGGCAAACAGGGCCGGGAGATCGAGCGCGGGTTTGAGCGCGACCGTTCCATACAGCGGATAGGCGGAGTCGACGGCTTTCAATTCCACCAGCGCCGCATTGCCCGGCGTTTGCGCCATGGCCCGCAGCGTGGCGGCGGTGGAAACAACGCCTTGGCTTGCGATGAATCGGCGCTCGGTAGGAGTGGCCTCGCGCTGGATCAAATTGAACGCCAGGTCGCCGCCGAGAATGACGCGTCCTTCGCGCGCCAAACCGTTTTGCAGACTGCCGGCCACCGAGCCGACGCCGGCAATGGTCATGACGCCCAGCGCTATACAGGCGATGAAGACGTAGAAGCCGCGCAAGCCGCTGCGCAATTCGCGCAACGCATATCGCAAAGGCAGAAAATTGCCCGCGCCGCCGGTTTCCACCGCCGCCGCCGTCACTGGTGCACCTTCTGGGCCGCTCCGTCGCTGACGATCCGGCCGGAGCGCAATTGCATCACGCGGTCGCAGCGTGATGCGAGCAGAGCATCATGGGTGACCAGCACAAGCGTGGTGCCGCGTCTGGCATGGCCCGCAAATAACAACTCGATGATCTGCTGGCCCGTTGCTTCATCGAGGTTGCCGGTCGGCTCATCGGCGACAAGGATTTCCGGATCGGGGGCCAGTGCCCGCGCCAACGCCACGCGCTGCTGTTCGCCGCCGGACAGCTCGGCCGGATAATGGTGGAGACGATCCGACAGTCCGACGGCCTTCAATTCGTCGCGGGCGCGCGCGAAGGCGTTGCCGACGCCGCCAAGCTCGAGCGGCACTGCCACGTTCTCCAGCGCCGTCATGGTCGGGATCAGATGAAAGGACTGAAAAACGATACCGATGTGGCGGCCGCGGAAGCGGGCAAGTTGATCCTCATCGAGCCGATCAAGATTGGTGCCGGCCACCAAGACCGAGCCGCTGTCAGGGCGCTCCAGCCCGGCCATGACCATGAGCACCGTCGATTTGCCCGATCCCGAGGGGCCGACGAGGCCGACCGCCTCGCCCTGGCCGATTTGCAGACCTATATCCTTGAGGATGTGAACGCGGGCCGCGCCGCGGCCCAAGGAGAGATTGACCCCTGCCAAGGCAATAGCCGGAGCCGAGGGCTTCGGTCGCGAGATATCGTCCATGAACCGGTTCCGTGCGCGCCCCGACAAGAAAAGCCGTTCTGGCTCATATGGGAAGGTTGCCGGCGGCGTCCAGGCATTCATTGGCCTAGTTGCCCTTGTCGCCGCCTTGATGATGGCCGGCCCCGGTATGCCGGCCGCGGCCGCTCAATCGATCAAACTTGTGGCGCTCGGAGATTCACTGACCGCCGGGCTCGGGCTTCCGGTCCAGGATGCTTTTCCCGCCAAGCTCGCCCGCGCCTTGCAGGCCAAGGGCTTCGGCGTCGACGTCGTCAACGCCGGCGTTTCCGGCGACACCGCGAGCGACGGGCTCAATCGCGTGGACTGGTCGGTGCCGAACGGCACCGATGCCGTGATCGTCGAGTTCGGCGCCAATGACGCGCTGCGCGGAGTCGATCCCAAAATCACGCGCAAGGCGCTCGACGGAATTCTCACCAAATTACAGTCGCGCGGCATCCCCGTGCTGCTGGCCGGCATGGAGGCACCGCGCAATCTGGGGCCCGATTATTTTCATGCGTTTGACTCCATTTACCCGGATCTTGCCTCGGCGCACGGCGTATTGCTCTATCCATTCTTTCTTGATGGCGTGGCCACCGAGGCGAGACTCAATCAGGGCGACGGAATTCATCCGACGGCCGCCGGCGTCGACATCATCGTCGACCGGATGCTGCCCAAGGTGGAAGAATTGCTTGCACAGGCGCGCAGCAAAAATCGGTCCTGATGCATGGCAGCGGAGGGTAAATACGTGCAAGCTGTAAGTGGTGATTCGTGAGTCGGCCATGCCGCGTCTCTTCACGGCCTTAGAAATTCCCACCACCGTCGCCGGCGCGATATCGATGACGCGCGGCGGACTGCCGGGTGCGCGCTGGATCGATCCGGAGAATTACCATCTCACTTTGCGCTTCATCGGCGATGTTGACGATGCCATCGCGCGTGAGGTGGCTTTCATTCTCGGCCGTGTGCGCCGCAATGCCTTCGAACTGCGACTCAATGGGCTGTCGTCGTTCGGCGGTCGCAAACCGCGCGCTGTCGTCGCGCTGGCCGAGCCGACGGCGGCTCTGCTTGAATTGCAGGCAGAGCACGAAAGGCTGTTGCAGAGGATCGGGCTTGAACCCGAGGGACGCAAATTCACTCCTCACGTCACTATCGCGCGATTGCGTGAGTCGTCGAGCCGGCAAGTCGCCGATTATCTGTCAGCCCGCGGCCATTTTCGCGCGCCGCCCTTCGCGGCGGATCGTTTCGTGCTCTTCTCCTCCCGCGATTCCGTCGGCGGCGGGCCTTATGTTGTTGAAGCCGACTATCCGCTGGCCGGTGCCGCGGAAAGGTCTCTGCGCGCGGCGTGGTAAGCTGCTAAGCCTCTGTTCAACCGGGGAATTAACTGGTGCCACAGCCGCCCTCGCAGCGGCGGCTTGCGGTCTCCGGCCGCCGCCAGCTATGCCTCCGCGCCCAATCTCCAAGCCCGCCTAATTCCCGATGCCCTCTTCCATCACCGATCGCTACGCGGCCCTGGTCGCCGCCGGTGAGATCGAACGCGATCCGGCGCAGCAGCGGCTGCTTGAAAATTTCGCGCGCCTGGAAACGCGGCTCGCCACCCATCGGTTGGCGAGAAAATCCTCATCGCTCGGCTGGCTCTTCGCCAGGCGTGAGACCGACGATCCGATCAAAGGCATTTATCTTTTCGGTGAAGTCGGGCGCGGCAAGACGCTGCTTATGGATCTTTTCTTCGAGGCAAGCCCGGTGACGCGAAAGCGCCGTGCGCATTTTCATGAATTCATGACGGACGTTCACGAGCGCATCCATCTTACGCGGCAAAGAATTCGCCATGGCGAGATCGACGACCAGGATCCGATCGCCGTCGTCGCGGCCGGCATCGCCGAACAGGCATGGCTTATCTGTTTTGACGAATTTCACGTCACCGATATCGCCGACGCCATGATTCTGGGGCGGCTGTTCGCGCGCTTGTTTGAGATCGGCGTCGTGGTCGTCGCCACATCGAATGTGCCGCTGGAGGAGCTCTATCGGGACGGGCTGAACCGCGCCCTGTTTCTTCCATTCATCGCCTTGCTGCAGCGGCACATGCAGGTCCTTCGTCTCGATGCGCGGACGGATTTCCGGTTGGAAAAGCTGGGAAGGATGCCGGTATGGCACGTGCCGGCCGATTCCGTAGCCAAGGCGGCGCTCGATCAAGCCTGGCACCGGCTCACCGGTGGTCACGACGGCGGCGCGCACGAGCTGATGGTCAAGGGCCGCGCGCTACGCGTACCGCATGCCGCCAGGGGCGTTGCGCGCTTCAACTTTGCCGAGCTTTGCGGTCAGCCCCTGGGACCGGCCGACTACCTCAAGATCGCGCATGAATTTCACACCGTCCTGGTCGATTGTATTCCAGTACTGGACTTCGAGCAGCGTAACCAAGCCAAGAGATTCATTACCCTCGTCGACACGCTCTACGATCAGGCGGTAAAGCTCATCGCATCGGCGGCGGCGGAGCCCTCCGGGCTTTATCGCGCCAGCCACGGCATCGAAGCGGCGGAATTCGAGCGCACGGCGTCGCGGTTGATGGAAATGCGTTCGCAATCCTACCTTGCACTACCGCATGGCCGCCGCGATTCGCCGCAGATACCGGAAGGCATCGTGGAGACTTGACCGCTCCCCAAGCGGCCCGATAATGACCTTTCCTTTTTCTTTCAGCAATATTCAGGGAAGTGCCACAACATGACGCGACGCAAGATTGCATTGATCGGCTCCGGCCAGATCGGTGGCACGCTGGCACACCTTATCGGGCTCAAGCAGCTTGGCGACGTGGTGCTGTTCGATATCGCGGAGGGTACTCCGCAAGGCAAAGCGCTCGACCTCGCCCAATCCTCGCCAATCGATGGCTTCGACGTGCGTTTCACCGGGGTCAATTCCTATGAAGCGATCGAAGGCGCCAATGTGTGCATCGTCACCGCCGGCGTTCCGCGCAAGCCGGGGATGAGCCGCGACGACCTGCTCGGCATCAACCTCAAGGTGATGGAGCAGGTCGGAGCCGGCATAAAAAAATATGCACCCAATGCCTTCGTGGTGTGCATCACCAATCCGCTCGACGCCATGGTCTGGGCGCTGCAGAAGACCTGCGGTCTGCCGCGGCAGATGGTTGTCGGCATGGCCGGGGTTCTCGATTCCGCGCGCTTTCGCTATTTCCTTGCCGACGAGTTCAACGTTTCGGTCGAGGATGTCACCGCTTTCGTGCTCGGCGGCCATGGCGATACGATGGTGCCGCTGCCGCGCTATTCGACTGTGGCAGGCATTCCGCTTCCCGATCTGGTGAAAATGGGCTGGACCACGCAGGCGCATATCGACGAGATCGTCGACCGCACCCGCAACGGCGGCGCCGAGATCGTCAACCTGCTGAAGACCGGGTCCGCCTTTTACGCGCCGGCGGCCTCAGCCGTCGCCATGGCGGAAAGCTATCTGCTCGACAAGAAACGGGTGCTGCCCTGCGCGGCCTGGCTGAACGGTGAATACGGCATCAAGGACCTTTACGTCGGCGTGCCGACGGTGATCGGAGCCAAAGGGGTCGAGCGGGTCATCGAGATCGATCTCACCAGCACCGAACGCGACGCCTTTGAGAAATCCGCTGCCGCGGTGCAAACCTTGGTCGACGCCTGCAAGAAAATCGCACCCAATCTCGGGAAGTAGGCGGCCGGCCGAGGCCACTACAACTAATTGTCAGCGCCCGCGCCGGCGGATGATCCAATAGTCTCCGATATCAAATGTCGCACCATCTTTCTAAATATGGAGATTGATGGTTACTGGATGCTCCGCTTACGCGGAGCGTGACCGCCGACGAGAGCCCACGGATATGAACATTCACGAATATCAGGCCAAGGCGCTGCTGCGCGAATTCGGCGTGCCGGTGCCGCGCGGCACCGCGGCCTTCAACGTTCCCGACGCGGTAAAGGCGGCGCAGGCGCTGGGCGGCCCGGTATGGGTGGTGAAGGCGCAGATTCATGCCGGTGGCCGCGGCAAGGCGGGCGGTGTCAAGGTCGTCAAATCGCTCGACGACGTTGAAAAGGAAGCCAAGCGAATTCTCGGCTCGACGCTCGTTACCCACCAAACCGGCCCGCAGGGAAAGGAGGTGCGCCGTCTCCTGATCGAGGAGGGTGCGGCGATCGCCCGCGAAATTTATCTCTCTTTGCTGGTGGACCGCGAAAGCTCGCGTGTCGCCGTCGTCGCCTCCACCGAAGGCGGCATGGACATCGAGCAGGTCGCGCACGACGCGCCTGAGAAAATTCTGACCTTCTCCATCGATCCAGCGACCAATGTCTGCCCCTTCCACGTGCGGCTGTTGACGAAAGCGCTCAAGCTCGACGACAAGCAGCAGAAGCAGATGAGCGGGCTGCTTGCCAAACTGTTCGGCGCATTTGTCGCGAAAGACATGAGCCTGCTCGAAATCAATCCGCTCATTGTCACCAAAGAAGGCGATCTCGTCTGCCTCGATGCCAAGGTGAGCTTCGACGATAACGCACTCTATCGTCATCCCGAAGTGGCGGAGCTCCGCGACCTCACCGAGGAAGACGAAAAAGAAATCGATGCCTCGAAATACGATCTCAGCTATATCGCGCTCGACGGCAATATCGGCTGCATGGTCAACGGCGCCGGCCTCGCCATGGCGACGATGGACATCATCAAGCTCTACGGCGCCGCGCCGGCGAACTTTCTCGACGTCGGCGGCGGCGCCAGCAAAGAGAAAGTGGCCGCCGCCTTCAAGATCATCACCTCCGATCCGAACGTGAAGGGCATCCTGGTCAATATCTTCGGCGGCATCATGAAATGCGACATCATCGCCGAAGGCGTCGTCGCCGCGGTGAAGGAAGTCGGCCTGAAAGTGCCATTGGTGGTGCGGCTGGAAGGCACCAATGTCGAACTCGGCAAGGAGATCATCTCCAAATCCGGACTCAACGTCATTTCGGCCAACGATCTCGACGACGCGGCGCAGAAGATCGTCAAAGCGGTGAGGGGTGGCGCGTGATGGTTTGCATCCCGCTCTCCTTGCTTACACTGTATAACATGGCGCCCTTCTTAGGCCTATCGAAGATTACTGGAGCTGCCATTCTCGGATTGATTCCAACCCTCGCGCTGCTATACGCGGCGCACGCAGTTTTCGGCACAATGACGCGCAAGATAACAAGCTACATTCTACTCGGGCTAATGACCGCATTTTTGGTTTTGCTGGTTTGGCAGTGCCACATCGAGATGGCAGTTCCTACAAAGTTTGAGGGAAACAAAGCCATCGACAATGACGGAGCTATTCGTTCCCTAATTTTACTTGGTGCGATGATCATGCCGACCTTCATCGGTGCCGTGGTGGCAATAATCGCCGCGAACTTATTGCTACGAAACAAAACACATCCGAAGGTAGGTATCTGAAGGACGCTTGACGGATGTCCATCCTCATCGACAAAAATACCAAAGTCATCTGCCAGGGCTTCACCGGCAAGAACGGCACCTTTCATTCCGAACAGGCCATCGCTTATGGCACGCAGATGGTCGGCGGCGTCTCGCCTGGCAAAGGCGGCAGTATGCATCTCGGCCTGCCGGTGTTCGATACCGTTGTCGAGGCGCGCGCCGAGACCGGCTGCGATGCCAGCGTGATCTATGTGCCGCCGGCCGGTGCCGCCGACGCCATCACCGAAGCGATCGAAGCGGAAGTGCCACTGATCATCTGCATCACCGAAGGCATCCCGGTCGCCGACATGGTCAAGGTCAAGCGCGCGCTGTGCGGCTCCAAATCGCGCCTGATCGGGCCGAATTGTCCCGGCGTCATGACGGCGGGCGAATGCAAGATCGGCATCATGCCGGGCAATATCTTCAAGCCCGGCAAGGTCGGCATCGTCTCGCGCTC
>Ga0070741_10020365_pt1 | contig 10458 bp, 7 predicted proteins | sample Coa_R1_4_FD_66440 | JGI IMG/M metagenome (GOLD analysis project Ga0070741, IMG submission 66440) | Surface soil microbial communities from Centralia Pennsylvania, which are recovering from an underground coalmine fire - Coalmine... | ecosystem: Environmental > Terrestrial > Soil > Unclassified ... | reverse complement strand
GTCACTGGAACCGCGGCGCCAACTGGCGGCATCTCTCCGATCTCTACCTGCCGCCGAACCCGCTGATGCTCGAGCACAGCTGGGAGGGCACGAAATGGCTCGACCTGATGGTCGAGGAAGAGGAGGGCGACTACTACGTGCGCACGAAGAAGCGCCTCTCCGCCTTCTACCCGACCGACCTCGAGTTTCTCCTCCACCAGCTCGACGTCAAGAACGTCGTGATCACGGGCACGCTGACGGAGTGCTGCGACCTCTCGACGGCCTTCGACGCGGCGAACCGTGACTTCCGCGTGATCATCCCGCGCGACGTCGTCGCGGGATCGAGCGCGGAAGCCGAGCACGCCGCCCTGCTGATCATCTCGCTGCACCTCGGCCTCGTCGTCGACGCGCCGGCGCTCCTCGCAGAGTGGTACGCGCGCGTCGGGAAGCCGTTCCCGGACGAGCTCGCCGGCGTCGACGACATCTCGACGATCGCTCCCGCACTCGCCGTCGGCACGTAACGACGGCGTGGTGTCGGCGCCGACCACCGCACCGCGCGAACGCAGCTCGACCGCCGAGCAGCTGGCGGCGGTGATGGCGGTGAGCGCCGCTGTCGCCGAGGCGTCCGACCTCGACGAGACGCTCACGCAGATCGCGCGCGCCGCTGCGACGACGATCGGAGCGAAGGCCTGCGCGGTCTACCTGCGCGAGTCCGAGGTCGACGACGAGCTGACGGTCGTCGCGTCGTACGGCCTGAGCCCCCGCTACGTGCAGCACCTCAACTCCGTGCAGCCGCTCGTCGTCGGCCGCGGCCCGTCCGGGCTCGCGATCCACCGAGCCGAGCCGATCCTGATCCAGGACATCCTCGACGACCCCCTGTGCGAGCCGTGGCGGCCGGTGGCGCTCGAGGAGAGCGTGCGGGCGATGATGTCCGTGCCGCTGCGGCCGAAGGGGAGCTTCGTGATGGGCGGCCTCAACGCCTACCGCGAGGAGCCGGGGCCGTGGACGCCGGGCGAGGTCGACCTCCTGTCGACGCTCGCCGACCACGCGGCGATTGCGATCCGCACCGCGCACCTGCTCGACCACACCCGCCGCCAGGTCGAAGGGCTCTCGCTGATGGTGCGCTCGCTGCGGGCGCAGGGCCACGAGCACTCGAACCGTCTGCATGCGATCTACGGCCTGCTGACGCTCGGCGAGGCGGAGCAGGCCCGCCGCATGATCGCGTCGATCGAGGAGGGCTATCACTCGATCTACGGGCGGGTGACTGCTCGGATCGAGAACGCGACGCTCGCCGGGTTCCTGCTCGCCGAATCCGCGATCGCGCTCCAGAGCGGGATCCGGATCACCGTCGACGCACGCAGCCGGCTCGAGTCGCTCCCGCGCGGCCTCGACGACCTCGACGCCGTCACCGTCCTCGGCAACCTGATCCACAACGCGGTCGAAGCGGTGTCGGAGATGAACCCGTCGCGGCGGCGTGTCTCCATCCTCGTCCTCGAGCGTGCGGACGCGACGCTCTTCCGCGTCCGCGACTGGGGTTCGGGCATCGACACGGACGCGGCACGGCGCATCTTCGACCGCGACTTCAGCACGAAGCCGGGTCACAGCGGCATCGGGCTCTCGTTCGTCGAGAGCATCGTCAAGCGCTGCCGCGGCGCGATCGCAGTCGAGCAGCCGAGCGGCGGCGGCACCTCGATCTCCGTCACGCTGCCCGCGTGAGCGCCCTCGCCGAGCAGCGCAGCTGGAGCGTCCTCGTCGTCGAGGACGACCCGTATGTCGCGAAGCTGCACACGCGGCTCGTCGATCTCAGCCCGGGCTTCCGCACCGTCGCGACCGCGACGAGCGGCGAGGAGGCGTACGCGCTCGTCGCGCGCCTGCAGCCCGACCTCGCGATCGTCGATCTGTCGATGCCCGGCTCCGACGGCGTCAGCTTCCTGCGTGCGCTCCGCCAGGCGAACCATCCCACCGAGGTGATCGTCGTCACCGCGGCGCGCGAGGCGAAGCTCGTGCGCGAGGTGATGCACCTCGGCGTGCTCGACTATCTCGTCAAGCCGTTCGCTCCGGAGCGGCTGCAGCAATCGCTTGCGGCCTTTCACTCGCGCGCGCGCACCCTCCGGCGTCCCCAGCTGACGCAGGACGAGGTCGACCGCATCCAGGGCGGCGCCACACGCGCTCCGAGGCTGCCGAAGGGGCTGCGGCGCTCGACGCTCGTCGCCGTGCGCAACGTGCTCGATGCGGGCGGCCGGCCGCTGACCGCGCTCGAGGTGGGGCAGGCCGTCGGCATCGCCCGCGTCACGGCGCGCAGGTATCTCGAGTACCTCGAGGTGATCGGTGCGGTGGTCGTGGAACGGCAGTGCAACGGGCCGGGCCGCCCGCGCAACCAGTACCGGTACCCGACGCACGACGCCCGAGCCTGAGCTACGACGCACCGCACACGGTCGTTCCGCCGCTGCGGCCGCGCGCCGTCGGCGCGCGCGCCCCGCGCGTCGAGGACGCGCAGCTGCTGACCGGCCGCGCGGCGTTCATCGGCGACCTCGTCCGCCCGCGCCTCCTGGACGTGGGCTTCGTCCGCAGCCCGATCGCACATGCCCGGCTCGCCGCGGTGGAGACGGCGCGGGCGGCCGAGGCTCCCGGCATCGAGGCGGTCTGGACGGCGAGGGACGTGCTGCCGCTCTGCGCCGGTCTCGAGGCGGGCCTCGGAACTGACGGCCTCCGAGGCACCGTGCAGCCGCTCCTCGCCGACGGCGCCGTCCGCTACGTGGGCGAGCCGATCGCGGCGGTCGTCGGGGCCGACCGCTACGTCGTCGAGGACGCCGCCGGCCTCGTCGACGTCGACCTCGAGCCCGAGACTCCGCTGCTCGGCTGGGGCGGCGGCGAGCCGGCCTACGAGCGCGACCGGACCTTCGGCGCTCCGGTGGCCGGCGCGCTGTCGGTCGCGGGCCGCTACGCCTTCGCGCGCGTCACGCAGCTGCCGCTCGAGACGTGCGGCTGCGTCGCGGAGCACGACTGGTCGACAGGGCGGTTGACGCTGTGGACGTCGACGCAGATGCCGTTCGTCATCCGGTCGCTGCTCGCATCGCACCTCGGTCATCCGGAGCACCTGATCGACGTCGTGGCGCCGCACGTGGGCGGCGCGTTCGGCCAGAAGGGCAACCTGTTCCCGGAGGAGCTGCTCGTCTGCCTCCTCGCCCGCGAGCTGGGAGCTCCCGTCCGCTGGCTCGAGGACCGCTTCGAGAACATCACCGCGCGAACGCATGCGAAGGCGCAGCTGGACGAGGTCGAGCTTACGCTCGCCGGCGACGGCACCCTGCTCGCGGTCGACGCGTCGATCACCGGCGACGGCGGCGCGTACAACACGTGTCCGTTCACGCTGCTCGTCGACCTGCTGACGGCGGCGAGCAACCTGACCGGCCCCTATCGCGTGCCGCACGTGCGCGAGCGCCTGCGCGCGCACCTCTCGCACACGTGCCCGATGGGTGCGTACCGGGGCGTCGGCTACAGCGCCACGCAGGCCGCCCGCGAGGCGCTCCTCGACCGTGCGGCGCGCACCGTCGGCACATCGCCGTTCGAGATCCGGCGGCGGAACGCCGTCGACGCCTTCCCGTACGAGTCCTACAACACGGTGCTCCACGAGGGGAGCTACGTCGCCTCGATCGACGCGCTCGAGCGCGCTGTCGACGAGCGCGCGTTCCGCGAGCGGCAGGCGGAGCTCCGCCGTCGCGGTCGCTACGTCGGCCTCGGGATCAGCGTCTTCAACGAGCTCACAGGCGGGTCGACCAGGTCGGCGCACGTCACCGGGTTCGACTCGACGACGCACGACACGGCGGCCGTCCGCATGGACCCGACCGGGAAGGTGACGGTCACCACGCCGCTCGTCACGCAGGGGCAGGGGCATGCGACCGCGTTCGCCCAGCTCGCGGCCGACGCGCTCGGGGTCCGGGTCGAGGACGTCTCGGTCCGCAGCGGCGACACGTCGCAGGCCTGGGGCATGGGCACGTGGGGGAGCCGCGGCGCGATCATCGGCGCGGGCACGATCCTCCGCGCGGCGGAGCCGGTTCGCCGCAAGCTCGAGCTCACCGCCGCGCACCTCCTCGAGGCCTCCGCAGGCGACATCGAGCTCGCCGACGGCTACGCGTACGTCGCGGGCTCGCCGGCGCACCGCCTGTCGCTCGCCGACGTCGCCGACAAGCTGCTCTTCTCCGTCGACGAACGCCCTGCCGACGTCGAGCCGACGCTCGAGGCGACCGCCTCCTTCGACCCGGCGGAGCCGGTCTTCGCCAACGGCGCGCACGCCGCCGTCGTCGAGATCGACGTCGAGACCGGGGCGGTCACGATCGAGCGCATCGTCGTGGTGGAGGACTGCGGCGTGCTGATCAATCCGGCGCTCGTCGAGGGGCAGGTGCACGGGGGGATCGCGCAGGCGATCGGGCAGGCCTTCTACGAGGAGCTCGTCTACGACGACGACGGACAGCTGCTGACGACGACGCTGGCCGACTACCTGCCCCCGACGGCCTGCGAGACGGCGCCGATCGAGATCGTGCACCTCGAGACGCCCTCGCAGTTCACGGCGGGCGGCGTCAAGGGCTGCGGCGAGGCTGCCATGACCGGCGCGCCCGCCGCCTTCCTCTGCGCAGTCAACGACGCCCTTGTGCCGTTCGGCGCCGAGCTCTACGAGCTGCCGATGACGCCGCCCCGCATCCTCGCCGCGCTCGCTCGCGGCCGCGCGGCCGCCTGAGGCGCCGGGAGCCGTTTTGGGTCGTCTACGGGTCCAAATCGCTTGAACGCCGGGCCGTTTTCCTGCTTGTATCGCGGTTGAGCGGGTCGCTCGAGGCCCCTCGACCTCTCGAACGGGACGTCTCGCAACGGGTTGGAAAGGAGCCGAGAGTATGAGGATTCCGCGCCTGGGGATCACCGCCGCCGCGGTCGTCGCCGTCGTCGCCGCGCTCGCGGGAGGCAGCACCGCGGCCACGCGGACGCACACGGCGACGGGTTACAACACGACGCCGGCGCAGGACGCGCAGGCGGTCCAGCAGACGCTCGCCTGGGTGGCCCACCCCGGGAAGGCGAAGAAGCACTACCGGATCGCGTGGGTGAAGGAGGACCAGTCGCTCGAGTCGTACACGCAGAAGGAGACGGCGGCAGGCCTCGCCGTCGCGAAGCAGTACGGCGCGAGCGTCAAGGTCTACGACGCCAAGTTCAATCCGAACACGCAGTTCCGTGACCTGCAGGACGCGATCACGGCGTACAAGGCAGGACAGTTCGATGCGATCGTCGTCACACCGGTTGCCGGGTCGGTCATCTGCAACCAGGTGAAGCAGGCGATCGCGCAGAAGATCCCGATCGAGATCGAGAACCTTTCGGTCTGCGGCGACAAGGGCTACCACCCGGGCGCGATCGGCTACGTCGGCATGCAGATGCAGATCGCCGAGACCCAGGACTACCAGGAGGCGTTCTCGTCCTGCAAGACGCCGTGCAACGCGCTCGTCATCACCGGGCCGACCGGCTTCGACCTGACGCTGCGCGACAACATCGCGATCAAGTCCGAGCGTGGGAAGTACCCGAACGTGCACATCGTCGCGGTGCAGGCAGGTGCGTTCACGCCGACCGCCTGGTACCAGATCGCGCGGCAGGAGCTGACGGCGCATCCGGAGATCAACATGATCTCGACGAACTGGGACGATTCGGTCGTCGGCGTCATCCGCGCGGTGAAGCAGGCCGGCAAGACTCCCGGCAAGGACGTGAAGATCTTCAGCGTCGGCGGCGACTCGCTCGGCGTCAGCCTGGTCAAGTCGGGACAGCTCGAGGCAACGGACATCGTCAGCCCCTACCACGACGGGTTCTACGCCTTCCAGCAGGTGTTCCGCTACCTGATCACCGGCAAGAAGACGGTCGGCTCCTTCTGGCCCGGCAAGACGCCGTTCATCACCCAGACGGTGGGCTCGCGGATCCTGACCAAGGCGAACGTCGGGAAGTGGAAGCCCGAGTACTAGGCACCAGGACGACGTAAGTGGAAGGACGCAGCGCGGCGGTGGACGGAGCCACCGGCTCCACCACCGCCGTCCTGCGGGCAGTCGGGCTGACGAAGTCGTTCGCCGGCGTCCGCGCGCTGCGAGGTGTCGACTTCGACCTCGCGGCGGACGAGATCCACGCGCTCGTCGGCGAGAACGGTGCCGGCAAGTCGACGCTCGCGAAGATCGTCAGCGGCGCGTACGTCGCCGACGGCGGGCGTCTCTGGCTCGGCGACGACGAGCTGACGGGCGACCCGCGGCGGCACGCAGACGCCGGCGTCGCGATGGTCTACCAGGAGCCGCGCCTCGTGCCCAACCTGAGCGCCGCGTCGAACGTGTTCCTCGGACACCCGCCCACGCGGTTCGGTCTCGTCGACCGCGGCGCGGCGGCGACGCGGCTCGCCACGATCGCGGAGACCGTCGGGATCGACGTCGATCCGTCCGCCCGTGCCGCCGACCTCACGCTCGCGAAGCAGCGGATGCTCGACGTGATCCGTGCGCTCGACGCGCACGCGAAGGTGCTGATCATGGACGAGCCGAGTGCCGCGCTCGGGCCCGTCGAGCGTGAGAGCCTGTACCGCACGATCGAGCGGCTGCGTGCCGAGCATGTGACGATCCTCTTCATCTCGCACGACCTCGACGAGGTCTTCCGCCTGTCGAACCGCATCAGCGTCATGCGCGACGGCGAGCTGGTCGCGACGCGGCCGACATCGGAGTGGACGAAGCAGGCCGTCGTCGAGGCGATGCTCGGCCGCGACTTCCAGGTGTCGACGCGGCACAAGGAGGCCGAGCGCTCGGTCACCGAGGAGGCGCTGCGCGTGGAGGGACTGCGCGTGCCGGGTGCTCTCGAGCACGTCGACCTCGACGCCCGCCGCGGCGAGGTCCTCGGCATCGCCGGCCTCGTCGGCTCGGGCCGCTCGACGCTCCTGCGCGCGCTCGCCGGCGCCGAGAAGCATGCGGAGGGGACGCTGCACGTGCACGGGCAGCGGGTGCCGTGGCCGCGGACCGTCTCGCGCGGGCTTCGCTACGGCATCGCGCTCTCGCCGGAGGACCGGCGCCGCTACGGGCTCGTGCTCGGGATGAGCTCAGCGGTCAACGCCTCGATCACGAACCTGCGGGCGGTGACGACGGGCGAGTTCCTCCGGCCTCGGCTCCTGCTCGAGTACGCGTCGAAGCTGCTGGCGCCGCTGGCGTTCAACCCCTCGCGCCTGAAGGTGCCGGCCGGGTTCCTCTCCGGCGGCAACCAGCAGAAGGTCGTCGTCGGCCGGGCGCTCGGCGTCGGGCCGCGCGTCCTCCTGCTCGACGAGCCGACCGCGGGCATCGACGTCGGCGCGAAGTCCGAGATGTTCGCGATCATCGACAAGCTCGCGGGCGACGGCCTCACCGTCCTCTTCGCGTCGTCCGAGCTCGAGGAGGTGGTCGAGATCTCTGACAGGATCCTCGTGATGGCCCGCGGCCGGTCAGTCGGGATCCTCTCGGGGGAGCGTTGCACGGCGCGTGACATCCTGGAGCTCGCCTTCGGCGTCGAACGGGAGGCCGTGTGACCGAGCGTCACGCCGAGCCGGCGATGGGCCCCCAGCCGGTCGCGCCCCGCCGCCGTCCCCGCGCGGGCGCCGCGCGCGCCCTCGGGATCGAGCTCGTGCGCACGTACGGGATCGTGTTCGCGCTCGCGGCGCTCGTGGTCGCGGTCGCGCTCCAGAACTCGGTCTTCGTCAGCCGGACGAACCTCCTCAACATCTCGAGCCAGTGGTCGGCCGACGGCGTGATGGCTGCGGGGCTGACCTTTGTGCTGATCGCGGGCGGCATCGACCTCTCGATCGGTGCGAACTTCAACCTCTGCGCGGTCGTCGCCGCTGCGATCGGGCAGCACCACGATCCGGGCCTCGCCTTCCTGGCGGCGCTCGCGCTCGGCACCGGGATCGGGGCCGTGAACGCGCTGATCGTCACCGTCACGGGCATCGACTCGTTCATCGCGACGCTCGGCGTCTCGTTCGCGCTCACGAGCGTCTCGGAGATCGTCACCGGCAATCAGGCGTACTACGTCACGCGCAACGACTTCCTCAGCCTCGGCGCGGGCTCGTGGCACACGATCCCGTACGCCGGCATGGTCATGTTCGGGACGTTCCTGCTCCTCGGCGTCGTGCTCTGGCGCGGCTCGTACGGGCAGAAGATCTACGCGATCGGGGGCAATCGCGAGGCGAGTCGCCTGGCAGGCCTGCGCGTGCAGACGCTGTACGGAAGCTCGTTCGTGCTCAGCGGCTTCTGCTGCGGCCTCGGCGGGATCCTCTCGGCGTCGCAGCTCGGCTCCGCGCAGTACAACATCGACCCGACGATCCTCTTCGACGTCGTCACGATGGTCGTGCTCGGCGGAACGTCGCTCCTCGGCGGGTTCGGTGCGATGTGGCGGACGGTGGTCGGCTGGGCGTTCATCGCAGCGATCGGCAACGCGTTCAACATCCTCAGCGTCAACTCGAACTACCAGAACCTCGTCAAGGGCCTGGTGCTGATCGGCGCGCTCGCGATCGACGTCTACGTGCGCCGGCTCGCCCGCTCCGGCGCGACCTAACTCGGCGGCCGGGTCACGGCATGAACGCCGCGGCCTGGTCGATCCGCCCGAGCAGCCGCCGGTACGCGATCCCCGAGGCGTCGGGAACCTTCAGGTGGAGCTCCTCGCGCAGGTCGGTGGGGATCTCCTCCGGCCGCTGGCTCTCGACGATCACGCGGTCCTGCTCCATGATCGTGTCCGAGAAGTCCTTCCATGTGCCGTCGTCCTCGTCCTGGCGGTGATTCCGCGCGAGGAAGAAGTACATGCTCGTGAGCTTCGGGGAGGTCGGCGCGGACATCAGCGTGATCACGGTCTCCTCGCCGTTCGGGATCGTCTTGCGTAGGTGGATCGTGAACGGCGTGTACAGCGTGTAGTCCCAGCGTGTGACCTGGCCCGCGCCGCTGTAGAGCTCGTTCGGCTCCTCCTGCTCGTAGTAGTACGTCAGGCCGAAGTCGGTCTCGACCACGTCGGTCGGCGCCACCTCCGTCTGGTCGCGTGTGCCGAGCAGGTTCTCGTGCACGAACGGGAAATGCGAGACGTCCATGAAGTTCTCGACGGTGCGGCCGGCGGAGCTGTGCCAGACGTACGTCGACGAGAGGAACGCGCGGAAGCCGGGGTCGTCCCACTCGGGATACCCCGGGATCGGCGCAACCGGTTCCGCGAGCGCCACCCACACGAGCCCGTAGCGCTCCTCCGCGCGGTACGCGATCGCACGCGCCTTCGCCGGGATGCTCGACCCCGGCGGCAGCGACGGGATCTTCACGCACTTCCCGGCCGAGTCGTACTGCCAGCCGTGATAGGCGCACGTGATCCGGCCGTCGGTCACCCACCCGAGCGAGAGCGCCGTGCCGCGGTGGATGCAGAGATCCTTGAACGCGGAGACGCCGTCCTCCGTGCGGAAGGCGCAGATCTTCTCGGACAGCAGCTCGAACTGCTTCGGCTGCTCGACGACGTCTTCGGAGCGCGCGATCGGGTGCCAGTAGTTCGCCAGGGTCGGCTGCGTCGACGTCGCCGTCTCGCCCGTCGTGCGTGGAGCCGCGGTCGCGCTCACGTGATCCCTCCTCGGTCGGTCGCTTCGCCGGCCCACAGGCCGCGCCTGAAGTTCCCCCGCAGACGGTACAGCGCGTGCTCGAAGAGCCGCCGGCGGGGCACCCGCCAGCACCGCAGCGAGTGGTGGTCCTCGTGCATGAGGCAGATGTTGCAGGAAACGCACTCGACCTGGCCGCGCCACCCCGACTCCAGCTTGCGCACGAGGTCGGGCTCGCGGATGAGCGGCCGTGCGAGCGCGACGAAGTCGGCCGCACCCTCCGCCAGCAGCCGTTCCATCGTCGAGGTGCGCCGCAGGCCGCCGACGAGCACGATCTTCGCCGGCAGGCTTCGCGCACGCCGCGCGTACGGCAGGAAGTAGGCCTCCGCCGCGGGCGGCTTCAGCAGGCGGTGCAGGAGCAGGTCCTCGAGGGCACGTCTCGGGCCGACTGCGACGTACGGCACGATCGACGCGCGCGCGTAGTCGCCCATCAGGTTCGACGAGACCTCGAGCGCGTCGACGCCCGCCTCGACGAAGCGCGCCGCGCCGTCGACGGCGTCGTCGGGCGTGAGTCCGCCCGGCTCGTCGACGACGTCCTCGAACCCGACCTTCATCGAGAGCCCGCGGTCGGCGGGCACCGCTGCTCGAACCGCGCGCACCACCGCGACGGCGAAGGCGTCCCGTGCCTCCTGCGACCCGCCCCAGTCGTCGCTTCGGCGGTTCGTCAGCGGTGAGCGGAACTCGCTGATCAGGTAGCCGTTCGCACCGTGCACGTGGACGCCGTCGAAGCCGGCTTCGACGGCACGAGCCGCGGCGGCGCCGAAGGCGGCGACCGCCTCCTCGACCTCCGCGGGCGACGCTTCCCCCACGGTCCGGCCCGTCATCACGTTCGGGATCGGGGA
>Ga0070741_10020364_pt1 | contig 10458 bp, 9 predicted proteins | sample Coa_R1_4_FD_66440 | JGI IMG/M metagenome (GOLD analysis project Ga0070741, IMG submission 66440) | Surface soil microbial communities from Centralia Pennsylvania, which are recovering from an underground coalmine fire - Coalmine... | ecosystem: Environmental > Terrestrial > Soil > Unclassified ... | reverse complement strand
TCTTCGTGATCTTTCCGTCCGTGTCCGTGCAGAGCGGGCTGCCGTTCCGCCTGCGCGATCTCGCGATCACGCTCGGCTTCCTGGCCCTGTTCATGCTGAGCCGACGCGTGTACATGCAGCGCGCGCGTCCGGTATTCAACCTGCCGCACCCGACGCATTGATTTCATGAGGGCCGCTCCCGGCCCTCACCGGAGTAGACTGGCGGCGTGCTGAGCGTCGAGGCCGCGCTCGAGCAGATGCTGTCGCGTGTCGAGCCGCTCGCGACCGAGCGGGTCGACGTCCTGAGCGCCCTTGGCCGCGTCCTGGCCGAGCCGGTGCGCTCCACCCGGCTCATCCCTCCGTGGGCCAATTCCTCGATGGACGGCTACGCCGTGCGGGCCGGCGACGCGCGGCCGGGCGCGGCACTGACGGTGGTCGGGCGCGTGGTGGCCGGTACGCTGCCCGAGCGCCCTCTCGCCGCCGGGGAGGCGATGCGCATCTTCACCGGCGCCCCGTTGCCCGCGGGCGCCGACGCCGTGATTCCGCAGGAAGACGTCGACGCGACGGACGCGCGCGTCACGCCGCGCGGGACGACACAGTCCGGCGCGTACGTGCGGCCGGCCGGCGAGGACGTCCGGGTGGGCGACCTCGTACTCGAGGCCGGGATCGTGCTCGGCGCCGCCGAGATCGGCTTGCTCGCGACGCTCGGGCGCAGCCAGGTCGAGGTCTCACGTCGACCGCGTGTGGCGGTCCTCTCCACCGGCAGCGAGCTGGCCGATCTCGGGACGGAGCCGGGGCCAGCGCAGATCCCGAACGCCAATACGTATTCGCTCATGGCGCAGGTGATGGAAGCCGGCGGCGTCGCCCTGAACGTCGGCGTGGCGCCCGATCGCCTCGACGCCATCGGCGAGCGGATCCGCCGCGCCCGCGAGGCCGACGTGCTCGTCTCCTCCGCCGGCGTGTCGGTCGGCGACCTCGACCTCGTGCGTGAGGCATTCATCGCGGCCGGGGCCGAGCTGCATCTGTGGAAGGTCAACATGCGACCCGGCAAGCCCATCACGTTCGGCTCGCTCGAGGGCCGGCCGGTGTTCGGGCTGCCGGGCAACCCGGTCTCGGCGATGGTGACGTTCGAGCTGTTCGTTCGGCCCGTGCTGCTCTCCATGCAGCGCCGCCGGCGCGTGCACCGCATGCGCATCCGTGCCGTTGCGGCGGCGCCGATCAGGAACGCCGGCTCGCGCTGGGGCTATCTGAGGGTGTCGATGGAGGCGAGCGACGGTCGATGGCTGGCGCGACTGACGGGGGATCAGGGCTCGGGAATCCTTCGGTCGATGGTGGCCGCAGACGGTCTCGCGGTGCTTCGGCCGGACACCACGATCGAAACGGGAGAGCCTGTGGAAGTCATTGTCTTGCGGGAGCTTACGTCTCTATAGCTCAGCTAAATACTGAGCGCCGCCTGCGCCGCGTGACGGGCATCGCCGCTCACGCCGCGGCCGCGCTGTCGCTGGCCATCGTTCCGCTGTCTCTCGTGTCGGCCGCCGGCTGCGCCAGCCGCGATGTCTCGGGCCTCCGCACGCAGGTCACCGATCTTCGCGTCGCCCAGGACCTGGTGGCCGCCGATCTCGCACGAGTGCTCGCCGAGCTGCGCTCGCTCGAGGCGCGGGTGGGGGAGACGCAGGACACCACACGCGAGTCCGCGACAGAGCTCGCGCGGCTTCGCGCTCGCGTGCAGGCCGCCGAGGATGCGCTTCGTCAACCACGCCCTGTCGTCGCGCCCGCGCCGGCGGTGAGCCCGGCCCCGGTCGGCGCGATCCGGCCGTTGACGGCGCGGCTCACGCCCGCCCCGGTCGAGGCAACGCCGCGCGAAGCGGCCGGCGACGAGCCGGTGGAGCAGGCGTTCGCGGCCGCGCTGAACACCTTTCGGGCCCGTGAGCACGGCCAGGCGGTGCTCGACTTCATGGACTTCATCACGCGGTATCCGACGCACCCGCTCGCGACGACCGCCCAGTTCTGGATCGGCGAGGCGTATTTCGTCCAGCGGGACTATGCGCAGGCCATCGTCGAGTACGAGCACGTCCTCGCGATGACGCCGCGGGCGGCCATCGCGCCCGACGCGCTGCTGCGGATCGGCATGAGCCACGCCGCGCTCCGGGACGCCACACCGGCGACGGAGGCGTGGCAGCGCGTGCTGCGCGAGTATCCGAGCAGCGACGCGGCCGGAAAGGCGCGCACGCTGCTTGGCGCGCGCCTCTCGCGCCAGCCGTAGCCGTATCCGCGCTGCGGCGTTGATCCGTTGCGCGCGGCCGCTATACTGACCGCCGCCGCGCGCACCATGACAGTCGACGCGACGCCCGTCCAGCCGCACGATCCCGACTATCCGGCGATGCTCGCCGTGCTGAAACCGGCCCCGCCGCTGTGGATCTCCGGCGCCGTGCAGGCCGACGATGCGCTCGCGGTCGCCATCGTCGGCGCGCGCCGCGCGAGCCCGTACGGGATGGAGGTCGCCGAGCGCCTCGCCTCGGATCTGGCCGCGAGGGGCGTCACCATCGTGAGCGGATTCGCGCGCGGCATCGACACCGCGGCGCACCGCGGCGCGCTGCAGGCCGGCGGCCGCACCATCGCCGTCCTCGGCTGCGGCCTCGACCGTGTGTACCCGCCGGAGAACGTGCGCCTCGCGCGCGACGTCGCCGCGCACGGCGCGCTGCTCACGCAGTTCTCGCCGGGAACGCCGCCGCTGCCCTACAACTTTCCGACGCGCAACCGCACGCTGGCGGCCCTCGCGCTGGCCGTCGTCGTGGTGGAGGCGGAGGAGCGCAGCGGCAGCCTGATCACCGCCGGATTCGCGGGCGATCTCGGGCGCGAAGTGTTCGCAGTTCCGGGCAGAATCACGTCGCCCGGCAGTGCCGGAACGCACAAGCTCCTGAGGGACGGTGCTACACTTGTGGAGCGTTGGAGTGATGTCGTGCAAGAATTACCTGAGCCGTGGCGTCGCCGCGTGCGCGCCGCGGCTGTGTCGTCAATGGCGCCCGACGGACTCGCCGCGGGCAGCGACGAAGCGCGAGTGCTCGGACTCTTGAGCGTGGACGAGGCGCAGCACATCGAGCGTCTCATCGCGCGGGCGGGCATCGAGGCCGCGCGGGTCGGAGCGATGCTGACGGCGCTGGAGCTGGACGGACGGGCCCGCCAGCTGGCGGGGCAGCGATGGATCGCGCTGGGTGCGCGATCGAGGGGAGTGTAAGCAGTGGCGAAGCGCTCGCTGGTGGTGGTCGAGTCGCCGACGAAGGTGAAGACGATCCAGAAGTATCTGGACGGCAAGTTCATCGTCAAGGCGTCCATGGGCCACGTCCGTGACCTTCCCAAGTCGCAGCTCGGGGTCGATCCGAAGAAGAACTTCAAGCCGAAGTACGTGATCTCCCCCGCCAAGCAGAAGGTCCTCGAGGATCTCAAGAAGGCCGCCGAGAAGTCGGAAGCCCTGTACGTCGCGACCGACCCCGACCGCGAGGGCGAGGCGATCGGCTGGCACCTCGCCCAGGAGTTGGCCGTCGACAAGAAGAAGGTCTACCGGATCACCTTCAACGAGATCACCGAGCGCGCGGTGAAGGCCGCCTTCACGAAGCCGGGCAAGATCGACATGCACAAGGTCGACGCCCAGCAGGCGCGCCGCGTGCTCGACCGCCTCGTCGGCTACAGCCTCTCCCCGCTGCTCTGGGACAAGGTGCAGCGCGGGCTCTCGGCCGGCCGCGTGCAGTCGGTGGCGGTGCGGCTCATCGTCGATCGCGAGCGCGAGATCCAGGCCTTCGTCCCCGTCGAGTACTGGTCACTCCACGCGCGCCTGTCCGCGAAGCTGCCGCCGGAGTTCGAGGCAACCCTGCGCGAGGTGGCCGGCGAGAAGGCATCGCTGACGACCGAGGCGGAGACGCAGGCGGTGGTGGCACGACTCGACGGCCAGCGGTTCGTGGTGCGCTCGGTGACGCGTGGCGAGCGCCGTCGCAATCCGGCCCCCCCGTTCATCACCTCGACCATGCAGCAGGACGCCGGCCGTAAGCTCGGGTTCTCGGCGAAGAAGACGATGACGGTCGCCCAGCAGCTGTACGAGGGCGTCGAGCTCGGCGACGAGGGCGCCATCGGCCTCATCACGTACATGCGCACGGACTCCGTCCGCATCGCGCAGGACGCGCAGCAGGAGGCACGGCGATGGGCCACCGAGCGGCTCGGTGCGGAATATCTGCCCGACGCGCCGCCGACCTACAAGTCCCGTGGCAGCGCCCAGGAGGCGCACGAGGCGATCCGGCCCTCCGACGTCGACCGCGATCCCAAATCCGTCGCCCGCTTCCTCACGAAGGATCAGCTCGCGCTCTATCGCCTCATCTGGGAGCGCTTCGTGGCGAGCCAGCTGATGCCCGCGGTGTACGACACCGTGACGGCCGACATCACCGCCGCCGACTGCGTGTTCCGCGCGCAGGGGCAGACGCTGAAGTTCAAGGGCTTCACCGCCGTGTACGTCGAGAGCCGCGAGGAGGACGATACCGCTGCCGACGACGAGGCCGACCGCGCCATGCCGATCCTCGAGGAGGGCGAGATCCTGGAGCTGCGCGCGCTGGAGCCCAAGCAGCACTTCACACAGCCGCCGCCGCGCTACACGGAAGCCTCGCTCATCAAGGCGCTGGAGGAGCTGGGCATCGGGCGGCCGTCGACCTACGCCTCGATCCTGGGCACGATCATCAACGATCGCGGCTACGTGCGTCGCGAGCGTCGCGCGCTGTTCCCGAGCGAGCTCGGCATGGCCGTCACCGACAAGCTGCTGCCGTTCTTCGGCGACATCATGAACGTCGAGTTCACGGCCCAGATGGAAGGCGAGCTCGACCGCGTCGAAGAGGGCGAGCTGTCGTGGGTGGATACGATCAAGGAGTTCTACGAGCCCTTCAAGCGGGATCTCGCGCGCGCCAAGAAGGAGATGGGCAGCGAGAAGGCCGGCGTGAAGATCGGCGAGGCGTGCCCGGACTGCGGCGGCGACCTGCTGGAGCGGCGCGGGCGGTTCGGAAAGTTCATCGCCTGCTCGAACTATCCGGACTGCAAGTACAAGCGCAACCTGCCGGGCAGCGAGCGCGCCGAGGATCAGCCCACCGACGAGGTGTGCCCCACCTGCAGCAAGCCGATGGTCATCAAGCACGGTCGCTTCGGCAAGTTCATCGCGTGCTCGGGCTATCCCGAGTGCAAGACCACCAAGCCGGTGACCCTCGGAATCGCGTGCCCGCAGAGCGGCTGCAGCGGCCAGCTGGTCGAGCGGCGATCGCGCAAGGGACGCACGTTCTACGGCTGCTCGGCGTATCCCGCATGCAACTTCGTCGTCTGGCAGCGGCCGGTGGCCGAGCCATGCCCGAAGTGCGGGGCGACGTTCTTGACCGAGCGCGTCGCGCGCGGCCGCCAGCTACGGACGTGCGTGCGCGAGGGATGCGACTACAAGCAGGAGGAAGAGATCACCGTCGCATGAAGCAGCCGGTGACGGCCTACCTCCGCTATCTGACCGTCGAGAAGAACGCCTCGCCCCACACGCTGCGCAGCTATCGCTCCGATCTCGCCGACTTCGAGCGGCACCTGACCGCGACCTCGGGCAGCGTGCTCGACGCCGACGTCCGCGCGGTGCGCGGCTGGCTGGCGGCGCTGCACGCGCGCGGGCTGGACGCGGCGTCGGTCGCGCGCAAGCTGGCGGCCGTGCGCAGCTTGTACCGGTTCCTGGTGCGCCGCCACGTCGTCGACCGCAACCCTGCGCGCGAGGTCCGCGGCCCGCGCCTGTCCCGCAAGCTCGTCGGCTTCCTGCCGATCGACGAGGCGACGGCGGTGCTCGGCGCGCGCGCGCTCGGCGGTGCGTCCCGCGCACGCGACGTGGCGATCCTCGAGCTGCTGTACGCGACCGGTCTGCGCGTGTCGGAGCTGGCGGGCCTCGATGTCGAGGCGATCGATCGCGAGGCGCGCACCGTGCGCGTGCTCGGCAAGGGCCGCAAGGAGCGCGTCGTTCCGTACGGCGGCGCGGCCGCCCAGGCCCTCGACGCCTACCTCGGACCGCGCGCGGCGACACGCGGCGCCGTCTTCGTCGGTGCGCGCGGCGGTCGACTCGGCGTCCGCTCGATTCGTGCCATCGTCGCCCGCGCCGCCCGCGCTGCCGGCCTCGCACGGCGCGTGACGCCGCACACCCTGCGACACACGTTCGCCACGCACCTGCTCGACGCCGGCGCCGACCTGCGCGTCATCCAGGAGCTGCTCGGGCACAGTCGCCTGTCGACCACCCAGCGCTACACCCACGTCGGCGCCGATCAGCTGATGAAGGTCTACGACGCCGCCCACCCTCGCGCCAGCAAGCAATGATGCTCGGCACCGTGCACGCCACCACCGTGCTCGCGGTGCGTCACCGGGCACAGGTGGCGATCGCGGGCGACGGCCAGGTCACCATCGGCAACACCGTCGTCAAGGCGGGCGCGCGCAAGGTGCGCAAGCTGCATCACGATCGGGTCCTGGCGGGGTTCGCGGGCGCCGCTGCCGACGCATTCACGCTGTTCTCCCGCTTCGAGGCGCGCCTGGAGGAGCATCGGGGCAACCTGCCGCGAGCGGCCGTGGAGCTGGCCAAGGACTGGAGAACCGACCGCGTCCTGCGCCGGCTTGAGGCGCTGCTGGCGGTGGCCGACCGGGATCACTCGCTCATCGTGTCCGGGACGGGCGACGTGATCGAGCCGGATGACGGCCTGATCGGCATCGGCTCTGGCGGACCGTTCGCGCTCGCCGCCGCCCGCGCCCTCATTGCGCACTCGGACCTGGACGCCAAGGCCATCGTCACCGAGGCGATGCGTGTGGCGGCCGGCATTTGCATCTACACGAACGACCAGATCAGCGTCGAAGTGCTATGACGCTCACGCCGGCGCAGATCGTGGCCGAGCTCGACCGCTACATCGTCGGGCAGCGGAAGGCCAAGCGCGCGGTCGCCATCGCGCTCCGGAATCGCTGGCGGCGCCAGAGCCTGCCGGCCGAGCTCAGGGACGAGGTGGCGCCGAAGAACATCATCATGATCGGCCCCACCGGCGTCGGGAAGACCGAGGTCGCCCGTCGGCTGGCCAAGCTCGCTCAGGCGCCATTTATAAAGGTCGAGGCGTCCAAGTACACGGAGGTCGGCTACGTGGGCCGGGACGTGGAGTCCATGATCCGTGACCTCACCGAGCTGGCCGTCAACATGGTCAAGGCCGAGCTGACCGCCCAGGTGCAGGAGAAGGCCGAGCAGCTGGCCGAGGACCGCCTGCTGGACCTGCTCCTGCCGCGCCGCGGCGGCGAGCCCTTCGCCAGCGCCTCGCTCGAGCAGATCTCCCCGGACGCCTCGCGGGAGGCCACCCTGGAGAAGCTGCGCACGCAGCTGCGCGCGGGCCGGCTGGACGAGCGAATCGTCGAGGTCGAGACCCAACAGCAGGCGATGCCGATGCTGGAAGTCTTCTCCGGGCAGGGCATGGAGGAGATGGGGATCAACCTCAAGGACATGCTGTCGAATCTCATGCCCGGGCGCACCAAGCGCCGGCGCGTCCGGGTGGCCGAGGCGCGGCGGCTCCTGATCCAGGAGGAGGCGGCGAAGCTGATCGACATGGAAGAGGTCGTCGCCCAGGCGGTGCGTCGAGTGGAGAACTCCGGGATCGTGTTCCTGGACGAGCTCGACAAGGTGGCGGGCCGGGAGGGGACCCACGGGCCGGACGTCTCCCGGGAGGGTGTCCAGCGGGACCTGCTGCCCATCGTCGAGGGCTCGGCGGTCACGACGAAGTACGGCATCGTGCGCACCGATCACATCCTGTTCATCGCCGCCGGCGCCTTCCACGTGGCCAAGCCGTCAGATCTCATCCCCGAGCTCCAGGGCCGGTTCCCGATCCGGGTGGAGCTCGAGCCCTTGACGCGCGAGGATTTCGTCCGCATTCTGACCGAGCCGCAGAACGCCTTGATCCGCCAGTACGTGGAGCTGCTGAAGACCGAGCGGGTCACGCTCCGGTTCTTGCCGGAGGCGGTGGAGGCCGTCGCCGACATCGCGACGCGGGTGAACACGAGCACCGAGAACATCGGCGCGCGGCGGCTCTACACGATCATGGAAAAGCTGCTCGAGGACATCTCGTTCGACGCGCCCGACATGCCGGGCAAGGAGCTGACGATCGACGCCGAGTACGTGCGACAGCGGCTGGCCGACATCTGGCGCGACCAGGATCTGTCGCGGTACATCCTCTAGCCGAGCCGGTGATGGACAACCAGGTGAAGCGCGTCGAGATCCTGATGGAGGCGCTCCCGTACATCCGGGAGTTCCGCGGCAAGTCCGTCATCATCAAGTACGGCGGCGCCGCCATGGAGCAGTCCGACCTCAAGGCCTCGTTCGCGCTCGACGTGATCCTGCTGCAGCTGGTCGGCATCAACCCGATCATCGTGCACGGCGGCGGCCCGCAGATCGGCGCGCTCATGAAGCGCCTGGGCAAGGAGCCGGAGTTCGTGGGCGGCATGCGCGTCACCGACGAGGAGACGGTCGAGATCGTCGAGATGGTGCTGGTGGGAAAGATCAACAAGGAGATCGTCGGCCTCATCAACCATCACGGCGGCAAGGCGGTGGGACTGTCGGGCAAGGACGGACAGCTGCTGCTCGCACGCCGCCGCCTGCACCGGCTGAAGAGCGGCGAGACGGTCGACATCGGCCTCGTCGGCGAGGTCGAGCACGTGAACCCGGAGCCGATCCGGCTGCTGGAGGAGCGCGGGTTCATCCCGGTCATCGCGCCGGTCGGCGTCGGGGGCGGCGGAGAGACGTACAACATCAACGCCGACCTCGTGGCGGGCGAGGTGGCGGCGGCGCTCGGGGCGGAGAAGCTCATCCACCTGACCGACGTGCAGGGCATCAAGGGCAAGGACGGCAAGCTCGTGAGCACGCTGGCGCGCAAGGACGCGGAGCGGCTCATGAAGGCCGGGGTCATCGACGGTGGCATGCTGCCCAAGGTCGAGTCCGCGCTGCGGGCCCTCGAGGGCGGCACCGGGAAGGCGCACATCATCGACGGCCGTCAGCCGCACGCCATCCTGCTCGAGCTGTTCACGCGCGAGGGCATCGGCACCGAGATCGTCCTGTGATGAAGGGCGCCACGTGGAGATGAGCGCACGCTAGGCCCGAACGTCAACCGAGAAGGAGCCGGACGGGAAAGACTATGGACACCAAGACGCTGATGGAGTGGTCGAGCCGGTACCACACGCCGAACTATGGGCGGTCGCCGATCCTGCTCGTGCGCGGCGAGGGCACCCGGGTGTGGGACTCCGAAGGGCGCGAGTACCTGGACTTCACGACCGGCATCGCCGTGACCGCGCTCGGTCATTGCCACCCGGTGGTGACCGGCGCCATCCGCGAGGCAGCGGCCACGCTGCTGCACGTCTCGAACATCTTCCACACGGCGCCGCAGATCCATCTTGCGAAGATGCTCGTCGAGCACTCGTTCGCCGACCGCGTGTTCTTCTGCAACTCCGGCGCGGAAGCCAACGAGGCGGCCCTCAAGCTCGCGCGCAAGTACGGCAAGGAGAAGCTGGCCTCCGACCGCTACGAGGTCATCGCCACCCACAACTCGTTCCACGGCCGTACGCTGGCCACCGTCACGGCCACCGGCCAGCCGAAGTACCAGCACGGCTTCGAGCCGCTCATGCCGGGCTTCAAGCACGTGCCGTACAACGACCTGCGCGCGATGGAGCGCGCCATCGACAGCCACACCGCGGCCATCCTCGTCGAGCCGATCCAGGGCGAGGGCGGTGTCCACGTCCCGGACGACGACTACCTGCCGGGGCTCCGCAAGCTCTGCGACGAGTCGGGCGCGCTGCTGATCTTCGACGAGATCCAGACGGGGATGGGGCGGACCGGTCGGCTCTGGGGGTACGAGCATTCCGGGGTCGAGCCCGACGTGATGACGCTGGCCAAGGCGCTGGCCAACGGCGTGCCGATCGGCGCCATGCTGTGCCGCGAGTCCGCGGCCAGCGTGCTGACCGCCGGCAGTCACGGCTCGACCTTCGGTGGCACACCGTTCGTGACGTCGGTGGCCCTCGCCACGCTCACGACCCTGATCGGCGAGAAGCTGCCCGAGCGTGCCGCCCGGCTCGGGCGGGAGCTCATGGACAGCTTGCGGCGACTGCAGGCGTCGAATCCGCGCATCAAGGACGTGCGCGGGCGCGGCCTCCTGATCGGCATCGAGCTCGACAAGCCGGCGGCTCCGGTGATGGACGCCTGCCGCGAGAGCGGGCTGCTCGTGCTCACCGCGGGCGAGAAGGTCCTGCGGCTCGCGCCGCCGCTGGTGGCGCAGCCGACGGAGATCGCGCGCGCGCTCGACATCCTGACCGACGTGCTGGGCAAGGCGGCCGGATGAGGCATCTCCTTTCCGCCGGCGACCTCTCGCGCGAGCAGGTACTGCATCTCTTCCGGATGACGGCCGACCTCAAGCAGCGCTGGAAGGC
>Ga0070741_10020363_pt1 | contig 10459 bp, 7 predicted proteins | sample Coa_R1_4_FD_66440 | JGI IMG/M metagenome (GOLD analysis project Ga0070741, IMG submission 66440) | Surface soil microbial communities from Centralia Pennsylvania, which are recovering from an underground coalmine fire - Coalmine... | ecosystem: Environmental > Terrestrial > Soil > Unclassified ... | reverse complement strand
GTGAATTCGTTGAGCGTCGCCTCCGGGTTCGGCACCGCCGTGATCACGAACTGCGCCACCACCACGTCGAACGAGCGGTCCGGCAACGCCATGCGTTCGGCATCCATCACCGCCAGGGTTTCGACATTGCTCAGACGATGCTCGGCGACGCGTTCCTGCGCCTTGCGCAGCATGGGCTCGGAAAGATCGATGCCGACGAGCCGGTTTCTTTTCGAATAATCGGGCAGCGAAATTCCGGTCCCGACGCCGACTTCGAGAATTCGTCCGCCCTGCTCGCCGCAGGCCTGTTCGGCTGCGGCAATCGCGGCACGGCGGCCGGCATCGAACACCGCGCCGAACACCAGATCATAGACCGGTGCCCATCGCGCGTAAGCGCGCTCGACGCTTGTTTTGTCGATATCCGCCCCCACGACCCGAACTAGCTGCGCATTGCCGAGGCTTCTGCCCGCAGATCGCCGGCAGAACGCACATTGCCGGCCGCGATCGCGCTCTTGATGAAGCCGCCGCCGAGGACACGCGCCTGCCCTTCGCCCGCGTCGTAAAAGACGCAGGCCTGCCCGGGAGATACGCCGTGCTCGCCTTCGATCAGTTCCACCTCACAGCCGTCGACGCCATGGCGCAACCAGGCGGCCTGCGGCGGCCGCGTCGAGCGCACCTTCACGAAAACCTCCCGACGGTCATCGGCAAGCGCCTCATCAAGCGATTCCTCGCCGAGCCAGTTGACGTCGCGCAACGTGATGCGGCTCATCCGCAATGCCTCACGCGGTCCGACAACAACACGCCGGCGTTCGGCATCGAGACGGACGACATAGAGTGGCGTCCCGGTGGCAAGACCGAGGCCACGGCGCTGGCCGACGGTAAAATGAATGATGCCGGCGTGTGTGCCCAGGACTTTTCCGTCAAGGTCGACAACCTCGCCGGATTCCGCGGCACCGGGCTTAAGCCGCTCAATGACGTCGGCGTAGTGCCCGGTCGGAACGAAGCAGATGTCCTGGCTGTCGTGCTTGTCGGCGATCGCAAGCCCGAAACGGCGCGCCAGTTCACGCGTCTCCGCCTTTGTCCGCTCGCCGAGCGGAAAGCGCAGAAGCTCAAGCTGCTCGCGGGTCGTGCCAAAGAGGAAATAGCTCTGGTCGCGCTCTTCGTCGCGCGCGCGATAAAGCGCCCTGCCCCCGCCGACGAGCGGACGCGACGCCACATAGTGGCCGGTCGCGAGCACGTGGGCACCGAGCTCGCGCGCGGTGATCAGAAGGTCGTGGAACTTGATCGACATATTGCAGTCGACGCACGGCACCGGCGTCTCGCCGTGGATGTAACTTTCGGCGAAACGGTCGATTACCGCTTCCTTGAAACGGGTCTCGTAGTCGAGAACGTAGTGTGGAATTCCGATCCGTTCGGCAACGCTGCGCGCATCGTAGATATCCTGGCCGGCGCAACAGGCGCCCTTGCGATGCACCGCTGCCCCGTGGTCGTAAAGCTGCAGCGTCACCCCGACCACGTCGTAGCCCTCGGCCTTGAGCAAGGCAGCCGTCACCGAGGAGTCGACCCCGCCGGACATGGCGACGACGACGCGCGTACTCTCGGGGCTGCGATCGAGATCGAGACTGTTGGCCATGGCCGTTCTTACTATAGGTGGCGACGCTGTGCGCGCAATGCGAGCCGGCAAGCGGCAAATTTTGCCGTTCCGATCGCACGGTTGCCGGGCCGCCGTTGCTATGCCGTCTGCTTCCCGCTTCGTCAACTGTTTGAATATACAAACAAATCCGGCAATTCCGGGGCTGGCCTGACGATTGCAAATCGGTCGATGGAAATCCGGAGGTCCACCTGTGCCACAAGTTGCGTCAGATCCCAGAATCCATGCGTCCAGCCAGCATATGCCGCGCGTTGCGCGCCCGGCCCAGTCCGACCGTGCGCCGTCACCGTTCGAGAGCCTGCTCGAGGATACCTCGCAGCCTCCCGAGCCTGCGCCGCCGCGGCCTGAAAGCAAGGCTTCGGCAAGCGAGAGCACGCAGGCGCCGGCCAAGAGCAAGGACAAGTCCACCGAGCCGACCGACAATACAAAGCCGGAAAATGCCGACAGCGTTTCTGCGGCAGAAGACATGGCGGATGATACGCCGGTCGATGGCAACGCGGCCGCGGAAGGCCACGACAGGAAAACCGCAATGGCTGCAACGCCAGCCGGCGTTGGCGACAGCATTCAGCCCGAAACGGGAACCGATCATGAGCAGGCACCCGAACAGACAGGCGACGACGCGGCTGCGGCGCTTCCTGCCGAAAGCGTGCTGACGGCTTCAACCGCTGACGCGGTAACAATCGTTGCCGCGCCGTCGCAGATACCCGTCGAAGCACCGAAAGACGGGGAGCAGATCGAGCAGCCCGCGCAGCAGCTCGTGCTGACGGCGGACCCCACACCGCAGACAAAACTGTTCGGACTGGACGTGCCGAAACCCGCTGCCGAAAAAAAGGCTGATAGCGAGGCGCAGACAGACACAGGCGACATCGATAACGGCCAACCGACCGACCAGCCGGCCGGCCAGACCGCCGATACGTCCATGATCCTGACCAAAGATGCGAAGCCACCGCATCCCGACAACAAATCGCAAGCAGGATCGGAGGAAAGCGACAAGCCGCATGTGCCGCAAGGGCGCAGCGACGCCGCCGCAAACACCAATCAGCCCGATTCAGGCGGAGCTACGCCGCCCGGCGCCGATATCAGTGCGACCGCGAGGGCGCTGAACGATGCGCGGCCGCTTTCCCCGGCTCCCGGCAGCACGGCTCCGCACGCGTCGGAAAACGCGGCAACGCCTGCCGTTCTCGTGTCGCAGCCCGGCCCGCAGGCGGCGGCCATTCCGTTGGCCGGCGTCGCGATCGAAATTGCCGGCAAGGCGCTGGCCGGCAAGAACCGTTTCGAAATCCGGCTCGACCCGCCCGAACTTGGTCGCATCGATGTCCGCCTCGATGTCGACCGCGACGGCAACGTGACATCCCGCCTGACCGTGGATCGTCCCGAAACGCTGGACCTTCTGCGGCGCGACGCCACGGGGCTTGAGCGCGCGCTGCAGGATGCCGGGTTGAAAACAGCCGATAACGGCCTTCAATTCTCATTGCGCGACCAGTCATTGAACGACCAGTCGCCGGGTCCTGCTACCGATACCGGCCTCCTGGTCGCCGACGATGAAGCTTTGGCGCCGATCGACGTCATCCCGCAACGATACGGCCGCCTCCCCGGACAGGGCGGCGGCCTGGATATCCGCGTCTGAGGACTTAGCCATGGCCACGGTCCCTCCCATAACCACCGGCACTTCCACGAGCCCGGTTTCCGGCGCGCTCGACAACGTCGAGATCGCCAGCAACTTCACGACCTTTCTGCAGCTGCTGACGACGCAACTGAAGAACCAGAACCCCCTCGATCCGCTGGACACCAACCAGTTCACGCAACAGCTCGTCCAGTTCGCCCAGGTCGAGCAACAGATGAAGTCGAACGACCTTTTGTCCGGCCTGGTGCTGCTGGAAAAGAGCGCGGAAGCAACCGCAGCCCTCGCCTATGTCGGCGCGACCGTCGTGGTGGACGGCTCGACCGCGCAGCTCGCCAACGGGCAGGCGAAGTGGACATTGAATGTCAGCAAGCCTTCGACTGCGACGATCACGATCAAGGATGCGGCGACCGGACAATCGGTCTATACCGGCACCATCGGCGTCAATCCGGGCAACCAGACGTTCACCTGGGATGGCCGCGGCAACGACGGGCGCGTCTGGCCGGATGGCAGCTATACCCTGACCGCCACGGCGGTCGACTCCAATAAACAATCCGTCGCCATTTCCACCGAGGTCGAAGCCGTCGTTGATTCGGTCGATCTCACGGGATCTTCGCCGGTCCTGTCAATCAACGGACAGGACTACACGCTCGACAAGATCAAGCGCATCGTTCGCTCGGCGGGCTGAATGCCTGTCTAGGAAGCGGATGCCCGTCGGCGTGTGCGCGCGCCGCCGATGACCTGCTCGATGGCGCGTTCAAGAACGGAAAGCTCGAACGGCTTGCGCAGGATGTCGAAACGACCGTCGGCGGCCTCCGCCGCATCCGAGAAGCCGCTCGTGAGCAACACCGGCAGATCGGGAAACTGCTCGCGACAGACCTGCGCGAGGCCCAGCCCGTCCATCGTTCCCGGCATGACGATGTCGGAGAACAACAGGTTGAACTCGATCCCCTGCTGCAGGTGACGCAGCGCTTCAGCGGCGTTTTCGGCGCGCACGACGCGATATCCGAGCTGCTCGAGCAATGCCGACGTCACGTCGGCAACGTCGCGGCTGTCTTCCACGACCAGCACGGTTCCCTGATTTCCGCGCTCCGCCGGCGCACCGGTTTCCACCTGCGCCGGCGTTTCCGTCTGGGCCCTCGGAAGATACACCGTAACCACCGTGCCGTGACCGGGCTCGCTCGCGATCGTGACTGCCCCGCCGGATTGATTGGCAAAGCCATGCACCTGCGAAAGACCGAGGCCGGTTCCTTTTCCGACCGGCTTCGTGGTGTAAAACGGCTCGAACACCCGCTGCAGCGCGTCCGCCGGAATCCCGGTTCCGGTGTCGATGATCGCCAGCGCAACAAAATCACCTTCGAGCGCTCCTGCCGCCGATCCCGGCGTGAGAACGACGTTGCGCGCCTGCAACGTGATCGTCCCGCCCTCGGGCATGGCGTCGCGCGCATTGACCGCGATATTGACCAGGGCAAGTTCAAGCTCGCCCAGGTCGACCTTGACCGGCCAGATTTTCTCCTCAATGTCGACGACGAGTTCGATATTGCCGCGGAGCGACGGTGCCAGCATGTCACGCACGGCACCGATGCGTGCATGCAGGTCGACCACAACCGGCATGAGCTGCTGACGGCGTGAGAATGTCAGCAGCTGCCGCGTCAGCTTCTCGCCGCGGCTCGCCGCGGCGCGAATTGCCTCAACGGCCTGGACCTCCTTCGGCTCGCTCAGCTTGCGCTGCAGGATCTGCGCGTAGCCGGAGACGATCATCAGCAGATTGTTGAAATCATGGGCAATGCCGCCGGTAAGCTGGCCGAGTGCTTCCATCTTTTGCGCCTGCGCCAGCTGCTCGCGCGTCTCATCGAGCGCAACCTGCGCCTCGTGCTGCGCCGTGATGTCGCGGGTTATTTTGGCAAACCCTGCCAGTTCGCCCAAATCGTTGCGAATCGTCTCGATGAGCTCGCTGGCATAAAAGCGGCTGCCGTCCTTTCGAACAAGCCAGCTTTCCGCCTCGTACTTGCCCTTGCGCACCGCCGTCTCGAGCGCCCGCTCCGGCACGCCACGGGCACGGGCCTCTTCCGTATAGAACTTCCGGAAATGCTGCCCTACGATCTCGTCGGCGCTGTAGCCCTTGATCTGTTCGGCGCCCGCATTCCAGCTGCGCACGTGACCGTCGAGATCGAGCATGTAGATGGCGTAGTCGCGAAGGCCGGTCAGAAGCATGCGGACGTTCTGCTCTGACTCACGCAAGGCCGTCTCCGCCTTCTTGCGTTCCGTCACATCGAGGCAGACACCGAGCAGACGAACGGCGGCGCCGCTCTCGTCCCGGATCACCTCCCCGACGCTGTGCAAGTAGCGCACGCTTCCGTCACCACGCACGATCCTCTCCTCGTGGCTGAAGTCACGACCCGACTTCAGCGCGTCAGCTAAGCTCGCCTGGAGGTGCACCCGATCGTCCGGATGAATGAGGGCCAGAAAATCGGCAAGCGTGCCGCCAAATTCACTGCGGTTGAGCCCGTAGATGCCGTAAAGCTGGTCCGACCAGATGATGCGGTTGCGCGCAATATCCCACGACCAGCTGCCGAGATTGGCAAGCCGTTGCGCCTCCGAGAGCTGGATATTGGCATCGGCAAGCTGCGTGTTGGTATCAGCGAGCTGGCTGTTGGCCTTGGCAAGCTGCAGATTGGCATCCGCAAGTGCGGCGGTCCGGTCCTGCACGCGCTGGTCGAGCTCGGCGTGGATACGATGAAGATCCTCCTCGCCGCGGCGGCGCATCTCGACGTCAGCGGCGAGCGCGAGACTGGGCACCGATACGCTCACCATGAAGGTGAGCAGGAGCAGGAATGATTCGTTGAGCCCCATGTGCGCAAACGGACCGGTCTGGGCAACGGTCGCCCAGATCGCAAATCCGGTAAGGATGACGCCCACCGTTGCGGTGTCGCGCGGTCCGCGGCGCAGCGCCGCCCAGACCAGGGGCAGGATCGCGAGGAACCCAAGCGGGCTTGTATATTGCGAGCGCGGCAGCAGCGGACTGAACGCGACGAGACCGACCAGGATCGCACAGCCGAGCACGCCAGCCATGTCCCGCAGCTCACGCCGATCGGTCGAAGGCCGGCCGGCACTCCAGAGAATGATCACAGGCGTGACGACAAGTGCACCGGCGGTATTACCGAGCCACCAGGTGATCCAGATCGGCACCAGATTGAACGCGGCTGCAAACCCCGCCACGTAAAGCGTGGCGACGCCGATCGTGGCGCTGATCATTGTCGGAAGGCTGGCGCAGATAATCGTGAACTTTGCGATTCGCGCCGGCGTCACGAATGCCTGCGCGCCGCCGCACCATCGCCCGATCAGGTAGCCGCCCACCACGCCTTCGAGCGTATTACCGATAGCGATAGCAGCCGAAGTTTCGAGGGTGCCGGCCGTCGCCGAGTTCGCGGCAAATGCGCCTGCAAGAATGGCCGGCCAGATTCGCAGTCCGCCCAGGATGACAGCCGCAAGAGCCAGACCCGTCGGCGGCCAGATCGGGCTGGCGCTGGGATTGATCGAGGCCAGTTGCAGGCCCAGCTTCGCCAGCAGGAAATACGCGACCGCCACGACGACCAACCAGCCGAGGTAGCCGCCGAGGCCACCCCGCGGTGTTGATTCCGATGAAGAAGCGGCAGGGAACTTTTTCATCGGCGCGAAATCCCGAAAAGACCGCCCGTTCGGGCCATACTAGCCGCAAATACGGCGCTTTGCCGCAATGGCCCGGCATTGCCCACCGCGTTCCATCTGTAACCAAAAGGTTAGCGGGAACCCGGCAATCCTTGCCCGATGCATTTGTCATGCTTAGGCAAATTTTAAGCCGCGGCCTGTAGTTTTTCGGCAGTAACTGTCAGTCGAGTCTTGTTTTGTGAGTGTACCTATGACCGAACCCCATCGCCCGAGGGTCAAATATGTGATCGGGCCAGATGGAAGTCCGTTGACTATTGCGGACTTGCCACCGCCGACAACCAAGCGCTGGGTCATCCGCCGCAAGGCAGAGGTGGTCGCCGCGGTCCGTGGCGGTTTGCTGTCGCTGGAAGAGGCCTGCGCCCGCTATACGCTTACGGTCGAGGAATTCCTCTCCTGGCAGTATTCGATCGACCAGCACGGGCTTGCCGGATTGCGCACGACGCGCATTCAGCAGTATCGCCAGTAATACCGTCCCAATGTCTCGCACCGGCCGCCGGCGCAACACGCCGGCGATTGCATTTGTCCGGCAGCCACAATGACTTTTGCCGCCAAGCCCTCCGGAAATTAACCGGACGCTAACCTTAAACTGGGCAAATCTTGCCGGGTAAGGCGCGAGATCGGGCGCCAACTGCGGGTAGGACAAACCGGTGCAAGGCTTCTTCGATTTCATCAAGTCGCTGGGTGCTGCGCGAATGGCGGCGATGGCCGCGGTAACGCTCGCCCTGATCGGCTTCTTCTCTTTCCTGATGGTACAGATGACGACACCGCAAATGGTGCCGTTGTTCACGGATCTGTCGGTCGATGACAGTGCATCGATCATCAAGGACCTTGAACGCCAGGCCATCCCCTATCAGCTCAAGAATGATGGCGCGATCATCATGGTCCCCAAGGACAAGGTCGCGCGGCTGCGCATGAAGCTCGCCGAATCGGGTCTGCCGAAAGGCGGCGGCGTCGGCTACGAGATATTCGACAAGACCGACTCTCTCGGCGCCACGACTTTCGTCCAGAACATCAATCACCTGCGTGCGCTGGAGGGCGAGCTTGCCCGCACGATCCGCAGCATTGACCGTGTGCAGGCCGCGCGCGTGCATCTGGTCCTGCCGGAGCGCCCCCTGTTCTCGCGCGAGAAAGTCGATGCATCGGCCTCCATTGTCCTGAAGGTGCGCGGCGCGCTTGAGCCGCAACAGGTGCGGGCCATTCGCCACCTCGTTGCAAGTGCCGTCAACGGCCTTAAGCCCGAGCGCGTTTCCGTTATCGACGAGAGCGGCAAGCTGCTCGCCGACGGGGCGACATCGGAGAATCCGCTCAACGGTGTGAGTGCCGACGAACGCAAGCTGGCCTACGAGAACCGCCTCCGCAGCGAGGTTGAGGCGATCGTCTCCTCGGTCGTCGGCCCTGGCCGGGCACGGGTGCAGATCAATGCCGATTTCGACGTCAACCGGATCACGCAGACGTCGGACAAGTTCGATCCGGACGGCCGCGTGCTGCGCTCGAGCCAGACCCGCGAGGAGCAGTCCGCCACGACCGACAACAAGGAAGGCACGGTCTCCGTGGGCACCGAGTTGCCCGGCGGCAGCAGGCAGCAGCAACAGCAGGGCGAAACTCCCGCCCGCGGCGACCAGAGCCGCAAGACGGAGGAAATCGTCAACTATGAGATTTCCCGGACCACGAAGACCGAGGTGATCGAGGCCGGGCGCGTCAACCGCATCTCCGCTGCGGTGCTGGTCGACGGCACCTACACCAAGAACGACAAGGGTGAGGTCGCCTATCAGCCGCGCCCGAAGGAAGAGCTCGACCGCATCGCCGCGCTCGTGCGCTCGGCGATCGGCTTCGACGCCAAACGCGGCGATCAGGTCGAAGTGGTGAACCTGCGCTTCGCAGAGACCTCACCATCACCCATCAACGAAGCTACCGGCTGGATGAGCTACCTGCAGTTCACCAAAGACGACATCATGAGCGTCGCAGAAAAAGGCGTCATGGCACTGCTCGGTATGGTCGTTCTGTTCATGGTCGTCCGTCCGCTGGTGCGCAGGATCATCACGCCGGAAGGTGCGACGACGCCGTTTGTGGCCGCCACCGCCGCCGCTCCAGCGGTCACGGCCGAGGCAGCCGCCGCAGCCGCGGCCGCCGGCATGACGCTTCCGGGCGTCAACGGCAGCATCACCTCGACGGGGGGGCCGAACGTATCGATTGTCGGCGGCGATGAGGCCGTCGCCATCTCCAACCGCACCTCTGCGATGATCGATATCGCCAAGGTGCAGGGTCAGGTGCACGCCCAGTCGGTGCAGAAAGTCGGCGAGCTCGCCGACAAGAACCCGCACGAAGCCGTGTCGATCATCCGCAACTGGCTCCATGAGGACGCAGCCTAAGCCATGCCGTCAGCCTACGCAGAACATAGAAAGGAAATCAAAACGACCCGCGAAGATATCGGGGGGCTCATGGCGGAGCTCTCGAAGCGCCCGCAAACGCCGGAGCGCACCCGCAAGCTGACTGGCCCGGAGCGGGCTGCGGTGCTGATGCTTTCGCTCGGCGAGCAGTATGGCGCGAAGATCTTCAGTCTGCTCGACGACGACGAGCTGCGCGAGATTTCCATCGTGATGTCGTCGCTGGGCACGATCGACGCGGAAGCGGTCGAGCAGCTCCTGCTCGAGTTCGTCTCACGCATGTCGGCCTCCGGCGCCCTACTCGGCAACTACGACGCGACGGAACGCCTGCTCAAACAGTATCTGCCGCCCGATCGCGTAGGCGGCATCATGGACGAGATCCGCGGCCCCGCTGGACGCAACATGTGGGAGAAGCTCGCCAACGTCCAGGAAGAGGTGCTGGCAAACTATCTCAAGAACGAATATCCGCAGACCGTCGCCGTGGTGCTGTCGAAACTGCGTCCCGAGCATGCGGCTCGGGTACTCTCGATCCTTCCTGAAGACCTCGCGCTCGACTGTGTCAACCGCATGCTCAAGATGGAAGCCGTGCAGAAGGAGGTGATCGAGCGCGTGGAACAGACGCTGCGCACGGAATTCATGTCCAACCTGTCGCAGACCCGGCGCCGCGACGCGCACGAGGTCATGGCGGAAATCTTCAACAATTTTGACCGGCAGACGGAAACCCGCTTCCTGACCGCGCTGGAAGAGGAAAACCGCGATGCCGCCGAGCGCATCAAGGCGCTGATGTTCACCTTCGACGACCTGGTCAAACTCGACACCGGTTCGGCGCAGACCCTGATGCGGAATATCGACAAGGAGAAACTGGCGGTGGCGCTCAAAGGAGCAAACGAAACCGTGCGCCAGTTCTTCTTCACCAACATGTCGAGCCGCGCCGCCAAGCTGCTGGTGGAAGACATGCAGGCGATGGGTCCGGTGCGGCTGCGCGACGTCGACGAGGCGCAGGCTCTCCTCGTCAACGTCGCGAAAGATCTCGCCGCCAAGGGTGAAATCATCATCGCCAAGAGCCGCGGCGAAGACGAGCTGATCTACTGAGGCGCGCATGATCCAGAAAAGCGG
>Ga0070741_10020362_pt1 | contig 10459 bp, 8 predicted proteins | sample Coa_R1_4_FD_66440 | JGI IMG/M metagenome (GOLD analysis project Ga0070741, IMG submission 66440) | Surface soil microbial communities from Centralia Pennsylvania, which are recovering from an underground coalmine fire - Coalmine... | ecosystem: Environmental > Terrestrial > Soil > Unclassified ... | reverse complement strand
CGAATGCTGGATACCATGCCAACTTTGCCTCCGCCATCGCGGCCTGCGCAAGCTCCTCAGTAAGCGGTTGCCCGCCTTTCCACGGGCGCTTCCTTGCCTTCCGTGCTGTCCTGCGTCTAGTCGCTTTGATTTGTTATTCGTTTTCATTTCTAATGCGCGGATATGACGAAAACTGCGGCGCGGTTTTTTGCAGTCGCATTCCTCTTCGCAGGCCTGATCTACGGCCAAACAGCAGCCGATTCTGAAAGAATCATCAGCGAGGCGCTTAAGCCTTCGCGCTTGGAAACAGACCTGCGTCAACTTACGGACGAAGTAGGTGGCCGCGTGCCCGGGACGCCGGCTATGCAGCGGGCTGTGGATTGGGGTCTGGCTGCGTTCAAGGCGGCAGGCGGCGAAAATGCACACGTCGAGGAGTTCAAGATTCCGCAATCGTGGGCTGAGGGCGCCACACAAATGAGTGTGGTCGCCCCGGAACAGTTCTCCGTGCATGCCGTGTCGCTGGGGTGGGCGCCGGCGCTGGCTGCCCGCAACCGGGTCCGAGTCATCGATGTCGGGGAGGGCACGGCTGAGGACTTCAGCAAGGCAGGTAACATTGCGGGCTCCGTGGTGCTGATTCATTCGGCGGAAATGAAAACCTGGGACGACCTCTTTGCTGAATACTTGAAGGCGCCCGGGGTCGTTGAACGCGCGGTCAATGGCAAGGCGCTGGCCATTGCCTTCCAGTCGAGCCGTCCGAATGATCTGCTTTATCGCCATACGAATGCCACCGCCGGTCAGATCGAGCGTATTCCGATGGTCCTGGTTGCACGGGAGGACGCCGGGCGCATGGCCCGCTTGCTGGCTGCGGGACAGAGTCTGTATGCGAACCTCTCGATTCCCAACCGGGTTGGCGGTCCGATCTCCGCGGCTAATGTAATTGCGGAGATTCGCGGAAGCGAGCAACCCGACGAGTTCGTCGTGCTCGGGGCGCATCTCGACTCCTGGGAACTGGGCACCGGCGCCCTGGATAACGGATGCAATTCCGCGCTGGTCGTCGATGCGCTGCGCGCGATCAAGGATTCCGGCCTGCGTCCGCGGCGCTCCATTCGTTTTGTCCTGTTCAGTGGCGAGGAGGAGGGCATGCTCGGTTCGTGGGCCTATGTGAAGGCACACCGCTCAGAACTCGACAGGGCTGCGGGCGTGGTCATCTTCGATGCTGGGTCGGGTCGGACAACCGGCTTTTCGCTCGGCGGCCGCAAGGACGTCGTCAACGCCGCGCAGGCCCTCCTCGCTCCCCTGGAACAATTCGGCGCAACCACTTTGACGACGGATGCCGAGTGGGGTACCGACCATTTTGATTTCATGCTGGAAGGAGTGCCGACGTTTGTAGCCAACCAGGAAGAGGCAAATTATCTCGTCAACTACCACGCCCAGTCGGACACGTTCGATAAAGTCGATCTTCCGCAATTGAAGAAACACGTGGCCGAAGCCGCACAATTGACGTTTGCATTGGCCAACAGCCAACAGCCGGTTGGACCGCGGCTTGACCGGGCACAGATCGAGCAAACTCTCCGCGACACCGGTCTCGACAAACAGTTACAGGTATTCGGCATCTGGAAAGATTGGGAGACCGGTCAGCGCGGGCGGGCAAAATAACCTGCTTCCGGCACTATTCCTGAGGTCGCTTGAGCCAACTCACTTTTTGGATCTTATTTAACCTCTTTGTGGCGGTCATGCTGGCGCTCGATTTGGGCGTCTTCCATCGCCGCGCGCACGTGGTGAAATTCCGCGAGGCGCTCGGTTGGACGGTGATGTGGATCGGGCTGGCTGCCGCTTTTGCCGTCCTGGTGTACTTCTGGCACGGCCGCACGACCGCGCTGGAATTCATCACCGGTTATGTCATCGAGCTTTCGCTGAGCGTCGATAACCTGTTCGTCTTTCTGGTAATTTTCCGCTACTTCAAGGTGTCCGGCCCAAACCAGCATAAGGTGCTTTTCTGGGGGATTCTGGGCGCATTGATCATGCGCGGATTGTTCATCTTCCTGGGGATTGGACTGATTCGACAGTTCCACTGGATTGTGTACGTATTCGGCGCGCTCCTGCTGTATAGCGGATACAAGCTGCTGCGTGAGTCGGGAGCCGACGTGCATCCCGAGAAGAATCCTGTTCTGCGGCTCGTGCGCCGATGGATTCCAGTGACTCCAGATTACGTGGGCGGGAAATTCTTTGTGCGCCAGCCCGGGTTGTTTGCCACGCCATTGTTCGTCGTACTGCTGGTGATTGAGACCACCGATATCCTGTTTGCGGTTGACTCCGTGCCTGCCATCCTGGCCATCACACTGAATGCATTCATCGTGTACACCTCAAACGTGTTCGCGATCCTGGGCTTACGCTCGATGTACTTCGCTCTGGCAGGGATGATGGACATTTTCCACTACCTCCATTACGGCCTTTCGGCGGTTCTGATGTTCATCGGGGCGAAAATGCTGCTGTCGCACTACTACACCATTCCCACCGAATGGGCATTGGCAATCGTCGCGAGCTTGCTGGCGGCTTCGGTCCTTGCTTCTATTCTTTTCCCGGAAAAAAAGACGGCGAAGGCGTAACCAACACTCATGCAAAGGTCTTTTGTGTGGTTTGGGGTAAGTCTTTATGATGGAGGCGCATGACGCGAGTCCGCATTGCGGTGGAACCGCGCTCCTACGAAGCGGTGATTGAAAACGGCCTCCTGAGCCGCGCCGGCACACTTTTGCGCGATGTTTTCCCTGACCGCAAGCGCTGCTTCGTGGTGACAGTGCCGGCCGTGTCACGCAAGTGGGGTAGGCGATTATCCGGTTCGCTCGCGAGCGCCGGCTGGGCAACAAAGATCCTCACAATGCCGGAGGGTGAGCGCTACAAGAGCCTGGCAACCCTGGAGAAATTGGCCGAACAGCTAACCCGGGCGGGGGCGGATCGCACCGCGGTGGTGCTGGCTTTCGGCGGCGGAGTGGTTGGCGATGTCGCCGGGTTTCTCGCTTCCGTGTACATGCGCGGAGTTGACGTCGTGCAGGTGCCCACGACAGTTGTCGCACAGGTAGACGCCTCGGTGGGCGGCAAGACCGGTGTCAATTTGCGGGCAGGGAAGAACCTGGTGGGAACATTCCATCAGCCGCGGCTTGTGATTATCGATCCCGAGGTACTAGCAACTTTGCCGGACCGAGAGTATCGCTCTGGACTTTATGAAGCGTTGAAATGTGGGGTAATTGGGAATGCTGAGCTGTTTGCGCGCATGCAAGCCAATCGCGAGAAGATTTTGCAGCGCGATCCCGTCGAACTTGAGTATCTGATCGCGGAGAGCGTTAAGCTGAAGGCGGCAGTCGTGTCTGCCGACGAGCGGGAGAACGGCCTCCGTCGTGTTCTGAACTTCGGCCACACTATCGGACACGCTCTGGAATCGCAAACCGGCTATAAACATTTTCTTCATGGTGAGGCAGTAGGGTGGGGCATGATCGCAGCCTCATTGATCGCGGCTGCAGTCAAGAAGACTGATGAGCCGACCGCAAAACGAATCAGTAGCGTCACTGCGTCCCTCGGGCCCTTACCAAAAGTGAATGTCGCGCCCAGCAAAATTCTGCGTTCCCTGCAAGCGGACAAGAAGACGAGGAATGGGGTTGTGCATTTTGTCCTCCCCCGCGAGATCGGGAAAGTCGAGATTGTGGATGGAGTTCCGGAGTCGGTAGTCCTCGACGCAATTAAGCAGCTGCGAGTACTCTCCCGTTGAACCCGCTCGAAAACAGGACGGTCGCGGGCGCTAGCCCGGAGGGCGCTCACGACGCCCAATCAGCCGCCAACGCGGTGCGCGACATGTTTACCTCCATCGCGCCGCGATACGATCTGCTCAACCACCTGCTTTCTTTTAATGTGGATCGCCTGTGGTGGCGACGCGCAGCGCGCAGCTTCGCTCCAATCCTTCAGAGCCCAAGCGCGCGCGTGCTTGACCTGTGCTGCGGCACTGGCGACATGACCTTTGCCTTGCAGCGCCAGGCAGACAGCACCGCGACGATTCTCGGCGCAGATTTTTCCCATGCCATGCTGCAGCGAGCCAGCGAGAAATCGAGGGAAACGAACTTGAGGTGGATCGAAGCAGATGCCCTGCAACTGCCATTCGCCAGCAGCGGTTTTGATCTAGTCACAGCAGCTTTTGGTTTTCGGAATCTGGCAAATTACGACGCTGGTTTGCGGGAGATCGTGCGGCTGCTTAAACCGGGTGGGGAATGCGGCATTCTTGACTTCGGAGCACCGGTCGGAGTGATCGGCGCCATTTACGGCGTCTACTTCCGCCGTGTACTTCCGCTTATCGGTACAGTGCTTTCCGGTGTGCGGGGCCCGTATTCCTATTTGCCGGCATCGGTCGAGCGCTTCCCGTCGCCTGAGGAGATGCTGAAGCGTATGCGCGCCGCGGGCTTCTCAGATGTGTCCTGGACGCCTTACACGTTTGGAATTGCCGGCCTGTATCGCGGCAAGAAGTGAGCTGCTATTTTCCGGCCGATTGGCCTGAAGCGAGTTGTGCAATCGGCCCCAGACTCTCGACGAATGCATCTTCTACGGTGTGCCGGATGACCTGCTCGTAATCCGGGCCGACAAATTGCTGCAGGCGCTCGGTGTTCATGATGCACTCGCCGTTCATGTACGGCTCGATCTCTGGTGGGATCGCAGAGAGCCCGCTCTTCCATGCATAGTTGAGAAGCAGGCGGCTGGCCCATCGGCCCGGCACGCGAATTAGTTTCGAGCCGGATATTTCCACGCAACGCCCAATACTGAGGGGTTCGCCGCGTCCGGCGACGTTAAGGATGGTCAGCCGCTTGGCCTCCGGTTCACGGCGCAGAATGTAAGCGATCAGGCGTGCCACGTCGTCGATGTGGACGTATTGCACGCGATTCTGCAGGTAACGTTCTCCCCAGGGCAAGATGCAGGGCAGACGCTTGTTTTTTCGGCGCATCCTGGCGGCACGCTTGCTCGTGCCATTCGGAGCGCCGCGAAAGATTCCAACCAGATAGTTGTTCACATCGGCGCCGGCGAAGATGTGTGGCCGGAGAATGTACACGCTGCATCCGCGAAGGGATGGCGCGCGCTGTTGAACAACTTCATCAGACTGCTTCTTGTGAATGCCGTAGGTATAGGTATGCGCAGCGAGCGGCGAATCTTCTGACAGGGGCCCGTTCGTTCCCGGACCGTAAGCTGCGACGCTGCTCGGGAAGATAAATTTCTGAACCACGCTCTCGTCGCGATTGGCTTCGGTAATCGCCTCCATTACGCGAGCAGTGCCCGGTACATTGATTTGCCACATGCGGTCGAGATCGAGTACGCCCATGCGAACCTGATCCAGGATGAATGCAAGATGGACGACGGCGACAGCACGCGTTTCACGCAGGAGGTGGTAAAGCTCGCGGCAGGACTCCTCCCGCCCCAGATCCATCCGCACGAAGCGCAGCGCCTGTTCGGTGGTCGGGGCCTTAATGTCTATCCCGACCACTGAGAAATCGGAGAGGTATGGCAGCAGGTGCAGCCCCAAATGACCCGAGACCCCGGTTACAACTACAACTGGTTTTTCGTTGTTCATCTCCCTTACTTTTGCGGCGACTGCGGCGGACCCGCTGGGGAATTCGGCTTGAGTGAACGTGGAGGCGCGGGTGGCCTGCTGGTTCCCGGCGGAGGCGCAGGTGCTCCCGGAGGAGCTACCCGCATTGCTCCCGGGGAAGGCGAGGGCGGGCCAAAGTAGGCGTCATTGAGCGTGGGCTGGCTCTGCTCCTGGAATCTTGCCATGCTGTCCTGCATGCGCTGCTGCGCCAGGTTGGCGCGAATTTCGTCTCGCGCTTGATCGAGTGATTTGGTTTCCTTGGATACCACCTTGTAAACGTAATAGCCATTCGGCTCGGTGAACAATTGCGATACATCGCCTGCCTTGAGGTCCAGGACCGCGCGCTGGTCAACCGGGATCTCGTTCCGGCCTAGGTTACCGATGTTGGTGGATGGTGGCGTGCCGGTGATCCCAGCCTTGGCGTAAGCTTCCTTCTCTAATTTCTCGAAGTCTTCGCCGGCGGCAGCGCGTTTGCGGAGTGACTCTGCCACCTGCTGCATGGCTTGTTCATCAGCCTTCTGCGCTTCCGCTTGCTTCGACGGATTCTCGCCAGTCGCTGCCTTCGCGCTAGCGTCAGCCTTCGTCGGCGGGTGTTGTTTCTCCTTCGGTATAAAGAGCCGCTGCAGGGAAGCCTGTTCGAATGCTGCCTGATTATCCTTGTAATACTTCTCGATCTCTGCGTCGGGCACCTTATCGGCTTCTTCTTTCACTGCAAGGGTCAACTGTTGCGAGAGGATCTGCAACCGGGCAAACCGAACCATTTCGTTGTATCGGGGATCGTTTTCGAGTCCCCGCTTGCGGGCTTCCTGTGCCATAACCAGCAGCCTGGGATAAAGCTCGGCAAGGCGGCGCTTGGTTTGAGGATTCATGTTGGGCTGGAGAGCATTGGCCAGACTCTCAAACTGGGCACGCGTAATGACCGTCTGGCACTCTTCTTTCGGCTTGTCCGCAGGCGCATTTGCCCCGGCCGACATATCAGCCCGGGTGGATCCGGTGTCGCAAACTCCCGGTATGGTGATAACCGGGGCATCAGGCGCGACATTCGAGGCTGGCGCCTGTCCGGTTGGCTGCGCAGGAGGTCTGGGCGGCGCTACAGGCGCCGGCCCTGGAGCCGTTTGCCCTACCGCTAGCGAACCGAATAAAACGACAGTTAGATGGGCAAGACGCATCCTGTAAGCCTCCTGATGTGTTTGGGGGACTTCAGCATCCTAGCACGACTCAGCCGGCAGTTCTTCGCTGCTGTCCGGTTCTCAATGGCAGGGAATCAGGCGCGACTTGCCGCGGGGCGCACCAGGGTTTGAGTTGGCGAGAAGGCTATTAAACGAGATAATTTGCCGTATGGCGGAGTCCTCGGCAGTGTTCAGTCCCGAATCTATGCGCGCCGAAAAGCGGAACGTCGCTGCGAATTCGGTGCTGGCAGCCGTTGCTATTACCGTGCTGAAGATGGTTGTCGGCATCAGCACGGGAAGCTTGGGAATTCTGTCCGAGGCGGCGCACTCCGCCTTGGACTTAATCGCTGCCCTTATCACGCTATTTTCGGTTCGCGTGTCAGATAAGCCCGCCGATGCCGAACACCAATACGGTCATGGGAAAGTAGAGAACTTCTCCGCGTTTATCGAGACCGGTCTGCTACTGCTGACCTGTGTCTGGATCGTGTGGGAGGCCATCAAACGGCTCTTTTTCCATCACGTGGAGATCGAGCCAACCCTGGCCGCGTTCGCTGTCATGCTGCTTTCGATGGTGGCGGATTATTGGCGTTCACGAGCACTCGGGCGAATCGCGAGGAAGTACGACAGCCAGGCGCTTGAGGCCGATGCCCTGCACTTTTCGACGGACATATGGTCCAGCGGCGTAGTTATTTTTGGATTGATCCTGGTGCAGTTGGGGCACCGGTACGACATCGATTGGCTGCGGGATGCCGATCCGATTGCAGCCTTGTTTGTGGCGGGAGTCGTCGTATACGTCAGCTGGAGGCTGGCGCGCAAGACGATAGACGCGCTTCTTGATGCTGCGCCTTCCGGGGTTCGATCGCAAATCATTGCTGCCGTTTCGCAAGTTGGGGGCGTGCTGGAGATCGATCGCGTTCGCATCCGCCGGGCAGGGAACCGGTTCTTTGCTGACTTATCTATCGGGCTGGCGCGTAATGTGACTTTTCAGCGGTCGGAGCAGATGGCCGAAGCAGTTACCAGCGCGGTGCACCGGATCCTGCCGGATGCGGACGTAGTGGTTCACTCGGTGCCGCGGCCATTCGGTGAAGAAAACATTTTCGATCGCATTCGCGCGGTCGCGACCCGGCACAACTTCAACGTTCACGACGTCAGCGTGCAAAACCTGGGTGGGCAGTTGCATGTCGAACAGCATCTGGAACTCGACGAGCGGCTCAGCCTGGTCCAGGCGCATGACGAAGTCACCGTGCTCGAGTCGGAGATTCGCCGCGACGTGCCGGAGATTTCAACCATTCTGACCCACATCGAGAGCGAGCCCGCCACTATCGAGCCGGCAGAACCGACGGTCGACGATCCCGGGCTGGTGCGCCGCCTGAAGAAAGTGGCGGACGAGTTTCCCGAGATCCTGGACATGCACGACGTGGAAATTAAGCGGGTTCGCGACCGTACTTACGTGTCCTGTCATTGCACCATGCCTGATGATCTGCCGCTGTCTCGGGTTCACGAGATAATCACCGACCTGGAGATTCGCTTCAAACAAGCAGCGCCGGAGCTATTCCGGGTCCTCATTCATCCCGAGCCCAAGACGGACAACCGGCGCTAGATAGGCACGCTCTCAGCGCCGACCGCATCGCTCCGGTATACTAAACATTCATCCTATGGCGATTATCAAGGACATAGCGGCCATCGCGAAGGGCATGTCGGTTACCTTTAGGGAGATGTTCCAGCCCACGATTGTGGAGAATTATCCCAAAGGTTCCGGACCTCTCAGGGGAGCCCAATTTCAGGAACGTTATCGCGGGGTGCATGTACTGCAGCGCGATGAGAACGGTTTGGAGAAGTGCGTAGCGTGCTTTTTGTGCGCGGCTGCCTGCCCGTCAAATTGCATTTATATCGAGGCTGCCGAAAATACAGCCGAGAACCGGGTGAGCGGCGCCGAAAGGTATGCCAAGGTCTACAACATCGACTACAATCGATGCATTTTCTGCGGCTACTGCGTTGAGGCATGCCCCACGGACGCCATTACGCACGGTCACGGCTTCGAAATCGCCACGTTTAATGCGACAAATCTGGTCTATCGCAAAGAGCAGATGCTGGCCCCCGTACCGGCACACCTGGGAGCAAATGCGATTTTCAACCGGGCTGAGGTAGCGGGCGGGGCGCCGGCCGAACCAGCTCCGGGCGAGTGAAAGTCTAGACTTTGGAAACCAGGGCCGGTCCTCGCGGGCCGGCCTTTGCTGTATAGGAAGACCGGTTCGGCCAAGGATTTTCACGGATCGGCACAGATCCTGCACTGAAGAACGCGAAAACATGGGATCGGTTGCGATTTGATGATTCAATTGATTCGCGGGCAGGCTGGCTGGAGTGGGCGTACGCAATCCTCGAGCCAGGAATGAAAAGCTAGGAGCTAATGGCTGACTTTCTTCATACCGTGAATGAGCGCGTCATTATTTACGACGGCGCCATGGGTACAAATATCCAGAAGCGCAATCCCACCCTGGATGATTTCTGGGGAAAGGAAAATTGCAGCGAAGTTCTGGTGCTGAGCCGCCCCGACATCATTCGGGACATCCACGCCGACTTCTTGCGCGTGGGCTGCGACGTAGTTGAAACCAACACCTTCGGTGGAACCCGCACTGTACTCGGAGAGTTCGATCTGCAGGATCGCGTGGCCGAAATCAACATTGCCGCCGCAAAACTGGCCAGGGAAGTCGCGCAGCAGTTCTCCACGAAAGAGAAGCCTCGTTTCGTTGCCGGGTCGATGGGACCAACTACAAAGCTTCCGTCGCTCGGGCACATCAGTTTCGACGACATGGTGGCCGCGTATGAAGAACAGGCGCTGGCGCTTATTGAAGGCGGCGTGGACGTTCTGCTGGTCGAGACAGCCCAGGACCTCCTGCAGGCGAAGATTGGCGTCATCGGCGTCTTTGCGGCCATGGAGAAGGCGCGTAAACGCCTGCCGGTTACGGTTCAAGTAACACTTCAGGAATCAGGGACTATGCTCCTGGGCACCGAGATTGGCGCGGCGCTCACGGCTCTTGAACTGTTCGATGTGGATGTCATTGGCATGAATTGTGCCACCGGACCCAAGGAAATGAATGATGCGGTCCGGTATCTGGGAGTGAACTCCACCAAGCAGGTATCAGTGCTGCCTAATGCCGGCCTGCCCCAGAATGTCGGGGGTCATGCCGTTTACAAGCTCAGTCCGGAAGAACTTGCCGAGTACCACAAGCATTTTGTGCAAGATTACGGCGTCCGCGTGGTAGGGGGGTGCTGCGGCACCACACCCGAGCACCTCAAGGCGGTAGTGGATGCGGTTGCCGGCATCGAACCTGCCAAGCGCGACGTCAAACCCGTGGCCGCTGCCTCGAGCGCGTACACCTCGGTTCCGCTGGACCTCGATCCCAAGCCGCTGATCGTCGCTGAGGAGATGAATACCACTACCCGGGTCGAGCATTTCCGAAATCTGGTTCGTGGAAAGAAGTACGACGAGATCCTCGCGTTGGCCAAGAGGCTAGTCAACGACGGCTCGCACATGCTCGACCTGTGTTGCGCCATTGTCGGCGAGGACGAGAAGGGCTACATCACTTCCATTCTGGAGAGGATTGCCACTCGGGTGCCGGCGCCGATCCTGGTCGACTCGACCGAAGCGGATGTAGTCGAAGAGGCGCTAAAGAGAATCCCCGGAAAAGCAATC
>Ga0070741_10020361_pt1 | contig 10459 bp, 10 predicted proteins | sample Coa_R1_4_FD_66440 | JGI IMG/M metagenome (GOLD analysis project Ga0070741, IMG submission 66440) | Surface soil microbial communities from Centralia Pennsylvania, which are recovering from an underground coalmine fire - Coalmine... | ecosystem: Environmental > Terrestrial > Soil > Unclassified ... | reverse complement strand
AGAAGATGCGCTTGTCGTTATCGCTCATGCGGTAGAAGTTGGGGCAGAACTTGCGCACGTCATGTGGCACCCGGGAGGAGAGCATTTCCGGCGGGACCGCCTGCTCGATGAAAATGTCCCAGTCGGGGTTCCAAGTGTTGCCGCCCAACTCGGCCGTCTTGGCGTCTATCGGTGTGGCCGGCGCGGGCTTGGGGTCAACAGGAGTTGCAGCAGCCGGCTCGCTGCCGGAAACTGCTTTCGCCGGCGAGGTGGCTGCCGGCCCGGATTGCATGGCGCCGCTTTGCAGGGAGACAAAGCCCGCGGCCAGCGATAGCACGCAAACCACCATCGTTGTGTTGAACGCTTTCGGCATCGCGAGATACTACGGCCCCGACGTCGCGGGTATGGAGAGTTGGACGTTGGTGAATGGCGCCCTGTTGCCTAATCAGCAGCCGTGTTTTTCGCAATCCGGCGTTGGAATTTGACTGCGTGTTCAAATCCCAAACACTGCTCCGGGTGTGGGTTGCCGCCTGTGGACGAAATGCTGAGCAGGAGTTGCGAGCCGGCGGAGCCCAGGGAACATCCAAGAAAAGCTATGCAGCGGCTGGCTGAATTGTGCGAGCGGATCGCCGCCACAACCAAGAAGACCGAAAAGATAGCCTCAGTTGCCGAGTACGTTCGCGAGCGTTCGCCGCGCGAGGCAGCCATCGCGGCCATTTTTCTCTCCGGACGCGCCTTCCCCGCATTCGATGAACGCACGTTGCAGATTGGCGGGGCGGCGTTGTGGAAGCTGGTCGGTGAGATCACCGGCGAAAGCGACGCGGCGATGACTGCGGCCTATCGCAAACGTGGAGATCTGGGCGCTGCCGCCTATGACGTTCTGCTGGCCAAAGCGCCCACGCAGCCGACCATCGCCTTGGCGGATGTGCGCGCCGCCTTCGACCAGATCGCCGAGACCCGTACTCCTGCCGCCAAGGGTGCCGTTCTGCTGCAGCTATTGGTACGAGCCACCGCGCTCGAGGCCAAGTACATCCTGAAGATCATCACCGGCGAGCTGCGCATCGGGCTGAAGGAAAGCCTGGTGGAAGAGGCCATCGCAAAGGCCTATGAAGAGCCGCTGGCTGCGGTGCAGCGCGCCAACATGCTGCTGGGCGACGTCGGGGAGGCGTTGCTGCTCGCCTCCGAGCACCGGCTTGGCGAGGCGCGCATGCGGCTGTTCCATCCCATCGGATTCATGCTCGCCAGCCCGGCGGCCGATGCCGAAGAGGCCTTCCATTATTTTGAGCATGCCCAGGTTGAGGACAAGTACGACGGCATCCGGGCGCAGGCGCATTGCGGCGGCCCGCAGGTCAGGCTGTTCTCACGCACCCTGGACGATGTGACCCAGTCGTTTCCCGAGCTGGCGGCGCCGCTTGGCGAATTCGAAAGCGAAGTGATCCTCGATGGAGAGATTGTGGCTTGGCATCATAACGAAGACGGCGGCCACGCTCTGCCCTTCGGGGAAATTCAGAAGCGGCTGGGACGCAAGCGGGTCACTCACGATCTGATCGAGCAGGTCCCGGTTGCCTATGTGGTCTTCGATGTGATTTATGCGGATGGCGGGCTGACTCTGGACCAGCCACTATCGGAACGCATGCAGGTGCTGGACAGCGTCTTCGCCGGGGCGAAATGCGTAGCGCCTCGTGCGGTGGTGAACGCGCAAGGCAATCTCCTGCTGGAGCCGGAAATCGCTGCACCGGCGGCGATTTCCGGCTGGGTGCTGCGCGCCCCATCGATGGGCGCCGACTCGCCCGCGCGGCTGGAGCAGTATTTTGAAGAAGCGATGGCGCGCGGCAATGAGGGCCTGATGATCAAGGATGTGGGCTCGCCCTACCTGCCGGGACGCCGCGGCCGCTGGTGGCTGAAGTTGAAGCGCGAGCTGGCCACACTCGATGTCGTGGTCACCGCAGCCGAGTTTGGGCACGGCAAGCGCATCCACGTGCTTAGCGACTACACCTTCGCCGTGCGCAAGGGCGAACAGCTGGTCAATATCGGAAAAGCCTACTCCGGTCTGACCGATAAGGAGATCGCCCAACTCACCCAGTGGTTCCTGGCGCATACGACGGCCGACCATGGCCACCTGCGCGAGGTCGAGCCGAAAATCGTGTTCGAAGTCGCCTTCAACGCCATCATGCGCTCCGACCGGCACGACAGCGGATATGCGCTTCGATTTCCGCGAATTGTGCGAGTACGCGACGACAAGCTGCCCAAAGATATCGATACGGTGGAAGAGGTGGAGCGCATCTACAAGCGACAGCACGGCCGGTGAGCCGCCGCGGGCCAACAATAAGCTGCCGGGGCCGGGTAACGTACTAGGAGTAACACTTTAATTGCACGAATGGCCGAAGATCTTGCGGGCCATTCCCGAGCAAATGCGCTATGCTGTTCACAGGAGTTTCTATGCTCGATAACCTGTTTCAGCCAATGCACCTGCTGGTCATTCTGTTTATCGCCCTGCTGGTGTTTGGTCCCAAGAAGCTGCCGGAGCTCGGCAAAGGGCTGGGCGAAGGCATTCGCAGCTTCAAAGAATCGATGAACGGCAAAGACGCGGCAACACCCACTGAGGCGGAAAAGAAGCCGTAGCGTTCGCCGCGGGCCCAACTCCTCACATCTGCCGACTGAACCGTCATGCCTGACATCATCTTCATCCTGCTGCTGGCATTGGTGATCTTCGGCCCCAAGCGGCTGCCCGAAGTCGCCCGGCAGCTTGCCAAGTTCGTGGCGCAATTCCGCATGATGCGCGACGACCTCCGCCGGCAACTGCAAAGCGAGCTGCTGAAGATCGAAATGGAAGAGAAGCAGAAGGCGGCAGTGCCGCCTCCCGCGCCGGTGCAGGAAACGGTATCGCCGCCGCCCCAACCGAAGAGCCTGCCCGAAGGGTCCCTGAGCTGAAGCGCATAATCGCAGCGTGTGGCCGCGCTTCCCCGAGCGGCGACATCGCAACCTGGAGGAAGGAATTATGAAACTCATCGTTACTGCAGCGTTCCTGCTCATGAGCCTGGTTCCAGTTTTTTCCCAGCAATCGAAGGATTCCTCGCCCAGTGCGAACGACGCTGTGGTCAGCGCCGTCCGCCAGATGGGAGAACACTACGGACGAAATTTGACGGGTGCGGCCGACGAGATGCCCGCCGACAAGTACAGCTACCGCCCGACGCCGGAGCAGATCACCTTCGGTCACCTGATGACGCATGTCGCCGAATCCAATAATCGCCTGTGCTCGGCCATCGGGGGCGAAACCCACGACGTCAAGCTGAGCGAGAGCGACTCGAAAGATACTCTGGCCAAAGCGGTGAAAGACTCTTTTGCGTACTGCAGCCAGGTGCTCGAGAACGCCAATGACAGCAATCTCGGCCAGGCGGTGACGCTCGGCAATGGACAGACCAGCACGCGCGGGGCCTTGCTCGTCCGCCTCACCGCGGGGTGGGCTGACCACTACAGCGCCGCCGCGATGTATCTTCGCTTGAACAATCTTCTGCCACCCAGCGCCGCAAAGAAGTAGTCGACGCAGCGCTGAAATCCTCCTCGCGAGATCGGGAACAGCCACGCGTCACTTCCATCGTTCGCGTCACCTTCTGATCGTTTGCATTTGAAGTGAAAACCTAATAGCTCGCCAGCCTGCGGCGATCCAGGCCATACAGACACATGCCAGCAGCGGCAACCGTCAGTATCCTGCTTCGGAAGCCAACACGGTGGTCAACAATTACAACCACCTCTCCAGCTCCGACCAGCAGGACCTGCTGAACTTCCTGCGCTCGCTGTAAGCCAGGTCAGCCTGTTTTCGCCACGACGCGGAGTTCACGCAGAAGATGCTTCATCAACTCCGTGAACTCCGTGCCTCATGGTGAACTTGACTAGTCGGCGAGAGCTGCTACAGTGTTGCCACACCAAACGGGAAACGAATACCGATCGCGTATTGCCGTTTCCGAACCCTGCCCGGTCCGGCTCTTCTGAGCTGGTCCGAACGCATTACCCGGTCGATAACGTCACCTCTGACCGTTTGGCGTTTTAGTGAAAACAATCTGATGCTGCGCCGGCTTAAGCGATATCAGAGCTCCCCTCGGAGCCGAAGGAGAAGTTTGTGTTCAGGAGGATTTGGCTGATGTTTTCTAACAGAACGCGCACATCCTGCGGTCGCAGCTTGCTGATCGTCTTAGGGCTGACCGCGATCCTCTTCATGCTGGTAGGAGGCCTGGAAGGTGCGCCCGGGGCACACGATCCCGGGGTTCGCGGCGGGCCGCCCGGAGCCGGAGGTCCCATCGCCGGCCTCACCGCCAATCAATTGGCTTTCTTCAATGCCGGCCTGGATAATTTTCAGGAGATCGCTTCGGTGAACGGCCGCATCCCCGACACCGGTATCGGGCTGGGGCCCAGGTTCAACGCCGAAAGCTGCGCCCAATGCCATGCTCAGCCGGTCATAGGGGGCAGCAGTCCCTTCACCAATCCGGAGATCGCGGCGGCCAACGATCAAGGCGCGACCAATAGCATCCCTTCTTTCGTCACGCTGAACGGCCCGGTGCGCGTGGCGCGCTTTCCCTACACGCTCGATCTGCAGCATGTCGACGGCGGCGTGCACGCGCTGTTCACAATCACAGGCCGCGTCGACGCTGCGGGCTGCAGCATCCAGCAGGACGATTTCGCCCTGGCCGCGCAGGAGAACGATCTGGCCCTCCGCGTCCCCACGCCAACGTATGGCGGCGGTCTCATCGAGGCCATCCCGGACGCCGCCATCCTGGCCAACCTGAACAGCAATCTTCAGCAGAAGCGCACGTTGGGGATCGCGGGGCGCCCCAATACCAGTGTCAACGATGGGACCATCACGCGATTCGGCTGGAAGGCGCAGGAGAAATCGTTGGAGATGTTCGCCGGGGAGGCCTACAACGTCGAGATCGGCGTGACCAACGAGCTGTTTCCTGGCGAGCGCGATCAGACGCCGGGCTGCCAGTTCAATCCCACGCCCGAAGACAGCACGAACTTCGACCTGAACGGCACGGCGTTGCCCAGCGACATTGTCCGATTCACAACCTTCATGCGATTCCTGGACCAGCCTAAACCGGTGCTGGCAACGGCTTCCGCCAGACATGGCAGCCTGGTATTTGCACAAATCGGCTGCGCGCTGTGCCATACGCAGTCGTTCACCACCGGACAATCGTCCGTCGCCGCGCTCAGCGAGGTTGCGGCAAACTTGTACTCCGACCTGCTGCTGCATCATATGGGGCCGGGACTCGCCGACAACATCAGCCAGGGCGTTGCCGCGGGCGATGAGTTCCGCACCGCGCCGCTCTGGGGTCTGGGACAACGAATTTACTTCCTGCACGACGGCCGCTCGGATGACCTGATCGCAACTATCCAGGCGCACGCCAGCAACAGCAACACTCAGTATCCCGCCTCGGAAGCTAATGGCGTGGTCAACAACTACAACCATCTCTCCATCTCCGACCAGCAGGACTTGCTGAACTTCCTGCGCTCGCTGTAACAAGACGCAGAGGTAGCCTTCAGCCCCTCTTGCATCCGACTTTTGACCTGAGCCGCACAGCGGCGACATCGCAATGTGTCGCCGCCAACCCGGCTTATGCAGCATGTTCGCGCGATGCGGGACTCCTCGCAGTTGATTGCCCGCGCGCTTCGCTTTACTATCGCCCTGCGTGTCTTCCACCCACGAAAACCCTGATCGCATCGTCTCAGCCGTCCCGCTGGACGAGGACTCGTCATTCGAACTGAAGCTGCGGCCGCAGCGGCTGCGCGAGTTCATCGGCCAGCAGAAGGTCAAGGACAATCTGGATGTGGCTATCCAAGCCGCGAAATCGCGCGGCGAGGCGCTCGATCACGTGCTGCTCTACGGGCCTCCGGGCCTCGGCAAAACCACGTTGGCCAACATTATTGCCAACGAATTGGGCGTCGCCTTCCAGCAGACCTCGGGGCCGACACTGCAAATCAAGGGCGATCTGACTGCGGTCCTTACCAACTTACGCGAGCGCCAGGTCCTGTTCATCGACGAGGTGCACCGGCTGCAACCCGCGCTGGAAGAGCTGCTGTACTCGGCGTTGGAGGATTACAAGCTCGACATCATCATCGGGCAGGGGCCCTCGGCGCGCACCCACACCATCGAGGTGAGGCCGTTCACCTTCATCGGCGCGACCACGCGCGCCGGACTGCTTTCGGCGCCGCTGCGTTCGCGCTTCGGCATCGTGCTGCGGCTGGAGTTCTACACCCACGACGACCTGAAAATCATCCTCGAGCGTTCGGCGGAGATTCTGGCCGTCGAGATAGATGACGCGGGCGCCACGGAGATCGCCACCCGTTGCCGGGGGACGCCACGCATAGCGAATCGCCTACTGCGCCGCGTGCGCGATTATGCGCAGGTGAAAGGATCGGGCCGGATCGATAAGGAGATTGCCCAGCGCGCGCTGGAGATGCTGGAGGTCGACCGCTACGGCTTCGACGAAATCGATCGCAAGCTGCTGATGACCATCATCGACAAGTACCAGGGCGGGCCGGTGGGACTCAACACGCTGGCGGCGTCGCTGGCGGAAGAGCCCGACGCCATCGAAGAAATCTACGAGCCCTTCCTGATGCAGATTGGTTTCCTCGATCGCACCCCCCGCGGGCGCGTCGCCACGCACTTGGCATACGAGCACTTCAAAGTGCCGCGTCCCAAGCTCGATCGCAGCGGACAAGAGACCTTGTGGTAGAGCGGCCCCTGGGGCACGCGTCGTCAGCGTCCGCGTCCAACTGGCACTCTGCAACGTCTAACGGTAAGCTATACGCAAGGAGAGTTCCCCATGGCGCTACTGAGAACGTCGAACCCTGCCCTGAGCGGCGACAGCTTCCGCGGCGAAGGCATCGCCTACGGCGGCGAAAGCATGACTGCGTCGGGTGCGGTCAACAAGGCCGGCATTCTGGTGGTGCTGTGCGTCGTCGCGGCCGCCTGGACCTGGAACCGCTTCTTTGGCGCGCCGCCTGACGAAGCCGCGCAAACCGTGGGGCTGCCCATCATGGTCGGCGGCATCGGCGGGTTCATTGTCGCCATCGTCACCATCTTCAAGAAGCAATGGTCGGCGGTGACGGCGCCCATCTACGCGCTGCTGGAGGGCCTGGTACTCGGCGGAATTTCCGCCATGCTCGAGCTCCGCTTCCACGGCATCGCCATCCAAGCCGTGGCGCTGACCTTCGGCGTGCTTGTCGCCATGCTGCTGGCCTACCGCTCCGGGCTCATCAAAGTGACGGACAAGCTGCGGCTGGGTATTGTCGCCGCGACCGGCGGTATCGCCGTCTTTTACTTCCTGCAATTCATCCTTGGCTTCTTCGGGGTGCACTTTCTCACAGCGGTCAATGGCGCGACGCCCATCGGCATCGGCTTCAGCATCCTGGTGGTGGCAATTGCCGCGCTTAACCTGGTCCTCGATTTCGACTTGATCGAGAACGGCGCTCGCTACGGTGCACCCAAATACATGGAGTGGTATAGCGCTTTTGCGCTGATGGTCACCCTGGTGTGGCTGTATCTGGAAATCCTGCGGCTGCTGGTTAAGCTACGTAGCCGGGACTGAGCGGGACTGATAAGACATTGTCTCCGGGATGAGAGGGGCGAATCTCCCCTTACATTCTCACAATGGATACCGTCGCTTACCCAGCGATGACAATTGCAACATCCCGCCTGAACCAGGCAGAGCAATTTCGTGACTTGGGTCCGCCTATCGGGCCCGAGACCATCGCATTGTAGCGAATCTCCTCACGGACCGACCGTCCGGCGCACCACACTGTTGCGAAATCCATCACCGCCAGTCGTGATTCTCATCACAGCTTCTCCCCACCATTAAGTCTCACACTGAAAACGTACTTATCAGGGGTTGCAGTCGGACCTCGGCCCAAAGTACCGGGTGAGTCGTATGCATGCTGTTTCATAAGAACTACCGGGAGAGATCATGAAGAGAGTCATCATAGCGATTCTGGGTCTTGCATTTGCATTGTTTCTAGCGCTGCCGAACCTGTCCTGGGCGCAAGCCGACGTTTATAAGGCCAAGTGCGCCGCCTGCCACGGCGCCGACGGCAACGGCACCGCCGCGGGACAGAAGATGGGCGCGAAAGCTTTCTCGTCTCCTGACGTACAGAAGATGACGGAGACGCAGATCGTCGATTTCGTCGAGAACGGCGGTCCGCAAAAGAAGGCTACGCATGCCTTTGCCGGCAAGGGGATTGACGCGGCTGAGGCTGCCAAACTCGCCACTTACGTGAAGGGACTGAAGTAATTCACGTTTCTGGTTCGTACCGCATTCGGACCGGCTTCTAGCGGCCGGTCCGGAGCGCGGCTTCCCGACAGCGTCCTCGCCCGGCGGCGCGTTCCGACGCGCCGTTCGCCTGCCGAGAGGAAAGTGTGTCCCCGAGCCTCATTCGGCTTGCCCCAACGGCGGCGGGACCAATGGGCGATCTGGCCGTAACCAGCACATCTGCTTCTCTGGCTACGGCGCGGGAGAAGCTCATGAGCAAGGGAATTCTCTACGATGCCACCAAGTGCATCGGCTGCAAGCAGTGCGAGCAGGCCTGCGCCTCCGAAAACGGCCTGCCGTACGACGACAAGATTGCGGCCCAGGAAGTCACCTCAGCCCACAAATACACCGCGATCCTGACCAAGGACGACAAGTTCATGCGCAAGCTGTGCATGCACTGCGAGGACCCGGCCTGCGCCTCCGTCTGTCCCGTAGGCGCATTGAAGAAGACCGCGCTGGGGCCGGTCACCTACGACAAGAGCAAATGCATGGGCTGCCGCTACTGCATGGCGGCTTGTCCCTTTGGCGTTCCGAAATACGAATGGGAGAAGGCCATTCCCGGCGTACGCAAGTGCATCATGTGCAGCAAGCGCGTGGCCGCCGGCAAGCAAACCGCGTGCGCCGAAGCGTGCCCGGTGGGCGCAACCATCTTCGGCGACCGCGATGCCCTGCTGGAAGAGGGTAAGAAGCGCGTCCACGACAATCCCGGCGCCTACCTGCAGCACATCTTCGGCGAGAGCGAGGTGGGCGGCACGTCGGTCCTGCTGCTGTCGTCGATCGGCTTCAGCAACTTCGGCTTCCGCACCGACCTGACCGAGCGCGCGCTGCCGCTTTACACCTATCAGGTGCTGTCGCGCATTCCCGACTTCATTCCGCTCTTCGGCACCATGCTGGGCGGCATTTACTGGATCACCCACCGGCGCCAGGCCGTTGCCGCGGCGGAGGCGCAAGAGAACGAAGAGAAAGGCGGCGCGCGATGACTGTTCCCCGCATGCGATTCACCTTCTGGAAGGCCGTCTTCCTCGTCATTATGGCGGCCGGCATCTACTGCACCTTCATCCGTTTCTTCCGCGGGCTGGGCGCTTCGACCAACTTGTCCGACCAGTTCCCCTGGGGACTGTGGATCGGCTTTGACGTGATGTGCGGCGTGATGCTGGCGGCCGGCGGCTTCACCCTGACTGCCGCGGTCGAAATCTTTAACATCAAGCGCTTTCACTCTATCGTGCGGCCTACCATCCTGACCGCCTTTCTCGGCTATCTGCTGGTCTGCGCGGCCCTGATGTACGACCTCGGCCTGCCCTGGAATATCTGGCATCCGCTCGTCATGCGCAACCCGCACTCGGTGATGTTCGAAGTCGCTTACTGCGTGATGCTCTACACCACGGTGCTGGCCCTGGAGTTCTCGCCCATCGTGCTGGAGCATTTCAATCTGCAGAAGCCGCTGAAGATCATCCGTAGTGTGATGGTGGTGTTCGTGATCTTAGGCGTGCTGCTGTCAACGCTGCATCAGTCGTCGCTAGGTACGCTGTATCTGATCATGCCCAACAAGCTGCATCCTTTCTGGTACAGCCCGCTGCTGCCGGTCTTCTTCTTCCTGTCGGCGATTTCGGTTGGGCTGGCGATGACCATCTTCGAGTCGTCGATGAGTTCGAAATATTTTGGCCGCGAACTGGAATTGCCCATCCTGCGCGACCTGGGCCGTGTGCTGGTTGTCGTGTTGGCGCTCTACGGGATCCTGAAGTTTGAAGACTTCTATCACCGCGGCATCCTGAGGCTGGTGTTTACCCCGAGCTACGAGCAGCGCTTCTTCCTGCTGGAAATCTTCCTCTCCGTGCTGCTTCCGCTCGGCATGCTGCTGGTGCCGAAAATCCGCGAAAGCGCGCAGGGCCTGTATCTGGCGGCGGTCATCTGTCTGCTCGGATTCGTTACCAATCGTCTGAACGTGGCCATCACCGGAGTTGAAAGCGCCGTCCATGGCCGCTACGCGCCGAAGTGGACGGAGACGACCATCACCGCGATGTTCGTCGCCCTCGGCTTTGCCATCTTTGGATTGGCAGCCAAGTATCTGCCCATCTTCCCCGAGGAGAAGGCGCACCTGCCGGCACTGCGCAAAACCGAAGCACACGTGGTTGACAGCGAATTTGCGGTGCCCGCCCATGCTGGGGACTGACAACTCGAAT
>Ga0070741_10020360_pt1 | contig 10459 bp, 4 predicted proteins | sample Coa_R1_4_FD_66440 | JGI IMG/M metagenome (GOLD analysis project Ga0070741, IMG submission 66440) | Surface soil microbial communities from Centralia Pennsylvania, which are recovering from an underground coalmine fire - Coalmine... | ecosystem: Environmental > Terrestrial > Soil > Unclassified ... | reverse complement strand
CAATGGCGCGAGCGGCCAGAGGATCGGTGGGCAATCCGGGCGCGATCCCCGGCAGGGCCCCGTTCTTGAGGAAGTTAGGGCTATTGGCGGATAGGTTCACGTCCTGCGTGGTTTGGTAATAAGCCGGCGACGCATTGGCAGCCAAGTTCCCGTAGGTCAGGTCAAAGGAGCGGCTGAATCCGCCTCGGATGACCCATGTTTGGGAAGTTCCGGGCGAGTAGGCGAACCCGATTTTCGGCGACCAATCATTCTTGCTGTAGCCGACATTGCCGAACGTAATGCCTCCCGGAACGCTCGCAGGCGCACTGTAGATCTGGGTGCGCGATGCGATGGGCGGCGTGACGTATTCATAGCGCACGCCAAGGTTCAAAGTCAGATTGGGCCGAATCTTCCAATCGTCTTGCGCAAACGCGGCGTTTTGCAGGAAACCCAGCGGATAGCTCTGGGCCCCGGCGCTGATTTCGCCCAGTACGTCGGGCGACAGATCATAGAGATATTGTTGTAACGTGTTGTACTCGTATTCGCCGCGTACGCGTTGGATGAAGAAGTTGGCCAAGATCACATCGGTGAAGCTATAACCGAACTTCAAGGTGTGCTTGCCGGAAATCTTGATCACGTTGTCCTGCAACTGAAGCAGGTCCTGGATGGAGCCCGAGGGCTCGCTGGATCCGCCGCCGATCTGGACCTGCAAGGGGTCGATATCGATATCGGGGAAGACCTTCAAGCCGGGGAAGACGAAAGGCGCGTTGGGCGTCTGCTGGTTGTTCCGGCTGTAGGATGAGCGGAATTCGTTTTGCAAACTGGGTGTGAAGGTGTGAAATTCCGAAAGGGACAGGAACCAGGTCTTGTTCGGCAGCGGAACGTAAAAGGCAGGCAGGTTCGGGCCGTTCTGGATGCCGGAGGTGTCGTTATCGATCCAGCGGCCGCGGAGCTGGTCCCGGTCGCTAATGTTGTAGTCAATCGAAACGATCGCATTATAAGTGTTGTCGTAATTGGGACCGTTAATTGGAATCGATCCAATCGGAATGGTAGCGCCGTTTACCGTGAGAGGCTTTTGATCGGCAACGGGAGCAGCTCCCAGGAATTTCTGCATAACGCCCAAGTTGGTCTGGCTTAAGGGAACCGAAGTGCCGGCTGCAACGCCAGAATTTAAGGCCAAGGGTCCAAGGGACGACAGTGTGGCATAGCCAGCGGCGGTGGGCGCGAACACCGCCGCGCCGCCTGTCGATATCTGGCCGATTGGAGCGTACTCAAAATTGCCGAAATAGAAAAGCTTGTTCTTAATGATTGGTCCGCCGATGGTAGCGCCCAGGCGATTGCTGTCATAACGCGGGAACGACTTGAAGCCTGCGTTCCAATAAATGGAGTCGTTCGCATTCAGGTCACGATTCTGGAAGTATTCGTAAACCGATCCGTGAAGCGAGTTAGTGCCGGACTTCACGATCGCATTGAAGACGCCGCCCGACGCGCCACCGAACTCGGCGCTGAACTGGTTCTGAAGAATGGAGAGTTCCTGCACGGCATCGGCGCCGACGGCTGCCAGCGGGCCGGTTTCGTAATGGTTGATATTCGCTACGCCATCCAAAAAGAATGAATTGCTCTCAGGACGCTGTCCGGCAATTGCCGGCCCCGTTCCCTGGCCAATACCTCCTTGGGAGGCTACACCGGCGCCGAACAGGCTCACGTTCCAAAGTGCGGCGGATTGCACGACGTTACCGGCGATACCCGCAGTGCGCGAAAAAGAGGCACTGGGGAGGTCCTCGAGCAGCTTGGTCTCGAACGTGGTCTGCACTTGCGCCGTGGTGGTGTCCAGCGGGGCGGCTGCGCCCACTACTTCCACTGTGGCGCTGGTGGCGCCAACCGCGAGGGCCAGGTTTTGGGTGACGGTGTTACTCAATTGCACCTGGACATTCTTGACCGTGGTGGTGGAGAACCCTTTCGCTTCCGCAGTTACTGTGTAAGTTCCGACAGGAAGATTGAGGAACCTATATCCGCCATCGGTTTCCGTCATGGCTACAGTCTTAATGCCTGTGGCATCGTTGGTGGCGGTGACCGTGGCAGCCGGTACGGCGGCGCCTGTGGCATCCATCACCGTTCCGACCAGATCGCCACTGATCGCCTGTGCCCAAAGCGACGCAGGGACTAAGAGAGCCGCTAAAAAAAGCGCTGCAAGACCACTATTGCGTATTTTTCTCATGTTCCGTTTCTCCTCAATTAAGCGGCGCGCCAGTTCGGCGCACGCCTAAACTCTGACCAGCGGGCATTCCCCCGTTTTGGGAAGCCGCAAAACGACCAGGGGTCTGAACTTGAACCCCGAATTCAGCGGACGTGCGTTTGAAAACCCCTAGCAAGGCAACCTGCTTTCAGGCACTACACTGAGTAGCATCTTAAAAACAGGTAACGCTCACTTTACTAACAAGCTGGTTAATTATATCGCAGGATACGTTAGATGGCCAGGAATATTTCTCAAGTAACTTGCGTGTAAACGATCCAAAAGAGGCGAGTAACGTAATGTGTATTACTTACTAGAATAGTTGGTTTATACGTAAGAAAGGGGAGCCGAAGCTCCCCTGAGTACTAAGCAATGGCGGGATAGGATCAGAAGTAGATCTTGGCGCCGAGCTGTATGATCCTGCCGGGCGCGGCTGTCAGGGTCCGGCCGAAAGTGCTGGACTCGATGTTCTGGTAGGACAGAATATTACTGCTGAACCGGAACTGGGTATGGTTGAACGTATTGTACGATTCCAGACGCAGCTCGATCTTCCTTGATTCAGTGAAATTGATCTCTTTCACCAGGATCAAGTCGGTGTTGTTAATCCCCGGGCCGTGAAAGTTATTGCGTCCGGCGTTGCCGATGACGCCGAATGGCGCCAGGGTGAAGGCGTTCGGATTGAAGTAGTAATTGGACAACACTGTCTTGTTGGCCGGGTTGCGCGATGTGTTGACTAAGCTGGCGTCGCGGGGATCGTAAATGCCGGGAAATCCAACGACGTTCGGTGCATCCCAGCAAGCGTAGTACACGAATTGGTCGCAGGTCAGGGAGCGGAAGCCGCTGTCGCCGACAATCACCGGGAATCCGGTTTGGAAAGTGGTGATACCGCCAACTCGCCAACCGCTCAACACGTATTTGGAAATCGGGTTATTCCACAACTTCGTGAAGCTTGGGACCTCGTAATCGTAGTTGATGACGAAGCGATGCCGGGCATCGAAAGTTGAATCGCCGCGATAGGAAGCGAAATTGTAGGGGTTTGGAGCTCGGCCCAGTCCGGGAGCCGCGCCGCTGCCTTCATATCCGGACGTATCATCGATGGAATGACTCCAGGTGTAGGAAGCCTGGAACATGAGCCCATGCGTCAGCCGCTTTTGGAGCTGGACCTGAAGCGAATTGTAGTTGGAAACGCCTGTGCTAGCCTGCGTTCCGACTGAGGCGAAAACATCACCGGGTGCAAAGGCGGCGTGTGAGGGATAATCGATGTGCTGATTGGCCCGATCAGCGATGCACGCGGGATCCGCAGCGCATGCCGCTTGGCCGGCTGGGGAAATCGGGTTACCTTCATACACCATCGTGAGGTGGCGGCCCAGCGCCCCGACGTAGCCAACCTGGAGCAGCATCGCACCGGGCATCTCGCGCTGGATATTGAGGTTGAAATTCATGGCGTAAGGGTTCGTGAAGTTCGGGTTCACAACGTTTATATCGAGCGGCAGGAACTGCGAGAAATCGACGGCCTGACCCTTGGTAGGCGGCGTAAACGGAAATGGATTCGGGGCTGACGCACCTCCGGCGACGTCCTTGTATGGATTCGCAAACGCAGGACTGCCACCGGCTGAGGCGGCGCCGAAGGCGGCCAGCGAGAAGGGCGCTGCACTGAGCTGCTGGAGTCCGATTTCTTCTTCCATTTTGTTGAAGTAAACTCCGAATCCGCCGCGGATCACGAACTTCTGGGCGGATCCGCCGCTGAGCGAACCCCAGTTGGGCGCGTAGGCGAAGCCGAAACGGGGGCCGATGTGATCGTTGTGCTGGTAGTAGCCCGACAACGAACATCCGTTATCGCCTGGGAACAGCAAGCCTTTCGGAGCCGTTGGGAAAACCGATGACTGCTGACCGGGACGGAAACAGTTCATGTCCAACTTGTTGAAGTGGAGGTTCTCCAATGGGGTATCGATCTGGTAGCCCACGCCCAAATTTAGAGTTAGGGTCTGAGTCGCTTTCCATGTATCTTGCGCGTACATGTAGTATTCGTACGTGCGGAAGTCCTGCACACCTCCGCTTTGCTGGTTATACGAGTCAGGAAGTCCTAAGAGGAAGTCTGCTCCGGCATCGCCGGTGGTGTAGGGGCTGGTCGCCCCGAAGGTGAAATCGCCATTATTAAAGGCTTCGTAAGGGTTGTAAACCTGATAGCGGCGTCCATCAAACCCGAATTTGAGCGTATGCGATCCCACCACCTTGGAAAAATCGTCGTGGAGCTGATACGTATTGGTGATTGCAGGTTGCGGCCCAAACGGACTCTGGCCCAAGTTGAAGTAGCCGATGACGTTGACATAGGGCATACCGGCATTATTCGGAAACTCGGGCGTAATGCCGGTGAAACCGAACGAGGACGGAAGGGCGGAGTTGATTGGAGTGACGGCTTGATAATTGAATCTCTCGTATGAGACTCGGAACTCGTTCAGGGTCGTCGGGCTGAAGGTATGGGTCCAGTCGGCCGTGAACATTTTCTCGGTTTCCGGATCCCCTTCCGGGAAGCCAGGAAGCGTTGATCCCAGGAACGGCAAGTCGTGAGTTACCGGGATATCGTCGAAGAACAGACTAACCCAGAGCATATCTTTATTGCCAAAGGTATGGTCGACACGGGCGATGCCCTGCTCGTCCTGCACGGTCTGAATGGGATTAAAGGTGAAGAGACTGCTTCCCAAATTGGCTCTTGGAACGTACTTATTCAACAAGGCCTGCGACAGCGAATTGAAATCCTGCGTCGGTATGTGCCCGGTTGGGAACAGCGTACTATACGGTGTCCCGGCGGCGTAAGTAGCACCGCTTTCCCCGACCAGCGGTATCGCGGACACACCCGTGGAGCCGACTATGCTTGGGAAGAAACCGGCGCGTTGTGCATCCGAAAATACGGTGGTGGTGTTTGAAGTCGCATTCGTATCGGGGCTGCGGCTGCGACGGCCTTGATACGAAAGAAAGAAGAACGTGTGATCCTTCCAGATGGGACCGCCCACCGTTCCGCCATATTCATTCTGATGAAACACAGGGATCGTCGATTGGAAGAAATTGTGGGTGTTCAAAAACGTATCGCGATAGAACTCGAATGCCGATCCGTGGAATTGGTTCGTTCCGCTCTTGATCACCGCGTTCAGAATGCCGCCTGAATTGCGGCCGTACTCCGGGTTGATGGTGCTGGTGATGAAATTAAACTCGCCGAGCGCGTCGGGACTGGGAATGATGAGGGGAGCGTTCAGACGGAAATCCATGGCGTCGGACCCGTTAATCAGAAACGAATTTTGCTGGCTCTCGCTGCCGTTGCTAGCATAGTTGCCGCCCACGCCAAAACGGTCGCTGCTGGCGACCACGCCGGGAACGAGCTGCTGGAGCGAAGTCCAGTTTCGCCCGACCAGCGGCAGGTCCACGATTTGTTTGCCATCGATGATGGTGCTGAGTTGGGTGGTTGCGGTTTCCACCTGCGTGGGCGAAGCTTCCACCTGAACGGATTGCGTGACCTCTCCGACTTCCAGGGGAACCTGAAGATTATAGACCTGGTTCAGCGCAAGTGTGATCCTGTGGGCGGTGAACGTACGAAAACCCTGTTTGGTTACTGTCACATCGTACGTGCCGGGAGGTAACGCGAGGAATTCGTAATTGCCGTCGTCTCGGGTGGTGACCGTGGTAGACACCTGGGTCTGCGTATTGGTCGCTTTGACCTCGGCGCCCGGGACGCCAGCGCCTGACGGATCGGTTACTGTACCGCGAATATGCGCGACAACTTCTTGCGCCGGAAGATTCGAAAAAGATGCTATGGCGAGCAGAAGCGCTCCCCAGCCAATCAGCGTGAGTTTCCGCATTTTTCCCCTCTCTTTTGCTTCTTACCTACCGTTGCCGCTGTCGTTCTGCGCGCACGGCTGAGCGTCCTGATCACTTGGCCCCGGTGATTCCCGAGTGCCTGCCTGTCGCTCAAACCCGCCGTGGATTGCATTCCCGGTGCCACACGCCGGGTTGAGCGCATAACAAAATCGATTATTGCAAAACAAAGACTTAGAAGCGATAGAAAGCCCTTAGCGGATATGTTTTCCAGTAGAATGCGGACCTGGTTTCCATTAATAGGAACAACACCTACGTCAGGGTGGTGCGAGCGCCAGGGTTATTGCGGGGAGGTTAGGTAAGGTGAGTTACGGCGCGGGCAAAGATGCGGCCAGGATGGGAAGTTCCCGGCCACGTTTTTGGACTTAGAAGTGTTGCTTCAGTAACGGACCACGCCCCGGATTTCGACGAACCGCGGCGAGGGAGCCGTTCCTGGTACGAAGGCCCTCAGGATACTAGTGGGTGGCGCCACTTCGGCCGTGATCAGGCCGAAGTTTGGATTCGCAAGATCGGCCACCGGCTGGTCGAAGATGGGATGGTTCGCGACATTGAAGGCGCTCGCGCCGAATTGGAACATGACTCGTTCTGTGATCCGGACATCCTTCGTCAGCGTGAGATCCATGTCGAAGAAATGCGGTTACGTCCCAGCGTTCCGAAGAAATTGCCGGAGGCGAATTGCGAAGCATCCAAACACGGTGTATTCACCGCGCTTGGACTGCAGTTTAACGGGATGCCGGGGGTTGTAGCAGAAGCCAGAATCGCGGTTACCGTCGTACCGTAGTTTTGGCGCTTCCAGGCCGGCCAGGACTCCCGAATCGACGATGGAGAACGGCAGTCCGCTGCGCCAGAAAATGTTGCTCGAAAGCGTCCAGCCGCCGAAGACCTGGTTCGGGCCCATTTCAGTCCGGCGTGAAGGCGATATCAACGGCACGACTGCAGGTGTAATTCACCATGAAGGTCAAAGCGGAAGAGAGGCGCCGCTGTGAGGTGAGCGTGAGGCCGTTGTATTTGGCGTGGCGGGCATTCGTATATTGCGTCACCCCGCTCGAAGATCGATTCGGGGGGGCCGTTATCGCGCTTGCTGCAGGCAGCAAGCGGTGCGTTCACCACGCTCGAACTCCTATAATCCTTACAGGACCTTTACAAAGCCATGCGAAGGCGAGTGGTGTTCGGCTCGGCGGTGGTGCTGCTCAGCATCCTGGTGTCGCTGGTGGTGTCGCAGGGCTCGTTCAATCTGGGCGCTTTTGCGCCGGGGCCTTCGAACGTCCAGCAAACCTATCTGTTCTGGGCGGTTTCCACGCTGATCTTTATCCTGACCATTGGGCTCGGATTCCTGCTCTTCCGTACCGTGGTGAAGCTGTACATCGAGCGGCAGGCCAACCGGCCGGGGTCGCATATCAAGTGGAAGATGATTGGAGGCGCACTGGCGTTGAGCGTGCTGCCGATCTTCTTCCTGGTCTTGTGGAGCGTTTCGGTGCTGAACCTAAATCTGGACAAGTGGTTCAGCCGTCCGGCGCAAACCATGAATATCGATCTGGTCCAGATTTCGAACGCACTCAACCAGGAGGTAAAGGACAAGATCAACGCGCAGGCGCATTGGCTGGCGTCGCAGCCGGCGCACAGCGCGGATTTTTACGAGCGCTTCTGTCAGGAGAACCAGATCGAGAAGGCCGAAATGGAGCTTCCCGGCGGCAGCAGACGAATGCTGTGCTCGGTTTCATTGCCGGATGAAGGACAGCCTTACACTTCGAGCGTCCAGACAGAGGAAGGCAAGCTGGTGCTGACAACACGCATGCCGTTGGAACTTGCGAAGAAGCAGCACGAGATCAGCCAGGCAGTGGCGGATTACAATCGCCTGTCCATGCAAAGAAAAGCAGTCCGGCGTCAGTATCTGTTGTTGCTCTCGTTGATCACATTGTTCATTCTGTTCTTCGCCATTTGGGTTGCGCGCTACATGGCGAGTCAGATCTCGACGCCGATTACAGCCCTATTGAATGCGGCCGAGCAGATTCGTCGCGGCAATTTGGGTTATCGCGTACGAGTGGGCGCCATCGACGAAATGGCCACGCTGGTGCGGGCTTTTAACGAGATGACGGAGGCGCTGGAAACCAACAGCAAGGAGTTGGAAGCCCGCCGGCGTTTTACTGAGGCGATTCTCGAGAGCATCCCCACGGGCGTAATCTCTTTGACGTCCGACGGCCGCATCCAGCGAGTGAATCGCGCGCTGCTTGGAATTTTTCCCGAAGAACAGGTGGCGCGGGCGTCGCGCTTGAGCGATCTGTTCTCGCGCGAGGACACCGCCGAAATCCGTTACCTGATGAACCGCGCGCGGCGCACCTCGGTGGCGGGCACGCAGATCGAGTACAAAGCCGAGCGGCGCGTGCTGCAACTATCGCTGACCGTGGCGGCGCTGGATGAACAGCGCCGATCCGGATTCGTTTTGGTGGTGGAAGATACCAGCGAACTGCTGCGCGCCCAGAAGGCCGAGGCGTGGCATGAGGTAGCGCGGCGCGTGGCGCACGAAATCAAGAATCCGCTGACGCCCATCGCTTTGTGCGCCGATCGCATCGGACGCCAGCTCGCCCGGCCGGAGCAAACCGCCGACACCAAGCGAATCTTGCAGGAGTGCTCGGCAACCATCGCGCGCGAAGTGGAAAGCGTGCGCATGCTGGTGGACGAATTCTCGCAGTTCACGCGCTTCCCGGCCGCGCAGCCGGTGGTATCGGAGTTGAATCCAATCGTGGAGAACGCGCTGGCGGTTTTTGCGGGCCGCTTGGATGGAATCGTAGTGGACAAAGAGCTGGCGCCGGACTTGCCGCTGGTGCGAGTGGATCGCGAGCAGTTCAAACGCGCGGTGGTGAATCTGGTGGATAACGCGGCGGAGGCGATGCAGGAGTCGCTGGTAAAGAGGCTTTATATTGGAACGCGAGCAACCGATGCCGATTCCGTCGAGCTGATCATTGCCGATACGGGCTGCGGCGTCTCGCGGGAGGATAAAGAAAAGCTGTTCCTGCCGTATTTTTCGACCAAAGGCCGCGGCACGGGCCTGGGTCTGGCGATTGTCAATCGCATCCTGGCGGATCACGAGGCCACCATTCGTGTGGAGGACAACCAGCCGGCGGGAGCGCGTTTCATCGTCGAATTGCCGGTTCCGGAGGTGATGGAACCGGACTTGCCAGGCCAGATGCAAGCGTTGGCGAAAGCGGTGGAAGCGGGCTCAACGTTGGAGCAGTCGTGAAGCCGGCCCGCATTCTCATCGTCGACGACGAACCGCTCATACGGCAATCGCTGGCAGGCGTGCTGGAAGACGAAGGCTATCAGACGCACGCAGTGGCAACTGGCGAAGAATGCGTCACCGAGATCACGCAGAATCCTTACGACTTGACCCTGCTCGACGTCTGGCTTCCGGGCATGGACGGATTGGAGACGCTGGCGCGGTTACAGGAGATCCCGTTCCCGAATCGCCCAGTTGTGGTGATCGTGTCCGGCCACGGCACCATCGAGACGGCCGTGAAGGCCACCAAGCTGGGCGCGTTCGATTTTGTCGAGAAGCCGCTGACCATCGAGAAAGTCACGGTGGTGGTGAAGAATGCGCTGCAGCAGCGCAAACTAGAGCTGGAAGTGGAGCGGCTCAAGGAAGAGGGACGCAAGGAGCTGCAGATTATCGGCGAAAGCGTCCCGATGAAGGCTCTGCGCCAGCAGCTGGCGTTGATGGCTGCCACCAACGGCCGCGTGCTGATCTATGGCGAGAGCGGCACGGGCAAGGAACTGGTGGCGCATGCCATCCATTCCAACAGCTCGCGCGGCGCCGAGGCTTTCATCGAAGTGAATTGCGCGGCCATTCCCGAAGATCTGATCGAGAGCGAGCTGTTCGGGCATCGCAAGGGAAGCTTTCCCGGAGCTACGGAAGATAAGACCGGCAAGCTGCAGAAGGCCGACGGCGGCACGCTGTTCCTGGACGAAGTCGGCGACATGAGCCTGAAGACGCAGGCCAAAGTGCTGCGGTCGCTGGAGGAGCAGCGCTTCGAGCCGGTGGGCGCGGAGACATCCATTCAGGTGGACGTTCGCGTGGTGGCCGCGACCAATAAGAACCTGGAGGAAGAGATTGAGCGCGGGAATTTTCGCGAGGATCTGTTTTACCGCCTGAACGTGATTCCGTTCTATGTACCGCCGCTGCGCGAGCGCGTGGAGGACATCCCGTTACTGGCGGAACATTTCTTGAAGGAGTTCACCACGGCCTATGGACGCCGGCCGAAGGAATTGACACCCGAGGCGTATGAAGTGCTGAAGGAGCATCGCTGGCCGGGCAACGTACGCGAGCTGCGCAATCTGATGGAGCGCATCGTGATTATGAACCCGCAGGTTCGCATTGACGCGCGG
>Ga0070741_10020359_pt1 | contig 10460 bp, 8 predicted proteins | sample Coa_R1_4_FD_66440 | JGI IMG/M metagenome (GOLD analysis project Ga0070741, IMG submission 66440) | Surface soil microbial communities from Centralia Pennsylvania, which are recovering from an underground coalmine fire - Coalmine... | ecosystem: Environmental > Terrestrial > Soil > Unclassified ... | reverse complement strand
GGGACAACGTCAACAAGGTGCGTGTGGAATAATGACGACTCCATTGATCAGCCTCGAAGGCATCAAGAAGGTGTTCTATACCGACGAGATCGAGACACACGCGCTCTCGGAGATCCACCTGCAGATCAACGAAGGCGAGTACGTCGCCATCGGCGGTCCGTCCGGGTGCGGCAAGACGACCCTCTTGTCGATCCTCGGTCTGCTCGACACGCCGACGGGCGGCAAGTACGAGCTCGCGGGCGAGCCCGTGGACTCGCTGTCGGCCTCCGATCGCGCGCGCGTCAGAAATCGGCAGATCGGGTTCATCTTCCAGGCCTTCAACCTGATCGGCGACCTGACGGTCTACGAGAACGTCGAGCTGCCGCTCACCTATCGCGGCATGGCCGCGGCCGAGCGACGCACGCGCGTGCAAAAGGCGCTCGAGCGCGTCGGCATGGCGCACCGCACCAAGCACTATCCCGCGCAGCTCTCCGGCGGTCAACAGCAGCGCGTCGCCGTCGCCCGCGCGGTCGCCGGCGATCCACTGATTCTGCTCGCGGACGAGCCGACCGGTAACCTCGACTCGCAGAACGGCGAGGCCGTCATGACGCTCATGCGCGAGCTGCACGAGGGCGGCGCGACGATCTGCATGGTCACACACGATCCGCGGTTCGCGCGTCACGCCAAGCGCACCGTCCATCTCTTCGACGGACGCGTGGTCGAGGACGAGGCGGGCGCGAAGCAGCGCGAGGACGAGCGAAAGCTCACCGAGAGCGGTTTCGGATTCACCGGCTAGCGCCGAGTTCACAGGATAAGACTCACATGCTACGCGACGATATCCGCTCGGCGGTGCGCGCACCCCGGGCTAAGCCCGGCTTCGCGGTCGTGGAGCGGCAAACGGAGTAAGTATGCTTCCCCTGCATGGCATTGAGATCACCGGAACGGCACTTGGCTTCACCCAGGCCTCGATTGCGATCGCGGTGATCCTCTGCGCCGTTGTCCCGGCGCTCGGGTCCGTTGTCGAGGTCTTCGTCGGCCAAAAGAAGCCAATGCAGACGCCAATAAAGTTTGCCCTCGGTGAACTCATCGTCGCCTTGATCTTGTTCAGCGCCTCAGGACGCGTCCTGCATGATTCCATCCACGCGCATATCGTTGGCACGGGCGACGAGCGCGTGCTCGCCGTGAGAGCGTCGGCTACTACGGAGGTTGTGCAGTGATTTTCACCAAGAAAGCTGAGGCCACGCCGGAGGCGCGCGTGGCCGCGCAGCCCGGCGAGACGTTGATTACGCTGCAGGGCGTGGAGCGGTGGTACGAGGCCGGCGGCAGCCGCAATTACGTTCTGCGCAATATCACGATGGATATCGTCGCCGGGGATTTCGTGTCGATCATGGGGCCATCGGGCGCCGGCAAGTCGACGCTGCTCAACGTGCTCGGCATGCTCGACTCGGGATGGAGTGGATCATACTGGCTCGCCGGCGAGGCCGTGCATGCCATGCCGCAGAAATCCCGCGTCGCACTCGGCAAGCGCCACGTCGGGTTCGTATTCCAGCAATACCATCTGCTCGATGATCTGACGGTCGCCGAAAATCTCGATGTGCCGCTCTCGTATCGCGACGTCCCGCGCGCAAAACGTCAGGCACTGGTCGCCGATACGCTCGATCGATTCGGGATCGTCGGCAAAAAAGACCTGTATCCGCAGCAGCTCTCAGGCGGGCAGCAGCAGCTCGTCGGCATCGCGCGAGCCGTCATCGCCGAACCGGCGGTGATTTTAGCGGATGAGCCCACGGGCAATCTGCACTCGAGCCAAGGGCGCGAGATCATGTCGCTGTTCCGCGAACTCAATGCGCGCGGCACGACCATCGTGCAGGTGACGCACTCCGAGGAGAACGCCGCCGCAGGCAAACGCATCGTCACCTTGCGCGATGGGTGGATGACGTGAGAGACACGATCCGAGCGCTGGTGCGCACGCCGATTTACTCGGTCGTCGCGATTCTGACCCTGGCGCTCGGTATCGGAGCGTCGACAGCGGCGTATACCGTTCTCGACGGCATTCTCCTCGCACCGTTGCCGTACAGTCAGCCCGACCGCCTCGTGGCGGTTCTTGCCGCGTCCGTGCATGACACGACGACCGGCCTGATGTCATTCCCTGATTTCGAGGACTACGCCCGATCGCAGACCGTCCTCACGGGCATGGCGTTCCTGACCGGCGGCTCGACCACGCTCCACCGTGCCGCCGGCAACGCGACGGTCCAGTACGCACAGGTCACGGACGATTTTTTCCAAGTGCTCCGCCCTCGGCCCCTCTTGGGGCGACTGCTTACGCCCGAGGATAATCGACCAGGAGCGCCGCCCGTCACCGTGCTGACGCACGAGATGTGGGTGAACTATTTCGCGAGCGACCCGGGCGTCATCGGCCGCGATGTCGATCTCGCGCTCGGGCACTATACAGTCGTCGGCGTGCTCGGAACGGGCGCGGCCTATCCCGATTGGATCCGGTACAACAACGGCGCGGTGTACGTCGCTATGAACGCGGCGGTGGCCCTGAATAGCGCCGCGCTCCGGAGCCGTCTGAGTCACAGCGACTCGCGCGTCATCGCACGCCTCAAACCCGCGATCACTCGAGACCAAGCCGAGCGACAGCTCAGGACGATCGCCTCCCGCCTCGCGCTGGAGTATCCGGCGGCCGACTCGACCCTCTCGGTCCGCCTACAGCCCCTCCGTGTCGAGGTCCAACAAGGCGTGGGCTCGGCGCTCTCGGTCATGGCCGCGGCCGTCGCGTTGGTGCTGCTGCTCGCGACCGCCGATGTCGCGAATCTCGGTCTCGTGCGCGCGACCAGCCGCGCGCGAGAGATCGCCGTTCGCACGGCCCTCGGTGCCTCACGTGGACGCGTGATCGGCGCGCTGCTGCGAGAAAGCGCCGTCCTCGCGGTCGCGGCGGGAATCCTGGGTATCGCCATAGCGTACGCGGGCGTCAAAGCGCTCGCGTCGACATCGATGGCGCAAAATTATCTGCCGCGACTCGACGAGGTCCATCTCAATGGGGGCGCGCTCGTGGCGGCGTTCGCCGCGACAGTCCTCGCCGCGGTGCTGGCCGCATTGGCGCCGATCGCGATTACGCGTTCGGATCTGCTGCCCGTCCTCAAATCCGGCGGACGCGGCGCCAGTGCGGACCGGCGCAGCGTTCGACTCCGGTCAGGGATCGTGATCGCTCAGGTCGCGCTGTCCGTCGTCCTGGTGACTGGCGCCGGTCTCCTGATCCGCAGCTACGCGCTCTTGCGCCACGTCGATCCGGGATACGATCCCAGCCACCTGGTCACGTTCGACTTCAACGTGCCCGAAGCGCATGCCGCCGATCCCGCGACGAGGCTGGCGTTGTTGGATCGCATGGCCGATGCGATCCGCGTCCCCGGCGTCCAGTCGGTCGTCTTCGCGAACCACGTTCCGCTCGAGGCGGGCGGAGCCTCGACGCCGGTTGGACCGGACGGCCGCGACTATACGACGGACACGACCGGCGCGATCTACGAAGTCGTGAGCCCGGGGTATTTCGCGGCGATGCACATACCGGTTCTACGCGGCCGAGGGTTCACGGACGCCGATCTCCGCGCAACGCCGGTGCCCGCGGTCATCAGTGCGGCCGCCGCGAAATACTATTGGCGGAACGCGGACCCCATCGGCCACGTGATGACCGTGACGAGTGCCGTGCACTACAGGAATCCCAACTTCGGCAGGCCTTTCCAGGCAACGGTGATTGGGGTCGTCGGCGAGGTCAAGAAGTTTTCGCTCGATGAGAAGGTGCAAAAGACAGTGTACGTGCCGATCACGCATCCGGTGCCCGCATACCTCTGGGCGATCGCCCGTACGACGGCGCCGCCACGCTCGCTCGTCTCAGTCATCCGGCGGCGCCTCTCCGCCGTCGACCCGTATCTCGTGGCCGCGAGCGGTTTGTCCGATGAGATGACGCGAATTGATGCCGGGCTCGTCGGGCAAATGTTCCAGATGTTCGTGCTCGGCCTGTTCTCGATCGTCGCCCTGATCCTCGCCGCGCTCGGCCTATACGGTGTAATCGCATACTCAGTCACGCAGCGGACGTCCGAGATGGGTATCCGCATGGCACTCGGCGCGCGCGCGGCCGATATGGTGAGTCTCGTCGCCCGTAACACTGTTGTCCTGATTACAACCGGTCTCGCGCTCGGTGCATGCGGCGCTTTTGTGCTCGGGAACGCCATGCGATCGCTACTCTATGGCGTGGGCCCGTATGATCCGGTGACGCTACTGATCGTTGCCAGCGTCCTCGCTGGCGTGGGCACCATCGCGAGCTATCTGCCCGCCAGACGGGCCGCGCGCGTGGATCCGGTTATTGCTCTGAGAGCGGAGTAATCCATGCGCGACGATGTTCGACAAGCGCTCCGCGCGCTCATCCGGTCACCGCTTTATTCCGCTGTCGCGATCCTGACGCTGGCCCTTGGGATCGGCGCCACGACCGCGGCATTCACGGTGGTCGGGAGCGTGTTGCTCAAGCCACTGCCGTACGCCGCATCCGACCAGCTAGTCGGCGTCTTCGCCACGAATCACCAACACGACGCGACCACCGAAGGCGCGGTCCCGTCCTATCCGGCATTCGAGGAGATGCGACAGAAGGCGGATGTGTTCAGTGGATTCGCGTACATCACGGGCGACGGCGCGACGTTCCGGCGACCGGGCGGCGCGGAAGCGGTGCTGATCGGGTTCGCGACCGATGATTTCTTTCCGCTGCTGCGCGCGCGGCCCGCGCTCGGACGGCTGCTCACACCGGACGACAATCGGTCCGGCGCGCCGCCGGTCGTTGTGTTGTCGCACAAGATGTGGACCGATGACTTCGCGGGCGATCCGCGGGTCATCGGGCAGACGATCGACTTAGGTCTCAATCATTTCACGATCGTCGGCGTGCTCGACGCCGGCCAAGCCTATCCCGACTGGGTCCCGGGCCTGACCGCGAATCTCTACGCGCCGATCGGCGCCGCGCCGTATCTCAGGGACCGGTTGAGTCGGCGCACGAACCACGCGGATGCGCGGACGATCGCCCGGCTCAAGCCCGGCGTCACTCGCGAGCAAGCGGAACGCGAGCTCAGGACGTTGGCGGGGAACATCGCGCTCGCTTACCCGGCGACCGATTCCGCTTTACCCTCAGCGCTCGTGCGCCCGCTGCGCGAGCAAGTCGTCGGCTCGATCGGGCCGGCATTTGCCGTGCTGAGCGTCGCCGTCGTGCTGGTGCTGCTCCTCGCGTGCGCCGACGTCGCGAATCTTGCCCTCGTGCGCGCAACGGCCCGCGAACGCGAGATCGCCGTCCGTTCGGCGCTCGGCGCCGGACGGGTGCGTATCGCACGTGTGCTCTTGGCCGAAAGCGGTATTCTCGCCGTGGTGGGTGGTGTCCTCGGAATCGTGATCGCGTTCGCCGGAGTCCGGATGTTCGTCGCCGCGGCGCCGCCGACGATTCCGAGATTGGAAGAGGTCACGGTCGACTGGCGCGCGCTGATCGCGGCGCTCTTGGCAACCAGCCTCGCGACCATCCTCTGCGCGCTTGCGCCATTAGCGGCGATCGGACGCGCCGACCTGGTGCCCGCGCTCAAGGCCGGATCGCGCGGATCAGGCGCCGTGCGCCGCAGCATGCGACTACGGGGCGCCATCGTGACGACACAGGTTGCGTTCTCCGTCGTGCTCATTACCGGCGCAGGTCTCCTGATCAAAAGCTTCGCCATCTTACGGGCGGTGAATCCGGGCTTCGATACCCAGCACGTGCTCGGATTTCACCTCGCAACGCCAAAGGGGAAATACACCGATCCCGAGTCGCAACTCGCGCTACTACATCGGGTGTCCGACGCGCTGGCGATGCCCGGCGTCGCGTCCGTGTCCTTCGTGAACCACGGTCCCCTCGGCGCAGGCGGAACCTTCACGCAAAGCGGGCCCGATGGACGTGATCCGGCATCGGACTCGGCCGGCGCGGTCTACACGCTCGCCTACCCGCGCTATTTCTCGACGATCGGGATTCCGATGATCGAGGGACGGGAGTTTACTGACGCAGACGTGACGGCCGGCACGGTCCCTTCGATCGTGAGCGCGACCGCCGCGAAGCGCTACTGGCCCAAGAGCGACCCGCTCGGTCACGAGCTCACGGTTCTCAACGCGGTGCACGGTGATGCCACCTTCGGCCACGAGATCCGCACGACCGTGGTCGGCGTCGCCGGCGACGTCAAGAAATTCGATCTCGACGAAGCTCCATTTCCGATGGTGTACGTGCCGGTGGGGGCGGTCGGCGGATACGGGGTCGGCGACGTCGTGGTGCGCACGACATCGTCACCCGCGGCCCTCGTGGGCGCCGTCCGGAAGGCCGTGGCGGCCATCGACCCCGATATCGTCTTGCGGGGCCTGAGCACGGGCAAAGAGTGGGTGGACACGAACATCTCGCGCCAACAGTTCATCATGACGCTCCTTACGATCTTTTCAGGCGTCGCGCTCGCGCTGGCGGCGATAGGCCTTTACGGCGTGATCGCGTACTCCGTCACGCAGCGTACCTCGGAGCTCGGCATTCGCATGGCACTCGGCGCCCGCACGAGCGATATCGTGGCCTTGATCGCCGGCAGCGCGACGGCGCTCGTGGGCATCGGCCTGCTCCTCGGCGCGGGTGGCGCGTTCGCGCTCGGCCGCATGATGCGGTCGCTCCTCTACGGGATCGGACCGAACGATCCCACGACCTTGCTGGCGGTCGTGAGCGTGCTCGCCGCCGTCACCGCCATCGCGAGCTATCTGCCCGCTCGCCGGGCGGCGCGCGTGGATCCCGTCGTCGCGCTACGTTCCGAGTAATGCCGCGACTGCTCATCGCTGACGATCAGCAAGACATCATCGAGGCCCTCGCGCTCCTGCTCAAAGCCGAAGGCTTCGAGTTGGAGAGCGCCCGGTCGCCGGCGGGTATCCTGGCGGCGCTCGAGCGCAACGAGTATGACGGGGCGCTCATTGATCTCAACTACGCCCGCGACACGACTTCCGGTCAGGAAGGGTTGGAGCTGCTCGCGCGCATCAAGGCGATCGATGCGACGCTGCCCGTGACCGTCATGACCGCCTGGTCTTCGGTGGATCTGGCCGTCGAGGCGATGCGGCGCGGGGCGTACGACTATATCGAGAAGCCCTGGGACAACGGACGACTCGTCGCGACGGCGCGGCGCCAGGTCGAGATGGCTCGGGCGCTCCGTGCGGGACGGCGGCTCGAGCGCGAGCTCGAGGCGCTGCGGCCGACACCGGGACGTCCGCTCATGATCGCGGAGGCGCCGCGCATGAGACCCGTGCTGGAGCTCATGGCTCGGATCGCGCCCTCAGACGCGAACGTTCTGATTACCGGAGAACACGGGACCGGGAAAGAGCTCGTCGCCCAGTGGCTGCACAGCGCGTCTGGGCGCGCCGCACGGCCATTCGTGGCCGTGAACCTTGGCGGACTCGCCGACGGTGTTTTCGAGAGCGAGTTGTTTGGGCACGTGAAGGGCGCGTTCACCGACGCGCGCACGGATCGCATGGGACGCTTCGAGCTGGCCGACGGCGGATCGCTCTTTCTCGACGAAGTCGCGAACGTCTCATTGGCGCAGCAGGCCAAGTTGTTGAGGGTTCTGCAGACGAGAGAAGTCGAACGCGTCGGTTCGGCGAGAGCGCGAAGAGTCGATGTGCGTATCATGGCCGCCACGAATGCCGTGCTCCCCGACGAAGTAGCCGGTGGACGCTTCAGAGAGGATCTCCTCTTCAGACTGAACACCATCGAGATCGTCCTGCCGCCCCTGAGAGAGCGGCGCGACGATATCCTGCCGCTCGCCAGGTACTTCTTGGAGCGCCACGCGGTCCACTATGGCCGCAGGGGGCTCAAGCTCGATAACGGCGCCGTGCACGCCCTGCTCGAATACACATGGCCCGGCAACGTGCGGCAGCTGGAAAATGCCGTCGAGCGCGGCGTCCTCATGGCGTCGGGCGACACGCTCCAGGCGGCGGACTTAGGCCTGAGGCCGCCCAGCGGCGGGCCGACCGCGCGGCTCGAGGATATGACGCTGGAGGAGGCTGAGCGGGTCCTGATCGAACGGGCCCTAGCCCGGTTCGACGGGAACGTCAGCGCCGCCGCCAAGGCACTCGGCTTGAGCCGGAGCGCGTTGTATCGTCGATTAGAGAGTAATGGCCGGTGACCCACGCCCCCGATCCGCTCGGCGGCTGAAACACGAGCGCCGCGTGCTCCTGCTGGCGCTCGTGCCGGCGGCGCCAGCCCTGCTGCTCGCCATGATCTGGCTCTGGAACACACCGCTCTCTGGCGCCACCCGCGTGTCGATCGCGCTCGTCCTCTTCGGATGCTGGCTCGGCGGCGCGTACGCCGTCCGCAGTGAGGTCGTGCGGCCGCTGCAAAGCCTGTCGAACATGGTCGCGGCGCTCCGCGAGGGCGACTATAGCATGCGCGCCTCGAGCGCGTCACCCGAGGATGCGCTGGGGCTCGCGCTTCTCGAGACCAGCCTGCTTAGTGCCCAGCTGAGAAGCTGGCGGCTCGGAGAGCTCGAAGCGGCGGCTCTGCTGCGAACGGTGATGGCCGAGATCGACCTGGGCGTGTTCGCGTTCGACGAGGAGAGCCGGCTACGACTCGTGAATCGCGCCGGCGAGAAGTTGCTCGGCCTACCGGCGCCACGCCTAATCGGGCAGAGCGCGGAGTCGCTCGGGCTCGATCGGCCGTTAGAAGGCGAGGCGCCGCGAGTTGAAGACCTGGCGTTCCCCGGAGCGCAGGCCGGGCGATGGGGTATTCGGCGGTCGACGTTCCGCCAAGACGGTCGGCCGCACACCCTGCTCGTCCTGACCGACTTGAGTCGGACGCTCCGCGAAGAGCAACTGGCGGCTTGGCGGCGGCTCGTTCGCGTGTTGAGCCACGAGATCAACAACTCGCTCGCGCCGATCCAGTCGATCGCCCACACGCTGCGATCGCTGATGGGGCGCGATCCGGCGCCGGCCGACCTATCGACTGACGTGATCCGCGGACTGACGGTGATCGCCGGACGGTCCGAAGGGCTCTCCCGCTTCATGTCGTCATACGCGCGACTGGCGCAGTTGCCGCCGCCCAAAGTGGCCCAGATGGATGTCGGCGCGTGGGTGCGCCGGGCGGTCGCGATGGAAACGCGGGTCCCGGTGACGGTGACCGATGGGACGCCGGTGACGATCATGGGAGACGCCGACCAATTGGATCAGTTGCTGATCAACCTCGTGCGCAACGCGACCGACGCGTCGCTGGAGACGGGGGGTGGCGTCACGATAGGGTGGACCACCAGCGACGGGCAGGTGGAAGTCGCGGTCGAGGACGCCGGCCCGGGCGTCGGGGCGACCGCGAACCTGTTCGTCCCATTCTATACGACCAAGCCCAACGGCTCGGGTATCGGGCTGGCCCTGAGCCGCCAAATCGCTGAGGCACATGGCGGTACGGTGACGCTCGCCAACCGCGAGCACACCACCGGCTGCGTCGCCACGGTCAGGTTGCCGATGGGGGTTGCTAGTTTTTCAGCATGATGCTAGATACCTAGCATGCCTGAGTCGCTAGAGCCCCGTCTCAGCCGCCGCGAGCGGCAGATCATGAACGTGCTGTTCCGGCGCGGCGAGGGAACCGTCGCCGACGTCATGGACGAGATGCCCGACCCGCCGAGCTACTCGGCCGTCCGGGCGATGCTCCGAACGCTCGAAGACAAAGGCCATGTGAAACATCACGAGGACGGACCTCGGTATGTCTATAAGCCGACGGTCGCGAAAGAGTCGGCGCGACAGACCGCGGTCGAGCATCTCGTGCAGACATTCTTCGACGGCTCGACCGCGCAGGCGGTGGCGGCGCTCCTCGATGGCTCGGCGCGCGCGCTGACCAAAGAGGAGCGGGCGCGGCTCACGGCACTCATTCGGCGCGCCAGCGAGGAGGGGCGCTGACCTATGCTCGACCTGGCGATTCGAGGCACTCTCATTCTGGTGATCGCGTTCGCCGCCGCGGGGCTCATGCGGCGGGCTTCGGCCGCGGCACGACATCTTCTGTGGGCGTCGACCCTTGCCGGGTTGCTCCTGCTGCCTGGCATGGTCCGACTCGGACCTTCGCTGCAGGTGCAGGTGCCCATGCTGGCTCCGACGGCGGCACCAGCCCCAACTCCGGATCCGACGCCGGCTCCAGCCCCCACGGTAGCACCCGTCGTCGCCCCCGACGTCGAGGTATACGTCGCGACGCCGCAGGTTCATGTTCGGGCGCATTCACGCGCGCACATGCGGACCCGCATCGATGCTGCGCCGTCGGCGCCCGTCGAGACAGGACCAATAACCGTCGCTCCCGCGCTGGCCCCTGTGGCACACCAAGCGACGATAGGCGTGTGGCAACGTGCCTGGAACGCTCGCTGGGCGATCTGGGCCGCCGGAGCGCTGTTGGTACTTGGCCGACTCCTCCTCGGGATGGCGCGAGTGCGCGCGATCGT
>Ga0070741_10020358_pt1 | contig 10461 bp, 11 predicted proteins | sample Coa_R1_4_FD_66440 | JGI IMG/M metagenome (GOLD analysis project Ga0070741, IMG submission 66440) | Surface soil microbial communities from Centralia Pennsylvania, which are recovering from an underground coalmine fire - Coalmine... | ecosystem: Environmental > Terrestrial > Soil > Unclassified ... | reverse complement strand
GGCATTGCTGTTTGTTTGTTGCTAGAAACGGTCAATTGTATGGGATCAGTAGCACAAAGGGAAAGGGTAAAAAATAAAAATATTAAAAAGATACCCTTCGATACTTTTTTATAAGAATAAAAAAACTCAGGGCGAACGGAGGAGGAGGGATAAAAGCGAACAGAAGAGGATGAATAAGGTAATTTTATTAAATTATGAAACATGATTTTTCCCTTTCCGTTCGCCCTGAGTTTTTTTATTCTTATAAAAAAGTATCGAAGGGTTTTACCGAACGGTTTTTATGAATTTTAATGAAAATATGAAATTCACTGCGTAAAATTAATGGTTATCGTTTTTCCGTGTGTCCATTGTGGCATTTTCATAGATAATACTGCGTTGCGCGCAGAAATATCATACATCATGATGCCAGATTTTTTAATAAAAGAGACATTTTTTGTTATTCCCTGACGATCAACATAAAAAGAAACTTCACATGCTGCATCTTGAGGAACACCAAAAGGTGGTTGCCATTGTTTAACTAACTCCTGCTGTAATAACGCATTACGCCTGAGCATTTCAACTTCTTTGTAGTCATGACTGATCTGAGCATTGTGTGGAGGAGGAGGTTCTTTTTTGGGTTGTGGTTGTGTATCGCTTTTTACCGGTTCTTCTTTTTTTGGAGATTCTTTTTTCACCGATTTTATTGGTTTTGCCGGTTCTTGTTTAATTGTTGAAAGTATGGTGTTTTTTTGTTTTGGAGTTATTGCTTGAGTTTTAATTGGTGTAGATTTTTGCTGCACTACCGATGATGATGTACTGATGTTTGTACCGATTGGCACAAACACAATAGGTGCCGTGTAGTCGATATGTTTTTTTAAAGATAATGTGGTAGTGCTGATACCGTTGTCATGAACAAAAAATACCCATACAAGTACAATGCAGTGGAAAAAAAGGCATAGCCCAGCAATTTTAAGCAACAGAAGATGTCGATTGTGAGTGTTTTTGTGTTGCCAGTGCGACATATTTTATACCACCAATACATTTAATATCATCAACTAATTCAAGTACTATGCCATATGAAACAAGCGTGTCAGCTTTTACATACACCGTTTGTTCCAGATTATCGCCAACTATTTTTTTTAATTGAACGATAATATCTGTTTTATCATATTTTACTCCATCAATATAAAAATCATTATTTTTGTCTATGTAGACAATCAGTTCTTTCGTGTGCTTTGTTGACGCTTCTTGTGCTTGTCCGCGGGGTAACGTGACTTTGATCGCGTTATGCAATAAAGGTGTTGCAACCATAAACATAATGAGCAAGGTGAGCGCAACATCAATGAGCGGCGTCATAGACAGGTCAGCAAGATGCTTTTTCTGTGAGCGTAAAAAACGTTTTTTACGTATACTCATTGATTTTTACCTTTGTGTACGTAGTTCTTGTAATATAAATAATACTCTGTCTGCAAGCGTGATAATGTGATGTTCCAAAAGTCTACTTTTTGTTTGAAGATAGTTGTACATCATGAGCGCAGGAATGGCGACCATGAGTCCTGCAAGCGTAGTAATTAATGCTTCTGCAATTCCCGGTGCAATGGTTGCAATATCGGCAACTTGTGTTTCACTGATACGAATAAACGCGTGAATCAACCCCCACACCGTCCCAAATAAACCAAGCAGCGGAGCAACTGCGGCACTAGAAGACAAAATTGGCAAATAAGCCTCATCATGTAAAATCATAGACTCAATGACGCTATCACAATGTTTTTCGATTAATAACCAATCATTTTCTGAAATGGTTGCAAGCGAATTACCTTTAACTACCTCTTGTACAAAAGCCATATTTTTTACTAAAAAATAATGCGATGGCGTATTTTTTGCCGTAGTTTTAGTAAAAGTAATAAGATCAGGAACCGTTTTTATTGAAAGTAATTGTTTATAGGTATGTTTCAGGTTTCTTTTTTTTATACGAAAAATAATAAGTTTAGCAATAAAAATAGTCCAGCAGAACACTGACATTGCAAGCAGAATCAATAACACTAATCTGCTGACAGCGTCTGCTTGTACAACGAGCTGCCATAGTTGATTGCCAGAAAAAAAATGCATGTTTATACTCCTTGATGCGTAAGCTCAGTAATATCTGTTACGCTTATATAGCCTGGAAGCAGTGGATTAATTTGTTGTGATTGCTCATTTAACTTATTCATAGAAACAGAAAGAAATGCTGGTTTTTTTTCTTTATTCTCTGCCAACCATGCGTTAAAAAGGGAAGAATTTTGTACGCATAATATTTTTCGACAGGAGTCTAAGTAGACGTTTATTTCGTTTTCTTCAATTTGATCTGCTGCAATAAAAAAATCGGCATGAGGTAAATTGTCTGTTGTTATACATTGAAAATAAGTTGCTGCTGATGAATGTGCAAAAAGGCGTAGTTGAGCGTAAGGAAAATTATTTTGTAAATTTTGTAAAAATTGTTGAAAAAAAACTTCTAGTGTAAGAGATACTTTTAAAAAATTGCTGATTTTTGTAGCGAAGGATTGTGATTCAGGCATAATTTTTTTCACCAGTTCATTAAAGTCTTGAGAGGCACAGTCATCTTGAATTAAGACTTCTCTGTTTTTTGATGCGTGAAACTTTAGCATGGTGTAATAAAGATAGGCTGAATGAATTAAATGTATATCAAGTTTAGCTTGAGGATTTTGTTTTAATGTCTTTGCAAGAATAAGAAAATCAGGGTATGCATGGCAAGAATTAAATCCAACATAACTTATTATTTTATTTGGATTGGCAGCTATTTTTTGACACAAAACTGAGCTGACATAGGTCTCAAATGCAGCTCGAAAATGCGGGCGAGTGTTACGTGAGTACAGGCAAATTTTTTTATAAGATAGAGGGGTTTCGTTAAGTAAAAACCACTGATTAAAGTCTGTAAGTCTTTTTACCTCTGTTTGGTGATTTTTACGTATTTCAGCGCAATCGAATGGATTATGTGCATCGTATTCTGGAACAATTGAATTCAATTTTTTATTAAAGTAATAAGCACTTAATTTTTGTGTTTCTTTTAAAGCAAAAGCAGGATCGGTGAGCAGTTGATCAAGGGGCGTTTGAGTGCATTTGATAGAGAGGTATAAAATATGAGTAACAACAAAAATAATGAAAAAGCATTTTTTTGTAATCATACTGTCCTTTTATATGCGTATGTTTTTTTGTTAAATAATATAACTTTTTTAAACAAAATAAAATGAAATAAAAAAAAGCCTGAGCACGGAGCAAAGGCTTTTAAGTTATGTGATTTTAATCAGTTATGTGTTATTGATTTATGCATGTGTTAGACTCATCCTGTTCTATATTAACCGGAGATCCAATAAATTCGCCGTTAATATATCCATGAATTTTGCCGTTTGCTTCAATTGGTGTTGAGTCATCATTAAGTTTTTCTAAAGAAATAGAGACTAATTCTGGTCTGTCGTCACGCAAATCCAATAAACCATTATACAAATGAGGATTGTGTTTCAACGTTTGTAAACAGAGCATACTGTACCAACGACGATTTTCGGTTGAAGTGTCTGACGCCGCGATAACATCTGCATAATCAAGATTATTTTTTGCGATATCATCAAGATATATCCTCCAGGATTGGTAAGCGAACAGACGCACCTGTGCATTAGGAAAATTATTTTGTAGTCCTTGTAGAAATTGTTTAAATAAAGCTTCTTTTGGAAGAAATGATTTTAAAATCTCTGAAGGATCAATAAGATCGGCTGTTTTTCCCATAGCCCATCGCATATACTGTTGTATGAATTGGTTAAACTCGCTAGGGTCAGAAAAATTATTGCTCTTGATTTCATGCGTATTGCAAAATTCTTTTTTGGGGCCCGCGTATCCACTATAGCATTCATCGATAAGGTGTATATTTAATTGTGCTCCAGGGTGTTGTCGTAATGTTTGCGCTATAACAATAAAATCAGAAAAACATCCCTTGGTACAAAATCCCACATAATTGATTGTTCGATTAGGATTAGCACCTATTTTTTGAGTCATAGCTATAGAAAGCTTACTTTCAAAAAGAGATTTAGGGTCAGGAATGTTTTGTCTGGACAATTGACACTCACTTTTTTCAATGTTTTGATGTGGGCATTCATTAAGCAGAAAAAAGGGGTGTAATGCTGTATATAGTGCTATTTTGCTGTAAAATTTTTCACGAACTGTTGCTGGTTGATCGTTGCCTGTATGCTCAAAAATGGTGGAAAATTCTGTCGATATAAAATTATTTTTTACGATTCGACCTTCGTGTATTTTCTCGAGTGGGTTGTCTAATAAGTGAGTGAGTTGATTACCAGCTTCCATGCCATTTACAAGATTGTTAGATAAAACCAACATTACGCTGTAAAAAGCGTATAAAAAATATTTTTTTTTAGTCATGAAAAATCCTTTGTTTATTAATAAAAATACATTGTGACACACTATTTGATTACGATGTTTGTGTTTGCGTCAATTCATCTATGATATCTTCAGAGTTTGAAATACCTTCACAAATTTTTTGATAAGCTTTGATTGCTGTTAAATCAGAACAAAGCTCTTCTGAAGAAAAAGAATTTGCTTGTAAAGCAAGTAAATCCGATGCTGAACCAATAAAGCGTAAAAAAATATTTTTATCTTTATCTGCAGTTAATAAACTGTTATAGAGAGATTTGTTATACTTAAATGTTTCTACACAGAGCTTTTTATAATGATTATGAACCTCGGTTTCGCCATCTAAAATATCTGATGCCGCGATAACATCTGCGTGGCCAAGATTGTATGTTGCGATATTTTTGAGGTATGTGTCATAGCCTGAATGGATAAATAGTCGCAGTTGCGCTTGAGGGAAATTGTTGCTCAATCCTTGTAAAAATTGTTTAAAACGAGATTCATGTAAAAGAAATGGTGCTAAAAAGGAATAGGCTGTCTGAAAAACGAATGAATTATAGTCTTTTGATGTATTAGGCTGCTTTGACAACAACAGTGCCGTACATTGGGTTACAAAAGTATCAAAATCATTATTAGGATTAGAAAAATCATTATTTGTGGTTTCACAGGTATTAACCCTATCCTTTGGACCTGTGTAAGGAGTAAAGACTTGATCAATCAAGTGTATGTTCAATTTTGCTTGAGGATGTTGATGTAAAGCCTTTACTATGGTACGAAAATCAGAGAAACATTTACCAGAACCAAAGCCTACATAATTAATTATTTTATTGGAGTTATCAGTTATTTTTTGACTGAGGGCAGTACAAATAACATTTTCAAAAAAACCTCTGAAGGCGGGAATATTTTTTCTTGATAATAAACAAGAGTCTTCAGCGCCTCCATACGGACATTCATCCAGAAGAAAAAAAGGATATTTTGCTTCACACGCTTTTACTGTTATGCGCCAGTTTGCACTAATGTTTTTAGGAATACCATTACTAGTCTGAAAAATTTCAGGAATTTTATTTGCAAAATATGTTGCTAAAATTCGCCCATTGGACAGTGCTTTATTTGGATTTTTTAATACAAGGGTGAGGTGTTTGTCGCCTTCCATGCCGCTCATAAAGCTGTTAAATGCGATCAATGCTATGCTATAAAAAGCATATAAAAAATATTTTTTTGCAGTCATGAAAAACCTTTCAAATATTAAGAACATATTTTATTGTAATATGTTAGCTTTCATATTTCTTTTTGTCAAAAAAAGAAATATGATGGGTTTTGCACTTTTTTCATGAAAATATTAAACTATTTTATAATTATTAAAATAGTGAGAAAAAATATGAAAGTGGCGGTTCTTGTTTCTGGTGGAGTTGATAGTTCGGTTGCCTTGCAGTTGCTGAAAAATGAAGGACACGATATTACCGTCTTTTATCTTAAAATATGGCTAGAAGACGAGTTGTCATATTTGGGCGATTGCCCATGGCAGCAAGATCTGGCGTATGTGACGGAAGTCTGCGATCAATTAAATGTTCCATTGGAAGTCGTATCCTTGCAGCAAGAATATAAAAATGAAGTTGTTGCATATACGATTGAGCAGGTCAAAGCAGGCAGAACTCCTAATCCTGATATCTTATGTAACCAACGGATTAAATTTGGCCTTTTTTTGGACTATCTTGGCGACAAGTTTGATAAAATTGCTTCAGGCCATTATGCGCAAGTGCGCAAAAATGGCGATAAAGTTGAACTTTTTCAATCACCAGATTGTATCAAAGACCAAACGTATTTTTTATCGCACTTAAGTCAGCAGCAGCTGCAAAAAGTAATGTTTCCGATTGGTCATTTGCAGAAAAGCCAGGTACGACAATTGGCGCATGAGTATAATTTACCCAACAAAGATCGTAAAGATAGCCAGGGAATCTGTTTTTTGGGCAAATTTAAATTTGCTGATTTTGTCAGGCATCATTTAGGGGTGCGACCAGGTAATCTTGTTGAACAAGAAACAGGTAAAATCATGGGTATGCATAATGGTTTTTGGTTTTATACGATTGGACAACGGCAAGGAATACGTCTTGGTGGAGGTCCTTGGTATGTTGTTGCAAAAGATGTGCAGCTCAACATAGTATATATTTCTCGTCACTATTATGCTGAGGATAAACCGCGTAACGTGTTTACGCTTGATTCAATTCATTGGCTTTCTGGGGTTGATCCGTTGATTACTGAGTGTCAGGTTAAGCTCCGCCACGGGCCGCATAAATATCATTGTTTGATAAAACGAACAAATGATGGTATTACTATTACGTTATCTGAGCATGATCAAGGCATTGCTTCAGGGCAATATGCAGTGTTCTATGATTCAGACGTATGCTTGGGCAGCGGAGTTATATATTGACAAATAAATACACCATCACTATCGCCACCGCGTTTACCATTGCGCGCATTGTACTCACCCCGTTTGTGGTGTTTTGTATGATTATGCACTGGTGGAAAAGTGCGGTTATTCTTTTTATAATCGCGGCAAGCACTGATTTTATTGACGGATTTCTTGCGCGCTATTTAAACCAAAAAACATTTTTAGGCGCATGCTTAGATCCTGTCGCAGACAAAATTCTCATCTGTTCTTCTTTTTGTACACTCTTTTTTATACGTGGTGAAGAAAGTGCAATTCCTGCGTGGTTTATTGTTTTTATGATTTTTAAAGAAATCGCTCAGGTTCTGGGCGCTTTATATTTATATAAAAAGCAAGGATTGAGTAATACCATTGAAGCTCATGTGTGTGGTAAAATTGCAACGGTAGTTCATATTTCTTGTATTATATGGTTATTATGTGCTCATTTTTTTCATACATCATACGATAGTGCGATACATACTATGTTTTTTGCCGTGATGTCATGTTTTATGGGAATTTCTTTTCTGCAATACTTTTTTATATGGCTTTACAAGATTAAACATAAGGTATTATCTCAATGAATAAACTATTTTTTTTCTCAATAGTCATGGGGTTATTGAGCTTTGTTGTTTCTTGTTCCGTTGAACAGGAATTTATTAAACAGCCAAAAGAAAAAAAAATATATCCGTCATGTCAGCAGTATATAGAGCTTATGGCGGAAATAGTAGGTATCACCAATACCTTAATGTCGCAGTGTATTGAGTTTCAGCGATCAGCTATCGTTGATATAAATGGTTATGTTGAGGGAAATAAAAACTGTTTTTTGCATAATGCAACGAAAAAACAACGATCGCAAGCATATGCAGATAAAAAAAAGCTCAAAGAGGTGTTGCAAGATACTGTCAATAAGCTCTTATTGATAGCAAATTGAGCAATCCTGTTGCGAAAATACTCATTTATTTAGTATTCTAAGAGGTGAAAAGTTAATACAGTTACATCTCATGGGATTTAGGTATATGAAAAAAATATATAGTATGATCAATATTCAGGTTCTTTTTAGCTTATTACTTATGTTTGACGCTATATTTTCTCAGTCTGTTCAACAGAAAATACCTAACTTGGTACATCATGTTATTAAAAAACCCCTCTTTCATGCTCATGATATCGAACATATGTCGGTTGAATCGGATATATACTTACAGCGTATTATAACGAGTCATAATGCTCATATGAAACACGCGATTCTGGAATGGCTAAAAAAAGACACGCAAAGCAGTTATGCAAAGGAACTTTTTTATTTACTCAGTCAGCTTGATTCAACAACCACGGTAAGACAAAGTATTTTGTTGTTAACGCGTGCCGTTTCGGCGTATCAAAGCATGCGACATGATATTGCCGATTATCAAGAAAGCAGTGCATGGCAAGAGCGTGCGTATGCGATGATGTTATTGCAATGCAGCGTGGTGTTAGTTTCTGTTGCCCGTAGACAGTTGCTGTCAATTTTAGATGAAATACATACTTCTTTATTGTATTGGAGAGAACAAAAACGATCTCCTATGAGTTATTTTTTACATAAGTCTCCTTTAAAATGGGTTACGGGAAAACGTCAAGCGGATGAAATTGCCACCAACATTAAAAAGCTTGAAAAATTAGAATATGACGTTCGTATTGTATTAGGAAGATTAATAAAACATATCTATGAATTTGATTTGGTTGGTACTATTGATACGTCGTATACCTGGATTAATTCATTATTGTCTATACTCAAATGCATTGGAAAATCAGAAAAAAAAGAAACGTACGACAGCCGCTTTGAAGAAACAGCAGCAAAAATGATGTTTAAATTACACAAAGTCAGTTATTTAAAAGATAATATTTTATCTCTTGTGTCTTCAGCGCGCAAACCTGGCCACATTGCACGTAATTGGTTGTTATATGCAGTTGCAGCATTAGGTGCATATCAAGCGCGTAATTTTTATATCACAAAATCTGATTTTGTCCATGAATCTTTGTCCAGAGCATCTGAAAAAGTTGTAGAAACATGGGATCTTGCCATTGATCCATTTCAAAGGGCATGGAAAACAATTTTTGCGTCTTCTGCAGCGCTTACTCCTGAGGGGGAAAATTTACTCATGAAGCGAGCGGAAGAAATACAAAAAGTATTACCAGAATTGGAAGCAAAAAAAACAGAATTGGTTGAGCTCATGGGAAAAGGCCCAGATATGAAAGAAGAAGCTATGAACCAATTAAAAGATTTATTGGGAACCGGAAGGTCTACTTATTCTTTTTTTGGTTGGGGTGATAAAGAACGGGAAGAGATTTTGAGTAAAGCGGAAGCTGGTAATTTAGATCCGTTAAAAAACGCAATATCAGCGACAAGTTATCTAAATCCTGCATTAAAAAGCGAATTGGCTGGAATTCTTGCAAAACTGAGCGCTGCTGATTATGTACGATTAGTTTCGGGCATAGGGGTGGATGTTGCCAAGATCATTCCTCCGATCGCAGGAGCAACAGAAATGACGATAGGTATTCTTGGTGAGTTTGTTAAATCAAACGCATTAAATATGAAGTTATTAACATTAATTCCTGCTTTTGGCATCGCCCTTGGTGCAAACAAAGTATACCACTGGATGATGCAACGAGATTTATCATCAGTACGTCTAGCTCTGCTAGATGTCAATTCTTTATTTATAGAATCAGATGCTCCACTCAGTGATCATGACTATGGTAAGTTAATGTACTTATTACAAGTGTTAAAAATAGAAGCGTCACGTTATTTAACCGTAGCTGATATGCGCGATGACTTTTTACATGATTTGGCAAAATTAGAATCAAATAAATTTGATGTTAAAAAGAAACGTGGCATTATTAAAAATATGTTTATGAAATATCCGTTTTTGGCGCTTACTGTAAAAAGTACTTAGCAAAAGCCTTTTTTCTGATATCATCAAAAAGATAAAGTTTTAATGTAATATTTACCGTACAACTGGTGAAAGGGCTGACAATGGCAGCATTTAATCGTGTTATTATCGTTGGAAATTTAACGCGTGATCCTGAATATCGTACACTTCCTTCTGGGCAAGGCGTGTGTCGTCTTGGTGTTGCGACAAATCGTCAATTTAAGAACAAACAAACTGGTTCGATGGTACAAGAAGTTTGTTATATCGACGCAGATGTATGGGGAGCACAGGCTGAAAGCTGTCGTCAATATTTACAAAAAGGGCGACCAGTGTTAGTTGAGGGTCGTTTAAAATTAGATTCATGGGAAGATCAAACTGGTCAAAAACGTACAAAACATTCTGTTGTTGCTGAACGTGTTGTTTTTTTAGGAAGCAATGGAGCAACAATGGCGGACACAACTGCGCTTGATGTCGGTGGTTCAGAGTATTCTTCAGACGACGTTCAACTTAACCCAAACAATCCCGTTGAGCGAGATTTGTTGGCGCAACTGGAAAAAGCGCAAACACGTGCTAAATCAGCAAAAAGTGCGGCAGCAAAAAAAACTGAAGAGTCTGTTTCAGCAGGTGAAATTGATTTTCAAGATCAGCCGCCATTTGAAGAACAGCTACCATTTTAAAATCAACGAATTTTAGAATCAACTAAAAAAACCCTATCAAAAGATGGGGCTTTTTTAGTTGATTCTA
>Ga0070741_10020357_pt1 | contig 10461 bp, 5 predicted proteins | sample Coa_R1_4_FD_66440 | JGI IMG/M metagenome (GOLD analysis project Ga0070741, IMG submission 66440) | Surface soil microbial communities from Centralia Pennsylvania, which are recovering from an underground coalmine fire - Coalmine... | ecosystem: Environmental > Terrestrial > Soil > Unclassified ... | reverse complement strand
TGGTTAGTCTCGCCGAGACACCACCGACTGGAAAGCCGGATGCGGGAAATCCGCCCGTCCGGTTTGGAGGGAGGGGTGGCGCGAAAGCGCCATCCCTACCCCTATCGGGGGCTTACGCAAACAGGCTCGTGACGGCTTTGGCTTTAACTAATTCACGCGGCTGTTTGAGGTGGTTGTAAACGATGGTATCGGGATCGATGCCGAAGGCGTGATAGATGCTGGCCAGCAGTTCCATCGGGTGAACCGGCTCCTCGGCCGGGCTGCTGCCGGTCTTGTCCGATTTGCCATGGATATAGCCGCGTTTGACCCCGGCTCCGGCAATTACCGAGGTATAACAGTACGGCCAATGATCGCGGCCGTCGGCGCTGTTGCGGTTTCCAGAAGTACTCACGCCTTTCTGCGGACTCCGGCCGAATTCGCCGACGGCGACCAGCAAGGTTTCGTGCAAGAGACCTCGTTCATCCATATCCGCGATGAGCGTCGCCAAGCCTTGGTCGAGCATCGGCGCTGATTGGGTCTTCATGCGCTTGGTGAGGTCGCTGTGCACGTCCCACGAATGATTATCCGAGTTGGCGACCTTGGGCCAAATGACTTCCACCACGCGCGTGCCGGCTTCGATCAAGCGCCGTGCCAGCAGGCAGCTCTGGCCAAAAGTGTTTCGGCCGTATCGGTCACGCATTTTCTCGGTTTCCTGGCGTAAATCGAAGGCGTTCCGGGCGCGGCCGGAAACTATGAGATTGAGCGCGCGCTGATAGTAGTCGTCGAGGTTGTACTTCTCGACGGCTTTATCAACGTCGGGCATCGCCGCTTCGATAGTTTCGCGCAACCTGGCACGGCGCTCGAGGCGCAAAGCGAAAACCTCCGGCGGCAATTTCAGGTCATCGACGTGGACATGGTCCATTTTGTTCATGTCCATGTCGTCGCCCTCGGGATAAAGGGTATAGGGATCGAAGGCTTTGCCAAGAAAGCCAGCCGTGCCGCCTTTGCCGACGACGTTGGACTCCTGCAATGGGCGGGGCAGCATCACGAATGGGAGCATCGGCTCAGTCGAGGGCCGTAAGCGAATAATCTCCGAGCCGAAATTGGGGAAGTCCTTGGGATCGGGCGGCTCCAATTGTCCGGAAGGGCTGACCTTATCGGTGGTGTAGCCGGTCATGATCTGATAAATAGCGGCGGTGTGATTGAACAAGCCGTTCGGCGTGTAGCTCATCGAACGGATCATGGTGAACTTGTCGTTCACCTTCGCCAGTTCCGGCAGAAGCTCGGTGAAATTTACCCCGGGAATCTTTGTGGAGATGGTTTTGAAGGGACTCTTCATATTGTCGCCGAGGTTCTCCTTGGGATCCCAAAGATCGAGGTGACTCGGGCCGCCTTGCAGATAAACGAGGATGACATTTTTGGCGCTGCCCCAACCGGGGCCGCCCGCCAGGGTGCCAGATTCCGCCGCGCGCGCCTGCAGTTTGAACAGAGACCCCAGCGAGAGTCCGAGCATCCCTGCGCCGCCAATGCGCAGCAGGTCGCGCCGAGTCATTTTCAGGTTCGGGTCACACAGGTCCGAACAGGTGCCGCCGGGAATCTTAAACATACACTTCTCCGATTGATTGAGGTAGCGGTGAACGGTTCAATGGTTGAACAGAAAACCGGCGCTGTTGATCAGCGCCCAGGTCAGGTCCTGGACCACTACCAGCCGTTTGTTTTCCATTTGATGGGCGCTGGTTTTGGCGTCCTCACGCAACTGCACAAAAAACGGATCGAGATGAATGGGTTCTTCAGCCTTCGAAAGCGCTTGCTGCAACTCGGTGTATTTAGGATCCGCCGGCAAAGGTTCGGACGCAGTCGCAATCGCCTGGCGGCGGCGCCAGAATTCCACGTCGGTCGAGCGGTAATAATCGATGATGGCGGCGGCCTGGGCGGGTTGACGGTGGCCCGGTTCAGCGCGGGTGGCCTGGACCACGGCTTCCGGCATGCCGAAATCGAGCGGATCGTCGCTGGAGGTCACGTACAATTTGAAGCGGCCCAGTAAGAAATTATCACCGTAATGCTGCTGCAGATTGACGCGGACCGTGACGCCGTTGGTGCTCGCAATCGGATCTTCGAGTTTAAAGGTGGCGATATGCCGCTGGACTGAAGGAGCGCCGCCAATCGCCCACCCGTTGCGGCCGCTGTACACTTTTCCGTCGATGGCCTGGCTGACGGGGAAGTCGCTTTGAGAATGATCCGCGCGAGCATCGGCAAAACGCACCGAGGTATCGGGAGCATTCGTGCCGACGGCCCAGGAAAATTCCAATTCGCTGAGGACAAAGTTGCCGTCCTCATGGCGGCCAGGGCCCAGTTTCGGGAGGCGGTCGTCGGGTAGCGCTTCGAGCATCAAGCCGGTGATATTGGTGAGCTGCGACCTGGCCAAGATGAGGTAATCCGAGCTGCCTTTGGCCTCCGTGGCAAAAATCGAGCCGTCATTTTCCCGCGTCAGCTTGCTCTCGCCGGTGGCCGAGACTTGCTGAAGCTCCAGCGGCACCCAGGTCGTCTTGGCATCGCCCGGATTGTTTTTGGTTTCCCAGAAAGCGGCCTCCGCGGGCAATATCTTTTCGTAATCCTTCAGTTCAGCTTGTTTGGTTTCGATCTCGCTCTGGCGCCGCTTCTCCAGTTCCGCCTTGAGCGATTTGGTCATGTCGTCGTAAGTGGCCAGGTCCGCTTTGGCCTTGGCGATGGCTTGCTCGCGCTGTTTGGTCAAATCGGCGATGACGGGGACCATTTTGGTTTCCAAAGGAGCGAGTTGATTGGTGATGTGCGTATAGTCGCTGTCCACGGATCCGAGTAACTCCAGGGCGCTCTGCGTCTCTTTATCGGTCGCCGGCCGGTTCAGCACGCGAAGAAAGACGTCGTTGACGAGCTTGTGGTCGTCTTTTTCCGACTCGACGAGCCTGGCAATGGCGTTGGTGGGTTCGTCGATGGCTTCGGAAATCGTGGAGCCACTGAGCAGGGCCATGACCGAGCCGAGGCGGATGTCGCTGGTGCGTTCGCATTCACAAGCACTCTGGCGGGCGGGCCGGCCCAAGGTTGCGAGCAGGCCGCTGCCGGCGTCCATGGTGGGATCTGTCAGTTGAGTAGCCAACTCGCCCGGTTTGGCGCCCGAGATATGCGGAGTGCTGCCAGTCACGCGATAGACTGCGTCAAAGAGGGTCTCGGCCGGCAGGCGGCGCGCCAGGGCATGCGAATAATTGAGCTTGTCGTCCTCGTTCCATTTATTGGGCCGGATCGAGAGTTGATAAGTTCGGGACTGGCAGATGAGTTGAATCAAGTGGCGCGAATTGAACCCGCTGGCAACGAATTCATGGGTGAGATAATCCAGCAAGGCTGGATTGCGCGGCGGATTGCCGGCGCGAATATCATCCAACGGCTCGATCACGCCGACGCCGGTCAGGTAACCCCACAGCCGATTGGCATAGCTCGAGGCGAAGAACCGGTTGTCCGGAGTGGTGATCCAGGCCGCGAGTTCCTGGCGGCGGCTCACCCCTTCCTTCGTTTCATACCTGGCCGGGTACGGAAAATCGGGAGGGGCGATTTTGCCGGTGCGGAGATGAGTGACATCGCCTTTCTTGGCATCGGAGATCTTCTCGAAAAGGGGCTTGGCGCCCTCGACATCGTTGCCCTCGACTTTGCGTCCTTCGCTTTGTGGATCTTCCTTGTAAGAGACCTGGGCGAAGTAGGCGGCCAAGCGATAGTACTGGTCCTGGGTCCAGCGCTCGAACGGATGGTCGTGGCATTTGTTGCAATTGAAGCGTGTCGCCAGGAATAGATGCGTGGTATTCTCCATCGCCTCAGCGGGTGTGCGCAGGATCTTCCAATAACTGGCCGCGGGATTGTCGTGGTTGGAGCCCGAAGCGGTGAGAATCTCGCGGGCGAATTGGTCGTAAGGAGTGTTTTTCTCGACCTGCGCGCGAATCCAACTCCGGAATAACTCCGCCCCGTCGCCGCCCAGGAACTTGCTGTTGCATTGGAGCAGGTCAGCCCATTTGTTTGACCAAAAATCAACATACTCCGGCCGTCCAATCAGCCGCGCGATTACTTCGTCGCGCTTAACCTTGGTCTGGCGCGGATCGTTGAGGAATGCCTCGACCTCTTCGGGCGAAGGTGGCAAGCCAATCAGGTCGAGATAAACACGCCGGATGAACTCCAGGTCCGTGCAGAGATCCGACGGTTGGATCTTCATCCGTTTCCATTTGGCGGCGACCAACTCATCGATCTTGCCCCAGCTTTCCGGTTCGTGCCAAACGAAGCCGGAGCGATCGCCCATGACGGTCAAGGTCGTGGCGGCGTAGTTGCCTTCGTAGCGCGCGAGCACCGGAGCCTCGCCGCGGCGCAGAGAGGTGATCAAACCGGCCGGGCCGGCCGTGGCCACATCGGTGTTGCCGCTCTCGATGAAGGCCTCGGCGGTCACATCGCGACTGGTGCCATCGGCGTAAGTGGCGGTAACGCGCATCTGTTGACGCGAGCCGATTTGTTGCACCACAGGATCGCGCGGCAACACCTCAATCTTCACAACACGAGGCGATTTGAGATTGAGCGTGGCGCCGTTGACGATCCACTGCCGCAGAATTTGATAGTACTTGCTGTCGACCGTGGTGCGGCGCCCGCCTTCGTGCGGGACTTCCGCCACCGCTTTCAGTAGCATCAGGCTCTCGTCAGGGGACGCGAAATTGATTCGACGGGCGGCCAAATCATCCGTGAACGAGCGTAGATCCGTTTCGGGATCATAGCCGCGCAAGGAGAGTTTGAAGCCGTTCTTGCCTTCCTTTGCGCCATGGCAGGTTCCGGCATTGCAGCCCAACCGCGAAATGAGGGGACTCACATCCCGAATGAAATCGGCATGATAAGGCTTGGTCTGGCCACCAATGGCCAACGGGACCTCGACGGATTTAGCGCCAAGGCTCACGGTCAGTTTGCCAAGGCCGTTGGTCAGCGGCGTCAACAAGCCGGTCGGCGAGACGCCAACCAGCGCGGGCTTGGCTGTAAAGGTCACCATGCGCGTCACATCGGCTGTTTCTCCTGATTCCAGCCGGGCCGTTACCAGCAGTTGCGCGTAGTCGTTGCGGCTGGTTAGCTTGAGTTGAGCCGGTTGAACCTCCAACTCAGCCACGCGCGCTCCTTGAGGAAGCGACTCCGGTTCTCCTGAGCCGGGGGCGATTTTGGCTGGGGCGGTTCCCCACGTGGGCGGGGCCTGCGGTACGGACTCTTTGGTGAGCGGCACAGAAACAAATTCCTTCACCAACGCGCCGTTGGTGGCATTGAAGAAACGGATCATGCCGTCGGATCCAGCCGCAGCCACGATATTGCCGTCCGGCGTGAAGGCCACGGAGTAGATCGCGGAATTGGAAATTGCCACGCGGGCGAGCTCGCGAATACCTTCCTTTTTATAATCGTCGAGCTTCTGTTTGTCTTCTTCTTTGCGGGTATCGGGCACCTTTCCCATGATTTGGCGAAGGGATCTTGGGACGTCATTGGTGTAGTCATAGCTGCAGACTAACAGTTCGCCTGCCCGATCCAGGCCGCTGCCGCAGGCGATGTGTTTGCCATCCAGACTGAACCGGACACTGAACACCCGGCCGGTCATGGGGAATAAATCGGCAATCAGTTGCGCGTCGTCGCCGATTTCGCGCGAGACTTCGCGAAAAATGCGGTAGGCCCGGGGCATCCCGTCGGAGCCGGCGGCAATGATGTGTTCGAGGTGCGGATGGGTGGCGACCGCCAGGACACCGCCCTTCAAAGCATCCGGCGTAATCGAGGTGATATTGTCAATGAATCGCTGGCTGGCGACCTCGGTCAGCTTCACGCTCATGTCGCGTCCGCCCGAAATCACGTGATCCCCCTGAGTGGAGAAGGTCGTGCTCAACACCCAGTCACTATGCGAGCCCATTTGCAACACCTGCTTGCCTGACGACGCTTCGATCGCGCGCACCGTATTGTCGGCGCACCCGAACGCCACCAGCTTGCTATCGGGCGACCAACTCACGCCGTAGAGAGTGTCGTAGCTGGTTGGCGCCGAGACGGTGAGCTTGCGCTTAGCGACATCCCAAATCTGAATCTCGCCCAACCGCGCGGGATCGCCTCCTGCCACAGCCAGCCACCGGCCGTCGGGCGAGAAGCGCAACGATTGGATTCGTTCTGAAAGGCCAATCAACCGCCCACCCAGGCTCGCGCCATCCTTTTCGTAGAGCAAAACTTCATGAAAACCGGCTACGGCCAGCAGATTGCCGTCGGGCGAAAAATCCAAAGACGCAACCACCGGCGGCCGGAAATAGAGCGGAGGATGATCGGAGTCGTAATGCCTTTTTGCGTCTGGAGGCGTATCATCCACCGCCCCCTGCTGAATCCACGCCGAAATCAGTGAAACTTCCCGCTCTTCCAGAGGATTCTTGCCTTTGGGCATGCGCGCCTCGCCGTTCTGGGGCGTGATCATCTTCAGGAGAGAGCTTTGGTCCGAATGTTCCGGCACGATCGCCTTGCCCTCGGTCTCGCCGCCGGCGAGCAAGCCTTTAAAGCTCGTCATGACGTAGCCGCCTTTTGCTTTGGCCGGCTGGTGACAACCCTGGCAGTTGGCCTGCAGAATCGGGCGGATGTCGCGGTAATAGCTGATTTTGGAAGAACCCGGGGCTGGACTTGGGGTCGGCTTTTGCAGGACGGCGGCCGGGCCGTTGAAGGTCGCAATCAGGCACAGAACCAGCAGGGCTGGAAGCGGGGATCCTGACGCAAGTGAGCGGCGATCAGGGGCATTCATCGAGCGTCATACTATGGGCGTATTCACAAAGTTAATCAAGAGCTTTAGCAAAGGTCAAATACCGTCAGTACCGTCAGCAGGTGGTCGAGCGTTGCTGCGGGCAGAATGCCCGCCGCCGGCGCGCGGACTTCCCGAGTCCGCAGAGATCCACCAATGGGTATGGCGAGGACAAATCCGGCGTTAGCAGGTGGTCGAGGGTTGCTGCGGGCAGGATGCCCGCGCGCCGGGCGCGCGGACTTGCCAAGTCCGCAGAGATCCACCGATGGGTATGGCGAGGACGAATCTGGCGTTAGCAGGTGGTCGAGCGTTGCTGCGGGCAGGATGCCCGCGCGCCGGGCGCGCGGACTTCCCAAGTCCGCAGAGATCCACCGATGGGTATGGCGAGGACAAATCTGACGTCAGCAGATGGACGAGCGTTGCTGCGGGCAGGATGCCCGCGCGCCGGCGCGCGGACTTCCCAAGTCCGCAGAGATCCACCGATGGGTATGGCGAAAGAACAAATCCGGCGTTAGCAGGTGGTCGAGCGTTGCTGCGGGCAGAATGCCCGCGCGCCGGTTACTTTGCGACCATTCGCAAACCGGGCTGGGCCAGCACGGCCTCGTGCATAAAGAGCGAGATCCATTCCTTTGCGGCCGAGTGGTCTTCATGAGATCCGCCACGCAGCTCAAAGGTACAATCGAGGCGCTTGACCAACCGCGCCTGTCCAAAGTAAGCCACCACTTCGCCTTCGTGAAGGACACCTGGAAACACATGTTTAATATTCATCGGGCCAGGCTACCGGAGTTACTTGGACAAAGACTGTCCAAGCTGCGCCGCGGGGCGCGGGACGTCTCGTCCCAGCATGTCATCTGAGTTGAGGAAGAATGTGTGGGGAGAGGACGTTTCCCCACCCCGTAAGGCGAGTTTTGTCCCGTGTTCTGGCAGGGTCCGGCAGAGACTTCACTTGAAAACCCGGTCGATTCGTGACACAACGCGTGCATGGAACGTCGCATTTCGAGCCGTCGTGCCTTCCTCCAGACCTCGCTTCGCACCCTGGCCGCGGCCGGCGCATGGTCCTATGCGCAGGGCTACGCTCGCGCGGGGCGGGCCGCTGCGCGAAAGTGTTTGGCGATTCGGCTGGGCGGCCCGGCCTTTGCCGACACGCAAGATCCGGAGGAATTGGCCGCGGCGCACCGCAAACTGGGCTATAGCGCGGCGTACTGCCCGAATGTATCCCTGAACGATTCCGCACGAATTCGCGCGTATGCCGATGCGTTCGCCCGCCACGGTGTGGTCATAGCCGAAGTTGGACGGTGGGTGAACCTGCTCGACGCGGACGCAGAGAAACGAAGGCTCAATTTGCAAGTGGTCACGGATGGGCTGGCACTGGCTGAGGAGATTGGCGCGCGCTGCTGCGTCGACATCGCCGGTTCGTTCAGTTCGGAATCATGGTTTGGGCCGCACCCGGAAAACCTTTCCCGCCGGCATTTCGATGCCAGTGTCGAAAACGCGCGCAAGATTCTTGATGCAGTGAAACCGGTTCGCACCACGTTTTGTTACGAGGTCATGGGGTGGTCCTGGCCGGATAGCCCGGACCATTACCTGAAACTGATACGCGCCATCGATCGCAAAGGCTTCTCCGTCCACTTGGATCCGTGCAACCTGGTGAACTCGCCGGAGAAATTTTACGACAACACCAAACTGCTGAACGAGTGTTTCGACAAACTGGGCAAATGGATTTCCAGTTGCCACGCCAAGGACCTGACTTGGGACGTCGAAATGAACGTTCACTTCCGCGAAGTCGCGCCCGGCAAGGGCTCGTTGGACTATGCCACGTACCTGCGACGGCTCTCGCAGTTGCCGCAAAACCCACCGCTCATGCTCGAGCATCTCACCACAGCCGAGCAATACACCGGCGCCAGGGAACACATTTTTGAGGTCGGAAAGGAAATCGGACTGGTATTTGACTGAGCGGCAAATCACCCGAGTTCCTTCGGAGGGCCGAGTTCGGCGAGATTACAACCAAACTAAGCTACCGAACTAGAGGCTTTGAACCTCAAAACTCATTGAACCGGTCGATTTGCGGCGCCATTCCGGCGGCGAGACGCCGCCGGAACTCGCAGGCGAAGACGCCTGCGCTACGTAGCACGGGCCTCTGGCCGGCGGGTTTTGGCGACGTCTCGCCGCCAAGATCATTGTTGAAACACGCTCTAAGGCGCTTTTATATATTTCGAATCTTATTCAGGCCATTGAGCGCCGCGACTTTGTAGGCTTCGGCGAGGGTGGGGTAGTTAAAGACGTTATTGATGAAGAACTCGACGGTGCCTTTGTACGCCATGACGGCCTGGCCGATATGAATCAGTTCGGTTGCTCCGGTTCCAATGGCATGAACCCCGAGGATCTCGCGGGTCTCCTGGTGAATCAAGAGCTTGAGCATCCCTTCTTCGTCGCCCAGTAATTGGCCGCGCGCTAATTCGTTATATTGCGCGATGCCCGCTTCGTAAGGGATTCCTGCTTTGGTGAGTTGGTCTTCAGTTCGGCCGACCATCGAGATTTCAGGAATGGCATAGACGCCGTACGGAAAAAGCTCGGGGATCGAGCAGGTCGGAACCCCGTACGCATGACAGGCGGCCAGGCGTCCTTGCTCCATGGCGGTGGAGGCCAGGGCGGGGAAACCGATGACATCGCCAATCGCGTAGATATGTTCGACCTTCGTCCGATAGAAGGGATCGACCTGCAAGCGTTCGCGGTCGTCGGCGACCAGTCCGGCCTTGTCGAGCTGCAAAGCGCCGGTGGTGCCCTGGCGTCCCACGGCATAGAGCAAAGTCTGGGCGCGAATGACTTTGCCGGACTCGAGAATTGCCTGCACGAGCGGCTCGCTGCCGCCGCTCTCGACCGGCGGCGCAGGTTTTGGCGCTTCAATCCGGGAAACCTTTTCCCCCAGGCGAAGCGTAATGCCGGCTCGCCGCATTTGGTACATCAAGGCCTCGGTGATTTCGCGGTCCAGAAAGCCCAGCACCTCGTTGCGGCCTTCGATCAGCGTCACTTTAACATCCAAAGCCGCCATGATGCAGGCGTACTCGGTGCCGATCACGCCGCCGCCGACGACAATCATCGATTTGGGAAGCTGGCCGATCTTGATGAGCGCGTCCGAAGTGAAAACAGTTTTATTATCAAAGGGGACTGAATCCGGCGTGGCCGGGCGCGTGCCGGTGGCGATAAAGAATTTATCGGCGGAAATCTGGTCGGTCTCGCCGTCGCGAGCGACCTGGACGACGTTGGGCGATTCGAAATGGGCTTCGCCCCAGGTTAGCTCGACCTGGTTGCGGTCACAATGCTCGCGAACCAGGGAGATCTCGTGTTGCACGACCTGACGCGACACGTAGATCAGATCGTCGATGGTGATCCGCTTCTTGACGCGGCTTTGCTCCCCGAACAGCCCGCGTTTGGTCGCGCCAGTCAAATGCAGCACCGCCTCGCGCAATGCCTTGGACGGAATCGTGCCGGTATTGACGGCGGCGCCGCCCAACACAGGGTTTTTTTCGACGACGCAAACCCGCTTGCCCAGTTTGGCGGCCTGGATGGCGGCTTTTTGTCCCGCCGGTCCGGACCCGATGACGACGCAATCGAAGTGTCTCACAAAGTCAATCGCCGGTTCATGAACACAGTTCTATCGCCACGCGCTCCTGCGGGCAAGTCACAATCCA
>Ga0070741_10020356_pt1 | contig 10461 bp, 4 predicted proteins | sample Coa_R1_4_FD_66440 | JGI IMG/M metagenome (GOLD analysis project Ga0070741, IMG submission 66440) | Surface soil microbial communities from Centralia Pennsylvania, which are recovering from an underground coalmine fire - Coalmine... | ecosystem: Environmental > Terrestrial > Soil > Unclassified ... | reverse complement strand
ATTCGCTGGTGCCGCTTGCGGCCGAGATGCGAGGAGCGAGGAGGAGGCGATGGGGATCCATCGTTGACGACGAGCGACGAAGCAGATCGGTCGCAACCGGCACCAGCCCTTCGGGTTGCGGGATTTTTGAAGCACTACACTAGAGCTGGATCTTCTGCAAAACCGTTCCGAGTTCGTTCGAGACGTCGTCGCGCAACGTCACGACGACGGTAAAGTCGCCTTTCTCCAATGCAACGTTCATCCGGTACCGGAACTCCGCCTTCGCCAGCCTCGGCTGGTCGGCCTTGGGGATGGTCAGGTCCTTGATCAGGTGGTGATAGCCGACGTTGTTTCCCTTCTGGTCAAAGACCGACAGGTATACATGCACCCGGCCGACATATTCGTCGCCGCGCGGAAGAACCGTTACACCACTCATCGGCATCGCCGCGGTGATCGGGATCATGCGCTTCGGTGTCTCCACCGGTGTTCCCACCTCGAGAGTGACGGGAAGCGATCCGCGCGGTCTCTGGAACGTGAGCGGGGCCATCAGAGACTGGTCGAGCCGCTGCTCGAAGGAGGCGTTCATGTAGCCTTCGCGATAGCGCACGACCAGGCCGCGCTTCTTCACCTTCACGGTGATGAGGTGATATTCGCCGTCGTCTCCATGCTTCGGCGAGTAACCCAGCGAGTAGTAATTGGCCGTATCCGAGTCGATCGTCTCGAGGCTCTGGTTGGTGTCGGCGCTGGTGAGATACAACCCGCCCGTTCCGAGCGCGAGGGTCAGCGAAGCGGAATCGACGTCCGTGGTGTCGATCGGTCCCGCCCCTCCTCCCTGCTGGAAGATGTTCGTCGATTGCAACACGATCCCGGACGATTTGTTGCTCACGTCGTGCTGCGGAGCGACCATGCCGCGGCCGCGCGTCTTGATCACGTAGAGATTGAAATTCGCGGCGTTTGCCTCGCGCACCATCTCGTCGAGCGTCTGACCGACCTCGAGCTTGAGGTCCTGAAGCAGCTTGTCATCGCCGACGTCGTATGCTGCGAAGGTGGTGTTGCGCTCCATGCCGCCGGTGACCAGGATGACGATCTTCTTACCCTCGGCGCCCGAAAACGCGCGGCAGGTTTGAATCACGGCGCGCGCGGTGTTGGTCGTCGCGTGCAGAGTTCGAATGGTCTGCTCGCGCGCACGGAAGCCGATGCTCGCCTGATATCCCTGATCGCCAAGCTCCGGATCGACCATCGTCGAGCGCCGCACGTCGTCGGAGAGGAGCGTCCGATCCTGCTCGGGCTGAAAAACGTCGGTACTCATGTGCCGCACCTGGTCGAGTGCGGCGTGGATTCTCTGCTTGTCCGCCGTGAACGTCTGCACGATGTGCGCGGCGTGCCCGACCGCGATGACCGACCATTCGTAGCCTCCATCGAACTCCTGGTCGATGAAGCGGTCGAGCTGATCGAGCGCGGCGTTCCGCGGCGGAATCTGCGTGAAATTGTTGTCCACGACCAGGACGATCTTTCGGCGGAAGCGCTCCCCGGTCAAGGAATCCCCGCCGGCAACTGGATCCGCGCGTACCGCGGCGTTCTCGATGGCGTAGAAGTTCGTGACCTTCTGCGGCTTCCCGTCCTCGAAGATCTCGAAATCGTCGCGGGTCAGACCGGTGACCGGGTGCCCACGGCGGTCAGTGACCGTGACGTCGACGTTGGTGACCGAGACTTCGATCTTTTCGGTCAGCGGCGCGAGGGCCTGGGGAAAGGACGGAATCGCGACGAGGAGAGAGCTGGCACACCACAGGGCCCTTGCGCGCATGAGGGACATTATTGCACCGGCACGCAGAACGGGCGCCCGCGAGGGGCGCCCGTCCGGTCAAGAAGCGGAAAACGTCGGGATCAGAAGGTCACGCGCACGCCGAGCTGAGCCAGGCGCTGCTCGCCCTGGCCCGGATCGCCGGCAAACGCGGTCGGCTGTTTGTAGGCCGAGGAAAGGCGATTGCCGACGAAGCCGACCTCGTTCTTCGAATTGAAGAGATTGAACACTTCACCAATCACTTCCACGCCGTAGTTGCCGAAGAACTTGAAGGCCTTGGCCACGCGCATGTCGACCTGGGAAAACGACGCGCCGCGCAGCGTGTTCACGTGGCTCACGCCTGCCGGCAGGTCGAACGCATAGCCGTCGCCGTTGAGATCTTTTCCGGCCCAGTCGGTGTACGGCGTCCCGGAGTGATAACGAAGGATCCCGGAGAGGTTGATGCCGTAGGCGGCGCGATACAGACCGCTGAGCGTGACCCGATGACGCGAGTCGGTGTCGAGCGGGCCGAAGCACGCGCTGCACACCGGGTCATAGGGATTGACGCTCTGATCGCGCACCGTGCGCAGGTCGGGCTGGTGCTCCGCCGCCGTGATACGGAACTCATCCGCTCCGGCGAGAACGTTTCCGGTGGCGTGTGAAAGCGTGTAGAAGCCCTGCAGCTCGAAGCGCTCACCGAGCCGGGCATGACCGCCGATGTTGATGCCGTTATACTTCGCCGAACCGTCGCCCATCCACATGCGGAAGCTTCCGAACTGGGGGAAGCGGCGCTTGCCGGTCGCGGGATCGATCGGATTTGCGCGGAAGCGGTACGGAATGTCCTTGTACTGAATGTGCGAAGCGTCGACATTCAGGCCGAACCACGGATTGACCTGCCACGAGTATCCGAGTGAGAACTGATCGGAGTACGGGGTGGCGATCGACGGGCTGGCCACCTCGTTAGGCGGCGGGATGTCCGCTCCCGGAAGCTGATTCGGCGGCAGCGGCTGGCCCGGCTGGAAGAACGTCCCATTCGGGTTCTTGATGCCGTTGTCATCGTGATTGTTGTAAGTCACGCCGTAGTTCGCCTGCACCGCGGCCGCGGGAAACAAAATCGTGGCGTTGGTGTACGGGAAATCGAAATAGCGCCCGTAGCCGCCGCGGATGATCCGCTTCGAGTCGGCGTTCAGGTCGTAGGAGAAGCCGATGCGCGGGCCCCAGTTGTTGGTGTCGTTCTTCAGCTTGCCCGCACCGCCGTTCTTGAACGGCTGCAGGTAGTAGTCGTTGTACTTGGTCTGCGTGGAGAGTGCCTGCCAGATGGGGTTCGTGTGCTGGTCGAGATCGAATCCCTTCCAGAGGTCGTAGCGCAGACCGACGTTCAGGATGAGGTTCTTGTTCACCGAAATGTCGTCCTGCACGTAGTAGTTGTACTGCTTGGTCGGGGTCTTGTCGCCGAAGAATCCGCCGTAGATGGTGATGTCGGTGACCGGGCTGCCCTGCCGGTCTTCCTTCAACGTGTACTGGCCGGTCAGGCCGGTGGAGAAATCGCCGCCGAGGATCGGCTCGTCGATGTAGTTCGCGCCGGCCTTGAAGTCGTGGCGCATGCTGCCGAAATTCTGCGACCAGGCGAAATCGTCCTTGTACTGGCGCTTCACCTGCGTGGTCGATTGCGGCGTGTTGATGCTTTGTCCAATGGAAACGCCGGACGGATAGATCAGCGCGGGATCCTCGGAATCGGCGCTGATGAGGTTCTTGAAGTGCGTGTCCTGGTACAGGAACTCATTGAGCTTGTCGGAGGAGACCTGCCACGAGTGACCGACAAGGATCGAGTGGTACTTGTTGGTAATGGTACCGAGGGCGCTGGGCAGAATGATCGGGCTGGCACCGTACTTGTCGGAGTTGCGCTGCATCCCGTAGCGCACCTGAAGGAACTGCTTGGCATTCAGGTCCGCGCTGGCTTTTGCCGTCAGCAAGTCGTCCTTGAACGGCGTGGGGACAACTTTGCCGTCGAAGTTCGGATAGATCCCGCCGGTGTCGATGATGTAGTTCGTCGCCCGCTCCGTGCGCTCACCGGTGACGAAGAAGTGCGCGCGATCCTTCACGATCGGACCTCCGAAGGAGGCACCGTACTGATTGCGGCGATACGGCGTCTTGCCCGTGCCGGCCGTCTTTTCGCTGTGCGATTCCTCGTTGAGGCTCTTGTCGCCGTAGAACTCGTAGGCGCTCCCCTCGAAGGTGTTCGTGCCGGTCTTGGTGACCACCGTCAGCACGCCTCCGGTGGTGCGCCCGTACTCCGCCTTGTACTGCTGCGTTTGGATGTTGAATTCCTGAACGGCCTCGATGTTGAAGTTCTGCAGCGCGCCGCCGATGGTGTCATCGGTGTTGTCGCCGCCGTCAACGAGGAAGTTTACGTTGCGGCCGCTGCCCCCGTTCAAGGCGATGGTCAACTGCCCCGGCTTCGTCGGGTCGGAGTTGACCGAGAGGGTCGTCCCCGGCGCCAGCGATCCGAGGTTGGCGAACTGACGGCCGTTGAGCGGGAGGTTCTGCATCTCGCGCTGGCTGATGACCGTGCTCACCGCGGGCGTGGTCTCGACCAGAGGCGCCGACGCGGTGACCGTGATCTGTTCCTTGACCGCGGCCTGCTTGAGCGTGATGTTCAGCTCGCGGTCCTGCGCGACGTTCAGCTCCACGTTGCGCGTGGTTACGGCTGAGAATCCCGACAGATCCGCGGTGACCGTGTACGTGCCGACCGTCAGTCCGGGGAATCGGTAGGCGCCATCGCTGCCGGTCACCGTGGTCCGGCTGAAACCGGTGGCGTTGTTCGTCGCCGTGATCGTCACGCCGGGCAGCGCCGCGCCCGAGGCATCAGTGACGTGCCCGCTGAGCGATCCGGCGCTCGTCTGCGCGAGCAACACCGCGGGAACCATGAGTAGAAGCAGGAAAACAACGACCGGGGGAAGCCGTTTCATGTGGACCTCCTTGTGTGGGGCACCAAGAATGCGGAGACTATAGACGATTCGCGGTGCGGCGGCCACGCCTTCGGAGTGCGGCGGCTTGCCGCCGCTTTGAAAGCGGTGCCAAGGCACCGCACTCCGAAGGCCTACCGTCCTCCCGATGACAGCAGCGCCCTCGCCGCGTTCCGCTGTGGGTCGTACGCCCGCCCCTTTGGCAGGCGCGCCAGCAGCCGCCGCAGCTCCTCGGAGGCAGCGCGCCGGTCGCCCGATACCTGCAGCGCGATGGCCCGATTCAACTGCGCCTCGAAGTAGTCCGGGGCCACTTTCAGCGCCGCGTCGAACCGCTCGATCGCCTCGGCGGTGCGCCCTTCCTGAACCGCGACCACGCCGAGTCCGTTCAGCGCGTCGGCGTAGTTCGGGGTGATCTCCAGCGCCTTCCCGTAGGCCGCGGCGGCCTCGCGTCCGCGCCCGGTGATGCGCAGGACGTTGCCGAGGTTGTTGTAGGCACGCGCGTTGCGCGGATCGAGATCGATCGCGTTGCGAAATTCCTGCTCCGCGGCGGCCGGATCGCCGTTCTCCACGAGCGCGATTCCGAGGACGTTGTGCGTGTCGGGGCGACTTGGATCGAGCCGCTCCGCCTCCTCGGCCACTTTCTTCGCTTCCGCCCCCCGCCCACCCTCCTGCAGCGCCGTGGCGAGGTTGTACCAGGCGTCGGGATCGGCGGGCGAGAGCGCGACCGCTTCGCGATACAGGGCGATGGCGCGATCGAGCGCGCCCGACTGCTTGTACGCCCGCGCGAGCGTGGAACGAAAAGCCGGATTGCCGGGATCCTCCTTCACCAGTTGCTCGAGGATGGGAATCGATCCGTTTGCCTCCTCGAAACGGCGAAAGAGCGGCGCCATCTGGCGAGCATCGATGCGCCGGACCGTCGCGACGCCGGGGGCGACATATCCGAGGCTGGCGAGCTTCGAGCGCGTTTCCTCGTCGATGCGCCCGGTTGCAGAAGCGACGGCGGACTTGGCGATGGCATCGAGTTGATCGGCGAGCTGACGAACATCGCGGCGATCGGTATCGGCGAGATTGCGCTTTTCGCCGGGGTCGCGGCGGAGATCGAATAGCTCCGCGGCCACACCCCGAATGAACTTCCGGTCGCTGCTGCGTGCGGCAGACAGCGGGCTCCAGCCGAATGTGGCCGGGTACTCCGTTTCGGCGTAGATCCATTCGGCCCCGACCGTCTTCGAGATGTCGTGACCGTCGGACTTCAACGAGAGGCCCGCGAGCGTGGCGATGGTCGGGGCGATGTCCGCGGTGCTCACGGGATCGTCGATCTCCCGAGCGCGCAGAGCGGGAGCGGCGACGATCAGCGGGACGTGCAGCGTTGGCTCGTAGAGCAACAGACCGTGCGTCAGCTCGCCGTGCTCGCCGAGCGCTTCGCCGTGATCGCCGGCGACGACGATGATCGTCTTCGACGGATCGACGGCGGCCAGAAGGCGTCCGATCTGCACGTCGACGTACTGCACTTCGCCGTCATAGGTCCGCGGATAGGGCGGCGGCGGCGCGTACGGCGCGTGCGCATCGTAGAGATGGACCCAGGCGAACCACGGGCGGGCGTCCGGCCGGCGCAGCCAGGCGAGCGCGCGATCGACGGTTTCGCCGCCGCGGCGTTCGGCCTCGAAGGTCACCGCGGTGTCGTTCGGATCGCGCGGCACCGCATCGTCGTAGACGCCAAAGCCGCGCGCCAGTCCGAATCGCCGGTCGAGGACGAAGGCGCTGACGAACGCGCCGGTGCGATATCCCGCACGCAAGAAAATCGTCGCCAGCGTGTCGTCCTTCGCCGGAAACGATCCGATCCCGTTGTTGCGCAGACCGTGATGCGGCGGCAGCAGCCCGGAGAGGATCGTGGCGTGCGAGGGCAGCGTCAGCGGCGCCGCGGCATCCGCCTGGCTAAATCGAAGCCCCGCTTTCGCCAACCGCTCGAGATTCGGCGTCTCGCGGCCGAGGCGATCTGCGCGGAACGTGTCCAACGTAATCAGGAGGACATTGGGGTGGTGGGGCTTCGGCGTACACGAAAACAGAAAGCAAAAAGCGGAAAGCAGAAAGACGAGGAGAATCCGTTTCCGCTTTCTGCTCTCTGCTTTCTGCTTTTCCACGCCGCGAATCTAACACCGCGCTTACAAATAAAGAACGGGGGCCTTTGCGGCCCCCGTTCATAAAACGCAAAACGAGGATCGGAATCAGAAAGTGAACTTTACGCCCATTCGGACCCCGCGCGCCGCCTGATAGGAAAGCGCCTTTTTGTAGGTCGGCTGAACAGGCGCCGAAGCCATGATCTTGTCGGTATCGAACGGTTGCGAGAAGAACACCTTCTCGGCAGTTCCAGCCGTGCATCCGGGCAGATAAGGACCCGGCTGTTTGCACATATCTTCACGGTAGTGATTGTTCCCGATACGGGTGACGGCCTTCTGATCGAACAAATTCAGGACGTTGATGCTCGCTTCGAAACCGTATCTGCCGAGCGGGAAGGTATGGCTCAGGAGGAGATCCGTCTGGCTGAGGCTGTCGGTCCGTCCGAGATTGCCGCGGCCATGAGGGAAGAACGGTACGCCGCGGAAGGTGACCTCCTCGGACACCGGAGTCCCGGAGAGCCAGGAGCTGTTGACTCCAATGTTCGTTCCCCATGGCGCGCGGTACAGAACCTGTGCCTTGAACTGATGCGGCCGGTCGGTGTTCAGCGGCCCGACAACCTCGTGGCCGTTCTGGTCGAACGCGTTATGCAACTCGTCGAAATAGCGCTCGATGTTCGGGTCGTTGCGTCCGAATTCGTCGGAGCTCGCCAGGCCTGAGTAGTTCCCCCTCAGTTCGCTGTATGTGTAGCTCAGCCGGGCGGACCAATTTCCGCGGAATGCGCGGATGTAGTTCAAGGTCACTGCCTTATAGTCCCGTTTCGCCGTCGGCTGTGCCGGGCACTGCGGACAACCCTCGGCAGGACGGGCGACAATCCCTTTGCCGGGATTTGCAGTGAAGTACTCCTCGGACAGATTTCCATTCGGCAGCACAATGATGGTTCCCACATCCTCGATCGTGTTCAGGAGCTTCTTGTCGACGTATCGAATTCCGACCATCGACTCCGGGGTGAGCTGATAGTCGGCGCCCAACTGATACTCGCGCTGCGACATCGGTTTGAGATTGGGGTCGACACCTTCGCGCGGGTCGGTCGGCTGGCGGAGGTCGATGCTCTTGTTCGGACCGAGCGAGGGACAGGGATTGGATGACTGATCGTTCGTGGAGATCTGGCACTTCGACGGAATCGATGTCCAGTCGAGCGTGTCGAGCGGATACCAGTAGTCGATCCATCGCGCCGCACCGCCCGACTGGCGCGACATGTCGATCTTCATGATGTCGTAATACTTCCCGTAGCTGCCGTAGACCTTCAGTTTCTGGTTCGTCAGGGCGTCCCAGGAGAACCCGAGCCGCGGTGCGACCTTGTCACCGAAACTCCAGGTGGCCAGCCACCGGGGAAGGCTCGGATTGATGCGGTGGCCATAATAGGGAACATATTCCTCCTCCGCGCGGACCCCGACGTTCAGGGTCAGTGTCGGGATGACTTCCCAGGCATCCTGCAGGTAGACACCGAGATTATGACTGTCGGCACCACCTTCCGTACGGAAGCGGCGCACTCCAACCGATCCGTAGGTTCCCTTGACTCCGAGGCTCCTCGGATCGGTCAGATTCCAGCGGAAGCTGTAAAGGTTGCCGTGTTCGCCGCTGGATACTTCGTTCTTGATCTTCTCGTACTGCACGCCGGCTTTGAATGCATGGTGGCCGGCGGCCTCGAGAAAGTAGCTGCCGTCGAGGCTCCCCGCCTGACGCTCCCATCGATCGAACGAGACCTCGTTGAACGACCCGGTCGGGAGCGAGGAGAACCCGGCGGGACGGATCAGCGGGTCGCCCGCGGGAAGGAATTGCGAGTTCGAACCGGTGAATACGATTCGAGCGAGATCCGTGATTCCGGCGGTGTTCGTATTCCACTTATATAGACCGCTGCGGCCGCTGAAGTAGAAGCGCGAAGTCGGAACGTAATCACCATACAGCGAGTAGCTGCTCACCGGGGTCTTGGTGACGATTCCCAGATTCGTGCCCGCCGGCGTCGTGTTGTCCTGGGCCGGCAGAACGCCCGTGTCTTTGTTTCGCGTCGAGCTGCCGCCGAGCTTGTAGAGCAGCTTCGACCCGAAGTTCCCGGTAAGGTTCGCCGTCAGGTAGTCGATGCGGGTGTCGGAATCAAAGCTCCTGGTGGCACCGACCGGGGTCCTGGTCGTGCTCACAATGGTGGGGTTGTAACCAGCGAAGAACCACAGCCGGTCGCGCATGATCGGACCGCCGAGCATCGCGCCGGGCTCAAATCGCTTTTGATTGTCTTTCGGGAACGTGACGTACAGGGTTGGGGACGATTCGTAGAACGTCGGACGCGATTTGCCGTCCCAGCTCGAATTATTGTAGTAGCCGAGGACCGATCCGCGAAAGTCGTTCGTTCCGGTCTTGGTCACCACGTTGACCACCCCGCCGACCGAGCCGCCGAATTCCGCGTTGTAGCCGGCCGACTTGACCTGAATCTCTTCCACGAAATCCGTGACGATGCCTTGTCCACCGATTCCGCCGTTCGGAGTGCCCGAAAACTGCTGCCCGGCGACGCCGTTGTATGGGTGGGTGGTGTCAATGCCGTCGAGGACGAAATGGTTCTCCGCCCCGGAGGCGCCGTCGATCGACAGCCCCTGCAGGAACGGCTCCCTCGACGCACCGGCAGCCTGAATGACCACCGAGGAAAAGTCTCGTCCCTTGGGGATGGATTCAATCTGTTCGCGCGCGATCGAAGTTGAAGTGGCGCTCTTGGTCATATCCACGAGCGGCGCCTCGGCCGTGACCGTGATCGCCTCGGCAACACCCAGGTGCATGACCAGGTTCACCGATGCCGTCTTGCCCAGGGTTACGTTAATGTCTTTCGCCCCGGCCGGCTTGTATCCCGCCAGGCTCGCCTTGATGGAATAGATCCCCGGGGGCACGCGCGGGAAACGGTAAGAACCGGTCGAGTCGCTCGTGGCGACGATGGTCCCCACTCCTGATGCAGAGGCTTCGACAGTCACCCCCGGTAGGACCGCCCCTGATGAATCCTTAATCACTCCTTCGATGGCCCCTGTCTGCTCCTGCCCAATCAGGGGAATCGCAAACAGCGAGGCCAGGACAATGAAGACCAGAAAACGCTTCATGAAGAATTCCTCCTCTCTGAGCCCATCGCTCGACTCCTGCTTTTTTTTCGTGAGCCACGCTTGGAGGCGCGACCCGGGCTAACCGCTGTTTCCGGACTGTTACGGTGCGGTGACACTACATCCAAAGTGAGGTGCTGTCAAAGCAGAAAGCAGAAAGCAGAAGGCAGAAATACCGGGGCCCCGCCGCCCTCTCAATTTCTGCTTTCTGCTTTCTGCTTTCTGCTTCTCAGAGGGGGATATTTCCGTGCTTGCGTGGCGGATTTTTGTCGCGTTTGTTGCGCAGCATGGAAAACGCGGTGATCACTTTGCGCCGGGTGAAACGCGGCTCGATGATCTCATCAATGTAGCCGCGCTCGGCGGCGATGTAGGGATTGGCGAATTTTTCCCTGTACTCGGCGATCTTCTGCTGGCGATCGATCGACGACCCGCGATCGAGGATGTTCACCGCCCCCTCCGCTCCCATGACCGCGATCTCCGCCGTCGGATA
>Ga0070741_10020355_pt1 | contig 10463 bp, 27 predicted proteins | sample Coa_R1_4_FD_66440 | JGI IMG/M metagenome (GOLD analysis project Ga0070741, IMG submission 66440) | Surface soil microbial communities from Centralia Pennsylvania, which are recovering from an underground coalmine fire - Coalmine... | ecosystem: Environmental > Terrestrial > Soil > Unclassified ... | reverse complement strand
CGCGTCGTGAAGCTGTTTCCCCTGGAAGGTGAGTTCGCGCCGCCGCCGGATCAGATCCTGGCGTGACAGCCAATGGCGGTTGTCCCGGAGGAATTCCTGGATGTAGCGCTTGACTCTGCTGTCCTCATCGGAATTCATGGCAGGTATCCGCGATCTATGTCGCAGTGGATCCTCGTGCCTGGCGGCATAGCCTGCTCTGGATTGCACTCGCACGGATCGCGAGTTCGACGCCTCGGATGAATTTGGTCTCGTCTTCTAAGGGATTCGGGGCGGGCATATCCGGGGCTACTCCGAAAACACGAACATCGAACCGGAGTCAGACCCAAACCCGAATGGCGCGGCCCGCTTCTCCGCTTCATATTCGAAATCCTTCAAGATCTCCAGCGCACGCTCTGCGACCTTGGAGCCTTCCTCCATGTTGCTAATCGCGGCCGTCGCCTGGACGATCCGCTGATTCAGTAGATCGGCGAGAAAGTTAATTCCTTCCCCCTTAAACCGAACTCTGTTTCGACGCTTCTCCAGTTTCTGGATGACCTTGCGAAGCTTGCCGATCTCGTCGAGTATTTGGCGCTGATGACCTCTCACCTGGAATCGTACCGCTTCCACGTGATCGTCCGTATCGCCTAGCGCGTCCATACATTTCGAGAAAAGCTGCATGATGGACTGCCGGGCCTGAATGTCTATTGACGGCTGAGGAGCTTCCTCCTTGCCGGTTTGATCGTAGCGAGCGCGCTTCGTCGGATCAGAAAGGGTGTCATAGGCGCGATTGAGCGCGACCATATCCCTGTGCTGGCCACCATCGCGGTCGGGATGAGCCTTGCGCGCCTTCTTGCGATATGCTCGTTTGATTGTCGCGGAGTCCGCATCCTTTGGTACACCCAGCGTGTCGTAATGCGTCATGTTTGTTTTAACCACGCTTCTTTGGAAGCGACTCTTGAAATGTCCGCGTACGCTCTTCGAGGCGCTGTCGCTCTCCAGCAGAACATTCACTTTCCAATCGTTCCGCGTGCTCTAACTGCCGCTCGATGAATACCCTCAGAGTCACGCCAACGGGAATGCGGCCGTCGCGTATCTGTTCGAGTGTGATTTGTAACGACGTCGCCTTGCGTTTGAGCGCCTCATGCTGAAGGACAAGTGCGCGCGACTCATCGATCGCATTTGACATCAGGCGTTCCGAAAGAGGAATGTTCACACGTCACCTGTTGATCATTCGTCGTTCATACAATGGCACGGTTTCCCGCCATCGTCATAGAAGCATTCCCAGCAGAAGTTCGTATCCGCACGCATGGAAGCCACGAACCGCTCACGCTCTATCGGCGTGAGGCTGTTCAGGTAGTTGGCAACTTCTTCTGGCTCTGGCTTGCTCATGAATCAGGCAATCCCGCCAGTGTTCAGAGGTAGATCTTTGTCATAGATGCAAATTCCTGAGCCACTTCCATGAGGTTCGAAGACGAATGATCGTTCAGCAGCAGCAAAGGGCTCCATTCTAACAATGCGGACCAAGTTGGCCTCGACAACCTCAACGCAAGCCACGTCAGAAAGCTCCATTGTGGAACCGTTCGCCTTGGTAAATCGAATCTTCATGGATTACCCGCAGTTGAGTTATCAGAGCTTCGCTTTGGTGACGAGCGCCAACACGCCAGCTACAGCGCGATCGACTTGGGCATGAAACTTCGGCTCATTGAAATAGCGCTCCCGCACAGCACGGGGAACAGGGTCCCACATCGTGCATATCTCAGCAGCCGTCATGTTGCTGTAGTCCGGCTCGCCGCGCTCCTGATAGTGCAGGGCGCACGCGAGTAGGTCGAGCAGATCGCGGGATAGCATGCGTTCGTTCATGGTGTGCGATCCGTTAGTTGAACAGCATCTCGGGCTTTGTATGCGGCGTCCCGGATTGCGAAGAATGCCCTACGATCCATTCCCGAGGCGCCTTGCGCGTAGTTATGGGCTAACGTCGCAGCAGTCTGAGCCGAGGCGGCTGCCGTCGCCATGGCCTTCTCAGCAGCCTTCAGGCGATCCCACAGCTCGGCCTTCGTCAGGCTATCAAACGGCTGCGGCTCACGAGGTGCGCGCCTACGGACGTCGACCAGAAGCGCTGTCAGGTGACTCACAACTTATCTCCTTGATGGTCTGAACCTATTCCTGTGCCCCTACAAGAGCTATCGTATCGTTGGCTGTTAACCATGGCGTCCCCACTCGGGATTTCGGCACTGCGCCCGTTCTACCGCCAAAGGCGGTGTCCTAGGCTTTAGACCATGGGGACATTTTGCTCTCATCGCTCGGAATATGTCATGTTTGGTTGACTGCGCTTCAAGCCGACTGCAATTGGACCCTGATCCGCTGAAGGGCTTCGCAGTCTTTGGCGTGCTGTTTGGGCTGCAATTGCCGTCCGCGGTTTTGCAACTGAGCGCGGAGGAAGTCGTGCCAGTCACGCCGCGCCACTCGCGCCCAGTAAAGCCTCTTGTTGTATCGATCCGACCGTGGCGCTTCACGAGCAGCCTGCATGGCCTGCTGCGTTCTGAGATAGCACTCACGGGAATATGGCGTGAGGAACTCTTTTAAATTCCGCTCTCGTGTCAATACAGTGGTCATTTCGCAGTCCTCCGCTTTGCCAGACGCTCGATGTACCGCTTTACGAGCGGCCACTCGCTGGGGTGTAGGTAGATGTCGAACCGCTTCAGACCCATCTTCTCGCGCTTCTCGCGCAGTGCCTGGAGCCGTTCCTGATTCGTCTTTCCCATGGCCCATAGAGTAACCGTTTCCGGAAACGGAGTCAAGTACCAGATTGAGGCGGCGTCTGTGGTACGGCGCCTCTCAGCGCGCTCTCTGCAATCGCGACACACGTTTCGTATGGGCACCCGCTGCTCGCAATATGCTGGAGAACCCCTTTTAGGACAGTGCGTTCGGCGCGAAGCTGCTCGATCTCCGCAGCCGCCTCCAAGACCGTCTTGCCGCCGATCTCTCGCAGTCGCGTCACGAGGTCGTCGCTCACGGCTTCTCCTGTGGAACACCGATTCGGTTTTCGCGGAACGTTTCATACCACTCGGAGATAGCTAGGCGCTGGTCCTCGCTTAGGCCGCCGAGTTCGGGATGCTCAAGATGCACGGCGACCATTCCCAGTAATGTCGAAGTGCGCTCGACCTCCGTCGCTTCGGCGCTCGCTGCGGCCGTGAGCCGCTCGACATCGTGACGTAGCTGCCGATTGTCCGGCTCCCGCATCTTGCCTGTGGGATCTGGATGGACGGGATAAACCAGGGCCGCTAGTGCCGCGCACTTCTTGTTCAGGCGGTCAATTTCGTCGTGAACATCCTCCTTGTAGTAGTACTCTCCATCCTCGGAGGCTTCCTCCATGATGGGCCACGGGTTGCCGTTGTTCGGAAACGCGATTCCGGGTTTGTAGAGCTGCATCAGGGCTTCTCGTGAGCTTGTGACGTGGGGTGAGCGCTTCGTTTCCATTTCAGATAGTCCGCCATCGTCGCGCGCTTTTGTGTCTTCAGCCGGAAGTGGATAACCGGGCGGCCGCAGCCGGGACACGAGTCACCCTGACGCGGCGGTATCCCCATCACAGGAGTTGAGCAGGACGGCTTATAGACGCCGCGCGCCACCATCCCGCGCCAGTTGCATGACTTCGATTTACTCATGACGTGCGTCCACGGTTTCCGGTGTTATCGGCTCAACTTTCTTGCCCTCCAGGAGAGACCGGCGCGAATGCACTTCACAGACGGGGCTTCCGTTTGCGGTGTGCGTCGCATAGTCGCCGCAGGTCGATACCAGCCTATCCATCAGGGAATTGGTCCCGGTGGTATACATGCCATACCGTGGCTCAGCGCAGTGTCGGCGCTCAAGGAACAGGCGGGAATTCTCCAAGGTCGTAGTCCTTCAGTTTGAGGAAGACATGCCAGCCACAGCCGGGCTCGTGTCGATAGGTTCGGCCACCCTCCTGCCACTCGCTGAACTCGGCATGGTAGAACGAGGCCGTCACGCGCCCATCGGCATGGACGTGGTGCAGCCCGATGTTGCACACCTTGCCGCAATTGCACTTAATCCTCGGCTTGACGTTCTTACCGTCATAGAGGATCGGAATCCAACACGGGCCGGGTGTATCGAAGTCGCCTTTCGGTATCTCAACGTCCATCTGCGCCCTCGTCACCGTCTGCGCTGTCCGGTGTCTCTTTATCTTTCGGCCTTGGAGTCGCCTTGATGCAGTCGCCGTCATAACTGATAGCGTGGGTGTACTTGTTCAGGCCGTAGTCCTCACAAATGTCACTCCACAACCGGTCCGAGCGGCGCTGAATCTCGCCCAACAGATCGGCGCAGTGCGAGGTGAAGAGCTTCATTAGATCGTTGATCCCCTGCCGTTCCTGAGTTAGCTTCTCGAACTGCTGCGCGTACTGAGGCGCGGGCCGAATCCGGCCGTCCTCAAACAGCGTGTAGCCGCAGTGGAGGCCTGATTGATGTTTCGGCCAGGTTTCTTTTTTAGCCATGCTTGCCGTCTCCATTGTCCGATAGGCTCCTGATGAGATTTTCTTCGAATGCAGCGTCGCTCTTGTCCGAGAGAATGGTCTCCATGTAGTCGTCGGTCTTTGATTCCAGGAGTACGTGCGTCGCGCAGGTCCATGCCTTCGCCTCGTCCTTCGCCTCGTTCGTCATGCCTTCCTGAGCCTCGATGCGCGCCAGGAAGGGGCACTTTCGACACTGCTTCCCCAAGGCGCACCGCAGATGATTGTCGGGTAGAGGAGTAGCGGGGCGCGGATCATGTCCGCATGCCTTGTAGCTGGTCGGTAGACCTTTCCGCTCCAGCTCGAATAGGAGGATCATGCGCGGGACTTCATCGCTGATCATCTTCGCTGTGTACATCCAGTGCGGCGCCTGATTGCCGATGCCCTTTCCGTTCAGGGCTCCATGCCACTCTCGCGTGCCACAGCCCCGGTGATCGGTGCTGAATTCGTCAGCGCGCTCGAACTTGAACCCCCGGATGTATTCGCGACCCTTCTTCAACTCCTCTACTACTACGCCGCGCTGGCGGGCGTATCGTCGCAAATGCACGCCTGCCCAGAAACGATCACTCTGTTCCTGGGTGAATTCGTCCCGCTCAATACCTGGACGGCGCCAGAGCTGGTCATGGTCGATACGATTTGCCAGCGCTTCAATATCTTCGGGTGTCATGTTTGACTCGCTGTCGCACTAGCGGCGCTTCTTTGGCGCTTTCTGCTTTGGAGCCGGATACTGGCGCGCGGGCATCCCGTTGACTAGGAATTCCAGATATACCCGCGCTCTCGTCGCGATCACCTCGGGAGCAGCCTGGCACGCTTGGCCGGCAACAGTGAAGCGGCAATCCGCGGAAGCCTGTTGAAGAGCATGCAGTCGAAGATCAGATAGATCCATTAGTCACCTGTGTTTGATAGCGCATACAATCATCCAACAAAATGCCCATACACCAGCCGCGTCGGCGAGGGCTTCTGCAATTCTTACTGCGGCATCTGGCCAGCTCATGACTCACCGGAGGATGTATCGGGTTGGTACGGATATCGCTTGAGCAGTTCCTCGACCGCTCGCCAGGCCGCGGCCTTGCCGGCGGTCAATGGGTACAGTGAATCGAGCTTCGCCGGATGTGGCTCACCTAGCCAGTAATAGGCGCGCAGGACATGCAATAATCGTGTGGCAAGCTCGATGTCACTCATCGTTCGTGCTTCCTTCTCCAGCCAAATACCGCCAGTCGATACCACCCCTGCGCATACCTTGAGCCTGCTATCCAAGGTTTTGTCAGCGCGATCCAGCGCGCGCATGCGAACCCTTCACCCATGATCGTTACCGGAGCGCTGTAGAGCGGGTCGTTCTGGTTCGACTTCGTAAGTCATATCGAGCGTGAGAGCTAGAGCTTTCAGCCATTGTTCTTTGTGGCTTAGCTTCCACGATGAATGAGCTGGAGGCAGTGATGCGAGAAGGCCATACACGCCCGGCATCGTTTCCCGGATGCGCTCGACTTCAATATCAGCCATGCTTCGCTTCCTTGCCCTCGGCGCGTAACGCTTTGGCGGCCAGATAGATCGCCTCCAGGTCCGCGAACGAGATCACGCCGCCCGGATGCCATTGAGTGGGGTTTGGCTCTTCGGCGTCGGCGAGGCTGAGCGATATACCGTCCTCGATATGTCCGCATCGCGTCGGGCCGAGACCGACCATTGCGAAGTTTGAGAGCCATCCCGCCGTTCGAATCAGGTACCCATCACCCTTGGCAGCCTTCTTGAATGTCAGATCACTCATGCTTACAAACCTCGCTCACAGTAACTCTCGTAGCAATCGTTCTTTGAGTTGTGCCATCTGCTGGCCTTCGAACTGCTGCAGATATTTGGCCAGGATGCCTTTGGTTCCACCCGCGTGATCCGGCATGGCGATTTCCGCGGTAGACATACGCCTCTGGCACAGGTCGCACCGATACCGGCGCCGAATGTGCGGGATACCGCCAGCGTACGAGGTTCGGGAGTCGGTGCAGCGAAGCTGGCCACCGCACTCGCAGCGCTTGAAATGGGCGGTTGTAGGGTTCGTTGTCACCGAGGCGCGTCCCAGTTCAGATGTTGTGCGCGTGCCGGCAAAGGCCGCAAGGGCAATCTTCGGAATGCACTATCACCGCGCTCCAAGGAAAATCCGTCGTGTTGCCATTTTGGTCGGTGACTCTCACCGCGATGGGATACTTCTCCGAGGCTTTCACAGCCCGTCCAGCCCTCACCGGGCCGTCCTCAACATGCACCACGTCCTGTTGTGCATCGGCCAGGACTTCGGGCGGTAGAGGGGATACCTGGGGGCCAGCGCGGTCGCCTGCCTCCCCTCGGGGCGCGCCTGATTCGATACGGGACGGTTGCTCCGTAGGCAGCACGCCGAGATTGAAAGCCGCATCTGAGTCGCGCAGACGCTTGCGTTTCGGTTCCGGCGCAGCTTTTAACGGTCGTGCAAATTCATGTCCGCACGACTGGCATTCGAGTACATCAAATGTCAGAGGTAACGTGTCAGCACTTTGACATTTCGGACATCGAATGGCGTCCACGGCAGGACTCGAACCTGCGTCGTGCAACTTAGAAGGTTGCTGCCTTCCGAGGGTGTGAGCCTCTTCCGCTAGGCTACGTGGACGTTGTTCTGTCGGTTCCACAGCGTGCATTGCGCCGTGCCCATCGTGGAGAACATCGTGAAACGCCTGATACACTTCCGCGATGTGCTGCGGCTTATCGATGCCAAATTCTGCAACCGCGTCATCAAGTGCAAGAGCTTTCTCCTGCAGCTCTCGCAAGCGCTCAAGCTCGCCGGACGTCTCGTCCGGTGTCATTTGTCTGAGGACAGCCGCCCTGGCATCTCGCAGGCAACCGAGTGTGTATTTGTTTTTCTCCAATACCCACTTTGCCGCCGCAGCTTCGAGTTCGGCCAAGAGGTCCTGATTTGAGGTCCGGTTAGTATTGTTCATGGCCCGTATACCTCTGGTCCGCCGTCTTTACCGCAAATCACGCAAAACCCGTCCCGATTGAACCAATGCTCGTGCTCTGGCATCAATCCACACCGTCCCTCATGCCCGAAGTACAGTTCGCAATGTTCGTCTGGCGCGATAAACATTCGACACTGCGATACGCCCGTTTCCTTGGTCGGCATCTCAATACCCCTCAAACTCTGGTAGTGCCTCATATTCGGCTTCCGTCATCCAGACGTCTTCCATGATGTAATCCTCGCCATCGGCGAAGTCGGCTACTTCATCGGCCGGCACGATCGCGTGCGCGCTTGAGCCCTGGACCATCATTTTGACGTAGCGTTGCTTGCCTTCGACCCGCCCATCCGATGTCCGGTGATCGGTCACGCTTCCTCCTTGAGGCTCAGGAAAGCTGCCTTCGCGATCTCGTAGTTGCGTTTCCATACATCGAGTTCCTTTTTCAGATCCTCGACCTTGTTTCTAAGTTGCGCATTCTCCTCCTTCAAGTCATCTCTACGTCGCTCTACGACTCCCAGCGCAGCAGCCGCGAAATCGAGCCGTTTGGCGGCGTCCTCATACCGCACATACGGCCCATCGTTGATTGGCTGAAACCGTTGGCTGCCATCCTTCGGAACCGTAACGAATCCAAATCGCTGGAGGACTATCTCATCTGCAGACGGGTTACGTTCGTTCATAGGAGCCATGCCATCGTATCAAGTACGTCGATGCCCTTCTGCGTTAACCGGGCGCGTCCGGCGCCGTCGGTGCCAATGTGCTCGAACTCGCAGAGCGCGTCAGGCATCGTGCCGCAGGGAATCTTCTTGTCGACGAACAGTGGAGCGACCGCTTTCGACACTGGAGTCCAGCCGTCGACGCCTGAGTCTCGGCGAATCAATTTCAAGATGTGCTTCTCGCCTTCCGTCAGCTTGTGTGGCTTGCTCATGTGGTCTTCGGTCATGTTGCATTACCTCGACGCTTCGGTAGATCCCAGTCCGCCAGCTTGCACAGCCATTCGAGTTGCTTCGGGCTGAGATACGTCTTCAGCCCGTGCTCCTTCGCCTTGATGACCATCTCGGCGGCGAAGTCCTGCGAGGATTCACCCCGCGCCTGGGACTGAGCATCGCCGCAGAGCTGGCGGAACTCATGCTCGTCCTCGAACCAATCGGCCGCAGTGGTCATCGGCCCTCCGCTTTGGCGATCACGATGCGGATGTCGGCGCAGTCTTCGCAGGCGAGCTCACCAGCGGGATAGCCCGTAGCCGACAGCATTTCTACTTTGCCGCTGCCGGCGCACGTGGCGCACTCGGCGGCGTATTGACGAGCCAAGGCGAGAAGGTCAGGCGCGGCGGCGATCAGGCGGGCGTTGGCCTCCGCAGTAGATCGCGGGAAGTCGAATTCCTGGCTCGTAGGAACGTTCGCGATGAACTTCCACTCATAGGTCGGCTTGTTCGCTTCCACGATCGACAACTCGAAGTCCAACGGTTGCTCGACAGACCACGGGCCTGGCGTGTGCTGTGCGAGCCGTTCGGGGGCCGGCTTCGTATGCTCACCGTTCATGCTGCGGCCCTCATGCTGTCAGCGACTCGCTCGAACTTCACAACCCACACCCATGGGTTGGTGTCCCACGAGCCTTTGCCATTGATCGATTCCCACAGTTCGTGGTAGGCGGCAGTTGCCGAATCCCAGCCGGTATTAGCTTCGACAACGGAGGCGAAGTGGCAGCGGCCACAGGGATCTAATCGGGGGTTCCAGGCGATACCCTCGGCCCTCGCGTCATACTCATTGATGGCTTGCAGCCGCTCAATGCGGATCTCGGTGATGTGCAGCGTGATTCTGGACGCCCAACGATGCATGTGAATTGACGGCCGAGGCTTCGTGTAGTCACCCTCGCTAGGATTCCCGTCTGCCCAATACCAAACCGATGGAGCGCGCCCAGTGATGCTGCTTTCGAGCAATGAATGGCACTCGCGGACCCAGAGCAGGTCGCCGGGCTTGCCGTAAGGGCAATTCCAGCAATGGTCCACAGGATGTTCGGCCGCACCTTTGCGGCCATTAGCGATCCCCACAAACGTGTGCGTGTGCAGATCGGTGCCTCCCCATAATCCGACAGGAGTCGGCTTGATGATCCGCCTTGTCTGAGTCTTTCGACCATCAAGCAGCGCGCGGATCATCGGCGCCGAGAACAGGATCGGGCGCGACACAGGATCAGTGGTCGGGTTAGCATCTACCATCGCGAGGGTCCTTTTGTTGGATCGACCATGTAGGAAGGCATTGCATAGCGACTATATTCACGCTGGTAGCGCTCGAAGATCTCACGAGGGTCGTAAATGCCACGTGACCGGCAGTAGTCAACAAAGCCGGGATCGACTCCACGAAGCATCTCCTGGGACGAGCGGTCCTGGCGCCCGCGATCGGCCTCGGCGAATACCTCGGCGATCTCTCGGGCCTCCTTCAGACGTTCATCGCGCTTCTTGCGTTCTGCCTTCTTGGCTGCCTCTCGCTCAGCTTGGCGAGCGACCACCTCGTCGCACGTGAGCTGACGAGGCTTCGGCGGTTCCTTCTGACGCCGCTCGCGCAACCAGCCTTCTAGGGCTCGTGTCGAACTCATTCCAATGTCCGCGGGCGGGGGCGGTGATTCGTCCGGTGGGCTAGCAAAAGCCTCAACGCCACCCTTGTGCATCTTGCGGGCGACTCCGTTGAGTTCCTTGCGCTCCTCCTTGCTCAAGTCGTCTAGCGGCTTCTGCAGTAGATCCAGCGCCATCTTGTGCAGGCCACTGAGTGGCGGCTTGTCACCTTCTCCCCATTGAAAGCACAACGGGCAGGGCGGCCGACCACAGAAGTCGAGAGGACGAGGCGAGACTTCAATCCACATCGTTACACCTTGTTACGTTCGTGCGACCCGATCGGCCATGAGCGCTTATCGACTTCCCAACACGACGTCGCGCACCAGGCGCGGATGAAGCTGGATACACCAAGTCAGCTTGTGCTGCTCGATCTTGGCCTGCATCTCGGGGTCC
>Ga0070741_10020354_pt1 | contig 10463 bp, 9 predicted proteins | sample Coa_R1_4_FD_66440 | JGI IMG/M metagenome (GOLD analysis project Ga0070741, IMG submission 66440) | Surface soil microbial communities from Centralia Pennsylvania, which are recovering from an underground coalmine fire - Coalmine... | ecosystem: Environmental > Terrestrial > Soil > Unclassified ... | reverse complement strand
TGGTCGAACGCCGTGAGCGGGAGCCGATCGGCGACGACTGCGATCGCGATCCGCGGCATGGGGTCCCGCATGAGGTCCCCGCGTCCGTCGATCCGGATGACGCCGTCCGGCAGCACGGCGGCCTCCATCCGGAGCGGCGACGGATAGCGCTCGCGCGATACCGTGTCGGCACGGACGTTCGTCGCGTGGAAGCGGACCGGGCCGACGACCGTCGCCGGGCCGTCCGGGGTGTCGCGGTAGGCGACCGTCGCGCCGCTGACCGTGACGTCGGCGATGACGCGGTAGCGCCGGGCGGCGGCCTTGGCGCTCGCCAGGATCCCGGAGAGCTGCTCCGGCAGGCGGTCGGCGCGCGCCTGCTGCACCTGCGGGAGCGTCGTGTCGAGGCGCACGCCGTCGAGCGCGAGCGCGCTCCGGACGTGGCCGCGGAGCATCGACAGCAGCTCCACGCGGTTCGTCAGCCGATCGACCGCCACGAGCGGCGCATCCGGATGCGCGTCCTGCCGGACGCGGACGTCGCGGAGGACCAGCCGGAGCGGGATCGGCGTCACGTCGACCGCGCCTATGTGCACGGTGTAGCCGCGGAGCGCGGCGTTCGCGCGCGTCTCGAGGAAGCGACGGAACGGATCCCGGAGCGCGAGCGCGGCGGCGCCGGCGACCGCGAGGACGACGAGGACACACGCGACGCCGATGGCGACGCGACGACTGCGACGGGAGCGGGGCATGGCGCACGCTCCCAGCCGGTGGGATCGTGCGTGATCCCGGGTGCGCCGTACGAGGAGTCGCACGGCGCGCCGGCGCCCGTCCGTCAGGCGCGGGCGGCGCGCTCCGGATGCTGGTGGTAGCGGCGCGCCGCGGCGAGCCCGAGCGCGGTCGCGGCGTCGAGGAGCCGCGAGCGGAGTCGCCGGCGGACGCGCTCGCCGCGCTCGGCGCGGCGCGTGCCGTCGCTCGCGGGCAGGACGAAGCGGTTCACGAGGCCGAGGAGGTCGCTTGTGAGCCCGGGGAAGAGGCCGTGGAACGCGACCGCGGCCTTCGCCGGCGCCGTGAGGACGACCTCGGCCTCGCCGCGGCGCGCGGCCGCGACGATGCGGCGCGCGGCGCGCTCCGCGTCCATCGACACGAAGGGCAGCGTCGCGCCGAGCGCGAACCACGAGAACTCGCCCTCCCGGCGGCCCTTGAAGCGCGCGTTCAGGTGCGAGCCCGTGCGCATGAGGCCCGGCACGACGGTGACGACGCGGACGCTGTCCCCCGCGACCTCCGCGCGGAGGCCCTCCGAGAAGCCGACCGCCGCGAACTTCGCCGTCCCGTAGGGGAGAAGGTGCGGCACGCTCACCTTCCCGCCGACCGACGTGACGTTGACGATCCGGCCGCCGCCGCGGGCGCGCATCTGCGGCAGGACGGCGAGCGTCGGATGGATCGTGCCCCAGAGCATGACGTCGAGGGCGCGGGCGAAGTCCGCCTCGTCCATGGCCGAGAGGGGACCGACGGCGATCTCGCCGGCGTTGTTGACGAGCAGGTCGACGCGGCCGTAGCGAGCCACCGCCGTCGCGACCAGGCGCTCGACCTGCGCGCGGTCCGCGACGTCGCACGGCAGCGCGAGGACCTCGGCGTCGCGCCGGAGGTCGGCCGCGGCGTGTGCGAGCTCGTCGGCGTCGCGCGCGCAGACGACGAGCCGGCAGCCCGCGCGCCCGAGCTCGCGCGCGATCAGGAAGCCGAGCCCGCGCGACGCGCCGGTCACGAGCGCGACGTCGCCGTGGAACCCGCCGCGGCCGGAGCGTCGGACAAGGGCTGCGAGCGCGAAGGGCAGGCCGGCGAGGCCGAGGATGACGGTGGCCGGGCCGAGCCGGCCGCGACGGTGGGACGCCATGGGTCGAATGGAGCACGTCCGCCGCGCCCGTGCGGTCCCCGTCGCGCGGGATGGCGGCGGTCGGCCGGCTTCGGGTTCGATCGGTGCATGGCGAACGAGCGGAAGACCGGCATCGCGAAGGCCCCGCCGCCGGACGAGAAGCGCGAGCAGGAGAGCCTCCCGCCGCGGGGGGAGCGGAAGGGCGCACCGAAGGCGCGCCCGTCGGGAGGGCGGCGGCCGCCGAACGCCTGACCGCCCGCCGCCGTAGCGACCCGCATGTCGTTCCTCGGGAGCGTCGACTGGGGGAGGACGCTCCGGCCGGACACGCCGATCGCGGAGATCGTCGTGCGCGGGTCGATCATGTACCTCGCGCTCTACGCGCTCCTGCGGCTCGTCTTGAAGCGGCAGGCGGGCAGCGTCGGGATCGCGGATCTCCTCGTGCTCGTCCTGATCGCCGATGCGGCGCAGAACGGGATGGCGGGGACGTACACGTCGGTCGCCGACGGCGTGCTCCTGGTCGCGACCATCATCTTCTGGGCGCACGCCGTCGACTGGCTCGGCTATCGCTTCGCGATCATCGGGCGCTTCGTCCATCCGCCGCCGCTGCCGCTGATCGTCGACGGGAAGATGCTGCGCCGGAACATGCGTCAGGAGCTGATCACGCCCGACGAGCTGATGACCCAGCTCCGCGAGCAGGGCGTCGGCGACGTCGCGGACGTGCAGCGCGCGTACATGGAAGGCGACGGGCGGATCAGCATCGTCCATCGGGCGCCGCGGCAGACGTCCGGGTCGCCGCGCGCGCGCCGCGTCGTGTGAGCCGTCAGCGCGCGGGCGCGGGCACGGGGCGCGCCGCGCGGGCATCCGCGTAGCCGGGTGCGAAGGTGCCGAACAGCCGGTCGACGTGCGTCAGGTAGCCGGCGTAGTTCCCCTTGACCCGCGCGTGATGCCAGTCGTGATGGCGGGCGCCGTCGTTGAAGGGGAGGAGGTGCGTCGGCGTCCAGGGGAAATCGTAGCCCGAGTGACCCTCCGCCGCCTCCCACTGCCGGAACGCGAACCAGAGCCACACGGTGACGACGTGCGCGCCGACGAGGACCGGCCCGACGAGCGCGACCGTCCCGGTGAGCACGTACTCGAGCGGATGCATGTAGTGGCCCGTCACGGCCCACGGCGTGACGATCCGGTGGTGCCAGCTGTGGACGTGCCGGTAGAGCCAGCGCCCGTGCATCGCGCGGTGCATCCAGTAGTAGAGGAAATCGTCGAGGTAGACGAAGAAGAGGAGCTCCGCGACGATCACCGGCCACGCGGGCAGCGGGCCGGCATGGATGCCGCTCCGCGCGAGGAGCGGCCACGAAACGACGACCCCGGCCGCCATCGCGGCGTTGTTCACGAGCCAGCTCCGGATCGAAGGGCCCAGCATGTTCGTCTGCTTCGCGCGGCGGCTCTGGATGCGCCAGCGACGGAGCGCCGGCGGATCGGCCATCGCGATCGCCGTGAGCGGGGCGGCGAACAGCATGAACGCGAGCATGCTGATCGCGAACGTCGCGACCGGAAAGAGGACGAAGAGCGACGCGTCCGGCACGGGCGATCCTTCTCCGGGAGAGCGGCCCGCTGTCAAGCGGGCGCGGTCACCGCCAGACGTCGTTCAGGAGCATCGCGAGCCGGACGCCGGCGCGCGCGAGGTGCTCGTCGACGACGGGGCCCGCCGCCGCGAGGTAGGCCGCGTCGATCGTCTCGTGGAGCGCGAGCATCCGGCGCGCGACGTGGTCCCGGTCGCGACAGTGCGCGACGTCGCGCGGGGGCTCGACGGGCACGGGACGCGGCAGGCGGCCGTACGCGACGTCGACGGCGACGGCGTGCGTCTCGCGCGCCCACGCGTCGACGTCGGCGCCGCCGGCACGCCAGGCGTCCATCCGCGTCCGGAAGCGGTCGTCCAGGCGTCGGGCGTAGGTTGCGAGCGACGCGCGGCCCATGCGCGCGCGGACGAGGTCGGTGTCCCAGACGCCGTGCAGGTTCGGCTCCCAGTCCTCGTTCCACGCCGGGTGCGTGGCGTCGATGCGGCGGTGGGGACGCTCGCCGAAGCTCGTCACCGGCACGCAGTTCCCGCCGCGGTCGCCGTTCGTCACGCAGTGGAGGGGCTGATGGAGGTCGGCGATCAGATGAACGACGAAGAGGAGGGCCTCGGCGCGGCGCGCCGGAGCCGCGGCGGGGTCGCGGAGGACGCCGAGCTCAGCCGCGAGCGCGCGCGTGACGCAGCCCGCGCGCGGACAGGCGCGCGCCGGCGACGCATCGCTCGCGCCGCGGGGGATGTCGACGAAGTGCCACGGCGCCGTGTCGGGACGGACGGCGCGCACGTCGTCGGCCCACGTCGCGAGGTCCGCGAGCGGCCCGAGCGCGGGCGCCGGACAGCTCCGGCGGAGCGTCGGATCGAGCTGCGCCCGGGAGAGGAGCGCGTCGACGCCGGCGCGCGCCGCCGGGGAGAGGTGGCGGGCCGCGACGAGCGCGACGATGCGGTGCCCGTCGCAGCCCCACGCCCCGGCGCGATGCGGCACCGCGAGGAGGAGGAGCGCCCCGGCGACGGCGGCGCGCGTCGACATGCGGGGCCTCTAGCCGTCGGAGCGGCGACGGGCAAACGGCGCGCCTTCGCGCCCACCGGGCGGCACGATGCGTGCTTCGCGTCACGGCAGCATGGCGCGCAGAAGGCCACCGCCGCTCCGGCCGGCGATCGTGACGGATCCCGTCGCGTCCGCGCGCGCCGGGCATCTCCGCTACGTCGACGACACGGGACCCGGCATCCGGCGGACGCGCGTCGGGCGCGGCTTCCGGTACGTCGACGCCGGCGGCCGGTCGATCCGCGACCGCGACGAGCTCGCGCGCTTCCGGAGCCTCGCCGTCCCGCCGGCGTGGACCGACGTCTGGATCTGTCCGCACGCGAACGGCCACATCCAGGCGACCGGGCGGGACGCGCGCGGCCGGAAGCAGTACCGGTACCATCCGCGCTGGCGCGTCGTGCGCGACGAGACGAAGTACGCGCGCATGCTCGCGTTCGCCGACGCGCTGCCGCGGATGCGCGCGCGCGTCGAGCGGGATCTGGCGCTTCCGGGGCTGCCGCGCGAGAAGGTTCTCGCGACCGTCGTCCGGCTCCTGGAGACGACGTTCATCCGCGTCGGCAACGAGGAGTATGCGCGCGAGAATCATTCGTTCGGGCTCACCACGCTCCGGACCCGCCACGTGCACATCGCCGGCGCGACGCTCGAGTTCCAGTTCCGCGGGAAGAGCGGCAAGCAGCAGCTCGTCCGGCTGACGGACCGGCGTCTCGCGCGGATCGTCCGGCGCTGCCAGGAGCTGCCGGGCTACGAGCTGTTCCAGTACGTCGACGCCGACGGGACACGGCGGGCGGTCGACTCCGCGGACGTGAACGCGTATCTCCGCGAGATCAGCGGGGAGGATTTCACGGCGAAGGACTTCCGCACGTGGGCCGGGACGGTGCTCGCGGCGGTGGCGCTCGCGGAGCTCGAGCGGGTCGACTCGGACACGGCGGCCAGGTCGAACGTCGTCCGCGCGATCGCGGCGACGGCGAAGCGGCTCGGGAACACGCCCGCGGTGTGCCGGAAGTGCTACGTGCATCCGGCGGTCGTCGAGGCGTATCTGGACGCCCGGACGCTCGAGAGCCTGCGCGTCCAGGCGGAAGAGAAGGCGGCGGATCCGCACGCCCTCCGTCCCGACGAGGCGGCCGTCCTGGAGCTTTTGCGCGCGCGGCTCGCGCGCGAGGCCGACGCGCCGGCGCGGCGCGCGTCCTAGCGAGAGGAGGAGAGACATGGCGGCACGCGCGATCGGCTCGGGCACGATCTCGTTCGGGCTGGTGTCCATTCCGGTGCGGCTCTACGTCGCGACGCACTCCGAGCAGGTCTCCTTCCACCTCCTCCACGAGAAGGACGGCACGCGCGTGAAGCAGCAGCTCTGGTGCCCGCACGACAAGCGGGTCGTGTCGCGGGCCGAGACCGTGCGGGGCTTCGAGGTGCGGAAGAACCGCTTCGTGACGTTCACCCCGAAGGAGCTCGACGCGCTCGAGGCCGACGCGAACCGCGCGATCGAGATCCAGGAGTTCGTCCCGCTCGGCGACGTCGACCCGATCTTCTTCAAGGACGTCCACTACCTCGGCCCCGAGAAGGGCGGCGCGAAGGCCTATCGGCTGCTCGCCGACGCCATGCGGCAGCAGGAGAAGGTCGGCGTCGCGCAGTTCACGCACCACGGGAAGGAGCACCTGGTGATCATCCGGCCGTACGAGGAGGGCCTCGTCCTCCACACGCTCTACTACGCGGACGAGGTGCGGCCGTTCTCGGGAATCGACGCGGAGCGCGGCGGCAAGCCGTCGGCGCGCGAGCTCGGGATGGCGGAGAAGCTCGTCGACCAGCTCGCGGCGAAGGGCTTCCACCCGGAGCGCTACCACGACGCGTACCGCGAGCGCGTCCAGGCGGCGATCAAGCGGAAGGAGAAGGGCGAGGACATCCGCGTCTCCGCGCCGGAGCCGACGAGCGGGAAGGTCGTCGACCTGATGGAGGCGCTCCAGGCGAGCCTCGGCGGCAAGGGCCGGAAGGAGTCGGCTGCCGCGGGCGGCCGCCGCTCCGCGTCCGCGGCGCGCGGCGCGACGCGCCGGCGGGGCTCGAAGAAGCGGCGCGCGAGCTGACGTCTCAGGCGGCGCGGCCGGTTTCCCAGGTCGCCTTGCGCTCGCCCCGAAGGAGCGCGCGGACGGCGAGGAGCGGCGCGAGGTTCACGAGGGAGAAGTAGAACGGGATGAACAGCCCCGGGATGCGGACGTTCCGGCCCTCGAGGAGCCAGCCGACCGCCGCGACCAGGTAGAACGCGAGCTGGCCGAGGAAGAGCACGCGATAGAACGGCGCGCCGACGAGCGCCGCGTTGCTCGCGAAGAGGACGATCAGGAAGACCGGCACCGCCCACCGGAGCAGGCGATGCGACGCGACCTGGAAGCAGAACCACGGGTGGCGGAGCGGGTCGAAGAAGCGACGCATGTACCACTGGCCGCGGAGCCCGCGCGTAATGACGCGCGCGCGGCGCTGGAGCTCCTCGCCGATCGACAGCGACTCGCCGGGCTCGAAGACGATCGCGTCGTCCTCGAGGACGGAGCGGCGGCCCTGCTCCATGACCTTCACGACCTGGGCGAAGTCGCTGATCACGTCGCCCTCGAGCGGCGTGTAGAGCGAGCGCCGGAGCGCGTAGGCGCAGCCCGCGGCGCCGAGGACCGAGTCGAACATGCTCTCGTAGCGGCGGAGGAAGAACTCGTAGTCGGCGTAGATCGACCGGCCCTTCACGACGCTCGCGTCGGTCTCGGCGCCCATGACGACCCGCGCCGCGACGGCGCCGACGGCCGGGTCGGCGAAGTTCGTCATCATGAGGCGCACGACGTCCTTCTCGTAGACCGTCGTCGCGTCGGAGAAGACCAGGATCTCGCCCGTCGCGACCTCGACCGCCTTGTTCTGCGCGATGGTCTTGCCGTTCCGGCCGCGGAGCGGGAGGAGCGTCACGCGGTCGCCGAAGCCGCGGACGATCTCCTCGGTGCGGTCGGTCGAGCCGTCGGACGCGACGATGATCTCGAGCTTCGCGGGCGGGTAGTCGAGGGCGAAGGTGTTCCGGAGCTTCGCCGCGATCGCGGCCTCCTCGTTGTAGGCCGAGATGATGAACGAGACCGTGGGCTCGAACGGCGCCTTCCGGACCGCCCGCGGCCGGAGGTGGCCGACGGCCCAGATGAGGCACGGGTAGCCGACGTAGACGTAGACCAGGACGGCAACCGTCGCCCAGAAGAGGACGACCATCACCGCTCAAGCTTTACCGGTGGCTCCCGCGGAGAGGCAAGCAGCGGGTGGAAGCGGGGATCCGGCTCCGCTATAGAGCCGCGACCGTGGTGACGTGGACCGTGCGCGAGGCGGCTCCGGAGGAGTACGAGGCGGTCCGCACGCGGATGTGGACGATCCTCCGCGAGACGGAAGGCCAGAAGGCGCCGGGGTTCGGCCGCGAGTTCTGGGAGTGGCAGTACGTCCGGAACGAGCTGCCGTCGGTCGTCGTGATCGGGGACGATCGCGGGAAGATCTGCGGCTACTTCCACGTGCTCGTCTTTCCCGCCCGTCACGGCGGGCGTCCGACGCGCGGGGCGATGATCCAGGACGTCGCGTCGCTCCCGGAGTATCGCAAGCAGGGGCTCCTCCGCGCGATGGACGCGGAGGCTCGGCGCCTCTGCGAGGCGCGGGGTGCCGAGTTCATCCTCGGCTTCCCGAACGAGCGGAGCCTCCGCGGCTTCACGGGGCTCGGGACCTACACCATCGTCGCGCGGGTTCCGGTCTACGTCCGGCCGCTCGACACGGGCCGCCTCCTCGCGTCGCGGGTGCCGCTCGGCCCGCTCGCGCGCGTGGCCGGTGCGGTCGCCGACCCGCTGTACCGGGCGCTCCGCGTCCGGAGCGTGCCGCTCCGCGCGGGCGACCGGCTCGTGCGTCTGGAGCGCTTCGAGCCGGACGTCGACGGTGTCGCCGCCGACTTCGCGGAGCCGGTGACGTTCAATTTCGTGCGGAGCGCGCGCTACCTCCAGTGGCGCTTCATGGAGAAGCCGACGCGCGAATACGGCGCGTGGGGCGTCCGCCGCGACGGACGGCTCGTCGCCTATGCGGTGACGCGCCAGGCGCCGCTCTTCGGGACGACGTGCGTCGTCCTGATGGACTTCGGGTGCCGCCGCGGCGAGGAGGACACGCTTCTCGGGCTCGTCGCCGCGCGGCTCGGCGACGAGCGGCGCGCGGGCGCGGCGCTCTGCGTCACGATGGGGCTCCATCCGTTCTTCGCCCGGCTCGCGCGTCTCGGCTTCGTGCGCGTCCCGGAGCGCCTGAACCCGCGGCTCTTCCATTTCATGGCGCGCGGCGTGACGCCGGCGATGGGGCCGGAGCTCCTCCAGCCCGACCGGTGGCTCGTGACGCTCGCGGACTGGGACGTGATGTAGATCAGTTCAGGTTCAGCACGTCGCGGAGCGGGGCGAAGCGGAAGTCGCGGAGGAGACGGCGCACCTTCGACTCGGTCCTGGCGAGGCCGACGTAGTGGGTGCTGAAGCCGCGGCGGCCGGCCGTCTCGAGACGCGGCTGCTCGGGGTCGACCTCCCAGGGGTGGATGAACACGACCGTCGGGCGATGCTCGGCACGGTTCACGCGGCGCATCCCGAGCTGCATGTACCGGTACGGGAACACGCGGAGCCAGCCGCCGCCGCCGAGCGGCAGGTTCCGGCCGAAGAGGCGGAGCGTCGTGACCGGGAACTCGACCAGCTCCCGGCCGTTGGCGCGGTGGATCACGTGCGGGAACCGCTCGGCGTTCGGCAGGCCGTAGAGCGTGTCGCGGATCGGGAAGACGCTCGAGTCGTAGCGGTAGCCGCACTCGAGAAGGACGTCGAGCGCCCAGAGCGACTTCCCGGTGATCGAGAGGCTCGGCGCGCGGTAGCCGAGGACGGGCGTGCCGGTCAGGTCTTCGAGGATTCGCTTCGCGCGCGCGACGTCGTCCCGGAACGTGTCCGGCGTCTGCTCGTAGATCAGCCGGTGCCCGTACCCGTGCGACGCGATCTCGTGCCCTTGCGCGGCGATCCGGCGAACGATCTCCGGGTGGCGCTCGGCGTTCCAGGTGAGGATGAAGAAGGTCGCCTTGACGCCGGCGTCGTCGAGGATCCCGAGGACGCGGTCCGTGTTCGCGGCGACGCGCGACTCGTAGCGATCCCACGCGTCGCGGGCGACGACCGCGTCGAAGTCCGCGACCTGGTACCAGTCCTCGACGTCGACCGAGAAGGCGTTCAAGGGCGGCGTGGCGGCGGCCATCGGGCGACGAGCGTACCCGTCGCCCGCCGCGAGAGGCAAGCCACGCCGGAAGCCCCGCCCGACGGTCTACGGGCAGGGATAGAACATCGCGTTGTCGTTCTCGAGCTTCGCCACGAAGGCGTCACCGAGCGCCTTCTGCGACGCGTTGTCGATGCACGACGGCGGGACGGCCTTTGCGGTCGTCCGATCGACGAAGGTGTCGTACTTGTCGAGCGCCGCACGGTGCCGGAGCGGATCGTGGTGCGAGCAGATGCCGTCGTCGAACGTGCGCCCGGCGAACGTCGTGTCGGCCATCGTCTTGTGGCAGCGAAGGACGGCGTTCGCGAGCGTCCGGAGGTTGCGCCAGACGGCGCCTTCCTGGGTGTTGACGGTCGCCGTCGGCGGCAGGAATCCGCTCAGGTCCTTCTCGAGCGGCTTTCCCGTCGTCGGATCGCAGTAGCTCTCGGCGTTGCGCGCCTTCAGCGATCCCGGGGTCGTCGAATCGGCGAGCAGCACGGCGGCGTAGGCGTTGGCGTCGTCGAGCTGCGTCTGGCTGCAGAGCGGCGCTGCGCTCGCGACCCGCTTGTCGAAGGCCGCCTTCCCGGTGGCCTCGCAGCCGACGAAGTCGAAGATCGTCTGGTAGAAGCAGTAGTCGACCTGCTCCTTGTGGCAGGTCGTCAGCGTCAGGAGGAGGCGGTTCAGCGCCGTGATCAGCTTGTCGGCGCACTGGAGGTGCGCCCGCGTGTCGGGGGTGCACCCGGTATTGCCGTTCCCGAACGGCTGGCCGG
>Ga0070741_10020352_pt1 | contig 10463 bp, 11 predicted proteins | sample Coa_R1_4_FD_66440 | JGI IMG/M metagenome (GOLD analysis project Ga0070741, IMG submission 66440) | Surface soil microbial communities from Centralia Pennsylvania, which are recovering from an underground coalmine fire - Coalmine... | ecosystem: Environmental > Terrestrial > Soil > Unclassified ... | reverse complement strand
CATGTCGACGACGAGCGCGTCGAGGTCGCCCCAGTGCACGTCCTGCAGGAACTGCTCGAGCGCGCGATGGAGCATCGGGCCGCGCCACATCACCGGCTGGTTGTCGTCGAGGAAGAAGCCGATCGACATCAGCCGCAGTCCGTGCGCGACCGGCGGCACGATCATCTTGTCGACGACCACCGGCTTCTGCGAGACGCCGAGCATGTGCGGGATCGAATGGCCGTAGATGTCGGCGTCGAGCACGCCGACCTCCTGGCCGAGCGCGGCCAGCGCGGCGGCGAGGTTGACCGTGAGCGACGACTTGCCCACTCCGCCCTTGCCCGACGCGACGGCGAGCACGCGCGTCGTCGGCTGGAGCTGGATGCCGCGCTCCGGGGCGCCCCCGCGCAGCAGGTTCGTGAGCGCTGCCCGCTCGTCGGGCGACATCACGTCGAACGACAGCTCGACCGTCTCGACGCCGGGCAGCGAGCCGACGTGCTCGGCGACCTGGCCTTCAAAGCTCGAGCGAAGCGGGCAGCCGGCGACGGTGAGCGCGATCGTCACCCCGACGCGGCCGCCGTCGACCTCGACCGCGCGCACCATCCCGAGCTCCGTGACGGGCTTGCGCAGCTCCGGGTCGATCACCCGGGCGAGCGCCTCGTCGATCTGCTCGCGCGTCGCCATGCGGGCGAGCGTAGCGGAGCCGGCGAGAGCCGGGCCGTCCCCGGGTGCCGGACCGCGCCGTTCCGGGGATCCCACCCGTCGCCCGGAACGGCGATGATGGCCCGGTGACCGGGACGCGGCACCGGCTCGGGCGCCCCGCGCGCCTCTCTCTCGACGCCCTGCTCGTCGGGTCGCTGGCCGCGCTCGCCCTCGGGGCGCCCGTCCCGACGTGGGTCAAGGCGCTCCTCGCCGGGCTCGCCCTCGCGGGCACCTACCTCCGCCGCCAGGCCGACCAGGGAATCGACGCCGAGCGCGAGCGGCTCGCGCGGCTGATCGAGGCGATTCCGCTCGCGACGATCGCGTTCGACCGCGACGCGAACATCGTCACCTGGAACAGGGCCGCCGTGCAGCTCTTCGGCTGGGAGGCGCGCGAGGTGGTCGGCCGCCAGAACCCGTCCGTGTCCCCGGATGCGCGTGCGCAGTCGGACGAGTTCCACCGCCGCATCGTCTCCGGCGAGGCGATCAGGGGAGTCGAGGTCGTGCGCACGACGCGCGACGGCGAGCCCCTCGACCTGATGGTCTACGTCGCGCCGCTCGACAGCTCGAGGATCGAGACGGGCTTCCTCGCGCTGTACGACGACATCGCCGAGCGCAAGCGCATCGAGCGCGAGCGCGACAGCGCGCAGCGCGTCTACCGCGACCTCGTCGAGGCGCTGCCGCTCGTCACGTACATCGACGCGGTCGACGACACCCCGACGAGCATCTACCGCAGCCCGCAGATGGTCGACCTCCTCGGCTGGACGGACGAGCAGTGGTGCGCGAACCCGGCGCTCTTCACCGAGCTGCTCCATCCCGACGACCGCGACCGCGTGATGGCGCTCGTCCGCCGATCCAACGAGACGCGCGACCTGTTCGAGGCGGAGTACCGGCTGCTGCACGCCGACGGCCACTACGTGTGGGTGCGCGACCACAGCGCGATCGTCGAGGACGCCGAGGGCACGCCGGTGGCGCGCGGCTTCCTGCTCGACATCACCGCGCAGAAGCGGCTCGAGGAGCAGCTCCTGCAGGCGCAGAAGATGGACGCGCTCGGCCAGTTCGCCGGCGGCATCGCGCACGACTTCAACAATCTCCTCACGGCGATCGGCGGCTACGCCGACCTCGCCTCGTCGTCGCTCGACGGCGAGGCGGCGGCGCAGCGGGCGCTCGCGGGCATCCGCACCGCCGCGACCGAAGCGGCCGGCCTCACCTCGCGGCTGCTCGCGTTCAGCCGCCGCCACGTGCCCGGCCGGCATCCGGTGGACGTGAACGAGGTCGCGCGCGGCGCAGGCGAGCTGCTCGAGCGGCTGCTGCGCGAGGACATCGTGCTGCAGCTCGAGCTGACGGAGCCGCTGCCGCCGGTCGCGGCCGACGAGGCGCAGCTCAAGCAGGTGGTCGTGAACCTCGCCCTGAACGCCCGCGACGCGATGCCGAACGGCGGAACGCTGCGGATCGAGACGATCGCCGACGGCGAGCGCGTCCTCCTGCGGGTGCACGACACCGGGGAGGGGATGGACGACGCAACGCGCGCACGCGCGGTCGAGCCGTTCTTCACGACCAAGGCTCCCGGCGAGGGCACCGGGCTCGGCCTGTCCGTCGCCTACGCGGTGTCGCGCAGCCTGGGCGGCGACCTCGCGATCACCTCGGAGCAGGGCGGCGGGACGACCGTCGAGCTCTGGCTGCCGGCGACAGACGAGGCCCCCGAGCCGGCCGCGCCGGCCCCCGAGCCGGCCGGAGGCGTGGAGCGGATCCTGGTCGTCGAGGACCGCGGCCTCGTCCGCAACCTCGCCCGCTCGGTGCTGTCGGCTGCGGGCTTCGACGTCGTCACCGCCGCCGGCGGCGACGAGGCGCTCGCACTCGTCGAGTCGGGCGCGCAGCCCGACCTGCTGCTCACGGACGTCGTCATGCCGGGAATGAGCGGCGCCGAGCTGGCGCGGCGGCTGCGCGGCCTCCGGCCCGGCCTGCCCGTGCTCTACATGTCGGGCTACACCGACGACGTCCTCAAGGCGAGCGAGCTGTCGGCGCCGCACACGTCGTTCCTGGCGAAGCCGTTCCACAACGCGGAGCTCGTCGCGGCCGCGCGTCAGGCGCTCGACAGCGCTTCCTGACCGGGCCCGCCCCTACGCGCGCAGGGCGTCCTCGAGCAGGCGGCACAGCTCGCGGTTCCCCGCCGCGGCGACCCGCGAGCGGCCCACCAGGTCGAGCGGGGCGGCGAGGAACGGCGGCGCGTCGGGCAGCTCGATCGCGAGCCCGCGCTCGCGCACGAGGAGCTGCGCGGCGGCGATGTCGACCGACCGCGCCGGCTTCAGCGACACGACGCCGTCGACGCGGCCGGCCGCGAGGTGGCAGAGCGTGATCGCGAGCGAGCCCATCACGCGCAGGCGGTGCGCGACGCCGTCGAACCGTGCGGCGTTCGCCGAGACGTACGCGGTCGTCGTCGCCTCGAACGAGAGGATCTCGAGCTCGTCCTTCGGCCGCTCGACGAGCGGCTCGCCGTTCAGGAACGCACCGCCGCCGCGGGTCGCCGTCCACTCCTCGCCCGTGCCGAAGTCGTGCACGTAGCCGAAGACGACGTCGCCCATGGTGCCGCCCTCGGCGACGGCGATCGAGATCGAGAAGAACGGAATGCCGCGCTTGGCGTTCAGCGACCCGTCGATCGGGTCGATCACGATCGTCACCGGGCCGTCGCCGGCGATGCCCGCCTCCTCGCTGACGATGCGCGCGTCGAGGCCGGCGAAGCGCGCGAGGATCGCCCGCTCGGCGGCGCGGTCGACCGCCGTCGTGTCGTCGCCGCCCTCGCCGGCGCCGACGACCGGCTCGCGCTCGGCCCGCGTCGGCAGCTCGGCGAGCACGGCCGCGACGTCGTCCCGCGCGGCGCGGCAGAGCTCGAGCCAGCTCATACGGGGTGGAAGAGCAGGCCCGACGTGAGCTTGGGGTAGAAGAAGGTCGACTTCTGGGGCATCGTCTCGCCGGCGTGGGCGAAGCGCGCCACCTGCTCGACGGTGACCGGCTCGAGCAGGAACGCGGCCGCGGCGTCGCCGCGGTCGACGGCGGCGACCGCCTCTGCGGCGGACGGCGTGTAGGCGACGCCCTCCGGGCGGAGCGACTCGACGACGCGCGGGCCGAAGTCGTCGTCGCTGCGCACGCGCAGATAGCGGCCGTCGCGGTAGAGCGTCACGCCGCCGTCCGGCGCCGGCACCTCCTCGCCCGGCACGTCGCCGACGCGCTGCACGACCCGGTGCGTCGGGAAGATCTCGAGCCCGGGGGCGCGCGCCGAGACGAGCACGGCGAACGTGTGCGTCGCCTCGGGCCGCTCCGCGCGGTAGGCGACGGCCGTCTCGTAGCGGTGGTGGCCGTCGGCGATCAGGAGCGGCGCGGCGATCGTGAGCTCGCCGCCCTCGACCGGCCAGAGCCGCGTCCGCACCCCGCCCTCCTCGGCGTCGAGCGCCGGCGGGCCGGGCGGCCGCTCGAGCACCGGGTCGGCGTCGTAGAGCAGGAAGATCGGCTCGAGCTGGGTGCGCGTCGCGCGCAGCAGGCGCAGCCGCCCCTCCTTCGGGCCGGCGTGGGTGCGCTCGTGGGGCAGCACCTCGCCCGCCTCGTAGGGAGTGGCGGGCACGGATGCGGCGACTCCCTCGCGCGTGCGCGCGACCCCGTCCGGGCCGACGTACTCCTGTGCGACCCACCAGTAGCGCTCGTCGTCCTCGACGAGCGCGCCCTCCGCCCGCCAGGCGGCCAGGTCGGCGGCGGCCTGCTCGGGCGAGTCGGGAAGCGTCAGGTGGACGACGTTGTACCGGTTGCGGGCGAGGTAGTCCGTGCGCGCGGCGTCGGAGATGACGTCGTACGGCGGCGCGACGAGGCTTGCGAGCGGCCCGGCGACGGCCTGGTCGTAGCGGAGCGCGCGGAAGGGCCGGACGACGGGCACTCCTGCAGACTAGACGGGCGATGGTCCGCACCCTGCAGCAGGCGGCCGCCTGGGTCGACGAGGTCGGCCTCGCGCTGCTCTTTCCGAAGGCGGACGTCGTGCTGCCGTCGCTCTGGGAGCAGGTGAACGGCAGCCCGGAGCGCACCTGGTCGGTGCGCGACGCGGACGGCCGCTTCGCCGGCTGGACGGCCGAGCTCGGGTTCCTCTGGGGCCGCGAAGGACGAGCTGCCCGCCGCCGGGCTCGTCTGCGTCGGCAGGCACCTCGCCCGCTCGGTCGCCTGCGTCGCTCCGCGGCTGCTGCCGGCGCTCGTCGCCGCGAACGGCGAGGAGGCCGGCGACGACCCGGTCGCCGCGGCGGTCGCCGCGCACGGACCGCTCACAGGGCCGCAGCTGCGCGAGGCGACCGGCCTCTCGAAGCGGGAGGTCGACCGCGCGGTCGCCTCGCTCCACCGCCGGCTGGTGCTGACGAGCTCGCATCTCGTCGACGGCGGCGGCGCCTGGGGCGCGCTCGCGCACGACCTCCTGCCGCGCAAGTGGGGTCTCCCGGAGCGCCTGCCGCCTCGGGCCGGCGCCCGGCTCGAGCTCGCCCGCATCGTGCTCGAGCACGGGGGCGAGCTGACCGCGGCCGACCTGGGCGGGGTGTTCGGCTGGCCGCGGAAGGCGGCGGCCGAGCTGCTCGAGCAGCTCGGCGAGGGGCGCGACGACGAGGCGGGTTTTCGCATCTGGACACGCCGATAGGCTCCCCGTGTGACGATCGCGGAGCTGCAGGAGGACCGGGTCGTCGAGGGCGTGTACGCGGTGCGCATGAAGCGGAAGCTGCGCACCCGGGGCGGGTCGCCGTACCTCGCGCTCGAGCTCGTCGACGCAACCGGCCGGATCGAGGCGCGCGTCTGGAACGACGTCGAGCTGCTCGACGGACGTTTCGCCGAGGGCGACGCGGTGCGCGTGCTCGCGCGCGTCGAGCGCTTCCGCGACCGGCTGCAGCTCGACGTGCGCTCGCTCGAGGCGGCCGACGTCGACCCGGCGTCGCTGACGCCGGCGCTTCGCCGGGACGGCGCCGAGCTCGAGGGGTTTCTCGAGTTCCTCGTCTCCGAGCTGACCCATCCCGGCCTCGCGGCGACCGTGCAGGCCGTGCTCGCCGACCGCGACCTCGGCGCCTGGCCGGCGACGCCCGACGGCCACCACTCCTATGCGGGCGGCCTGCTCGAGCACACGGTCGGCGTCGCCACGCTGTGCCGCGAGACGGCGCAGCTGCACCCGCGGCTGCGCGCGGAGCTGCTGCTCGCCGCGGCGCTCCTGCACGACGTGGGCAGGACGCTCGAGCTCGGACCTGGGCCGGCCTTCGCGCCGACCGACGAGGGTCGGCTGCTCGGGCACGTGCACCTCGGCGTGCGGCTCGTCGAGCAGCGGGCCGACGGGCTCGGCGCGGCCCAGCTCGCGGAGCTCGCGCACTGCATCGCCGCGCACCACGACGCACGCGAAGCGCGGACCGCCGAGGCGTCCGCCCTGTACCACGCGAACCAGCTCGACGCGGTCGCAGCGACGCGCAGCGTCGGTTGACGCCCCTTCTCCTCGCTCTCGGCGCGAGCCTCGTCTGGGGCGTCGGCGACTTCGTCGGGCCGGTGCTCTCCCGGACGGCCGGCGTGCTGCCCGTGCTCTTCTGGGCGCAGATCGGCGGGGTGGCCGCGATCGCCGTCGCCGTCGGCGTACACGGCGCGGGGCCCGCCGGGGCCGGCGTCCTCTACGCGGCGGGCGCGGCGACCGGCGGGATGCTCGGGATCTTCGCCTACTACCGCGGCATGGTCGTGGGTGCGATGAGCGTCGTCGCGCCGATCGCCGGCGTCTCGGCCGTGATCCCGGTGCTGTACGGGATCGCCACCGGCGACAACCCGTCGACGGCGCAGCTCGCGGGCACCGCGCTCGCGCTCGTCGGCGTCGCACTCGCGTCGATCGAGCAGCAGGAGGGCGGCCGCCGCGTGGCCGCGGGCGTCGGGCTCGCGCTGCTCGCCGCCTGCGGCTTCGGCTTCTACTTCCCGTGGATGCACGCGGCGGGGCGCGTCGACCCCTGGTGGGCGTCGGCCGTGTTCCGCTCGACGGCGCTCCTGCTCGTGCTCGCGGTGGTGGGGGCGCGGCGCGAGCCGATTCGGCTGGGCGCGCGCACGGCGTTCGCGGCGGCGCTCGTCGGCGCGGCGGACACGTTCGGCAACGGGCTCTTCGCGGCCTCGTCGCGGCACGGGCTCGTGAGCCTCACCGCCGTGCTCGCCTCGCTGTACCCCATCGTCACGGTGCTGCTCGCGGCCGCGGTGCTGCGCGAGCGCGTCGCGCCGCTGCAGCGCGCCGGCGTCGCGCTCACGCTGGCCGGCGTCGTCCTGATCGGGGCCTAGACGTTGAAGCGGATGTTGAGGACGTCGCCGTCGCGGACGACGTAGGTCTTCCCCTCGAGCCGCTGCCTGCCCTGCCGCGCCACCTCGGCGTGCGAGCCGAGCGCGACCAGGTCGCGCCAGTCGACGACCTCGCAGCGGATGAAGCCGCGGGCGATGTCGGAGTGGATCGCCTCGGCGGCGTCGAGCGCCGTCTGGCCGTTCCGCAGCGTCCACGCGCGGGTCTCCTTCTCGCCGGCGGTGAAGAACGTGATCAGGTCGAGCGCGTCGCGGAGGCGCGCAGCCACGTCGTCGAGCGCCGAGGCGCCGCCGTCGCGAAATGCGGCGGCCTCCTCGTCGGGGAGCTCGGCGAGCTCCGCCTCCAGCTTCAGGTCGATCCCGCCGGGACCGTTCTCGAGCGCGATCAGCGGCTTCGTCGTCAGCGGCTCGAGCTCCGCCGGCAGCTCCCCGGCGTAGTCGGCGAGCGGCCGCCCCGCGTCGACGTGCGCGAGGACGCTGCGCAGCTCGTCGGCCTCTGCGCGCAGCTTCGGGTCGCCCGACTTGGCCTGCTTCTCCACCCGCTCGAGCCGCCGCTCGACATGGTCGCGGTCGGCGACGAGCAGCTCGAGCCGGAACGTCTCGAGGTCGCCGGACGGGTCGGCGTCCGCACCGAAGCCGCGCAGCACGACGAGCAGCGCGTCGACCTGGCGGAGGTTGCCGAGCAGGGCGGCGCCCGAGCCCGGGACGTCCTGCACGCGAATCGTCGCCGGCGTCACCTTGCGCGCGTGCACGACGCCCGCGAGCGCGTCGAGGCGCTCGTCGGCGATCGGCGCGATGCCGACGTTCGTCTTCCCGTACTCGCCGCCGCCCGCCTTCGTCAACGCGGTGAAGAGCGCGGTCTTCCCGCTGCCGGCCGGGCCGACGATGCCCACCTCGAGCGCCATCGCGGCGGAGGGTAGCTACGCGCGCTGCTCGAGCTGCTTCTGCAGCGAGACGAGCGCGCGGTGCTGCAGCGACTTGACCGCCCCGTCCGTCTTGCCGAGGATCGTCGCCGTCTCGGCGTTCGAGAAGTCGAAGACGAACTTCAGCGTCAACACCTGCTGCTGCTCGGGCGACAGGTCGTCGATCAGCTCGAGCAGCGAGCGGCGCCCGATCGCCTCGAGCGCGCCCGTCTCCGCGGAGGTCGCCTCGTCGGCGTCGGGTTCCGGCACGTTCTCCTCCGGCTGCCAGCGCCTGCGCGCGCGGAAGTGATCGATCGCCAGGTTGTGGGCGATCCGAAACAGCCAGGCGGAGAACGGCGCCGACCGCCGGCGGAACTTGCCGATCGCCTCGAGCATCCGCAGGAACGTCTGCGTCGTCAGGTCCTCGGCATCGTGGCGGTTGCCGACGCTGACGTGCAGGTAGCTGTAGATGCGGTCGAAGTGGATCAGGTACAGCTCCTCGAGCGCCTCGCGGTCGCCTCGCTGGGCGCGCTCGACGAGCGCGCGCACGCGCGCGCCCTCGCTCTCCTTCCCCTGCGCCGCCGCCCCGGACATCCGACCCCTGGTCGTGCCCGGGCGGCCGGGCCCGCTAACCCTGGGCGCCGAAGCCGACGCGGCTCTCGCGCGCGAACCGCTTCAGGTACACGACCTTGCCGACCGCGATCGAGTAGCGGCCGTCCTCCGCGTCGAACGACAGGCTCTCCGCGCCCGCGGCGAGCGCGTCGTCGAGCTCGTCGGCCGTCTGCTGTGCGACGTAGACGTTCAGCACCTGCGTGCCCTCGAACGCGATCTCGATGCGGATGCGGTCAGGCGCGCTCATCGCCGACGAACTCTGCCAGAACGCCGCCGGTCGACTCCGGGTGGACGAACGCGACCTCGAGCCCGAACAGCCCGACGCGCGGGCGCTCGTCGATCAGCTCCGCGCCGGCGGCGCGCAGGCGGTCGAGCTCGGCGCCGACGTCGGGGACGGCGAATGCGACATGGTGCATGCCCGGGCCTCGCCTGGCGAGGAAGCGGCCGACCGGCGTGTCCGGCCCGAGCGGCTCGAGCAGCTCGACGCGGCTCTCCCCGACCCTGAGCGACGCCGCCTCGACGCCCTGCTCCTCGACCCGCTCGCGATGCTCGACCGTCGCGCCGAAGAGCGAGGCCCAGCGCTCGATCGCGGCGTCGAGGTCGTCGACCGCGATTCCGAGATGGTGGATCCCTTTCACGCGAGCTCGGCGGCGATCTCGCCGGCTGTGGCGAACCTGACGCCGCGCTCCCGCCACGCCGACGTGCACGCGGCCGTCCGGGCCGGGTCGAGGCCGCGCGCCGCGTCCTCCACGAAGACGACGCGGCGGCCGCGGTCGAGCAGCCCCCGGATCGCGGCGTCGTCGCAGACGTCGGTCGCGACGCCGAAGAGCACGACCTCGTCCGGGTCGAGCAGATCGAGCAGACGCTCCGCGTTCGGGTTCGAGAAGACGTCGAAGTGCTTCTTCAGGAGCAGGAACTCGCGCCCGCGCAGCCAGCGCTCCGGCACGGCCGTGAGGGCGAGCGGCACGGGGTCGGCCTGGCGGGTCTCGGCGATCTTCTCGGCGCCGGCCGTCCCGCGCAGGCAGTGCGGCGGATAGGTGGTCAGGAAGTCCGGGTCGGCGGAGATCTCGGCGTCCGTCAGCTCGTGGTCGTCGGCGGAGGCGACGTGCGGGATGCCGGCCGCGCGTGCGGCCTCGACGAGGCGCGCCATCGCAGGAACGGCCGCCTCCGCGTCCGGCACGGCGAGCTTGCCGTCCGCGTGGACGAAGTCGACCTGCGTGTCGACGTCCCAGAGGATGCGCTTCACTCGACCGGCTCCAGGCGCGGGTTCTCGCGCAGGCGGCGCCCGAACTTCGCCGACGGCTTGCCGTCCGTCAGCACGATGTCGGCGGTGAAGTCGTTCGAGCCGCGGATCAGCGACGAGCCGACGCCGTAGGCGTCGACGGGCACGCCGCTCGCCTCGAAGTCGAGGATCTTCTCGACCGTGAAGCCGCCCGAGACGACGATGCGGACCGACGTGAAGCCTGCGTCGTCGAGCGCGTCGCGCACCTTCCGCACGAGCTGCGGGTTGACGCCCGTCGGCTGGAAGTCGCCGAGCTCGCTCCACAGCGACCTGTCGACCAGCGCCTCCGAGGTGTCGAGACGGACGCCCCACAGCCGCGGGCCGAGCGCCTCCGCGACCTCGAGGGCCGTGTTGACGGAGTCGTTGTCGAAGTCGACGAGCACGGTGACGTTCATCTCCGGCGGCGCCCAGCGCGCGAAGTGGAGAGCGGCGGCGACCGTGTCGCCGCCGTAGGAGGCGATCAGCGCGTGCGGCACCGTGCCGAGGCCGCGGCCGCCCCACCACGACGCCTGCTCGTCGGTGGTGACGCCGACCTCGGCGCCGACGAGCTGCCCCGCCACGTACGCGGCGTAGCCGTCGCCGGTCTGCACGCGATGGTGGTCGTGCCGCGCCGGCATGAAGATGACCGGCTTGCCGTTCGCCGCGCGCAGCACGTTGACGACGTTCGT
>Ga0070741_10020351_pt1 | contig 10463 bp, 7 predicted proteins | sample Coa_R1_4_FD_66440 | JGI IMG/M metagenome (GOLD analysis project Ga0070741, IMG submission 66440) | Surface soil microbial communities from Centralia Pennsylvania, which are recovering from an underground coalmine fire - Coalmine... | ecosystem: Environmental > Terrestrial > Soil > Unclassified ... | reverse complement strand
AGCGCGTCGTCAAGGACAGTATCCTCTTTGAGCACGACAAAAAGTGGCATATAGTAGCGTCCGCCAGGAAGTTCCGCGCCGATGATGAGGCTGTCGAGAACTTCCGGCATGTCTTCCACGACGCGGTAAATTTCGCTGCTGCCCATTCTGATGCCCATGCGGTTGATGGTGGAGTCGGAGCGACCGTAGATGATGGCGCTGCCTCGCGGTGTGATTTTGATCCAATCGCCATGTCGCCAGACGCCAGGGTACATATCAAAATAGCTCTCGCGATAGCGTTTATCTCCTGGATCGTTCCAGAAATATAAAGGCATCGAGGGCATCGGCTCGGTGATGACCAGCTCGCCCACTTCGTCGATCAGCGGTTGCCCGTGCTCGTCGAACGCCTCCACTTTTGTGCCGAGCAGCCGACTTTGCAGCTCGCCAGCATAGACCGGTCGCAGGATTGAGCCGCCAACGAAGCCGGTGCAAACGTCTGTGCCGCCGCTGCTGGAGGCCAACCAGAGATCCTTTTTGACATGCTCATAGACCCACTGGAAGCCCTCCGGCGGCAGGGGAGAGCCGGTCGAACCGATGGCGCGCAGTTTGCTCAAATCGTACGTCTTGCCCGGTTCAACGCCAGCTTTCATGCAGGAGATAATATAGCCCGCGCTGGTGCCAAAGAAAGTCATGCCTGTCTTTGCAGCGAAGCTCCAGAGCGTGTTGAGGTCGGGATACGATGGGCTGCCGTCGTACAGCAGGCTGGTCGCGCCCGTGAGCAACGATCCGACGACGACGTTCCACATCATCCAGCCGGTGGTCGTGAACCAGAAGAAGCGGCTGCCCGGCTTGAGATCAAAGCCCAGCGTGAGCGATTTTAGCTGCTCAATCAAAATACCGCCGTGCCCCTGCACAATCGCTTTGGGCAGTCCCGTCGTACCGGAGGAATAGAGTACCCACAGGGGATGATCAAAGGGTACCTGCTCAAAAGTGAGCTCGGCCTCCTGTCCCAAGAGATTATGCCAGAGCAAGGTAGCGGCAAAGCCCTCAGTGGTTACATCTTTATGTAAATACGGTAGCAGGATAGTTTTCTCTAAGGTGGGCAGAGATTGCTGCAACTCCTGCACAACCGGGCGCCGGTCAAACTCTCTGCCATTGTATTGATAGCCATCGATGGCAAAGAGCACTTTAGGCTCGATCTGCTTGAAGCGGTCAATCACGCTGCGGGTGCCGAAATCAGGCGAGCAGCTTGACCAGATCGCGCCAATACTGGCGCACGCCAGCAGCGCCATCACCGTCTCCGGCAGGTTGGGCATATACGATACGACCCTGTCGCCGCGCTGCACGCCGAGGGAACGCAGGGTATGCGCAATGGAGCTGACCTTGCTGCGCAGCTCGCTCCATGATACTTCACGTAGCGGCTCGCGCTCTGATTGGAAGAGCAGCGCGGGATGCTCGGTTGTGGCGCTCCTGAAAATATGTTGCGCGTAGTTAAGTTCGGCTCCCTGGAACCATTGCGCGCCGGGCATCTTGCGTTCCACCAGGACGGTGCTATAGGGTTTGGATGCCTGAATATGGAAATACTCCCAAATAGAAGCCCAGAAATCTTCTATCCTGGTCACCGACCACTCCCACAGCTCATCGGGGCTTTGAAAGTGCAGTCCTCTGCTATTTGCCAGCCATTTCATATAGCCTGTTACATTGGCTTGCTGCTGCATAGCTTCAGACGGTTGCCAGAGGAGTGTGCCCTCCTGGATAGGAATCGCCATGCTGTGACCTCCCTTGTCGTTTCTCAATGCTGATAGCGTTCTTGATATTATAGCAGCTACCGATCTCAGGGCGTCTGTCCAGGCGTTGTGGGGACCCACTGCGCATTATATTGTACTGCGCGAGTCAAGCAACACACATCGACCGGATGGACGGTGTTTTTTGGCCCGGCCTCCGGTATTCTGAACAAAAATACCCTTGAAAAAGTTTTTGTCCCCCTTGATTGGAGCACCCGTTATGCCGCAGAATCAGCAGCGTGTCGCGCGCAATATTCCCTTGCTCTACATAGCCAGCTTCCTCAGCAATTTCCGGCTGAATGCGCCCATTCTCATTCTCTACTTACAGCAGCAAACAGGCTCGTTCACTGCGGCTATGTCTCTGCTCGCGTGCTTGATGATTGGCGCGTCGCTGCTCGATATTCCAACTGGCGCGCTGGCGGATATCGTTGGCAGGAAAACGATTATTGTCCTGGGTTGGATCTTTGGACTGGTACACTTGTGGTTATTAGCCATCGGCGGGAGCTATGGGCTGCTGCTTTTGAGCATGCTTGTAGCTTCAGCAGGCATGGCGCTGGGGAGCGGCGCGAATACGGCTATGCTTTATGATAGTCTCGTTGAGCTTGAACGAGAAAGCGAGTATAAAAAGATCAACGGGCGCGCGAACGGCCTGTTGCCACTGGCATTGGGGATAGCCGCGCCCGTCGGCAGTTCCCTGGCTGCTATCTCCCTCTCGCTTCCCTTCTGGATGCAGCTCTTTCCGCAGTGCCTGGGTCTCATCGTGACGCTTTTTCTGATAGAGCCCGTTTATCGCAAGCCTGATCGCAACGGCATCATGCTCCATTCCCTCCAGACGGCGAAGGTTCTCCTGGGGAACAGGCGCCTGCTGCTCCTTTTGTTACTGATGGCGCTCTCCTTTGCTGTCGGGGAAACTGTGGCGATGGTCAGCCCGCAGTGGTACCAGGACAATATACCTCTGCCCGCGATTGGCTTTGCTTTTACGGGCGTATATATGAGCAGCACGCTAGGCTTCTTTTTCGCCGATAAAATCAGCGCCCGCTTTGGCGATCTTCCAGTGCTCTTTATCTCAATCCTCTGTTCTCTCACTATCACAATCGGCGCCACCCTGCTCACCGGTCCTGCTGTCGTCCTATTCGCTATCGCAGCTACCTTCTTCTATGGGCTACGCTGGCCCATCCTCGATTTCCTCATCAACAAGCAGGTGGCATCTTCTCAACGTGCAACCATTGGCTCATTTGGCGGAGTGCTCCAGCGTGCCCTTGCCGCTCTGTTGGCGCTTGTAGTGGGCATGCTTGCCGATAGGCTCGGAGTTGTGACAGCTATTCAATGCGTGACGCTTCTGCTGTGTGCGGGGATCTTTTCCATGCTCTTGCTCAAAACTGCGCGTTAGCTCACCGCCTGCCAGATCTGTACCGTTTTATCCCAGGAGGCTGAAGCGATATCCTTGTTGTTGGGCGACCAGGAGACGGAGCGGACAGCATCGCTATGGCCGAAATAGATGAAGGTGTTGTCTCCGGTGGCGGCATCCCATATCCGTACAGTTTTATCTGCGCTACCGGAAGCAATGTGTCTGCCATCGGAGGACCAGGCGACGGCATAGACGAAATCGCTGTGTCCATAGTCGGTGTAGCGATGATCGCCATTGGCGGCGTCACAGACCTGCACAGTTCTGTCATCGCAAGCGGACGCGATCCGCTTGCCATCGGGCGACCAGGCCACCGCCCAGGGCGTTGAGGGCATTGTATTGTATGGCCGATAGGTATAAAGGAGCGAGCCGCTGAGCGCATCCCAGATTTGTACCGTCTGGTCGGCGCTGGCCGAGGCGATATGCCTGTTATCAGGCGACCAGGCGAGGTCATGGATATCGCCTGTATGGTTGCTGTAGACGTACAGGTTATCGGTAGTGATGGCATCCCAGACCTGCACCGTTTTATCGCCTCCTCCCGAAGCAATATACTTGCCATCGGGCGACCAGGCGACCGACCAGACCCACCCGGTATGCTCGGCATAGGTCGTGGGGAAATAGCCATCGATAGCATCCCAGACCTGTACCGTTTTATCGTAGCTGGCCGAGGCGATCCGCTTGCTATCGGGGGACCAGGCCACGCTATAGACGCTATCAGTATGGCCCACATACGTATAGAGCAGATTGCCGTTGGCAGCATCCCAGACCTGCACCGTCTTATCCCCGCTGGTCGAGGCGATCATCTTACCATCAGGAGACCAGGCGACTGACCAGACCATCGAGGAATGCCCACGGTAAGTATAAGAGGACACACCCAGGCCAGGCGTCGGGGGGGGAGAGATGAAGTTCTGCACTGCTTGCAAATGCGTCAACAAAGCGACGCTCCCGCTTATGCCGACGATAGCGGCCCCTGCTATCCCTAGCATGAGGGTGCGCCGCGATAATTTTCGTCGCGAGGGTAGAGCCGGTTGAGGGATTTCTTCCGACGTTGGCGGCGCGCTTTCCAGCGTTACCAGCGGTGACGATGCTTGCATTTTCTCCGGCGCTCCCTGGGGAAACGTAGCTATCTGCTCCTCACGCTTTAATGCCGGCGTTTCTACCGGAGCGGGTAAAGCCTCATTGCGCAGAGAAGGGGCCAGGGCAATGATCTGGCTCTCGGAAAGTATAGTTTCGGCTGATAGAGACGGCTCATTTAAAGCTGCGGGAGGAGGCGAGGAGACCTGGGGCGTGAATGATACTCCTTCGCACACCTGTGCCAGGGCGGTCGCAAAGGCTCGCACGCTGGGAAAACGCTGCGAGGGATCTTTCGCCAATGCTTTCATAATTACCACTTCGATGGCGGGAGGAAGGTCAGGGATTTTCTCGCGTAAGGGAGGAGGCGAGACCAGCGTGTGTTTGACCGCGACCTCGGCAAAGGTTCCCTGAAAGGGCCGCGTCCCGCATAGCCATTCATACACGACAATGGCAAGCGCGTACTGGTCGCTATAGATGCTGGCTTGAGACTGGATCTGCTCTGGCGCCATATAGGCGATGGTGCCCGCCAGGTCCTGCATGCCCTGTGTGCTCTGGTAGCGCGAACTCTGAGCGGTCAGCGCGATCCCAAAATCGCCGAGCAGGATCTCGTTGCGGCGACCAATCAGCATATTCTCCGGCTTCACATCGCGATGGACCACCTTTTGATCGTGGGCGTACTGCAATGCATCGGCAAGCTGTTCGACGTAGCTCACAATCGTCGACAGTGGCAGCACACTGCCGCGCGTATAACGGGTACGCAGAGAGCCATTGGGAGCGTAATCGATAACAAGGAAAGGAGTCGCGTCCTCCACGCCGAATTCGAGCACGCGCACAATGTGCGGATGCACCAGGCGCGCAATGGTACGAGCCTCGGTGCGAAACTGTCCCACATCATCGTCGGCGAGCTGTGCATGGAGGACTTTAATAGCGGCTGGCGTTTCGAGATAGATATGCTCGCCAAGATATACTTCGGCAAAGCCTCCTTGCCCAAGCAACCGTACCAGGCGGTAATTTCCAAGCTTCTGGCCTCTGCGATCTGTCACATTGACCTCCCTGTGGGCATACAGATCGGGCACGTTATTACAATGAAATATCATGCCTATTTTAGAGAAATCGAAAGGGATCGTCAAGGAAAAATAAATATCTGTTTCTATAGAATAATACGATCATAATCGTGAGAATCACACACTTTTTCTACTTTCTAGCACAATTCGCTTAGAAGGAGCCTGAGGCGGTCGGCTCCTCTCATTGAGTGCTGTTGCCAGAGAAGTGATTAGTGCAGAAGAAGTGGCTCAACTGCGCTGATGATTGGGCCTACCTCCATGTGATCGGAGTTCAAGAGTATAATAACACTGATCTTCTGCGCTGGATATTGCTGGATCAGCGAGCGAAAGCCCTGAGTTATGCCTCCGTGTATCCTAAATCCAGCACCAAGAAAACAGCCATATCCATACTGCCATGAACTCGCCCATCCAGTACCTTGCCCGTGCGGGGTAAACATTAACTGTAACGTCTGAGGAGAAACCAGAGGACACGCAAACAATGCGTCGCACCACTTCTTGAGGTCCTGCACTGTCGAGTACAACTCTCCAGGCGCCTCCTCAAAAATGCTCAGGCGGTCATTGTCTGCATGGACGATTTCTCCATTCTCAATCGTATGACCAGAGGCACGACCCACATTAATCCGACGAGGCAGATCCAGGCCGGTATTGGTCATGCCCAGAGGTGCGAGCACATAGCGTTTCATCAGTGCGTCGAACGATAGGCCCGTCACTTGTTCCAGAAGACATCCCATCAAGATGAAGCCCGTACTGCTGTAGCTCCATCCTTCGCCAGGCTTGAACAATTGGGGTAGGTTGACCAGATACGAGAGCAGATCTCCGCCTTCGTTTTTGAGTTTTTGCATTTCAAACCGCAGATTCGGGACATCATAAATATCCTGTAAGCCGGACGTATGAGATAACAGATGATGAAGCGTGATGCTCTGATCGAGCACAGCTAATGCAGGCAGATAGCGGCCTGGCTTTTCCTGCAGCGAAATCTGCCCATGTTCATAAAGCACCAGTGCAGCCATCGCGATAAACATCTTGGTCACCGATGCGATATGAAATTTGGTTTCAACGACGTTGGGAACGTTCAATTGCCTGCTTGCAAACCTATACGCTTTTTCAAGTACGATATGCCCGTCCTGAGAAATGAGAATCGCTCCACTCAGATGATGCTCTTTATCGACCTGTTCAAGTGCCAATGTCAACGCTGTTTTATTGATCATACAATAATCCCTCCAGGTAATGAATATTCCTAATTGTATCAATGAATCCTGACATCCTGTGTCAGTGGGATGGCAACAGAACTGGACAGCATCGATCATTGTCACTACCGGGATCTGTAGACCCTCGGCAAAGTTTGCTCCAACAGTTGTTCCCTCCCCCAAATCATCCCATTGCGACGACAGGCATAAAACACCCATAGTCGGCTTACGTTTCTCAGCCTGAAGTCGTGATAGCCGTATGACGACAAAATGTTATCCCAAGTAATCGAAGGGGAAAAACAATGGCAGAGCAGGATAACCAGGAGCGTTATCGAGAAGAAGACTTGATGGCAGGCGGCCCCGTCAGCCGCGGCGCCTCCAACAAAAGTGCGCCAATGTACACTGACAAACAGCCAACGGGCAAGACAGACGACGAAAGGCCAGCCGACACCGAGGATCAACCCAACCGCCAGGGCCAGCGCGATCCAGCGCAAAAGCAGCTCAACCGCAAAGGCCAGCTCAACCCATAAGAAATAATGGTTGAGCTGCTTACGTGTCAGCGCATTTACCACCTGTTTTTGCGTTCAAGAGCGCAACTATCTCCCTGCACGATCAAGCCTGGTACTGTTCGTCGCTGACCTTCTCCATCCAGTCGGCGGTCTTGCCGTCGAGCCGTTCCTGAATGGCGATATGCGTCATCGCCGTGGTTGGCGTAGCGCCGTGCCAATGTTTCTCACCTGGAGAGAACCAGATCATGTCACCAGGCCGAATTTCCTCAACCGGACCACCCCAGCGTTGTGCCCGTCCACAGCCAGCCGTCACGATCAGCGTCTGGCCCAGCGGATGGCTATGCCATGCCGTGCGAGCTCCAGGCTCAAACGTCACACTGGCGCCGACCGCGCGTGCCGGATCGGGCGCCTGGAACAGGGGATCAATGCGTACCGTACCAGTAAAATACTCAACCTGTCCTTTACCGGAAGGTTGCGAGCCACTTCTTTTAATGTCCATTGTCAGCAAATCCTCCGCCATGCCTGCAAAAATAGAGAGACCAATGCTCAATCTGGAAGTATTATACAATGTCAACCCAAACCATCTCCATGCCCAAATCGTGCGAGGCGCCACAGGGCAAGCGCGAGACCCCCACCCATCTCCACCGCCTCCCCTTGCCCCTATCATTCACGATTGTTGCCTGCCGTAGCGACGCGATTGATCGCGTCCAATTGATTGCCGTCTCCCCCAAAGATTGTGCCAACCCGCCACAGGGCAAGCGCGAGGCCCCCACCCCTCTCCGCACCGCCCCTTGCCCCTACACCTCCGTCCGGCATTGAGATGCCCGTTTAGATTTTTTGAGGGAATAGATGCCAACCCCATTGGACAACCTGATAGGGAGAGAAAGGCGGCGGCACAGATAATCATGGGGAGGAACGGTAGGGGCAAGGGGAGGTGGATGGGCCTGGGAGGGGGCCTCGCGCTTGCCCTGCTCGCCTACGATGCGCTGTTGGACCTCCACCGATTCCAAGTCCCCAATGGGCGCCGCAAATCATTGCATTGCGACGTACCTCTCACTCGGGCAAGCCATCATTCCGACCTTGGACAATATCGGGGTGGTGACAGTCAGGGTAGTTCCAATCCCTCACTCGGGCAAGCCATCATTCCGACACGGTATCACCTATCACGACACGTCAGAATGGGTATTGTTCCAATCCCTCACTCGGGCAAGCCATCATTCCGACCCCACAGACCAGGAAACGTCTCAAGATCATGGCAGGTTCCAATCCCTCACTCGGGCAAGCCATCATTCCGACATAATCTCTTCCATTGGTTCCTCCTGACGGCAGGACGGTTCCAATCCCTCACTCGGGCAAGCCATCATTCCGACGAAAAATCAGCCGTATCACGCGAAACCAGATAAAGAAGTTCCAATCCCTCACTCGGGCAAGCCATCATTCCGACACAAGCAATACAGCCACTCATTGCTGCTTGCTTGTGTTCCAATCCCTCACTCGGGCAAGCCATCATTCCGACGTGCTGCTGGTTGCAATCTGAGCATAGCGCCAGTTTGCGTTCCAATCCCTCACTCGGGCAAGCCATCATTCCGACTGCTTGATTGTCTGTGGCTCTGTGCGCTTCTCTCCGCGTTCCAATCCCTCACTCGGGCAAGCCATCATTCCGACTGTGATTCTCCTGCTCGTGACGCATTACCAGGAGAAGTTCCAATCCCTCACTCGGGCAAGCCATCATTCCGACGGAAAATGGACGCTCACTAGTTCGCCTCGTTTAGAGTTCCAATCCCTCACTCGGGCAAGCCATCATTCCGACATTTGCTCCATTGGCGGGTTCTGCATCTATTCCTCCCGTTCCAATCCCTCACTCGGGCAAGCCATCATTCCGACCTTGCTGAATTATGAGCAATCCAGCAATCCACTTTGGTTCCAATCCCTCACTCGGGCAAGCCATCATTCCGACGTGAAGCATTTAAACAAGATCAGTTCTATCGTGCTCGTTCCAATCCCTCACTCAGGCAAGCCATCATTCCGACGCTCATACGGTGCATCCGGTCCCTGGCGGAAGCTCGTGTTCCAATCCCTCACTCGGGCAAGCCATCATTCCGACGGAACCTGGCAAAAGCGAAAGATCAATCCACGGGGCGGTTCCAATCCCTCACTCGGGCAAGCCATCATTCCGACAGATTATGGGTATGACAGAGCAGCCGCGGAAAATCAGTTCCAATCCCTCACTCGGGCAAGCCATCATTCCGACGAATGGCCAGCAATGCGCGCGGCCTGGGCGGCGATTGTTCCAATCCCTCACTCGGGCAAGCCATCATTCCGACCTCGTAACTACGGCCTACATCTCTTTTTCGGCTAAGTTCCAATCCCTCACTCGGGCAAGCCATCATTCCGACAACCATGCTCTACCTCGTTAGGATGCTGGTAAAAGTTGTTCCAATCCCTCACTCGGGCAAGCCATCATTCCGACTTTGCGAGCAGGGCAGAGCGCGGCCTTGCGTAGTGGTTGTTCCAATCCCTCACTCGGGCAAGCCATCATTCCGACATTACACGGTGGCGGTAAGAGCAAGGTGTGAGTAATTGTTCCAATCCCTCACTCGGGCAAGCCATCATTCCGACACATTTGCTCTTATCACCGGAGCGATCAGGGCGAATGCCGCGTTCCAATCCCTCACTCGGGCAAGCCATCATTCCGACCTGTCTGGACCCTCCAAAACAGTCAGGGAATCCCAGTTCCAATCCCTCACTCGGGCAAGCGATCATTCCGACTATATCGGCTGGCGCATCCTTGATACGAGCACGAAAAGGTTCCAATCCCTCACTCGGGCAAGCGATCATTCCGACGCGCACGCAGATCGCCTTCAAAATTGCGCCCGCGCGTTCCAATCCCTCACTCGGGCAAGCGATCATTCCGACCATAGGCGCGCTGTGCAATGAGTGGCTCTATGAGCGGTTCCAATCCCTCACTCGGGCAAGCGATCATTCCGACGCCAGGAAGTTGGCGTCCATGTCGCCATCGTTGTCGTGTTCCAATCCCTCACTCGGGCAAGCCATCATTCCGACCATGCAGCCTCACGCTGCTCCTGGTACGCTCCTGTATCCTGTTCCAATCCCTCACTCGGGCAAGCCATCATTCCGACGACGGGCCCTGCTCGAACAAACGAAGGCAGTGTTTTCGTTCCAATCCCTCACTCGGGCAAGCCATCATTCCGACCTTGCTCACTAGATATCGAGGTATTGAGGAAGCGAAGTTCCAATCCCTCACTCGGGCAAGCCATCATTCCGACTCATAAGACCCTGGACTGATGAAGCGCCCTCTGTCGTGTTCCAATCCCTCACTCGAGAACCGCAAGTAATTCATTCATAGAATCTGCTGTTGGCACGGACCGGTGATCGACCTGCCAGTTCCACACATGCCGTCGCAAGTAATTCCTCGCTGGAAACGAAGGTGTTTTTTCTTT
>Ga0070741_10020350_pt1 | contig 10464 bp, 13 predicted proteins | sample Coa_R1_4_FD_66440 | JGI IMG/M metagenome (GOLD analysis project Ga0070741, IMG submission 66440) | Surface soil microbial communities from Centralia Pennsylvania, which are recovering from an underground coalmine fire - Coalmine... | ecosystem: Environmental > Terrestrial > Soil > Unclassified ... | reverse complement strand
CGGCCGCCGGGCCCGGGATGGTGCGCGATAGCCTGGCGGCGTTCGCCGACCGGCGCTTCGCGCTCTTCGCAGCGATCGCCTGCGTCTTTCCGCTCAGCATGGGAATGCTGGTCACGGTGACGCCGCTCTATGCCACGGCTCGCGGTCTTGGCGAGAGCTACATCGGCATCGTGCTCGGCGCGAACAGCATCCTGGTCGCCGCGCTCGCGCTTCCGGTCGCCACACGCATCGAGGCACAGGGGCCGTTTCGGCTGCTCGGCGCCGCTGCCGCGATCATCGCGCTCGCGCTCGCTTCCTTCGCGCTCGTGCCAGGCGCGGCGGCGGCGCTCCTCGTCGGCACGGTGATCTACAGCTTCGGCGAGGTGGTGTTCAGCTCCGCCGTGCCGGCGGGGGTCGCGCGCCTCGCGCCGTCGGGCCGGCGCGGCGCGTACCAGGGCGCCTGGACTTTCGTCGCATCGCTCAGCCTTGGCAGCGCGCTCGCGGTCAGCGGCGCGATCAGCAAGCCCTATGGCTGGGGAGCCGCCTGGCTCGCGTGCGCCGCGCTAACCGTTCTCGCGGCTGCTGCGCTCCACCTGTTGCGGCCACGCTTCGCCGCCATCGCCTAGCTCGGCGAGCAGCTCGCGCTCCCGCACTTCCGGCGCGTATGTGATTTCCCAGCTGAAGTGCGTGGCGCCGCTCTCATGCTCGAGCAGCCGCTCCACCAGCTCGCGGCGCAGGCTATGGCGCGTCGCGCCGAGATGCATGAGCTGCTCATCGTCCCAGAGCTCGTACACGCCCGGCGTATCGGGAGTGGCGCTCACCAGGGCGGCGAGTACCAGCCACTTCGGGCTGCGGATCGCCATGCGAGCGATCTTCCGCCCGCGACCTTACAAAGCGCTTAAGGACCCTATTCGCTAAGCGAATTCAGGAACGTCACCAGATCGGCACGCTCGCGCGCGGTGAGCTTTGCTGCGCCATGGTTGCGCAGGACATCGTCAAGCGTCGCCGAGCTGCCGTCGTGCATATAGGGCGCGGTGAGGGCGACGTTTCTCAATCCCGGCACGCGATACCCGCGTGCCACCTCGGAGCTCGTGAACTGCGGCCCGGCATGGCAGGCGCTGCAACCGGCTCTGCCGACGAAGAGCGCGGCGCCGCGCTGCGCGGCGAGCGGATAACGCGCGGCGGCTGCCGCATCGTCTTGCGCGAGCGCGTCGCGAAATTCATCGAACGGCGTGCGGCCGCTGACCAGCGTCTCCTGGAAGGCGGCGAGCGCCTGGCCGACATGGGCGAGCACCTCGCCATCGACAAAAGGCACTGCGGCACCGAAGGCGCGCTCATAGTCGGCAGCGTAGCGGGTGCGAACCAGCGCGGCGACATGCGCCGGCGTGGAGCGCATTTCGCGGGCCTCGAGCAGCGGACGGATGCTCTGCGACGACAGGCTGTCATGCGCGCCGTCCCAGCCATAGCGGCGATAGAAAGCGACGTTTACCAGCGTTGGCGTGTTGCGCTCCACCTGCTCGAGTCCGAAGGCGCGTGCGCGCGCATCCTGGAAATGGCGAAACGGCTCGTGGCAGCTCGCGCAGAGCACCGAGCCGGGGCCCGAGAGCCGCGGGTCGTAGAAGAGCCGCTCGCCAAGCGCGATGGCTTGCGGCTTTTGCGACACGCGCTGCGGCGGCCACGGGCCGTGCAGCAGCAGGCGCGCCTTTTCGCCGGCCGAGAACTGCGCCTGCGCACCGAGCGCCAGCGCGGCGAGCGCGATGAAAACGGCGGTGCGCATATGCTGGTATTGTGCAAGAAAGAATGCAGGTCGTGCCGCCCCGCACACTCACCGAGCTCTTCACCGGGTTTCTCGCCATCGGTGCGCGCTCGTTTGGCGGCGTGCTGCCGTGGGCCTATCGCACCATGGTGGAGGAGCGCCGCTGGCTGACGCAGGCGGACTTCGCCGAGACTATCGGCCTCTGCCAGTTCCTGCCCGGCCCGAACATCGGCAATGCCTCGATCGTGCTCGGCAAGCGCTGGTTCGGCGTGCCGGGCGCGCTGGTCGCGTTTCTCGGCCTGATGGCGCTGCCGTTCGTGTGGGTGATGCTGCTCGGGGTGCTGTACCTCGAGTGGGCGTCGAACCCGACGGTGCGCGCCATCGTCACCGGCGTCGGTGCGACCGGCGCCGGGCTTTTCATCGGCACGGCGCTCAAGCTTGGCAAGGCGATCGTGCGCAAGCCGGCGGCGCTCGCGCTGGTGGCGGCTTGCTTCCTGACCGTCGGCGTGGCGCGCTGGCCGCTACTTATCGTGATGCCGCTTGCCATCGTGCTCGGCGTCGCGTTTGCGCGGCGCGACTGGCTTTGATCCTCGCCGATCTCGCGCTCACCTTCGGCGTGCTCTCGCTCATCGCCTTCGGCGGCATGCCCTCCGTCATGCCCGAGATGCAGCGCCTGGTGGTCGACGTGAAAGGCTGGACGACGCACGCGCAATTCATCCAGCTCTTCGCCATCGCGCAGGCGGCGCCCGGCCCAAACGTGCTGATCGTGAGCCTGATCGGCTGGCGCGCCGCAGGCCTTCCCGGCGCGCTCGTCGCGCTCCTCGCGGTCTGCGCGCCGGCGGCGGTGCTCGCCTGGTGGATCGCCGACCTGTGGGAGCGCTTCAAGGATTCGCCGTGGCGTCGCGCGATCCAGCGCGCCATCGCGCCGCTGGTGGTCGGCCTGATGCTCTCGGGCGGCTACGTGCTGTGCACCCCGGCGACGCCCGACTGGCGCCTGTGGGCGATCGCTGCCGGCGCGGCGATCGCCGTATTCACGCAGCGCGTGAATCCGCTGTGGCTGCTCGCCGCCGGCGGCGCCGGGGGCGCGTTCCTGCTGCAGTAAAAAGCAACGGGGCCAGGCTCGCAGGCCTGACCCCGTCGTTTGCTGCACTCGTTTCGCTAGATCGGGCGGATCACGCCGTCCGTGCCGACGCGGACTTTGTCGCCGCTTCGCCAGGAGACCTGGTTGCCGCTCTCGTCGGTGATCGCCTTGGTCGAGCCGTCGTTCATGCGCACGGTGATCTCGTACTTCTTGTGCTCGCGCGCCTTGCGCTCGATCTGGTGACCGGCGACTGCCCCGACCACAGCGCCAACCGCGGTACCGGCGCGGCTGCCGTCGCCGATCTCGTGACCGAGCACCGCGCCGCCGACACCGCCGGCGATGGCGCCGACGCCGGTGCCTTTGCCCATCACCTCGACCTCTTTCACTTCGACGATCACGCCGCAGTCATGGCACGCGGCCGCGACATGCTGGCGCGAGTCGCTCGACTTCGCCGCCGCCACGTGGCGCGGCTGCGCCGGATGCGAGGCCTGCGGCGCGCTCGCTTTGTCGGTGGGCGCGATCTCGGCATTCGAGCCGGGCAGGTAGCCCGTAATTGCCGCGACGGCGACGCCGGCCGCGATGATGACCGCGACCGCGGCGCCGGCGAGCAGGGGATGTAAGCGGGATTTGGCTTGCTCTTCCATTTTTTTCCTCCGTGGATATGCAGGGACTTTACTTGGCGGTTCCGCTTGCGTCTGTGACGGAACCGACGAACGGCCGGAGCTGCTCGACTCGCGGGCAGTAAAAATTACCGGTCGTCATGCTGCCTATTGTCCGCGGCGCACGTTACGCGCGAATGTCGCGAGTGCAACGTGCGTAACGAGCTGTTACGCCGTCATTCCTGCTTCGCGCGAGGCATGCGCCGTCCTGCGCCGAACAGCTCTGTCAGCGAAGCGGATCCCGTAAACAACGCCACCACCAGCCACATCGCGGCTGCAATGATCGCGACGATCGCGATCCAGTTGTACGCCTGCTGCCACGCTTTGTTCATCAGCGGTCCGAGCACGAGCAGCAGCACCGCCTGTCCCGACGCCACCACGATCAATGTCGCGAGCGGCACGAGAATGCTCTTCAGCACGCTCCAGCGCTCGTCGCCGGAGGGCAGCAGCGCCGCCGCGCGTCGCGCCATCAGCCAGAGCACCACGAGCGCGCCGCCGTAGCTCAAGAACTGCACCAGGCGGGCCGCGTTGAGTCCGGTCTTGCCGAACCGGGTGGTTTTGAAGAGCTCCATCTCACCCAGCGCCGCGGCCAGGATGAGTGCAAGGATGATGACGACGACATAACGCACGAGCCACATCCAGCGTTCTTTCATTGGCATCTCCCTTCGACGCGTAGGTGCGCTGGTGGATCGAGACTAGCAGACTTCATTGGAGCCCGCTGCGCGCGAGACGCGCAGGCAAAAATTCACGCTAGCCCGGCTTGATGCCCGCCGCTTTGAGGACGGCGCGCCACTTGTCGATCTCGGCGCGGATGAAGGCCTGGAATTCTGCCGGACTATTGCCGACGAGCTCGAGGCCCTGCGCGGCGAGCCGCGCTTTCATCGCCGGGCTCTGCGCGATTCTTGCGACCTCGGCCTGCAGCCGCGCGATCACCGCGCCCGGTGTGCGCGCCGGCGCCGCGATGCCGTACCAGCCGTAGGCCTCATAGCCGGCGAGCCCGCTCTCGGCAATCGTCGGGATGTCCGGCGCAAGCGGCGTGCGCTGCGCGCCGGTGACGCCGAGCGCCTTCAGCTTTGCGGCCTTCACGTGCGGCAGCGCGCTGATGTTGGATACGAACATCACCGGGATCTGCCCGGCGAGGAGGTCAGTCAGCGCCGGTGCCGTGCCTTTGTAGTAGATCGGCGTGAGATCGACGCCCGCCATCATCTTGAAGAGCTCGGCGGCGAGATGCGGCGCGCTGCCGGCGTCCGAGGCGCCGTAATCGATCCTGCCCGGCGCCGCCTTCGCCGCGGCGACCAGCTCCTGCACGGAATTCGCCGCGAACGCCGGATTGGCGAGCAGCACCATCGACTGCCGGCCGACCAGCGACACCGGCGCGAAATCGCGTAGCGTGTCGTACGGCAGCTTGGCGATCAGCGACGGATTGGTGGCATGCGTGATGTAGATGAACGCCAGCGTATGTCCATCGGGCTGCGCCTTGGCCACCGCATCGGTGGCGATGACGCCGCTCGCGCCGGGACGGTTTTCGACCACGATCGGCTGGCCGAGCGCCTCGCCAAGCTCCGGCGCAATCGCGCGGGCCACGGTGTCGGTCGGCCCGCCCGGCGGCACGCCAACCAGCAGCTTGACCGGCCGGGACGGATATCCCTGTGCCAGCGCCTGCACCGCGATCAAGAGAAGCGCCGCGGTGAGACCCTGTTTTGCCTTCATTCGGCGCGCCGGTAGACGTGGCGCTCTCGCGAAGCGAGGAGCGGCACGGCTTGCGCGAGGTACTTCTTGAAGTGCGGGGTCTGCTGGTGCGCTTCGAACGCCTTCTCGTCGTTGTAGATCTCGTAGAGCATCACCTTGGTCTTGTCCTGCGGATCGACCAGCACGTCGAACTGGCGGCAGCCCGGCTCCTTGCGCGCCTCGCGCGCGTTCTCGAGTGCCTGCTTCATGAAGCGCTCGACGTTGTCGGGCTTGATGCGAAGGTTGACGACCAGGACGAACATGCAAGGCTCCTCGATGGGGTGAAACCGGAGCTTACTTCGGTTCGATCCCCTGCATCAGCAGTTGCACCAGGAGCTCGATGCTCGAGCGGGTCTTGCTGGTGATGGCGGTGAACTCGATGCCGCACAGATAGCGCTCACCCTTTAAGGTGCATTTCTTGACGCGGCCGTAGATGTCGGCGGCGCGGTGGTTAACGAGCGGTAAGTCGATGCGGATCTTGACTTCGGCTGACACGTCGAGCGGCTCGGCAATCTCGGCAAGCAGCCCGTGGTAGCCGAGCACGCGGACCACGCCCTGGTGGACCTGCGGCACCGTCACATCCGCATGAATCACCTGGTAGGAGAAGCCGATCGCGACGTCCACGCGCGGGCTCTTGCGGATATCGCGGCGCGGCACGGCCTTGCCAAGGCCGGGCAGCTCGAGGAGCTCGCGCACCACGATTGGGTCGGACTTGCCTTTCACATACAGCGAAAACGGTTCACCGGTCTTGATATGGCCGTTGCAGCGCCGGAACGTGCTCTCCGAGAGCAGCACCTGTCCGCGCAGACTGAAGGCTTCGATGCGCGCGGCGAGCGCCACCTCTTCGCCGATCACCGTGTGCGCCTCGTAGAGCTCAGAGCCAAGCGTTCCGACCAGCACCGGCCCGGTATTGATGCCGATGCCGAGATACACCTCGGGAACCGCGCTGTGGCGGTGCTGCGCGTTCAGCTTGTCCATCGCGATCTGCAGGTCCACCGCGCACGCCGCGGCGCGCTCGGCCGGGTCGCGGCCCGAGGGTGCGTCGCCGAAGCGCGCCATGATCGAGTCGCCCATGAACTTGTCGATCGTGCCTTCGTGCGCGAACACCACCTCGGTCATGGTGATGAGGCAGCGGTTCAGCACCTGCAGCACCACCTCGGGCGGATGGCGATCGGAGATCGACATGAAGCCGCGCAGGTCGGCGAACAGGATGGTGAGCTCGCGATAAGTGAAGCCGTCCTCGCCGTGCGGACTGCCGCTCGCGACGTTGCGCAACACCTTGGAAAGCGCCGCCTCGGCGCTGACGCCGAGCCGCCGGCCGGTTTCGGCCGACACGAGGCTCTGAATCCGGTCTACGGCGCGCCGCAGATCCATGCCGCGTTATTCCCTTCTTATTGGAAGCGCGCGGATTCTGGCACATTCCCGCGCCGCCCGCTTTTAGCTCAGCTCGGGCGGCAAGTGGCGAAATGGCAGCGCGGCGAGATCGGCCGCGGCCGGCCCGGGCGTGTCGACCTCGATGATCGGGTCGCACAGCGCGCCGAAGGCGGCACGGAAATGGTTCTTCGCCTTCGCGCAGACGAGCTCGATTGCACTGAGCTCCACTCCATGCAGGCGAAAGTACTCGGGATCATTCGGCGCCTGGCAGGACGCTGTGACGATTACGCGCAGCGCGCCGGTCCTCAGCACCGCCGTGCGGCCAAGATTCACCTCCAGCCCGCGTTCCATCGGCCCGGCGTTGCGAAAGCGCCCGTCGGTGACGCGCTCGACCTCCACCTCCAATGCGACCGGCGGCCCCCATGTCGGCGAGAGCCGCCCGCCCAGCTCGACGCGCATCCGCTTGCCGGGTGCAGAGCGGCCGACGAGCTCGGGATCCCAGAAGAACGCGAACACCGCGCGCCGTCGGGTTGCGAGCAGCTCGCGAAGCAAGCCAGTGCTGTCGCCCACTCCGCCGGAGAGCGGATTGTCCGAAGGCTCCAGGATGGCGGCCGGCTTTGGTCCCTGCACCACGGCGCGCAGCGCCTCGGCCGGCGAGCGAAGACGCACGGCGAAGCGCTCGCGCCGCGCGCGCATCTCGGCGGCAAGCTCCGCCGCGACCGCATGCGCCGCAGCGCCATCGCCATCCGCCGTCACCGCGACCGCCGCGCCAGCACACGGTGTGTCGCCGTAGGCGAAGCCGCCGAACGGCGTGGCATCGAGCAGCGCGCCGCCGGTACGAGCCGCGGCGAGCGCCGCGATCTCGGCCATCGGGCCATCGGCGGTACGCATGTTGAAGCTCGGCAGGATGGCGCCGACCTTGGCGATCGCGACCACCGGTTCGATCTCGCCGCCGAGCGTCCGCTCGAGAAGCGCGAGCGTCTTCCACCCGGTCTCGTACATGTCGACATGCGGATGCGTCTTGTAGCCCACCACGATATCGGCGAGGCCGCCAATCGCCGGGTCGAGATTGGCGTGCAGATCGAAGCTCACCGCCAGCGGTCTTTTGCCGAGCGCCGCACGCGCGGCGCGGATCAGCTCGAAATCGGCGCGCAAGGTACGCGTGCCGATGAGCGCGCCGTGCAGCGAGAGGTAAAGGGCGTCGGGCGCTGCGCCGCGTACGCCGTCAACCACCTCGCGCACCATCGCCTGCAGATCCGCTTCGTCCACCGCGCCGCCGGGACCGGCCGCAGCGCAGCGCAGGTAAATCGGGGTCAGGTTCGCATTTGCAGCGAAAAAATCGACCGCGGCGCCGATTTCCGTGCGCGTGCCGCGATAGAACTCGGGCACAGCGTCGCCGGAGTGCCATTCACGCCGGTGAAAGTCGGCGAGCCGCGTCGCGACCGGCGTAAACGAGTTTCCTTCGTGCCACAAACGGGCGATTGCGATCCGGAAGCTCATGACTGCTTTGTTATAATGCCGCCCCTCCAGCGCCCGTAGCTCAGTTGGATAGAGTACCTGGCTACGAACCAGGGGGTCGTGGGTTCAAATCCTGCCGGGCGCGCCAGATTCCCAAGGCTACAGAGGATCGCGCTGGTCCTCTGTGCCACAACTCCCTAGAATTTTCGTAACAAAGGGAGGCTACCCATGAGAAAGGTACTTTTCGCTGCGGCGATGCTGTTTGCTGCCACGGCGCTCGCCGCCGGTTACGACGACCAGGAGGCGCTCGCCGGACTGAAGGAGGTCAAAGTGGCATTCGATCTCACCGCGGGCGATCCGAAAGTGCTGCTCGCACGGTTGAACATCATCGATGAGACGCGCCAGTCGCTCATCCAGCAGGGGGTGACGCCGCATTTCGTCGTCACCTTCCGCGGTCCGGCGACGCGGCTTACCCAGACCGACCAGTCGAAGATCAAGCCGGAAGACCGCGACGGCGCGGCGAAGATCGCCGCCAAGCTGGCTGAGATGCGCCGCGCCAAAGGCGTCGACAACCTCGAGCAGTGCGCCGTCGCGGTGCGCGAGCAGGGCACGCGACCCGAGGACGTCGTACCGTCGGTCAAGGTGGTGGGCAACGCCTGGATCTCGCTCATGGCGTACCAGGCGAAGGGTTACGCCTACATCGCGCCGTGATCGCCATGCGCGTTGTTGCCGTAGCGATCATGCTGGGTGCGGCCATCGGCGCGCGAGCTGAGCCGGATATCTCCGCGCCGCAGGCGCTCGAGCGTGCAAAGCAGGGCAAGCTCGTGATCATCGATGTGCGTACCCCGGAGGAATGGCGCGAGACCGGCGTGATTCCCGCCGCCCGGCGCGTTGACTTCTACCGCGGGCCGCAAGTGATACTGAAGTCCGTGCTGGAAATGGTCGGCGGCGACAAGCAGGCGCCGATCGCGCTTGTCTGCCACAGCGGCAGTCGCAGCAGCGAAGTGCAAAGGTTCCTGCAGGCGCAGGGCTTCACGCAGGTCTACAACCTGAAGGAAGGAATGGCGGGCAGCGCAGCCGGGCCCGGCTGGCTGAACCGCCACTTGCCGCTCGAGCCGTGCCCGCGCTGCTAGGCTAGCCGAAGACGCTGCGCTGGCGCGCGATGTCGCGCATCGTGGTGGCCACTTCCTGCGCGGCCGCAGCGAGTCCCGGCTGATCGGTGACCCATTCGACGATCGGCAGAAATTGGCGGCGCTCGGCGGCCGCGAAGCCGGGATTCAGCTCGAAGATGCCGGTGCCGCTCTCCGCGGCTCGCAGGAACACATCGGAATCGATCAGCCGCGCGAGGAGCTTGAGACCGAGCGAATCGAGCAGCGTCTGCAGCGGCGCATAAGCCGGCATCGAGCGGCGCACCTTGTTTGCCACGACCGCCATGCGCACATGGCCATACTTCACCGGCCCCATGGCAGTGAGCTCGCGCAGGAAGTTACCGGTCGCGTGCAGATCGATGGTCGCCGGCACGAGCGGCACGATGACGCTCGTCGAGCGCGCCAGCATCTCCTGCAGCAACACGCCGCCCGAGCCGGCGGGCGCATCGATGATCATGTGGCGCGTCTCGGGCGGCACGTACATGTCGAAGCTGCGAAGCCGTCCGTACTTCTCGGGCGCGGCATTGGCGGCGTGGATCCTCATCACCTCGGGCGGCCGCAGCCGCAGCCAGTGCAGGCTCGACCCTTGCGGGTCGTAATCCATCAGCGCGACCGGAATCTGTTCGGCGGCGAAATAGCTCGCCAGGTTGATTGCAACGGTGGTCTTTCCCGCGCCACCCTTCGGGTTGACTACCAGCGTGGTCTTCATTTCCGCGGAGGGTCCGCGCCCCCTTCTTGTTTACTTACGCGCGGATGATGCTGTGCGCGCAGCGGAAAAGCAAGCGTGGGTTGCGATTGCGGACCCGCGGATAAGCGCTACGAAGCGGTGAATCCCTTGCTGATGACGCGCAGTGGCGCGCGGCCCGGTACCGAAATCGCCGGATGGAACGGCATCGCGGCGGGCGCTTTGGTCTCGACGATCAGCGTGCGCGAGTCGACCCATTCAGCGATCGGCGCAAACTGCTGGCGCTCGGTGGCGCTCGCCGCGAACTCCATCTCGAACACGCCAATGCCCATCTCGGCGGCGCTGACGAAGACTTCCGAGTCGCCCAGGCGCGCGAGCAGCGGCAAGTTGAGCGAGGCGAGAAAGCGCTCGAGCGGCTGGTAGACGCTGCCCGCCTTGCGCACGCGGTTGGCGACGACGCCGAGGCGAATGTTGGCGGTGCGGATGCGGCCCGCCAGCAGCAGGTCGCGGATGAAATTCGCGGTGGCGTGAATGTCGATCGGTGACGGCGCCACCGGGATCAGGATGCAATGGGTGCGCGCGAGCATCTCCTGCAG